>JDSH01000034.1_pt1 | contig 60372 bp, 86 predicted proteins | sample 199451 | NCBI WGS metagenome assembly JDSH01 (sample SAMN02584198, study PRJNA231836) | bioreactor metagenome | isolation source: continuous culture bioreactor electron acceptor NO2- transfer2 day 38 after... | place: Germany: Bremen | reverse complement strand
CCGCGCGTGCGATGCAAAACGCGCTACGCCCAACCTTTGACAAGCCGAAGGCGCAGGCAAAGGGCGGGAGCCCTACCGGTGCGGCCTCTTACACCTCTCGCAGGTTCTCCTGAACCGCGGCGATGATTTCCTGCGGGTGGGTATAGCCGATGCCGTGACCGCGCCCGCGACTTCCAGCTTCCAGGCATCGCGGTTCCACATGGTCAGCTTGCCGATGGCGCTGGCGGGGGGGATCACGTCATCCTCGGCACCCCCCCAGATCGACACGACGGCCACATACATCTTGGCAAGCTCGCGGTGCTCCTCCTCCAACTCGCATGTCAGCATATGGCGTTCACTGGACAGGACCGACCGCAGGTAGCCCCCCCGCGTGCCCACATCCGCCGCAATCCGGTCGGGCAGGTCGGGAATGACCGTCGCCCCCCCCTCGGCATCCGCATGCGCCCCCCCCATTTCAGCAGCAGCCCGCCAAATGCCATCCACAGCCAGTCGCCAAACCGGCCGGAAATGCGCGCCTGTTTCAACAGCGGATGCGGCGTGTAATCCATGCCCGCCGAAGCCAACAGGAACAGCCGGTCCACCCGCTCGGGATGTTTGGCCGCATAACAGGTCGCAATCGCCCCCCCGCCCATGGAATAGCCGAACAGGCAGATTTCCTTGTCCTCGGGAATGCCCAGCGCGGCCAGCAGTTCCTCCAATTGGCCGACAAAGAAGTCCCGATCCTGTTCCCCCCCATGCGGGCGATCCGAATACCCACGCCCGTAAAGGTCATAGGTCAGGATGCGAAAGCCCATCAGGCTGAGCCCGTGAAAGAGCCCGGAAAACACCCAGCTGGCGGAACTCAGCCCATGCACCATGACGATCACCGGCCCGTCCACATGACCGTGCCATTGGTAATGGGTCACCCCCCCGCGCGACAGCGTCGCGAACTCGCCGGGGGGGGCCTCCCGCCGCGCGGCGGCGTCCATCGGGCGGCGGGTGCGCTCGATCAGCCAGGGCGCGGCGATCGCCAGCGCCAGGGCGGCAAGGAAGAGGTACCCGATCACGCCGCCCTCCACAGGACCGGGAACCAGTCTTCGCGCAGGCGCTGGCCGCTTTCCATGCCATGCCCCCCCGGAAAGGGCGGCGAGGTGCGGCCAGGCCGTTCGATATAGCGCGCATCATCACCCATCCAGCGCAGGGACAGTGCCCGGCGGCGGGTGTCGGCGAAGTTGCCGCGCGCGCCGTGCACGGTGCGGTAGTCGAAGACCACGATGTCACCGGGCTGCATCGGCCATTCCAGCACCTTCATGTCGCCGGGATTGGCATCCGGGTCCGGCACCGGGATCCAATCCTGTTTACCTTCGTAAAAATCGCTGTCATCCGCCCAGCTCACCGGCCGCACCATACGGTCCCATTTATGGCTGCCCGCAATGAACCGCAGCGAGTTCTCGCCCACCGGATCCAGCGGCATCCAGAAGCTGGCGGTCTGTTCGCCCTCGACGAAATAATAAGGCCCGTCCTGGTGCCAGGGCGTGGGTTTCGGCGTGCCGGGCTCCTTGACCAACACATGGTCATGAAAAAAAACTGCGCGCTGGCGCTGCGCATGAGCCGCGCGGCGATCTCACCCGCCGGGCTTTCGCGGATCAGGCGTTCATATTCCGGGATACGGGTCCAGTTGACATAGTCGTCAAAGAACCGCCCTTCAGTCACCGCATTCTCGGACGCATATTCGCCGGGTTCGGCCATGTTGCGCTCGACGCCCGCGCGCATCACCTCGACCCAATCGGTCAGCGCGCCGGGGGGGATCATGACCACACCGTCACGCTGGAAATCCTCGATCATTTCATCGGTAATCTGGGGGGGCGCGTTCATCTCGTCCTCCACGCGTTCAGGATATTGGGGGGGCTGGTCATTAGGTCCAAGTGGGCCCCCCCTGCGCTGTTCCTGAACAGCGTAATGTCATCTGGCGCACGGGAAAAGACGCCATCTGGAGTGTCACAGCTCCCCCCCCTCCGTCAGCAGTCCGGCGGTGACCAGCCGGGCGACCCAGGTTTCGGGAGAGGTGAACACATGGCCCTGCCAACCGCGTGCTTCGGCGGCGGCAATGTTTTCCGCCCTGTCATCGACGAAAAGCAGGCGCTCGGGGGGGGCAATGCCGCAGTCTTCCTCGACCATTTCATAGATGCGGGCGGAAGGTTTGGTGACCCCCCCCATGTGGCCCGAGATATAGCGGCGGTCGAACTCGGACAGGAACCCCCCCTCGCGCCCTTCGGACAGGGCAAAGGAGCCAATACCGAAATTCGACAGGGCAAACACCGGGACGCCTTTCGACTTCAACGCACGCAGACTGCGCACGGACAAGTCGATCACAGGCGTCGCCAGGTCCAGCCAGCGGTCATGCCACCAGCGGATTTCCTGTTCGAACTCGGGGGGGTACCGGGCCGCGGTGCCGTAGATCGTGTCGCGAAAATCACCGCCCCCCCGATCCACAAGTTCATTCATGTGATGCAGATCCACCGCGTCGAACATGGCGCGACGGCGTTCCGCGCCAATCCAGCGGTCATAATGCTGTTCAGGCTGCCAGGTGATCAGCACATTGCCGATGTCGAAGATCACCGCCTCGGGTCTGGGAAAAATCTGTGTCATGGCGCGACCCTAGCGCGGGTCCCGGCCCAGGGGGGGGAACAGAAAAGATCAGCGGGTTTTTATGCGCGGGTCGGGCGGGTTATTCAGCCGCAGCTGCACCGATCTGACCGTGGTAGGTAACCAAGGTTGCCAGATCTTCAGGTGCCGTATGGGCCGGCAAGCAGGCGCAGGCATTTGCAGAATGGGCAAAGATCGAGCCATCCGAGAAGAAGCTGGATGCGGTGACAATAACCACCTTGGCCTCGGGCCGGCGATAGGCTGCGTAATCGGCCACAGCCAGCGCAGCAACGCTGTCCAGATCCAGGTTCAGAACGATCACATCCACGGAGTTCTGCGTCAGGAACCGAACCGCACCTTCCTCGTCGGTCTCCAGATGCACCTCGGCGTCCTGACGCTCAAGATGCTTCTTCCAGATCCCGCCAAGGTCTTGATTGTTTTCTACAATCAGAACACGCATTCCTACCTCTCCATTTGATTAAAGTGTCGCATAAACAGGCCGAAAATTCCATTCCAATCCTAGCGATTGGTTAAGCAGGCACGACCTCGCCCATAGCGTGTCGAACCTGGCGAAATAATTGGACAATCCGTTGCAATTCGGGTTGAAACCGGGGGGGGCGAAAAACCTGGTTTCTGGCGGGAGGCCTGTCGATAGCGTCAGGTCGGATCATTGCAATTTGCAAAACGCGCACCACACGCGCACCGGACCTGTCCAAAGGTCGATTCTCCCGCATCACGGGGGGGGCGGTCGCCATTAATACAGGTTAATTACAACCGGGAGGTGTTCGCTCCGGACGCTTTCTGCAAGGCCGCTCGGGGGGGAAGATCAGCCCGGTTGCCGACATCGACGAATCGCTCGGGAGGGGGGGCAGGATGGCAAAGCGCGATCATGGCGGCGGGTTGGACGCCGCGCGGCACCAGTTCGGCGGCGCGGCAGAGGACTGGCTGGACCTGTCCACGGGGGGGATCAATCCCCCCCTGCCCTATCCGGTGGGCGACACCTCGCCCGAGGTCTGGATGCGCCTGCCCGACCGCAGCGCATTTGACCGGCTGGAACAGGCCGCACGGGCCTTCTGGAATGTGCCGGACGGGGGGGCGGCGGTTCTGGCCGCGCCCGGTGCCTCGGCGATCATCGCGCGGGTGCCGATGCTGGCCACGCCCGGCGTGGTGGACATCCCCCCCACACCGACCTACAATGAGCACGCCGCAGCCTTTGCCGCGTCCGGCTGGCAGGCGGGCACGAATGGGCAGGCCCGCGTGGTGGTGCATCCGAACAACCCGGACGGGCGGCTGTGGAGCACCGGCCTGGACGCCCCCCCGCTGATGGTGATCGACGAGAGCTTCTGCGACGTCACCCCCCCCGACGCCACGCATATCGCCCGCGCCACCACGCCCGGCACGCTGATCCTGAAAAGCTTTGGCAAGTTCTGGGGGGGCCTGGCCGGGCTGCGGCTGGGGGGGTTCGCCATCGGTGACCCGGCGCTGATCAACCGGCTGCGTGACGCGCTGGGGGGGCCGTGGCAGGTCTCGGGTCCCGCGCTGGAGATCGGCGCGCGGGCGCTGGAGGATGTCGCCTGGGCCGAAGCGACCCGCGCGCGACTGGCGGCGGACACGGCGCGGATGGACGGTTTGGTCACGGCAAAGGGGGGGGCCAGGCTGGTCGGCGGCACAACGCTGTTTCGCCTCTATGAGGTCGACGACGCCGAAGCCTGGTTTGCCCGGCTTGGCGAGGCACATGTCTTGACCCGCATCTTTCCCTACTCGAAGGTCTGGATACGACTGGGCCTGCCCGGCCCGGACGGATGGGATCAGTTGGAGCGTGCCCTGTGACGGTTGTGATTGCGATGCTGCTGGACGCCCTTCTGGGCGAGCCGGACTGGATCTGGCGGCGGGTGCCGCATCCGGCGGTATTGATCGGCCGCGCCATCAATTGGCTGGACGAACGGTTCAACCGGGGGGGCAGCCTGCTGGTGGGCGGCGCGGTCTTTGCCGCCCTGGTCGTGGCGGCCGGGCTGTTGGGATTGGCGCTGAGCGCCTTCGGCCCGGTGGTCGAGGTGCTGATCGGCGCGGTGCTGATCGCGCAGAAGAGCCTGGTTCAGCATGTGCGCGCCGTGGCCTCGGGCCTGCGGTTCAGCCTTGCCGAGGGGGGGCGGCGCAATGTGGGCATGATCGTCGGGCGCGACACCGGCGGCATGGATCGGTCCGCCGTGGCGCGCGGCGCGATTGAAAGCGCGGCTGAAAACCTGTCGGACGGGGGGGTCATTGCGCCGGTCTTCTGGCTGCTGATCGGGGGGGGCTTGCCGGGGGGGCTGCTGATCTACAAGGTGACGAACACGGCGGACAGCATGATCGGCTATCGCACCGCGCGCCATGAACGTTTCGGCAAGGCGGCGGCGCGGTTTGACGACCTGTTGAACGTGGTGCCCGCCCGGCTGAGTGCCTGCTGATCCTGGCCGCGCATTTCCGCCCCCCCGACGCCTGGGGGGGGCCGTGCGCGCCGATGCGCCCAAGCACCGCAGCCCGAATGCAGGCTGGCCCGAGGCCGCGATGGCGCAGGTGCTGGGCGTCGCCCTGTCCGGGCCACGCGCCTATGACGGGCAGATGCGCACATTTCCCTGGGTCAATATCGGGGGGGGACGGCGCGTGCTGACCCACGAGGACATTGACCGCGCGGCGGCGGCACTGTGGCGCACCTGGGCGTTGATGGTCGGGCTGATCGCCGCCGGTGCGCTGATCTTCGCGCTCGTCTGAATGGCGGTTGTCTGAATGGCGGTTGTCTGGCGGGGGGGCAAACCCTTTATCCTGCCCGCAACATCTTGCAGAGAGGGTTCCATGCGTATCATTCCCATCGCCGCCGCAGCCATTCTGGCGGCCGGCACCGCCAGCGCCAATGTCAGCGTGCCATGTGGCGGCAGTTTTTCAAGTTTCACCGCCAAGATGACCGACGCCGCCGTGCGAAAAGGGCACGACAGGGCCGCCGCGCAGCGCTTCTTTGCCAGCGCCCGGCACGACCCGGCGACGATCAAGGCGGACCGCGCGCAGGGCATCTTTCAGAAGACCTTTACCGAGTTCTCGCGCCAGCTGATCAGCCAGAACCGCATGGATCACGGCCGCCGCAACCTGCAACGCCACAAGGCGATCTTCGACCGGATGGAGCGTCAATACGGCGTCTCGCGCGGGGGGGTGCTGACCGCGTTTTGGGCGTTTGAAACCGACTACGGCGGCTATCAGGGCGATTTCAACACGCTGAACTCGCTGATGACGCTAAGCCATGATTGCCGCCGCCCGGAGCTGTTCCAGCCACAGGTCTTTGCCGCGCTGGAGCTGTATGAGCGCGGGGGGGATTTCGATCCGGCGACCTCGAAGGGTGCCTGGGCCGGTGAAATCGGCATGGTACAGATGCTGCCGGGCGACATTATCGAGGCCGGTGTGGACGGCGATGGTGACGGGGGGGTGGTGGACCTGCGCCGCTCGCCCGCCGATGCGCTTCTGTCCGGGGGGGCCAATATGCTGAAACGGCTGGGCTGGCGCGCCGGCGAGCCATGGCTGCAGGAGGTCGTGGTGCCCGACAACCTGGACTGGTCGAAAACCGGGCTCGACACCACGATGAGCGTCAGCCAATGGGCCAAGCTGGGCGTCAAGGCGCGCGCGGGCAGCCTGGGGGGGTCGGGCAACCTGAAGGCCTCGATCCTGCTGCCGCAGGGGGGCGCAAGGGCCCGGCCTTCATCGCCTATCCGAACTACCGGGTCTATTTCGAATGGAACCAGAGCTTTGTCTATGTAACCACCGCCGCCTATTTCGCCACACGGCTGGAAGGCGCGCCGGTGTTTGACGCGGGCAACCCGGAGCCGGGCCTGTCGGGCGCGCAGATGAAACAGCTGCAACAGAAGTTGCAGGCGCGGGGGGGCCATGACGTGGGCAAGATCGACGGTATCTTGGGCGCACGCACCCGCGCCGCCGTGCAGAAGGAACAGGCACGCTTGGGCCTGCCCGCCGATGCCTGGCCGACGGCGGCACTGTTGAACGCGTTGTAAGGCACAGCCGCGCGCCCGTGCTGGGGGGGGCGCGAACACCGCGCACAGCGCGGCCACCGCCCCCCCGCAGGTGCAAAATTTTTAAAAAAAATTTTCGGTGGCGCGGCGGTGGCCCTTTCGTGGCCCAAAGGGCCACTTCGGGGGGGTTTGCCCCCCCGGACCAATTGGCAGCTTTTCAATAGAAAACGCCGCGGAGATCCCGCGGCGTTTCGCTTTTCCCGATCCTGGGTGGGGGGGCTTACCAGCCGATGGTCGCTTCGAAGCCTTCGAATTCCTCGACCCAAAGCGCCACGACCGAGGCGAAGTCCACCGCGCTCATGCCATCTCCGCCCATATAGACGTCATATTCCAGCTTGGTCGTGCCACCGTCGTTGACATAGGCACGCGAGTAGCGGTGATCGGTGTTCCACTGGTTCACCTGCTCGATCGAGACCGAATCCCCCCCGGTGTTGTAGCCCGAATAGAACTGGATCGAGCCACAATCCGCCCCCCCGCCGGTGCAGTCATAGAAGAAGATGATGTATTCGCTGCCGGAATGGCGCACGGTGATCATCGGATCATCGACGCTGTCACGGCCCAGACGCGCAGGCACGCCCTCGTTGAAATAGTAGTCCATCAGCGACTGCGGATTGCTTGCCGTCACCTCGCCCGCGCTTGCCGTCGTGGCCATCAGCGCCAGCGCACCTGCGCAAAGAACCGTCTTGAAATACATTACCCGTCTCCTGGAATTGGTGGTGTTGGCCGCAAGTTTACGCAGCACAAGGCGGGCGGGCAACGGGGGGGGAAAACCGGAAATTGACCCTGGCAGCAGCCGGACAGGCCGCGGAATGCGATCGGATCAGGCGACCATGGCCTCGGCCTTCTTCAGGTCAACGCTGACCAGCTGGCTGACGCCCTGTTCGGCCATGGTCACGCCGAACAGGCGGTCCATGCGGGCCATGGTCACCGCGTGGTGGGTAATGATCAAAAAGCGCGTGTCGGTGCGGCGCGTCATCTCGTCCAGCATGTCGCAGAACCGGGTGACGTTGGCGTCGTCCAAGGGCGCGTCGACCTCGTCCAGCACACAGATCGGCGCGGGGGGGTTGGCCAGGAACACGCCGAAGATCAGCGCCAGCGCCGTCAGGGTCTGTTCACCGCCCGACAGAAGGCTGAGGGTCGACAGTTTCTTGCCCGGCGGCTGGCACATGATCTCCAACCCCCCCGCCTCCAGCGGGTCGTCGCTTTCGACCAGCACCAGCTTGGCTTCGCCACCGCCGAAGAGGTGGGTAAAGAGCATGCGGAAGTTGTTGTTGACCTGTTCGAACGCGGTCAGCAGCCGTTCGCGCCCTTCCTTGTTCAGGCTGGCGATCCCCCCCGTGCGCAGGGCGCGGATCGCTTCTTCCAGATCGGTCTTTTCCTTGACCAGGGCGTCGTGTTCTTCCTGGACTTCCTTGGCGTCTTCTTCCGCCCGCAGGTTCACCGCGCCCAGCGCGTCGCGCTGGCGTTTCAGCCGGTTCACGTCGTGTTCGATCTGGTCCGAGGCCGGCATCTGGTCCGGGTTCACGTCCAGACTGTCCAGAAGCTCCTGCGGCGAAACCTCCTGTTCCTCCTCGATGCGCTCGGCGGCATAGGTCACGGTCTCGCGGGCGGCGTCCATGCGGGCCTCGGCGCGGGCGCGGGCCTCGCGGGCTTCACCGGCCATGCGGGCGGCATCGCGTTCGGCATTCGCCGCTTCGCGTTCCTGGTTCTCACCCTCGGCCAGCGCATCAGCGGCGGTCTTGCGACGCCCTTCGGCTTCGTCGATGGCCGAGGACAGTTCCTCGCGCTTGGCGGCCAGTTCGTCGGGGGGGGCGGCGGTGGCCTCGAACAGCTCCTCGGTCGAGGCTTCGCGGCGCTCTTCCAGTTCGGCGATGCGCCGTTCGGCGGTGTCCAGACGATGCCGCCAGCCGCTGATTTCCTTGTGGATCTCCTGGCCGCGCTTCACCCGCGCCTCGCCCTCGCGGCGCAGTTCGTCATGGGACGAGCGGCGCGTCATCATGGTCATGCGCGCGGCTTCGACGGTCATCTTGATATCTTCGACCTGCGCGCGGGCGGCGTCCAGATCGCCCAGATCGGCCACCGCGCGCTCGGCTTCGGCCAAACGTTGGCGGGCACCCATCGCCTCTTCCTCGTGGCGGGACACGGCAAGGCCGAGGTTTTCCAGCTTGCCGCCGGCGATATTGCGGTCGGCCTCGGCGCGCGACAGCGCCCGGTTGGCGTCGTTCACCGCACGGTCGGCGTCGCGGCGACGCTCACGCGCCAGCTTGTCGGCCTCGGTGGTCAGGACCAGCTGTTCCTTCAGCATGCCATGGGCCGCGCGGGCCCGTCAGCACGGGCAGAGGCCTCTTCCAGGTCCTGTTTCAACTCCTGCAAGCGGTTCAGCTGCTCCAGGCGAAGCGCGGCGGTCGAGGGCGCGTCCTCGGCCCCCCCGGCGCGGAACCCGTCCCAGCGCCACAGATCGCCTTCCAGGGACACCAACCGCTGGCCCGGTTTCAGATCGGCTTGCAGGCGGCGCGCATCTTCGGGGGTCGATCAGCCCGACCTGGGACATGCGGCGGGCAAGGACTTCGGGCACGGTGACATAATTGGTCAGCGCGACCACCCCCCCGTCAGGCAGCGGCTGCGCCTGCGGATAGCCGGGCAGCGTGGCCCAGCCCGAGGCCGCGTCGCCGTCAATCGCGGGCGCGCGCAGATCGTCGGCCAAAGCCGCGCCCAGCGCCTTTTCGTAACCGGATTTGACCCGCACCAGATCCAGCACCTGCCCCCCCTGTTCGGACGAATCGCGTTCGACCAGACGGGCCAGCGCCTGCACCTCGGCATGAAGGGCGTTCACCTCGCCTTCGGCGGACGAGCGCGCGGCGCGGGCGTCGGCCTCGCGCGCCTGGGCATCGGCGCGCGCATCATCGGCGGCGGCCAGCGCATCCTCGGCCATTTCGGCGGCTTCGGCGGCCTGTTCATGGGCCTCGGTCGCGCGTTCAAAATCCTCGTCCGACCGGGCCAGGGCCGCGCGGGCCTCGTCCACGGCGGCGCGGGCTTGGTGGCCTCGGCTTCGGAATTTCCAAGCGTCTTCTGGCTGTCTTCCAGCAGGCGGTGGGCGGATTGGTGACGGGCGGCCAGGCGGGCGACATCCTCGGTCAACTGGGCCAGATCGCTTTCACGTTCCTGTAGCACGCCCGCCGCCTCGCGCGCGGCCTCCTTGGCCTCTTCAAGCTTGTCATCATGCCCCCCCTCGGAGCCTTGCGCAGCTGGTCCTGTTCCCATTCCAGCCGCTCGATCGTCTCGCCCGCATCCTTGTTCAGCCCGCTTTCGCGTTCGATATCCAGACCCAGTTGGTCGATGCGGCGCTTGAGCGTTTCAATGAGTTCGAGCGCCTGCGCCTCCTGATCGGACAGCGTGTCGCGCTGGACTTGCAGGCGCTGCAGCACGGCGGCGGCAATCGCCTCTTCCTCGCGCAGGGCAGGCAGCTTGTCCTCGGCGGCTTCGCGCAGCTTGGTGGCGTTGCGGGCGTTGGCCTCGGCACGCGCGGCCAGGGTTGTGCGTTCGGTCAGCTCGGCCTCGGCCTTGGCGCGGGCCTCATCCGCCTCTTTCCAGCGGCGATAGAGCAGCAGGCCCTCGGACTTGCGCAGTTCCTCGCCGATGGTGCGATACCGCTGGGCCTGACGGGCCTGGCGGGCGAGCTGCGACAGCTGACCGGCCAACTGTTCGATCACGTCATCGACGCGGGTCAGGTTGCTTTCTGTGCCCTTGAGCTTCAGCTCCGCCTCGTGACGGCGGCGATAGAGGCCCGAAATCCCGGCGGCTTCCTCCAGCACCCGACGCCGCGCCTTGGGCTTGGCGTTGATCAGCTCGGCAATCTGGCCCTGACGCACCAGCGAGGGCGAATGCGCGCCGGTGGAAGCATCCGCAAACAGCATCTGAACGTCGCGCGCCCGCACGTCCTTGGTATTGACCTTGTAGGCGGAGCCCGCATCGCGGGTAATGCGGCGCACGATGTCCAGCTGATCGGAGTCGTTGAACCCCCCCGAGGGCGCGAGCCGTTCGGAGTTGTCCATCTGCAAGGACACTTCGGCAAAGTTGCGCGCGGGGGGGCGCGACGAGGCGCCGGCGAAGATCACGTCTTCCATGCCCGCGCCACGCATCGCCTTGGCGCGATTTTCACCCATGACCCAACGCAGGGCTTCCAGCAGGTTCGACTTGCCGCACCCGTTCGGCCCGACAACGCCCGTCAGCCCATCCGCGATCACCAGATCGGTCGGGTCGACGAAGCTTTTGAAGCCATTCAGTCTGAGTTTGGTAAACCGCACGCGGGGGGGCAAGGCCTGTTAGTGATTCCTGTAAAGGAGGATTGTTCGGACCCAACGGGGGGGGTGAGTCAACGGCGATCCCCCCCATAATCTGGGGGGGAAATCCGCCGAGTTATCCACAAGATATCGTGGTTGTACGCGTTGAAAATCCGGCGCACCCTGCGCGAAATGGTGCTGAGGCGATTCATGGGGGGGGTGAAAATGAGCGTCATCATCGAACCGGGCGATCCGCGCGATCCGCAGGCCACCGCCCTGTTGAAACAGTCCCATGCGTTGATGGAGAGCCTGTTTCCCCCCCCGAAGACAACCATTTCCTGGATATTGCCCAGCTTTGCGTGCCCGAGATCTCGTTCTTAGTGGCCCGGCAGGGGGGGGACCGCGTGCTGGGCACGGCGGCGCTGGCGGACAAGGGCGGCTATGGCGAGGTGAAATCCATGTTCGTCTCGCCCGAGGCGCGCGGGCTTGGCGTCGGGGGGGCGCAGCTGTTGGAAGCGCTGGAAACATTGGCGCGCACGAAGGGGGGGTTCGCCGCGATGAAGCTGGAAACCGGATCGCTGTTGGCGGAGGCCCATCGGCTTTATGCGCGGGGGGGCGGGTTCACCCAATGTAGGCCGTTTGGCGATTACGCGGCAAACGCCTCGTCGCTGTTCATGGAGAAGGCGCTGTGACCACCTACGAGATCGACGGTGCGCGGTTTGCCTGTTTCGACGGTTTCTGCGACGAGATTTCGCGCCAGCTGATCCCCCCCGGCACCTATTGGGGGGGCCGCAACCTGAACGCGTTCAACGACATCCTGCGCGGCGGCTTTGGCACGCCGCAGGGCGGGTTTCACCTGATCTGGCGCAATGCGGATCTGTCGCAGGACAGCCTGGGCCGGGCCGAGACCCTGCGCGTCTTGCGCGCGCAGTTGAAGGCCGCGACGCCCGAACAGCGCCCGCTGGTGCTGGAAGATATCGAAGACGTCTTGCGCGGCAGCGGTGATACGCTGTTCGACTGGCTGGTGATGATCGTACAGGAACACGGGCCCGGCGGCAGCGAAAGCGAGGACAACGTGACGCTGACGCTGCTGGATTCGAATGGGGGGGCGGAGATGGAGCCGTGAGCCCCCCCCGACCCCCCCGCAACGCGCGACCGATCCTCAGGCGGTTCTGGACCTGTTGCACCTGTGTTTCGCAGGCATGGCAGGGCGGATCGACCGCCCTCGTCCCTGCAGCGGCTGACGGTCGAGGATGTGGCGACGGCAGAGGTCTGGGGGGGGCTGGGTGCCCCCCCCTGGTGGCCTGTGTCTTTCTGACCCCCCGAAGGCGCAGGCGCTTTATGTCGGCAAACTGGCGGTACATCCCGACCACCAGGGGGGGCGGGGGGGCTATGCGCGGGTGCTGCTGGACCACGCCGCCGACGAGGCTCGCGCCCGGGGGGGCCTGCCCGCGCTGGAGTTGCAGACCCGGGTGGAGCTGGTCGAAAACCACCTAGCCTTCCGCGCCATGGGGGGGTTTGAAAAGACCGGCGAAACCGCGTATGACGGGTTCGACCGGCCAACCTCGTTCACGTTTCGCCGGCCCGTCTAGACCGGTTCGCAATAGATCTCGGTCGTGCGCACATTGCGCCCTTCGGACACCCAGTCATCCAGGATCTGGCAGTCAAACGCCCGCGGCCGATCCGTTCCAGCGGCGGCAGGTCGCCCGAACAGTTGAGCCGCGCCTTGGCCATCGCCTGATCCCCCCCATCGAAGGAGTTGCCCCCCCGCACCGCGCAGCCCGTGGCTTGGCGGATCGCCATTTCCGCCTTGGCCCGTGCCTCGGCCCAATCGGGCAACCATTCGCGCGAGGTGCGAATGACCTCGACCCGGTCATCCTGGCGATAGACGGAAAAACGGCTGCCTTCGATCGTGACTTCGGTGCGTTCCGCCCCCCCGACCATGCCCGGCGAGGGGGGGCTGTCACAGGCGGCAAGGGCCAGAAGACCGGTGGCAAGGGCAAGTATGTGGCGCATGGAACCTCCTGTCCCGACCCTCGCCCAACTTGGTTAACCAAAGGTTACCACGCCCACCTTCGCCCCCCCCTGCATCAACTTGCCGCATCGGCTTTGCATATTCCAATATTTTAATATATTACAAAATATGAATATAGAATGGAGCTCCTTATGCAACCGAAACGCGCCGCGGACAGCTATAGCCCGCTTTATTTTCTGGCCTCGGTCGGGGGGGCCGGAGGTCTGAACGTCACCTTCTTCATGTACCTGATGTTCTGGGTCAAACACCCCCCCGGCAAGCCGGTGCCTACCTTCGAAGATCTTGCTGCCGCCTGGGGGGGAACCGGGTCGACCGCCCTGCAGGCAGGTATCGCCGTGGCGGTGATCGGCATTGCCGCGATGGCCTATTTGAACCTCAAATACCTGATCTGGAACCTCAAGGCCTTCTCGGGTTTCCGCAAGACCGAGGCATTTGCCAAGCTCAAATCCTCGAACGCGGAGACCACGATCCTGGCCATGCCGCTGGCGCTGGCCATGGCGGTGAACGGGCTGTTCATCGTCGGCCTTGTCTTCGTGCCCGGCCTGTGGTCGATCGTCGAATACCTGTTCCCGGCAGCAATGGTGGCCTTCCTGCTGATCGGCGTGCAGGCGCTGATATACATTGGCGATTTCCTGGGCCGCGTGCTGTCAAAGGGCGGCGTGTTCGACGTGACCGCGCATAACAGCTTTGCCCAGCTTCTGCCCGCCTTCGCCCTGTCGATGGTCGCCGTGGGCTTTTCCGCCCCCCCCGCGGCGATGAGCGGCAATGGTGTGGTCGTTGCCACCTCGCTGGTGCTGTCGACCTTCTTCGGCACCGCCGCGATCATCTACGGTGCCGTGGCGCTGGCCACCGCCTTTACCTCAATGCTGCACTATGGCACGGCGAAGGAAAGCGCACCGACGCTCTTGATCATCATCCCGCTGGTCACCGTTCTGGGTATCATGTTCCTGCGCCAGTTCCACGGGCTGCACACGACCTTTGATGCCCATATGGCCGCAGGCGAGACCCTGGTTTTCCTCGCCCGTCTGCTGGCGATCCAGGTGGTGTTCCTGGGCCTGGGCCTGACCGTGCTGGCGCGTCAGGGCTACTGGTCCGACTTCGTGTTCGGCAACGGCACCTCGCCCGGTTCCTATGCGCTGGTCTGCCCCCCCGGTGTGGCCCTGTCGGTGATGCTGCATTTCTTCATCAACAAGGGGGGGTTGGTGGCCTCGGGCGTGATGGACAAGTTCTCGCTGGGTTTCTGGGCGCTGAGTGCCGTGGCGCTGGTGCTGCAGTTCGCCATGATCGCCCTGGTCCTGCGCCTGAACCGGCAGCATTTCGGCCGGACGGTGGCCGAGACGGTTCCGGCGGAGTAAGCCTCGCCAGCCTCACCCAAGCGAACGGGCGGTCTTCGGGCCGCCCGTTTTCTTGATGCAACGCCCATCGAGCGTCAGCGAAGATGACACCCACGCACCGCGCAGCGGGGGGGCGGCGCCCGACCCTCCCCCCCACGGGAGGGCGCTTTGCAACGTTGGGGGGGACAGAACCGACGTTTTGGGTCGAACGAACCGGTCGCGATACTTCACTGTTCCCAAGCGCCCACCCAGGGTCGGGCGTCGCCCCCCCGCTGCTTCCGCGTCCCCCCCCTTGCCAACCGCCCGCGCCCGCGCCAAGCTCGGCCCATGACCCAGGACCAAGTGACCGGCCACTGCCTCTGTGGCGAGACCTCCTTCACCTACCGCCCGCCCGAACGGTTCATGGTGCATTGCCATTGCGAAAGCTGCCGCCGCGCCACCGCCTCGGGGGGGTTCACCAGCTTCATCGGTGTGCGCGACGGGCAATGGCGCTGGACCGGACGGCCCGTGGCGCAATACGAAAGCTCGCCGGGCGTGCACCGCAGCTTCTGTTCGCGCTGCGGCACGCAGATGGCGTTTCAGAGCGCCAAATACCCCCCCGGCGAGATCCATTTCTACGCCGCCACCCTGACCGACCCCCCCGGCCATTTCAAACCCACGGGCCACGTGCACACCGACGAGATGCTGTCCTGGATCCACCTGGACGACGGGTTACCACAAAAATGAGGACATCATGAGTGACCTGACCCTTCTGGGCCTGCCCGGTGCCCTGCGCGCGGGTTCCACCAACCGCCTGCTCCTGCGCAATGCCGCACGGCTGATGGGCGATGTGACTTACATCGAGGCCGACCTGGCGCTTCCGCTTTATGACGGCGATATCGAAGAGCAAGGCATCCCCCCCGCCGAGGTCACCCGCCTGGCCGACCAGATCGCGAATGCCGATGCGGTGTTGATTTCGACCCCCCCCGAGTACAACAAGTCCTTGTCCGGCGTGCTGAAGAACGCGCTGGATTGGGTCAGCCGCACCCCCCCCGCCAAACCCTGGGCGGGCAAGCCCGTGGCGCTGATGTCGGCCGCTGCGGGGGGGCGGTCCGGTGGGGGGGAACGCGGGCAGAGCGCGCTGCTGCTCGCCATGACGCCCTTTCGCGCGCGGATCGTGGCGGGGGGGCCCGAGATCTGCCTGGCCGACGCCCGCAACCAGTTCGACGTGGACGGGCGGCTGGTCAATGAACGCACCGAGAAGAACCTTGGGCTGCTGATGGAAGCCCTCAAGGCTGCGGTGTAGCAACCTCGATCAGGTTGCCATCCGGGTCACGTATATAAAGCGACAGGATCGGACCGGTGGCTCCGGTGCGCGCGACCGGACCTTCCTCGATCGCCACCCCCCCATGCGCGGCGAAATGCGCCTGCCAATCGTCCAGCGGCACATCCGTGAGGAAGCACAGGTCGGCGGAGCCGGGCGTGGCAACATCCGCCTTCGGTTCGAACTCGGCCCCCCCCGCCTGGTGCAGGTTGATCTTCTGCACACCAAAACTCAGCGCCGTGCGGGTGGTGCCATCGGCGGGCTGGAACCGCTCTGCCCGCATGCCCAGCACCCTGGTGTAAAAGGTAACCGTTGCGCCGATATCGGCCACGGTCAGCACCAGATGATCAAGCGATGTGACGCGCATGGGTTTTCCTTTCGCGGGGGGGCCTTGGCTACGGTGCCACCATGACCCAGGATTTGACCCGAACGCAAAGCGTTTCCGATGTGATGGACCCGGCCCGCGCGCAGGCGCTTTGGACCGCGCTGGACCTGCCGGGCGCGCTGCCCGATGCGCTGCCGCCCTTCTTCCACCAGCTCTATTTCTGGGACGCCCAGCCGCCCGGCGCACTGGGGGGCGCGATGGCCACCCCCCCAAGGTCGGCGGGCTGATCCCCCCCGACATGGGCCTGCCGCGCCGCATGTGGGCAGGCGGACGGCTGGAGTTCCTGGCCCCCCCGCTGCATGCGGGGGGCAGCCCGCCCAGAAACTCAGCCGGGTCGAAAAAGCCACGCACAAGGTGGGCCGCACCGGCCCGCTGGGGGGGTTCGTGACCCTCTGTCATGAGGTGGTGCAGGACGGCGAGGTCCGGCTGCGTGAACATCAGGATCTGGTCTACCGCGAAGACCCGGACCCCCCCGCAGCACCGAAACCCGTACCCCCCCCGGTTGCCCGCACCGACGAGGAAACCTGCGAGACCCACGCGTTCACCTCAACCCTGCTGTTTCGCTACTCGGCACTGACGTTCAACGGCCACCGCATCCACTATGACCTGGACTATTGCCGCGATGTCGAAGGCTACGCGGGGGGGCTGGTCGTGCACGGGCCGTTGCTGGCCCAGCTTCTGATGCTGAAAGCCGCCCGCGAACTGGGCCCGCTCGCGGGCTTCGCCTTCCGGGCCACGGCCCCCCCGCTTGTGCACACGGAAAGCGCCGCGTTCTGTCGCAAGGGCACGGACCTCTGGGTACGCGGCCCGGATGGCCGTCAATGCATGGAAGCCACGGCGCAGGTCTGAACCGGCGCTACATTTCCATCGCTTCGGCGACCTCGACGGAGCCGCCATCGTCCAGGATCGGGCAGCCCTGCGCAATCCTGACCGCTGCCGCCTTGTCCGCCGCATCGACCAGCGTATAGCCCGACACCGGGTTCGACCCGCCGTTCTCCTCGACCCGGTCGGCAAACACGGTCGAGGACATGCCCGCCGGGTTGCCCCCCCCGTCGATCAGCCCGTCGCCAATGCCTCCCAGCCAGCCCTGCCAGGCCGCCATGACCTTCTCGACCGCCTCGGGGGGGCTCTCCGGCGCTTTGCCGCGTGGTAAATGAACATGAATTTCGGCATCTCAAATCCTCCCTTGGTTGGTTTATTCCGCCGCCAGGCTTTCCAGCTTGTTCAGCGAGCTGCTCCACCCCCCCTCTTCGTGATTTTGCGCAATCTCGTCATCGCCCAGTTCCCGGTGATCCAGCACGAGGCGCGTGTGATCCCCCCCATCGGGCAGCACGGTCAGCGTCACATGGCTTTCGGCCCCCCCGCGCGCGTCCTGATCGTCATGCCAACCCCCCCAGGTAAACCCGACCGAGTTCGGCGGGTCCACATGGGTCACCTGGCCTGAGACCTTGTACCGCCCGCCCTCGGCGTTTTGCATGACCGACATCCAAGGGCCGGTGCGGGTGAAATCCAGGTCATCCTCAGGCACATGCATGCCCTCAGGCCCCCCCCACCAGTTCAACAGGTTGGCCCGTTCGCTGATCAGGCAAACAGCCGCTCAGGCGTGGTGCGGAACCGGCGTTCCAGGCGCAGGTCAGTCATCGGGATGTCCCTCCAGCAAAATGGTTTCTTCCAGGCGATCCAGGGCCGCGGACCAAAAGGCGCGGTGGTTCTGGGTCCAGTCGCTGATCCCGCGCAGGGCTTCGGGGGGGCGGACCGAATAGATCCGCTGCGTGCCGCGCACCTCCTGATCCACCAGCCCGGCCGCGCGCAGCACCTTCAGATGCCGCGAGATGGCAGGCGCGGAAATGTCATACCCCCCCGCGCTGAGCTCGCCCGCCGGCAGCGCCCCCCCGTCGCGCATGAGGCGTTCGACCATCGACAGGCGGGTCGGATCGGCCAGAGCGAGAATGTCTCTACAAGTGTGCTCATGGCTTATTGTTTAACGGATTCGTTAAATAGTCAAGGACGACCCAACACACCGAGGATTTCGGGCTTGGGTCAACAGCTGCTATGATCGGACCTGCGAACAGATCAGGGGGGGTGTTCATCATGCCAAGACTCCTTCCCCCCCATCAGGGCGACAAGAGGTTCATGGTCTATGCCGGGACCGGCACGGACCTCATCTTCAACCACGGGATCGACCTGCCGGCTTTGCTTCCTTTCCGCTGCTGGAAAGGCCTGACACGCGCGCTGTCCTGGCCGGGCAAATGCAGGCGCTGGTGGATCTGGCAGGTGACATGGGGGGGCTGGGCTGCATCCTGGACGCGCCCACCTGGATGGCCAACCGGGACCGCGCCGCGCCTCTGGGTTATGACGTGGAGCGCCTGACACATGTGAACCGGGATGCCGTCGCCCTGATGGAAGAGGTGCGCCAGACCACAGCGCGCGAAGATGTTCTGGTCTCCGCCTGTATCGGCCCCCCCCAACACGACCCCCCCTATGCGGATGTTGCACCCATCTCGGTCGAGGCGGCGCGGCAATACCATGCCATGCAACTGTCCGCGCTCAAGGGCACTGCGGTCGATCTTGTTACCGCCTACACCTTCAACCGCGTGGGCGAGGCCGCCGGATGTGTGTTGGCCGCGCGGGACGTCGGCCTGCCGATGGTGATGTCCCTGGTGGTGGAAACCGACGGGCGTCTGGCCGACGGAACGGGGGGGCTTGTTGATGCGATCGACCGGATCGACGCGGCAACCGGATCAGGGGGGGCCGAGTTCTTCATGGTCAACTGTGCCCACCCCCCCACGCATTTTGCCAAGGTTCTGGACGCTCACCCGAGGCTGCAGGGCGTGGTCGCGAATGCCTCAAGCTGTTCTCATGCCGAACTCGACGAGGCCGACACCTTGGACGAGGGCAATCCGTCACAGCTCGGCCAGGAGATCGCCGAGATTATCCGACAGAACCTATCCATACGGGTGTTTGGAGGGTGCTGCGGCACTGACATGCGCCATCTGAGTGCCATGGCGCTGGGGGGGGTTGCAGACACCCCCCCGTGACGCCCGGCACCCTACCGGGCCCGAAGAGCCTGCCAAAGGCGCGCCATTTGCGGGGGGGCAAGCACCGCTGCCGCCCTCCGCGCTTTTGGCAACGCCAAAAGCGTTACGTCTGCTTGAACTCCGACCGCGCATAGCCCTGGATGAACAGCAGCGCGGACAGGTCGCCGTGGTTGATGCGGATCTCGCATTCCGCCGCCACCGAGGGTTTTGCGTGCAGCGCCACGCCAGCGCCCGCCAGACCCAACATCCCCCCAGATCATTGGCCCCCCCGTCACCCACCGCCATCACGTCGGCATAGGCCAGACCCAACCGCGCGCTGATTTCCTTCAAAGCGGCCACTTTCGCCTCGCGCCCCCCCAGAATAGGCTCGCCCACGGTGCCGTCCAGCTTCCCATCCGCCACGTTCAGCGTATTGGCACGGTTCTCGTCAAAGCCCAGCTCAGCCGCCACCTTGGCGGTAAACGCCGTGAACCCGCCCGAGACCAGCGCCGCATAGGCTCCCGCCCCCCGCGCATGGTCGCCAAGAGCTCGCGCCCCCCCCGGCATGAAGGTGATGCGCGTGTCCAGCACGCGGTCGATCACCCCCCCCGCATCCAGCCCCCCCTTCAGCAGCCCGACCCGTTCACGCAGCGCGCCTTCGAAGTCCAGCTCGCCATTCATCGCCCGCGCGGTAATCTCCTTCACCCGCGCGCCAACGCCCGCCTCATCGGCCAGCTCGTCGATGCATTCCTGCTGGATCATGGTCGAATCCATATCCGCCAGCAGCATCCGCTTTACCCGGCCTTCGGTCTTCTGCACCACCAGGTCCACGCCCAGCTTCTGCAGATCCGCCCAGACGTCCCAGCGATTGTCCGGCAGGGTGCCCAGCGAAAACTCCGCCGCCTCATCCGGGCTCAGCCAGACCGCATCCCCCCCACCGCCCCCCCAGGCATTGCGCAGGTTCTCGACCAGGGCGGCCTCCAGGGTACGGGCCTCGGGCGAGGTCAGAAGCGTGGCGGTATACATGGGCGGCTCTCCGGACTGCGTGACAATTTGCGCCCGCATAGAGCACGTGCGCCCCCCCCTTAACGCCACCCCCCCCTTGATATGTTACCGCTAACCCATTCACAGGAGGCGCATATGAAAGTCGGAATTGTGGGTGCGGGTCAGGTCGGGGGGGCCTCGGCCGGATATGCCATCGCCCTTCTGGGCAAGGCGCGCGAGGTGGTGCTGGTGGACCTGAACCCGGCGCTGGCCGCGGCCCAGGCCGAGGATATTTCCCACGCGTTGCCCTTTGCGGCGACGACAACCGTGACGGCAGGCGGCTATGACGCGCTGGCGGGTGCCGAGGTGGTGATCATCGCCGCCGGCGTCAACCAGAAACCGGGCGAGAGCCGTCTGGACCTGCTGGCACGCAATGCCGAGGTGTTCCGTGACGTGACCGGCCAGGTGCTGACCCACGCGCCCGACGCGGTGCTGCTGATCGCCTCCAACCCGGTCGATATCATGACCGGCATCACCACCCGGCTGACCGGTCTGCCGCCGGGGGGGCGGGTGATCGGCTCGGGCACCATTCTGGACACCGCGCGGTTCCGCGTGCTGCTGGGCCAGCACCTGAACATCGACGCCCGCTCGATCCACGCCTTCGTGCTGGGCGAACATGGCGACAGCGAGGTCTTGGCCTGGTCCTCCGCCCAGGTCGCGCGGTGCCTCTGGAAGAAGCCGCCGCCCACCGCCGCGCGCCCCCCCTGACCGACGCGGTCCAGGCGCGCATAGACGAGGACGTACGCCGCGCCGCCTATCGCATCATCGAAGGCAAGGGCGCGACCTATTACGGTATTGGCGCGGGGGGGCTTGCCCGGCTGGTGGCCGCCATCGGCGGCGACGAACGCTCGGTCCATAGCGTGTCGATCATGACGCCGGAGGTCGAAGGCATTGCGACGTGCCCCCCCTGTCCCTGCCGCGCATCCTGGGCAAAGGCGGTGTGCAGGGCGACCTGATGCCCCCCCAACTGTCCCCCCCACAGGAACACACGGCCCTGCGTGCCTCCGCCACTTTGCTGAAAGAGACGCTTGAGGCTGTCCGTCTTTAGGTAAAAATCAACCAATTCAGGTCATCCTGCCCGCATCCCCCCCCACCGGGGGGGAGACGAGGATAGAATGTCCCTGATCCGAATGATCGCCCTGCTCTGCCTGACCCTGCTGCCATCATTGGCGGCGGCACAAGGCGTGTCGATCCTGCAAGCGTCTCTGTTCGGTGGCGGCGAACCCTTGCTGACCAGCGCCCAACCCATGCTGCCCACGGCGCAGCCGATGATTATCTCCGGCCAACCCTTGATAGAAGCGCGCGCCATCGCGCCCGAAGACAGCGCGGGGGGGATGAGCGCGGCGAGCCTGTTTATCGGTCGTTCAGGCCCCCCCAGCCTTCTGGCCCCCCCTACCCCCCGCCCGCACCCGCAGCGCGCCCGAAGCGCCGCCAGTGGTCCGCACGGATATCATCGGCCCGCGCCGCGCCGCGACCCAGGCAGGCATGGTGCTGGACCTGATCGCCCAGGCCGAAGCGGGCCACGCGGGCTATGACGCCGTTCAGCACGGCGCGCGGGTGCGGCCCGCGAAACTGCCCACGCAAATGACCTTGCAGGAGGTCTATGACTGGATCGCCGCCACGCCGGGCCAGCCCCCCCATGCGATTGGCCGCTATCAGTTCATCCCCCCCCGACCCTGAAACGCCTGGTCGCCATCGTCGGTGCCCAGCCCACGGACCGGTTCAACCCGGCACTACAGGACCGACTGGCGGACCAATTGCTGGCGGAGGCCGGGCTGGCACAGTTCCAGGCCGGTGAGCTGCCCCCCCGCCATGCCTTCATGAACAACCTCGCCAAGATCTGGGCCGGGCTGCCGAACTCAACCGGCAAGTCGCATTACCACGGCTACGCGGGCAACCACGCCACCATGACCTGGGCCCATTTCGACGCCAGATGGCGCGCATTTTCGCGGGATAAGGCGGTCCATTCGTCACAGACGTCCGCAACGGGTTTCCGCGCCGGGTCAAACATGCAACGCTGCGCCAACCATTCTGACAAAGGAGAGCCCCCCCATGTCCTGGTTGCCCAGCCTCATCACCCCCCCCACCCCCCCCGAAGAGGGCTATGCCCTGGCCATCAAACTGTCGCGCATGGCGGTGAAGATGACCCAACCCGACGACGATGTGCGCGGCGAGCTGCGCGCAGACTACGCAAACGATGCCGACAGCTTGACCGCCGTCAGCCAAGTGGTGGCGACCAACTTCCAGACCGTCGCCCAGGCCAACAATTACTGGCGCGACTGACGCCAATTGCGGATCGGCGCGCGGCAGAGGTCCCGCGCCGATCCGCTCCGCCCGGTTTCCGATCCGACACAAAAGCGACGGTTTTGAACCATGGATGTGCGCTTTTCTGTCATTTTCCAGCTTGTGCCCCCCCCGTCTGCACCCCCCCCGTATTTGCGTCAGTGGGACACCTCTCCCCCCCAACGAGAGGCGCTTTATCTGGAAGGGTATCATGACCGATATTCAAAAACCGGCAACGCGGCCGGCCAATCCGCGTTTTTCCTCTGGCCCCCCCTGCGCCAAACCCCCCCCACCTGGACCCTGGATGCCTTGTCGGACGCCGCCCTTGGCCGTTCGCACCGTGCCGCTGTCGGCAAGGACAAGCTGAAGGCCGCCATCGAAGGCACCCGCGAGGTGCTGGGCATCCCCCCCGCCGATTACAAGATCGGCATCGTGCCCGCCTCGGACACCGGGGGGGCTGTCGAGATGGCCTTGTGGTCCCTGTTGGGTGCGCGTGGCGTGGAAATGCTGGCCTGGGAAAGCTTCGGTGCCGGTTGGGTCACCGATGTGACCAAGCAGCTGAAACTCGATGCGGTGACCAAGGTTGCCGACTATGGCGAGATTGTTGACCTGGCGTCCGTGGACTTTACCAATGACGTGGTCTTTACCTGGAACGGCACCACCTCCGGCGTGCGCGTGCCGAATGGCGACTGGATCCCGGCAGACCGCGAAGGGCTGACCATCTGCGACGCCACCTCGGCGGCCTTCGCGATGGACCTGCCCTGGGACAAGCTGGATGTGACCACGTTCTCCTGGCAGAAGGTGCTGGGCGGCGAAGCGGCCCACGGCATCCTGATCCTGTCCCCCCCCGCGCGGTGGAGCGTCTGGAAAGCTACACCCCCCCCGCCTGGCCGCTGCCGAAGATCTTCCGCATGACCAAGGGTGGCAAGCTGATCGAGGGCATCTTTACCGGTGCCACGATCAACACGCCCTCGATGCTGGCGGTCGAGGATTACCTGTTTGCCCTCGACTGGGCCCGCTCGGTCGGTGGGCTGGAGGGTCTGAAGGCCCGCGCCGACGCCAACACCGCAGCGGTCAGCGATTTCGTCGCGACCCATGACTGGATCGAGTTCCTGGCCGCCGACCCGGCGATCCGCTCGAACACCTCGGTCTGCGTCAAGTTCACCGACGCGCGTATCACCGACGGCGCGACATTCGCCAAGGCCGTGGCCAAGCGGCTGGAAGCCGAAGGCGTGGCGCTGGACGTCGGTGCCTATCGCGACGCCCCCCCCGCCGGTCTGCGCATCTGGTGTGGCGGCACGGTCGAAGCTTCGGACGTCGCCGCGCTGATGCCCTGGCTGAACTGGGCCTTCGAGGCCGAGATCGCCGCGCTGACGGAAGCCGCCTGAGCGCCTTTCAAAACGTTAAAAACAGCCCCCCCTCCGGACCCGTTAAAGACCTTAAAGAAAGGGTCCGGACAGCCTTAACATCTTTAAAGACAGGAGCCGCACCATGGCCCCCCCCAAAGTACTCGTCTCCGACAAGCTCTCTGAGACCGCCGTTCAAATCTTCCGCGACCGTGGCATCGAGGTCGACTTCGACCCGACCGTCGGCAAGGACAAGGACCGCCTGATGGAAATCATCGGCAATTATGACGGCCTTGCCATCCGGTCGGCCACCAAGGCCACGGAAACGCTGATCAACGCCGCGACCAACCTCAAGGTCATCGGTCGCGCGGGCATCGGCACCGACAATGTGGACAAGGTCGCCGCGTCCAAGAAGGGCGTGATCGTCATGAACACCCCCCCCTTCGGCAACATGATCACCACCGCCGAGCACGCCATCGCGATGATGTTCGCGGTTGCGCGTCAGATCCCCCCCGAGGCCTCGACCTCGACCCACGCAGGCAAGTGGGAGAAGTCCAAGTTCATGGGCACCGAGCTGACCGGCAAGGTGCTGGGCGTCATTGGCGCGGGCAACATCGGCGGCATCGTCTGTGACCGGGCCGTTGGCCTGAAAATGAAGGTCGTCGCCTTCGACCCGTTCCTGTCGGATGAGAAGGCCGCCAAGATGGGCGTCGAAAAGGTCGAGCTGGACGAACTGCTGCAACGCGCTGATTTCATTACACTTCATGTTCCCCCCCTGATCGACTCGACCCGCAACATCCTGAGCCGCGAAAACCTGGCCAAGACCAAGAAGGGCGTGCGCATCATCAACTGCGCCCGTGGCGGCCTGGTGGACGAGGAAGCCCTGGCCGAGCTGCTGAAATCCGGTCATGTGGCCGGTGCAGCCTTCGACGTCTTCTCGGTCGAGCCCGCCAAGGACAACCCGCTGTTTGACCTGCCCAACGTGGTCTGCACCCCCCCGCATCTGGGCGCGGCCACCACCGAGGCGCAGGAAAACGTCGCCCTGCAGGTGGCCGAGCAGATGTCGGACTACCTCTTGACCGGTGCCGTGACCAACGCGCTGAACATGCCGTCGGTGACCGCCGAGGAAGCCAAGGTCATGGGCCCCCCCTGGATCAAACTGGCCGAGCACCTGGGCGCTTTCGTCGGCCAGCTGACGGACGAGCCGATCAAGGCGGTGAACATCACCTATGACGGTGTCGTGGCCGAGATGAACCTGAAAGCGCTGGATTGCGCCGCCACCGCCGGTCTGATCAAGCCGCAGATCCCGGATGTGAACATGGTGTCGGCCCCCCCCGTCGTGGCCGCCGACCGTGGCATCAAGATCTCGACCACCACGCAGCCGAAGTCGGGCGCGTTTGATGGCTATATCAAGCTGACCGTGGTCACTGACAAGCGCGAACGTTCGATCGCGGGCACCGTGTTCTCGGATGGCAAGCCGCGTTTCATCCAGATCAAGGGCATCAATATCGACGCCGAGATCGGCAACCACATGCTCTACACCACCAATGATGACATTCCGGGCATCATCGGGGGGGCCCTGGGTGCGACCATGGGCAGCCACGGGGGGGTGAACATCGCGAACTTTACCCTGGGCCGGAACGAGGTTGGCGGCGACGCCATCGCGCTTCTGTATGTGGATAACCCGATCCCGGCCGACGTGCTGCAGGCGCTGTGCGACACCGGCCTGTTCCATACGGTCAGCTCGATGTCCTTTGACATCTGAGCCCTCCAAAGGAACGGCCCCCCCGGAAAAGCTCCGGGGGGGCCGTTTTGGTGTTACACATCGGCGTCCAGAAGGCCGGTGCGGAACAAGACCCCCCCCGCGCCCAGCGCCCCCCCAAGGATCGGGGGGGCCAGGATGAACAGCCAAAGCTGACCCATGGCATGGCCGCCTGCAAACAAGGCCGGCCCGATTGACCGCGCGGGGGGGTTCACCGACACACCGGTGATATTGATCCCCCCCACCAGATGGATGACCACAAGGGTCAGGCCGATGGCCATGCCGGCAACCGCCCCCCCCGGTGCGCCTGCCCCCCCGGTTGCGCCCAGGATCACCACGACGAACAGGAAGGTCGCGACCAGTTCAAACAGGAAGGCGGCAACCAACGTGTATTCGCCCAGGTATCCCGCGCCCCCCCAACCGTTCTGCCCCCCCAGACCCGCGCTTGCCACGTCATGGCCGCCGCCCTTGCCGGTCGCGATGACAAACAGGACCAAGGCACCGGCAATCGCACCGGCGACCTGCGCGACGATGTAAGGCAGCGCCTTCGCTGCTTCCAGCCGCCCGGCCACGACGGCCCCCCCCAAGGTCACCGCCGGGTTGATGTGACAGCCCGATACCGACCCGATGCCATAGGCCATGCCGATCAGGGCGAGGCCAAAAGCCAGGCTGATCCCGGTCAGGCCGATATCCGCCCCCCCGGCGATCACTGCGGCCCCCCCGCACCCAAACAGCACCAGGGTGAATGTCCCGATAAACTCCGCGACTGCTTGTTTCATGTTCACGCTCCTTGTAACTCGTTAGTCAATCCCAGCGTGCCTTGCGGGACCCGGCGCGTCGCGGGGGGGAAGTTTTCCACAAGGCCAACCCTGACAGGAGACCCCCCATGCGCGCCTATGCGATCGGAGATATTCACGGCCATCTTGGCAAGCTGAAGGAGGCCCATGCGCTGATTGCCGAGGATCGCGCGCACTGCGGCGATACCGAAGCGCCCGTCGTGCATGTGGGGGGGGACCTGGTCGACCGCGGCCCGGATTCGCGCGGCGTAATCCAGTACCTTCTGGACGGTCAGGTGCGCGGTGAAAACTGGGTGGTGCTGAAGGGCAACCACGACCGCATGGCGGCACTGTTCCTGCGCGACGTGCCGCAGGTCGATCCGCAACTTCTGCTGGACCATTACTGGTGCCATCCGCGCATCGGCGGGGGGGTGGAGACATTGGCCAGCTACGGGGGGGTGCAGGTGCCCCCCCAGGGGGGGGTGCGCACCTATCAGCTCCACGCAGACGCCCTGGCGCAAGTGCCGCAGGTACACCGCCGCTATCTGGACGACCTGCCTGCCATGTACCGCATGGGCGAGCTGTGTTTCGTGCACGCGGGCATTCGCCCCCCCGGCGTGGCCCTGGAGGATCAGACCGAAGACGATCTGACCTGGATCCGGGGGGGCGAGTTTCACAAGGACATGTCAGACCACGGCCCGCTGATCGTGCATGGGCATACTCCGGTCGACGAGGTCACGCATTACGGCAATCGCCTGAACCTCGACACCGGCGCGGCCTATGGCAAGGCGCTGTCAGCGGTGGTGATCGAAGGGCGCGAGGCCTGGCTCTTGACCCATGAGGGGGGGCGCCAGCCGGTCAAATGGGATTATTCCGCCGCGTAAGCTTCGCGCGCCGCACTGACTTCACCGTGGCGTTCTGCCGCCCAGGTGAGCAGCGGCACGAGGTGGCCAAACAGCTCCGATCCCATGTCAGTCAGGGTATAGGTGACCGACACCGGCGGCCCTGGATCGACGGTGCGGGTCAGGTAGCCGTCCCGTTCCATCTTGCGCAGATTCTCGGTCAGGACCCTCTGGGTGATGTCCCCCCCGACAGAGCGTTTCAACGCGCCGAAACGCAGCGGGCCATCGTCCAGCGCGCAGAGGATCAGCATCTGCCATTTGCCCATAACCTGCGACAGAACCTGCCTCACCGGGCAGTTCGCGGCCTCTTCCTTCGACAGTGCGGTTACCTTGACCATACCTGGTTCCTAATCAGTGCGTAATTGATACCTGGTACCATTTTAATACCTAATGCGGCACAGAACAACTCATGATTCGAAAGGACATCCCATGAGCCCGACTGAAACCGTTCTTGCCGCCCTGACCGCCCTGTTTGTCGACTTTGATCCCGAGGCCGCCGGCAAGTTGATGAAAGAGGATTACATCCAGCACAACCCCCCCGCCGTGCCGACCGGTGCCGCACCGATCCTGGGTTTCCTTCCCGCGCTGAAGGACAGCGAGCTGAGCCCCCCACAGTGCACCGCGTCATCTCGGAAGGCGACCTGGTGGTGCTACATGTCACATACGAGAACGCCCAGGCTTTCGGTGCCGAAACGCAGGTTGCCTTCGACATCTTCCGCGTGGAAGACGGCAAGCTGGCCGAACACTGGGACAACCTGCAACCGGCGGTGCCGGCGGATCAGACCGCCTCGGGCAACTCGATGACCGACGGGGGGGTGACCGAGATCACTGACCGCAACAAGACCGCCGAGAACAAGGCGCTTGTCGAAGCTTTCGTGACCGATGTGCTGCAAGGCAAGGCACCGGAGAAGATCACCGATTACATCTCGACCGAGAGCTATACCCAGCACAACCCGATGGTCGCGAACGGGCTGGACGGGCTGGGTGCAGCGCTGGCGGCGATGGCAGAGGCCGGGCAGGTCATGGCCTATACCGACACGCATATGGTCGTGGCCGAGGGCAACTTCGTCTTTACCGCCTCCGAAGGCACGCTGGGCCGTCAGCACACGGCCTTCTTCGACCTGTTCCGGGTGGAAGATGGCAAGATCGTCGAACACTGGGACACGCTGTCCGAAATCCCGGCTGAGATGGCCCATGAGAACGGCAAGTTCTAAGCGCACACCCCCCCAACAAAAAAGCCCCCCCGGTGTTTCCACCGGGGGGGCTTTCGATTGTCGGAAAACACACACCCAGACTTTGCCGGGTGCAGGTTCGGCGGGGGGGCCGAACCTTAAGCGTCTTCGTCTTTTTTTCTTCTTCTCGGGAACGATCTCTTCGCCGGTTTCCTGATCGACGACTTTCATCGACAGGCGGACCTTGCCGCGGTCGTCGAAGCCCAGCAGCTTGACTTTCACTTCCTGACCTTCCTTCAGAACATCCGAGGGGGGGTGGTTCAGGCGGCGGTTTTCGATCTGGCTGACGTGCACCAGCCGTCGCGCTTGCCGAAGAAGTTCACGAAGGCACCGAAGTCGACGATCTTCACGACCTTGCCGTTATAGATCGCGCCTTCTTCCGGCTCGGCCACGATCGCGTGGATCATGTCGTAAGCCTTCTGGATCGAGTCATTGTTCGGCGAGGCGATCTTGATCACGCCATCGTCGTTGATGTCGACTTTGGCACCCGACACTTCCACGATCTCGCGGATCACCTTGCCGCCCGAACCGATCACTTCACGGATCTTGTCGGTGGGCACGGACATGGTTTCGATACGCGGGGGGGCGTGGGCCGAGAACTCGGAGCGGCCAGCGGACAGCGCCTTGTTCATTTCACCCAGGATGTGCATGCGACCGTCCTTGGCCTGGGCCAGGGCTTTCTCCATGATCTCGGGGGGGGTAATGCCGGCGACCTTGATGTCCATCTGCAGCGAGGTGATACCGTTTTCGGTACCCGCCACCTTGAAGTCCATGTCGCCCAGGTGGTCTTCGTCACCCAGGATGTCGGTCAGAACCGCGTAGGAGCCGTCGTCTTCCAGGATCAGACCCATCGCGACGCCAGCCACGGGGGGGGCTTTCAGCGGCACGGCGGCGTCCATCATCGACAGCGAGCCACCACAGACCGAGGCCATCGAGGACGAGCCGTTCGATTCGGTGATCTCGGACACAACGCGGATGGTGTAGGGGGGGAAATCGGTGGCGGCGGGCAGCACGGCTTGCAGCGCGCGCCAGGCCAGCTTGCCGTGGCCGATTTCACGACGGCCCGTGAAGCCGAAGCGACCCACTTCGCCGACCGAATAGGGCGGGAAGTTGTAGTGCAGCATGAAGTTCGACTTGTAGGTGCCGGTCAGCGCGTCGATCATCTGTTCGTCGTCGCCGGTGCCAGGGTGGTCACAACCATGCCCTGGGTTTCGCCACGGGTGAACAGGGCCGAACCGTGGGTGCGGGGGGGCAGGATGCCCACTTCGGACACGATCGGGCGCACGGTGTCCAGTGCACGGCCGTCGATACGCTTGCCGGTCTTGACCACGTCGCCACGCACAACGGCGCTTTCCAGTTTCTTCAGCGCCGACCCCCCAGGTTCGCGTCGCCCTGCTGCTCTTCGCTCAGGCCAGCGACGATTTCCTCGCGGGCGGCGGCGATGGCGGCCACACGTTCCTGCTTGTCAGTGTTGCCGTAAGCGGCGCGGATCTTGTCCTCGCCAGCGGCTTTCACGGCAGCGTACAGGTCGGAGTAGTCGGCGGGCTGGAAGTCGAACGGATCGTTGGCGGCTTCTTCGGCCAGCTCGATGATCAGGTCGATGACCGGCTGGATCTGCTCATGCGCAAAGGTCACGGCGCCCAGCATTTCGGCCTCGGTCAGCTCATAGGCTTCCGATTCCACCATCATCACGGCGTCCTTGGTGCCGGCAACGACCAGGTCCAGACGCTGGTCCGGGTTGTCACGCAGCATGTGCATGTCGTCGCAGGTCGGTTCAGGATGTATTCGCCATCCTCGTAACCCACGCGCGCACCGGCGATCGGGCCCATGAAGGGCGCGCCGGAAATGGTCAGCGCGGCCGAAGCGGCGATCATCGCGACGATGTCCGGGTCGTTGACCAGGTCGTGCGACAGCACGGTGCAGATCACCAGCACTTCGTTCTTGAAGCCGGGGGGGACGAACAGCGGGCGGATCGGACGGTCGATCAGACGCGAGGTCAGCGTCTCTTTTTCGGTCGGACGCGCTTCGCGCTTGAAGAACCCACCGGGGGGGATCTTACCGGCGGCATAATATTTCTCGTTGTAGTGAACCGTCAGCGGGAAGAAGTCCTGACCGGGCTTCTGTTCCTTGGCGAAGGTCACGTTGGCCATGACGGAGGTCTCGCCCAGGGTGGCGATGACGGAACCGTCGGCCTGACGGGCAACCTTGCCCGTTTCCAGCGTGAGCGTTTCTTCGCCCCCCCACTGCATGGATTTCTTAGTCACGTTGAACATGTATCGTATCCTAGTTGGGAGCACTCGCGGGCCCTCCCGCGTCTCCCGTTGTCATGGCGGCCCCCCCATTGCCGCCGACCCCCCCTCTTATATCCTTTTCACGATGCCGGGGGGGTCCGGGCACCACGTCTCAGATGGGCGGGCCATACAGGATTTTCACGCCCTTATAAAGCGAAAAGGTTCGCGCTGACCTGCGGGCGGGCGTCGCGCCCTGTGACACAGCGTGTTTTGCCCGGTGGGGGGGGTGGGCGCTCCTATGGTGGCGCTATGAGGTACCTGCTGATCCCCCCCCTGTTGCTGCTCTGGCTGGTCCTGACGACCCCCCCCGCCCAGGCCGAGCCGGTGCGCTATGTGCTGGATCGGGACCGGTCGATGGCAGGTTCGTGGTCGAGACCTCGCAGCAGGAGGTCACCGGCAGTTTCCCGATCCTGGAGGCGGAGGTGCTGCTGGATTTCGAACATAACCGCGACAGCCGCATCCGTATCAGCGTCGATGCCGCCCGGCCGCGCACGAACCTGCCCTTCGCCAGCCAAGCCCTGCGTTCGCGCGACATGTTGAATACGGGGGGGCGTTTTCCGGTGATGACCTTTGAAAGCCGGGCGCTGCGCATTGCGCGCAGCTCGGCGGTGCTGAGCGGAGACATGACGATCCGGGGGGGCGTGACCCGCCCCCCCGTGCAACTGGATGCGCAAGTGTTTCGGCAACGGGGGGGCACTGATCCGGGCGACCTGTCCCGCCTGTCGGTCCATGTGACCGGCGTGGTCCGGCGCAGCGACTTCGGCGTGACCGGCCTGCCCGACCTGGTTCAGGAGGAGATCCGGTTGAACATCGTGGTTCGCATCAACCGGGTCGGGGGGGGATAAGCGACCCTGCCGCCAAAGAAAAAGGCCGCTGCGGATGCAACGGCCTTTCCTGTTTGGCTGGTGCCGCGTTCAGCGACGCAGGCCCAGGCGCTTGATCAGGTCCTGGTAACGGGCCTCATCCTTGCGCTTCACGTAGTCCAGCAGCTTGCGGCGCTGGGCAACCATCTTCAGAAGGCCACGGCGACCGTGGTTGTCCTTCTTGTGGGTCTTGAAGTGCTCGGTCAGGGTCGCGATACGCGACGACAGGATGGCAACCTGGACTTCGGGCGAACCGGTGTCGCCGTCCTTGGCGCCGAATTCCTTGATCAGGCGGGTCTTTTCTTCAACAGTGATCGACATCGGGGGGGTCTCCTTACGGTTTGAGTTTCGGGCGCAGGCCGGGATGTCGTCCAGCCAGGTCCATGGAGGCCACCGGGTCCTGAGGAATCCGGCGGATGGGCGCATATAGGCAGATTGCGCAGGAAAGCAAAGGGATTCGACGCCACCCCCCCCGCGATTCCCCCCCGCACCTGGAAATTCAGACTTGGAAATGCCCCCCCCAAACTGTCCTCGTGTCAGGAACAGTCTGGATTAAAATTGGCGAACTGTTTTCTAAAATTACAACTATTTACCAATGCCTTGCCCTCCCCCCCACACACCGCTGGTAGTTCTCGCAACGGTTGATTAACGCTTTCGGAGGGGGGGACCATGGGGGGGGCTCTTTTTCTTCTTTTCGGCATGCTGGCAGCCGGGCTGGCAATGGACGCATCAAGCGGGTCGGACGGTGTGGAAACCGATCCCACCCCCCCCGAGCCCGAGCCCACACCGGACCCGCAACCCGATCCGGGTGCCGGAAATGGTATTTTGCTGGAAGGCACCGACGGGGGGGCCGACACGCTGAACGGCAGCATCCGTGACGACCTCATCGAAGCGGGCGCGGGGGGGATGATACGCTCTTCGGTTTCGAAGGAGATGATTTCCTTCACGGCGGCCCCCCCGGTGCGGATCGGATTGACGCAGGCGACGGGGGGGATGATCGGCTGCACGGGGGGGGCGCGGGGGGGAACGACTATATCCTCGCTGGAAACGGGAGCGACAAGGCCTATGGCGGTAACGGTGACGACGAGATCATCGGGGGGGCCGACGGCAACGACCAGCTGTTTGGCGAAGCTGGGGGGGACGACCAGCTCTGGGGGGGCGACAGTGGCAACGACGAAATTCACGGTGAAGCAGGCAACGACCAGTTGGTCGGTGGTCTTGGTCAAGACACGGTGGTCGGGGGGGGCACGGGCAATGACATTCTGGCCGGGAACGCGGGCGCAGACGTGTTGCTGGGCGAGGAAGGGAACGACCTGATCTATGGATCTTCCGGCCTTACCAATGCCTTGTCCCGAACCGACCTTGATGTCGGAGACCAGATTGATGGCGGCGCAGGCGACGACACGCTTGTCCTTGGGAACGATGATGTTGCACGCGGCGGCTCTGGTGCGGATGACTTCATTCTGGGCCGCTGGGTGCTGGATGGCCGCGCCAGCACGATCCTGGATTTCGACGAAACCGAGGATGAAATCGTGGTCATTTATGACACGGTCCTGGACGCCAACCCACAGCTGACAACAACAATCGGCCCCCCCGATGGCACCCAGATCTTCCTGAATGGCGAAATGATTGCCGAGGTCGAGAACGCCGCGTTGGACCCGGTGGAAATCACTCTGCGCGGGCTGGAACTGCCAAACTGACCCGGTTCGGGACCGGGGGGGCTAGCGGTCCTGGCTGATGTTCAGCTGGTCAATGATCTGCTGCGCCCAATCGCCCAGCACGGGAATGAAGTCAATCGACCCCCCCAGCATGCGGACGACAAAGGCCACCAGGATCGTCGCGCCCAGCACGGACCCCCCAGCCCGAAAGCCAGGCCGCGGTAGAGCTGGAACAGGCCAAGCTTCCACAGGCTGTCATGCAGGCGGATGAAACGATGCCGGTTCATCCGCGCGACCTCGTCACGCAGGGCGCGCACTTCGGCGCTCAGGTCGGGCGCGGCCCGTTCCGGTTCACTGTCGCGGCGCATCCCACCCCCCCCGTTAAGGGTTTGAAAACCCATCGTTTACATTGAATTTTCCCCCCCAGAATAAGTTCGGGGGGGAACAGTACCGTCTCGCGTAGTATCCTAAGCTGTGAGATTGGGTGTTACAAGGTGGGTGCCATGCTGTACGGTTTACTTCTTTTGGGGGGGCTATTGCCCCCCCTGCTTTTCATGACAGATTTGTTCGGCGGTGATGATGCGGATGACGCGGCCGCACCCGTTGACGAAGACAGCGGCGGCGATGTGACCGAACCGATGCCGCCCGAAGGGACGGGCAGTATTCTGGACCTGCTGGATGGCACTGGATCAGGGGGGGGTGGGTCCGACGGGCCGGTCGTACCGGTCTCGGAGCACCCGGACGAGGCGCGCCAGTCGGATAATCCGAATGATCCAGACAACGGGGGGGTGCTGACCCCCCCCACGAACCCGGATGACGAGGAGCCGCCGGAACCGGGTGATCCCATTGATCCGGAGGATGTGCTGACCCCCCGACCGATCCCGATGACGAAGACCCCCCCGAACCGACCGAAACGGTTGATCCCGAAGATGTGCTCGACCCGATTGACGAAGCGGGCGAAGGACTACCCGTCGATGGCACCCTGGTCGAGGAAGCGATCCAGCGCGACAGTGACTCGGTCGCGGGCCTGGATGACTTCGAACGCCTGCTGGATGACACCGTGGAGGTCGAAGGCACCGACGGGGGGGACGATGTGATCGAAGCCGAAGATGATGGCAATCCGGACACCGGCGAGGGCGAGCTGGTCCAATGGGACGGCACGCCACTGATCACGACGCCGGGTGATCTGAACGTGGTCGATGGCGGCGAGGGGGGGGATGATCAGATCACCACCGGCGACGAGGCAGGCTATGCGTTCGGCGGCGAGGGAGATGACCAGATCACGGTCGGCGACGGTGCCACGGCGGCCTTTGGCGGCGACGGCGATGACGTTCTGACCGGCGGCAACAGCGATTCCTATCTGGACGGCGGCGCAGGGGGGGATGACGTGATCCAGGGCGGCGACGGGGGGGACGAGATCCTCAAGGGCGGTGTCCATGTCGCGGGCTCCGATGAAAGCGACGATGACGTGATCGACGGCGGGGGGGCTGGCGATGACGACATCAGCGGCGGCGACGGGGGGGCCGACACCCTGTCCGGCGGTGCCGGCGATGACGTGATCGACCACAACGGGCTGGCCAGCGAAGAGACCGGTGCAGAGCGTTTCTTCTTTACCGATCATCTGGACGGTGATGCGGACGTGCTGGACGGCGGCGCGGGCAACGATACGATCCACATGGACCTGCATGACGAGGCCACGGGTGGCGAGGGCAATGACACCTTCTGGCTCTATGCCGATGACGAGGTGGCGGAATATGCCGAGGTCACGGATTTCGTACCGGGTGAGGATTTTCTGCGTGTCGAGCTGAACCCACACACGACCTATGGCGATATCATCCTTGAGGTGCAGCCCTCAGCGGATGGCGAGGATGGCGAGGTGATCGTCAACGGCCAGCTGGTGGCGCTTCTGCAAGGCATGCCGGATGCCAGCAGCGCGGATGTCTATGTCTCGGTGCGCGAGGATGTGTTCCGCTAAGACGCGCATCCTGCCCCCCCCGCTTCGGACCCGCCCGCAGGGCGGGCCACGCCCAACGGGATGAGGCCCGTCAGGGCCGAGACGGGCGGCAGCCCCCCCCGGTTGCGGCGCGCGCGCTCAGACCCAGGGTTCGGGACGGGTGGCGTAGCAATGTAAAGCGGATGGCGCGGGTGGCCCGCCTTGGTCAGCCCCCCCAGCTGCACAAGCGGCTGGCCGGTGCCGCGCAACAGCGCCTCAACCGCGCGGCCGCGCTCCAGATGATCGCCATGCGCGCCCCCCCAGGCACAGAGCACCTCATCCGCCCAGGCCGCCCCCCCCTCCAGAAGGACCGCATCATTGTCCGGCCCGACCGGCGCGGCAGCTTTTTTCAGAAGGCTCGGATCAGTTTCGCGCCAGGCAAAGATATTGGTCGCGCGAAACCCGCCGAACCCCCCCAGCGCACGGGCGCGCCGCTCGCAGCGTTCAATGGTTGGATCATTCGCCACTTCGGTCGCTTTCGACGGGTTCAGCATCACGTAAAGCAGCCGTCGCCCCCCCTCGGGTGCCCAGACCCGTGTCAGGTCATAACGATACCTCTCACAGTCGGAATACCGGGCCTGCGACGCGGCATCATCCTTTTGAAACTTTCGCGTGATCATGTCAGGCTTGTCGCCGCGCAGCCCGGAATTGGCAAGGGGGGGTTGCAGTTCTTGTCCAAACGGTCAAAAATGATCCCTTCACGAAAGGACACGCCATGTTGTTTGCCGAGATCATTCGCAAGAAACGGGACGGGGGGGAAACCCTGTCACAGGGCGAGATTGCCGCGATGGTGGCGGGCATCTCGTCAAACGAGGCGAGCGAGGGGGGGCAAGTGGCGGCCTTCGCGATGGCGGTGCTGTGGCGTGGCATGGAACGGGACGAGGCGGCAGCGCTGACGCTCGCGATGCGCGACAGCGGCGACGTGTTTGATTGGTCCGACCTGCCCGGCCCGGCAGTGGACAAGCATTCGACCGGCGGGGGGGTCGGTGACAATGTCAGCCTGATGCTGGCCCCCCCGATCGTGGCGGCCTGTGGTGGCTATGTGCCGATGATCTCGGGCCGGGGGGGGCTGGGACATACCGGCGGCACGCTGGATAAGATGGACAGCATCCCCCCCGGCTATACCAGCCAGCCCGACAATGAGCTTTTTCGCAAAGTGGTGCGCGACGTGGGCTGCGCGGTGATCGGCCAGACCGGCAACCTGGCCCCCCCTGCCGACAAGCGGTTTTATGGCATTCGCGACGTGACCGCGACGGTGGAAAGCGTGCCGCTGATCACCGCCTCGATCCTGTCTAAGAAACTGGCGGCGGGGGGGCTGGGCAGCCTGGTGATGGACGTGAAATGCGGCAACGGTGCCTTCATGGACAATCCCGACCGCGCCGCGGAATTGGCGGCATCCATCACCGGCGTCGCCCGCGCCGCCGGCCTGCCCTGCCACGCGCTGATCACCGACATGAACCAGCCGCTGGCCTCCGCTGCGGGCAACGCGGTCGAGGTGGTGAACGCGGTCAACTTCCTGACCGGCGCGCACCAGGACGTGCGCCTGCGCGAGGTCACATTGGCGCTCTGTGCGAGATGCTGGTGACCGCAGGCATTGCGCCGGACCGCGAAACCGGACTCTATGCTGTCACCAGCGCGCTTGAGACCGGCCGCGCGGCGAGATTTTTGGTCAGATGGTCGCTGCCCTGGGCGGCCCCCCCACCGATTTTGTCGAGAACTTCGCAGGCTACCTTGCCAAACCCCCCCAACTGACCCGCGCCGTGGCGGCACCCACATCCGGCCACGTTTCCCGCATCGCCACCCGCGAGATCGGGCTGGCCGTGGTCGAGCTTGGCGGAGGCCGCCGCCGCGCCGATGACGTAGTGAACCCAGCGGTGGGGGGGCTGACGGAGCTGGTGGATCTGGGCGTGAAGGTAGAAGCGGGCGACCCGCTCGCCGTGATCCACGCCGATGATGCGGCCCAGGCGGATGCCGCCGAGGCCCAGGTGCTGGCGGCCTATGAGATCGGGGGGGAGGCTCCGGAGGTTAGTGCGCCGGTGATGCAGATTATCGACTGACGATCAATCGGCGAGGGGGGGCAGGCATCTAGTCTTTTCCCTGTCTACGGAAAACAGCAACAATCGCCAGGGCGATCGCTGGAAAGAACACGGTGCGGATAAAGTCCGCGACGCTTGCCTTCCAGCGCCATGCACCGACTGTTCGCAGATCGTCTCGTCGATCCAGCGCTTCCATGCCCATCCCAAGCAAGCAGGCAAGTGCGAAAGCCCCCCCCAGAAACGGACTAGCCCGCATGGATTTCCTCGTTACGAGAATTGCCGCGAGGGTCAAAACGAGGCCAATCCCGATGTGCAGGATGTCTCGATCAACTGGCAGATATTCGGCCAGCAGTATCTTGAGCGCCTGATAGGGTGATGGGTTTTGCTCCATCCGCTCACGTTACCGGGATATGTGAAATCCGCATAGGCATGGCGAGGGGGGGTCGAGCCTGCGGGTCACCTTACCCTACTGATTGAACACCCGGCTCGGGTGCAGCTCTCCGGATCGGTAGATCCCCCCCACAGCCACTGCCTTGCCCTCGAAACTGGCCCAGGCCTCGTCGCCGTATTCGACATCCGATGCGATCACCATGCCGGGGGGGTTGCCGTGGCGCAGGCGGATCGCGCCCTCGGTGGTGGCTTTCAGCTCGGGCAAGTCTTCCAGACCCTGTTCCAGAGGGCGCAGGTATTGGTCCAGCTCTCCGGTCTTGGCCAGTTCTTCCACCGTCTTCATCGACACGCCGTCCTCGGCATCAAAGGGCCCGGACCAGATGCGGCGCAGCTCGCGCACGTGACCATAGCAGCCAAGTGCTGCCCCCCCCAGGTCGCGGGCGATGGCACGCACATAGCCGCCCTTGCCGCAGGTCATTTCCAGCGTGACGTGATCGGCATCGGGGGGGCGATCGGTCATGATCAGCCCCCCTCGACCCAGAGGGGGGGCCGCGCGGCAATCTCGAAATCCTCCTCGTCGCGGGCCAGTTTATAGGCGCGTTCACCGTCGATCTTCACAGCCGAGAACTTGGGCGGCACCTGCATGATATCGCCGATGAAGCCGCCCAGGGCCGCTTCGATCTCCGCATCGTCGGGGGGGCGTGCATCGCTCTCGGCGATCACTTCGCCTTCGGCATCGTCGGTATTGGTGGCCTGACCCAGACGCACGGTGAATTCATAGGCTTTCAGCGCGTCGGTGATATAGGGCACGGTCTTGGTCGCCTCGCCCAAGGCCACGGCCAGCACGCCGGTCGCCTCGGGGGGGTCAAGCGTGCCCGCATGGCCCGCCTTCTTGGCGTCCATCGCCCAGCGCACCTTGTTCACCACCGCGTTCGAGGTAATCCCCCCCGCCGGTTTGTCCACCACCAGCCAGCCGTGAATATCGCGCCCTTTGCGTTTGCGTGCCATGTCGAAAACCCGTAGTCACATTGAAGGCGCGGACCTAACGGGGGGGCTAGGGCGATCCGTCAACCACCCCCCCAAAGATCGGCCCCCCATGGGAAATCCACCATCCGAGCGCCCCCCCAGATCCGGCGCGTGCAAGCGCGAGACCGAGCCATCCAGGAACAGCGCGTCGGGCAGACCCAGATGGTCGCGGAACAGGCGGGCGAAATGGTGAAAGCTGACATAGCTGTTCGAAATCGCAAAGACCGCGCGGCTGCCATCCGCGCTGGTCCCAACCCCCCCGTTGCGCAACTTGAACGAGGTGCTGTCGGGCATGAATTTTGGATGCAGCGCTCCACCGATCACCAGCATCGGACCGGATTGCGTGGCGTGGGTGCAGACGGGCGCGGCGGCAGCATAGGCGTCGCTTTCCCAAACCCGCAGAGCATCGTCGCCAATGCAGAAGATGCCATTGGGCAGCAGGCCGAAATTGCCATAGCCGCCACCATCGCTGGCAGGGGGGGTCAGCTGCTCGCCGTCCTGGATATAAAGCCCGACAGGGCGCTGGTCCTCGTGGAACATGCCCGCATTCATCGCAAAGCTCAGGTCGCCGTCTGCATGGGTCGCCACAGAGGCAAAGTTGCCCAGCGGCGTGCCCTCGGCATCATGCAGGAACAGGCGCAGATCCTCATCTGCTCCGACCTCGCAGGTGGTAAAGCTTGCGCCGTCAAACTCGACATCCGCGCAGGTCACCGCCCAGGCCGGGGGGGCACTTGTCAGAAGCGTCAGGACAAGCGCCGCAAGGGATTTCATTCCGCGCCCTCCTCCGGGCTGTTCAGGTCACGTCGAACCTCGTCACGGTCCAGCAGCGCGCGGGTCTCGTCCATGCGGTCGAAAGTCTCATCCGGCATGAAGCGCAGCTCGGGCGTGTGCTTCAGCTTGGCGACCTTGCCGAGCGTGCGCCGGATCTCATGCGCGTTGCGTGCCAGCGCCTTGACGGCGGTATCCTTGTCCTTGCCGCCCAGGGGGGGCAGGACATAGATCGTGGCGATGCGCATGTCCGAGGTGATGCGCGCCTCGGACACGGTGATGTTCAGACGGTTGACCTCGTCATCATGAATCTCGCCCCCCGCATGAGCAGGTCGGAGAGCGTGCGACGGATCAGTTCCCCCCCCACGCGCAGCTGGCGCTGAGTGGGGGGGCCGGTATCGGTGTTGAAACGGTTCTTGGCCATGGTCGCCATGTATGCCTGATTGCGGGTCCGCGCAACAGGGGGGGGTTTCGCGCGGGACGCAGGCAGGCTAGGAAATGCCGAGCAAGAACGGAGAGTGACATGGACAACCTGCCAGGTATCGTGGTGATGGGCGCATCGGGCCGCATGGGTCAGATGCTGATCAAGACCGTCTTTGACAGCCCCCCCGCCTGCAAGCTGGTGGCGCTTTGGAGCGGCCAGGTCATGATTGGGTGGGCCGTGATGCAGGCGAATGCATGGGCGGCCAGGCGATGGGTGTCACGGTGTCCGATGACGCGCTGGAGGTGATGGCGAAGGCGCAGGCGGTGATCGACTTCACCGCGCCGGCGGCCACCCTGGCGATGGCCGAGATCGCCGCGCAGGCGCGCGCCGTGCATGTGATCGGCACCACCGGCATGACCGATGGGGGGGATCTGGCGAAGCTGTCGATCGCCGCGCGCCATGCGACCATCGTGCGGGCGGGCAACATGTCCCTGGGCGTGAACCTGCTGGTGCAGCTGACCAAGAAGGTGGCTGCCGCGCTGGACGAGGATTACGACATCGAAGTCATCGAGGCGCACCACCGGCACAAGGTCGACGCGCCCTCGGGCACCGCGCTGATGCTGGGCGAGGCCGCCGCTGAGGGGGGGCGGGGGGGGTAAAGCTGGACCGCGTGGCCGACCGGGGGGGCCGTGACGGCATTACCGGCGCGCGCAAACGGGGGGGCGATATCGGGTTTACCGCCGTGCGGGGGGGTGGGGGGGACATCGTGGGCGAGCATGACGTGATGTTCGCCGCCGATGGTGAGCGTATCGTTCTGCGCCACCTGGCGTCCGACAGGGCAGTCTTTGCCCGTGGCGCGCTGAAAGCCGCGCTGTGGGGGGGGCAGGGCAAGAAACCGGGCGAATATGACATGGTGGATGTGCTGGGGGGGCTTTGATCCGGGGGGGCATCACGCTGGCCTCGCGCCGTGAACCGAGCGAAGCGAGCCACCGCCGCGCCACCGAAAATTATTTGAATAATTTTGCCCCCCCTGCGGGGGGGCGGTGGCCCTCTCGCGGGCAAAGCCCGCTGCCGGGTTACGCGGACCGCCAAGGCGGGACGCTTACCGCGCGATGCGCGGCTTTCGGACTGCCAGCAAGGCAGTCCGGGCACGTCCCCCCCGCGACGGAATATCACACCCCCCCGCCCGTAGAACCCCCCCTTACAACATGAGGAGGTTTAGCGATGCGCATCATCATTCTGAGCGCCCTGATCCTGGCCGGTTTCGCCGCCCAGGCGGCCAACAATCAAAGCAGCATGTCCATTCAGGCGACAGGCGCTGCATTCAGTCCAATGCAACGCCGGATCACGCCATCGGCCAATTCCCCCCCAGCCGCGGCAATCCCAACCGGTTTCAATCGCAAAGCCTGATGGTCTGCGTCGACGCCACCCCCCCGACGCTCACCGGGCGTACCACCGCCCGCGTGCATACATCCGGCGTCACGCTCACCGGTATCCTGCTGCGACCCGGCACGGCGGAGTATTATGACCCGAACGGGCGCAACGGCTTTTCACGCAATCGCGCCTCGGGCTGGCGGGTTGAGGGCATGGGCACCGACCTGGGCATGGATCACGCCAATGCCCATGTGGATCACCGGGGGGGGCTCTATCATTACCACGCACCTGCCAAGGTTTGGACCGAGGCGATGCCGGGCAGCCTGATCGGATATGCCGCCGACGGGTTTGAAATCCACGCAAGCACCAATGCCCGCAGCTCATGGCAGTTGAAATCCGGCCACCGCCCCCCCTCGGGCGGGCTGAACCCCCCCGGCGGGCATTACGACGGGACCTATGTCCAGGACTACGAATACGTCGCGGGCAGCGGCAATCTGGATGAATGCAACGGCGCGATGGTCAACGGCACCTATACCTATTTCGCGACCGAAACCTTCCCGTTCTTCCCGCGCTGCTTCAAGGGCACGGTCAGCGGTGATTTCACCGGGCGGCCGTAAGCGCCCCCCCCTTGATCCCCCCCGCGCCCCCCCGCCCGAGTATGGGCGGGGGGGCATGAGCGAGAAAACCAAGAAGAAACGCGAGCAGCAGGTCTATACGCTGCTGGTACAGGTCGGTCGCAAGGACGGGGGGGACGGGCTGCCGCCCGACGCCACTGGTGCGGCGATGCTGTGCTACGCCAGCGGCGTGGACGAGGCCGAAGCGGTGCGCGAAACCGTGGCGATCCTGAAACAAGCAGACCTGGCCCCCCCGCTGGACGTGACCGGCTACGGCACCCTGTCGGACCGCCAGGAAATGGGCCACGAAATCGGCCAGGACGAACGCGAGCTGATGACGCGCGCCTTGATCGAGAACTCGGTCATCGTGGCACAGATGGACCCGCTTTATGACGGCGAGGACGCGTGACGGTCTTTCTGGACCTGGACGGAACCCTCACCGATCCCAAGCCGGGGGGGATCACCGGTTCAATCGTGCATGCGATGACCTCGCTGGGGGGGCTGGACTGCCGCCCGCAGACGAATTGACCTGGGCCATCGGCCCGGCGCTGATCGACACATTCGCCAAGCTCGGCGCGCCCGACCCGGAGGCCGCGCTGGACGCCTACCGCGCGGTCTATACCGCAGGCGGCCTGTTCGACAACAAGGTCTATGACGGCATTCCCGAGGCGTTGACCGCCCTGCGCACAGCAGACCACACCCTGCACCTGGCCACCGCCAAACCGCATGTCTACGCCCGCCGCATTACCGCGCATTTCGATCTTGCCCGTTTCCTGACGCATGAATTCGGACCCGAGCTGGATGGTACGCGCAATGACAAGGGCGCGCTGTTGGCCCATGCGCTGGAGCTGACCGGAGACGATCCGGCGGCCTGCGTCATGGTGGGCGACCGGCATCATGATTACACAGCGGCCAGCAAGGTTGGCATGCGGTCCATCGCCGTGACCTGGGGGGGCTATGGCACGCCTGAGGAACACGCGCAGGCCACCGTGAAATGCGAAACGCCCGGCGATTTGCCGGGCGTCGTGCAGGATCTTCTGGGCTGACGCTTACTGCGTCTTGACGGTGACGTCGAAGCTGGGCGGCAGGCCCGGATCCTCGTCCAGCATCTTTTCAAGCGGGATCACGAAGGTCGCGGTCTTGCCGTCATCCGACAAGGTGCCGTTAGTTTCAACGATCTCGGCCCCCCCCGAGACATTCATGGTGATCGCATGGCCCTGGAAGGCGGCGCGCAGCATCTCTTCCATGTCGCCAGATCTTCTTCGGGCTTGCTATCGTTCATCATCTCGGACAGATCAAACGACACGCGCACGGTATCCGCGTCCAGACGTTCGATCGAATAGCCTTCGGCCATGCCGGTGGTCGGCCCCCCCTCTGCATCGGTCGGATCAGACGGCGCATTGGCCTGCGCGATCAGGTTGTCGATCGTATCCTGTTCCGAGATCGTGCAGATGAACGAACCATCGGCCTGCGCTTCGCCCACGCCTTCCTCGCACGGATCTTCGCCCGACTGGGCCATCATCCCGTAGAACTCCGGTCCCATGGTCATCACCGCGTTCATCTCGGCGTTTTCATTGTCCAGAAAGTCGATGGTAATTGAAGCATCAAAACAGGCCGCCAGGGGGGGCAGCATGAAAAGGGCGGCTAGAAATTTGCGCATGGGCATGTCCTCAAGTTTGGTTCGCCACGAAGGTACGCCTGCCTGACGGGCACGTCCAGCCCGGCAAACCTGACCTGGCAATTGAAACCTTAACGCACACCGGTGCCGAACCATTTGACGCGCAGCGCCTCGATCGTGCCGTCTTCGCGCAGCGCCAGAAGCGCGCGGTTCAGCGGTTCGGCCAGATCCGAGCCGGGCTGAAGCGCGATCCCGTAGTTTCGCGCAGAAAGACCGGGCCAACCAGCTGCCCGATCCCGGCCCCCCCTGCCGTGTTGACGTAATGGGCCAGGATCGGCGCATCGAACACGACCCCCCCGTCCAGCTGTCCCGCCTCGAAGGCACCGATCAGCGCGTCAAGGTCGGTGAACTCCTGATGCGACAGGTCACGGCGGGTCAGAAAGGACGACGCGGTGGAGCCGCGCGTGGTGCCGACCCGCTTGCCATAAAGATCATTGACCGAGTTCACCGAGCCCTGGATCGCCTCAATGGTCATGGCCGCCGTGATATGGGCCACAAAAACGGACACGATGAACAGGGACGAGACCACCAGCGTCACGCCGAACAGGCGGCCCATCGGTGTGCGCGGCACGCGTTCTTCGAACCCGCCGTTCACCACCAGGTTCAACGCCCACCAGAAGGCCGGGAACATCGCCCCCCCCTTGGCGTCATGGTCGAAATAGGGCTGCGCGCGGCGTTCGAACCGCCACATCAGCATGCCGACACCCAGAAGCGCCGCGAAGGCCAGCGCAATGGCAATCATCAGATCGCGGTTGATGAGGGCCCGCATCAAGGGGGGGCTGCCGGAGCTGCCCTCCGCGGGCACCATGATCTGCAACCCGCCTTCAAAGATCGGCTGCGAGAAGTCCAGCACCGCCTCGCGCCCGGCGGTGATCGAAATATTGGCGACCGCCGCATCGGCATTGCCCAGCTGCACCTCGGTCAGCATCTGGGCGAAGGCATCGGCGCGCACGACCTCATAGTCGCGGCCAATCGCGCCCATCAGCGCATCCCACAGATCAAGACTATAGCCGGTCTGCGCCCCCCCATCCTGTTCCAGCGAAAAAGGCGGGCGTGTCACCGTGGCCACGCGCAGGGTCTGGTCCTGAGCCTGCACGGGGGGGGATGCCCCCCCAAACAGGCTTGTTGCCGCCGCGACAAGCAGGCCAAGCATCAGAATCAGTCGTTTCATGGTCCCTATCCCCCCCTTGCCGCCCCCCCTTTGCCACACAGGCGGGGGGGCGGGCGCAAACCTCGGGTTGCGGAAGGGGGGGTTAGGTCATTTCAGGGCTCAGGCCACCAGGGAGGCGGCAAGCGTGCGCGCCTCATAGCTGGACAGCGGCAGGCGGGCAAAGCTGCGGTGACGTGGGATCGCAGGGGGGGAAGGCAACCCGGCCAGGGCGGTGGTGGCGATCAGGCCGCATCACGCCCCCCCATGGCCCCCCCGACGAACAGGCTTTCGCCCTGCAGACCTGCGAAACTCAGGCAGGTGTGGTCATCCAGCAGGATATGGTGATACCGCATCAACCCGCCGCCATGCGCCCGATGGGTGGTGCGGCCGTCCACAAGGTGGCGCGCCTCGACCAGCACCGCGTCTTCGCCAAACAGGTATTCCGTCTCGCCGCCCGACACCAGAAGCCGGTGATCCGGCGCGACCAGGATATCGCTGCTGAGCCCATGGTAGGGTGCCCGCAGGTGGATCGGGCGAAACGCGCCCAGCGCCGGAACCTCGCGGCGGGTCATCCAGCGGATCGGGCGTGGCCCTTCGGGGGGGGTCGATACCAGATCGCCCATCCGCAGGTGTTCAACGGGACGCAGCCCGTCCGGCGTCTCGACTGGCGTGCCCGCCGCCACGCCCAGCGGAAGGCCGACCGGTTCAACCCGGTCCGACAGGGCAATCCAGCGCAGGCCTGCGTCGCGTTGCACCCCCCCGCGCCCGCCACGAACAAGCGCATCAAGATCATCCATCGGAAGCGGCAGCGGGTTGGGCAATTCGACCTGGTGCAGGGTCTCCTGATCCAGGTCTTCGACCGAGATGACCCCCCCATGGCGCGCGGGCGCATCCCAGGCGTAGGTCACGCGCAGGCGCGCCTCGCGGGCGGGCACCGGCAGGGTCAGCTGCGCTGCCCGATGCGACGTGCCCTGCCGCACCTCAAGGCACAACCGGCCATCATCGCCCAGAAGGACCGACAGGTGACGGGCCCATCCCTGGGTGCGGTTCAGGTAAAGCAGCCGTTGGGTTCCGGTGTTCCGGGCAGCAACCTGGGCTTCGAACACAATGGACCCCCCCACGGCCAGGATCGTGTCGGATCCGGGAGTGGTCGCGACGCCGGTCAGAAGGCCGGACTGCCCCCCCAGCCCCCCCCGCGCATCAAACCCCCCCGCGCGATCCTGCGTGCCCATGCCGATCCATGCCATGCGCTGCCCTCGCCCCCCCGCCGTCCGTCAGGCCGCCTGACCCGCGGCCATCAGCACCTTCGCCTCATGCGCGCGCAGGGTGCGGCGCGCCGCCGGCGAATAACCAAGGCCCGTGTCCGGTCGATTTCCGGAAACAGCGTGCAGATCTCGCGCACCAGCTCTGCCTCGAAACTGTGAGTGGTCTGGGGGGGGCCGGGCAGAAAGCTTTCAGTCGCCAGGCCCTCGGAGAAGATCACCTCGTGCTGATCAAACAGCAGGTGCACATATTCCACCTCACCGCCTTCGACGCGCCGCACCGACCGGTCGTTGACCAGGTCCTTGGCGGCGACCAGCACCTCGGTCTCGCCGAACAGCAGCTCGGCCAGGGCATCGCGGATCAGCACCCGGTGCTGCGGCGACAACAGCAGTTCACCGTGGCGGCCAAGCGCGTCCGCCGCAATGCGGATCGGTGCGAAACGGTCAAGCGCGGGTACCACCCGCCGTCCAATCCAACGCAGGGGGGGTTGCGGGCCATTGTCGTGGGTCAGCACCATGTCGCCCGGCTCCAGGCTTTCCACCCGCTTGTCGCCGTGGGGGGGCGTGGCAATCAGCGTGCCCGCAACGAAACAGGGGGGGATCGAATCCACCAGCACAAAGCCGGTGTCGACATTGTTTCCGTCGTCGATCGTGTAGGTGAAGTTGAAATACTCGCCATCGGGCTCGGCAACCATGGTCAGGGTGCCATCGGCATTCAAGGTCACCGTCTGGCCAGTGGCCAGGGTCACCGTATCCCCCCCCACCGAGACGGCCACACCGTTGATATGGGTGATCGTCAGCGTGCCGCCATCGGCATCATAGTCATTGGAAAGCACGTCGATCGTCTTGGTCGCGCCGCCCGGCAGATGGACCACATCATCATTGGCGATCAGCACGGTCTGGACGGAATCCCCCCCGGCAATCAGGAGGTTTGAGTCATAGCGGTTGTCACCGACATCCGCGATGCCGATCCGGATCGTATTTACCTGGTTGGGCACCACCGGGAACGTCAGGGTCATAGTGACCGTGAACCCGTCCATTTCAGTGTTGTACTGATCCGATGTGTTATCGACATAAAGGTTCTGGTTGATGCCGCCGACAAGGTTGCCCGGATTGGCATCCCCCCCGATCGCCATGGTGGCCTGCGCCCCCCCGTTCACCCAGACCCCCCCAACGAAATCCTGATAGGCCGAGTTCGCATATTCGGGAAATTCATCGGACGAGAAGACGAACTGCATCGTCATCGTATCCCCCCCGGTCGGAATGAAGTCGATATCCATGTAGGACGCGTCATAGGTGCGCGCACCCGCAGCCGCGTTGAAATCCGGGTTGTTGTTCTGGCCCCCCCCGGTGTTGGTCGACGTATTGGTGTCCTGGTTGGCCTGCCCCCCCGACGAGTTGGTGAAATCGCGCGCCCGCCCGGTCGACAGGATGACACCGGTATCGCCGGGGGGGGTCACACCCGGCGAGGTCGTATCCCCCCCACCGCTGTAGGTGCCAGAGGAATAGCCTGACCCCCCCGAATATGTTGCCGATACCACCGTGACACCATCGCCAAAGATGGTCTGTGCCATCTCGGTCGCCGATGCCCCCCCGGTGTCGATGCTCAGCTCGCTCGCCTGAACCATGTCGCTCTGCCTCCTGCCCCCCCATGTCTGAGGCGCGCGCAGAACGGCAAACGGCGGCACCTGGGCCGCGTGTGTTCGTCAAACCGCTCGTTCCGGACCGCGCTTTTCGCGTCTGTTGGTGGTCCGTTGCCCTGCCTCGGGTCATTCATTGGCACCGACTATGCCGCAGAAGCGCCCCCCCATTGTTAACCCTTTGATAACACATTTGTCGGCCTCGCCCGCTCCTGTGCCATAGGCGACACATTTGCGGGCGAGGCCCGGCTGCGCTAACAGGGGGGGCGAAAGGAGTGCCCCCCCATGACCACCACGCCCACCGACCCCCCCATCGAGCTGACCCGCCGCCTGATCCAGTGCCCCCCCTCCGTCACCCCCCCGGCCGAGGGCGGCGCGCTGGTGCTGTTGGAGGACATTCTGACCCAAGCGGGCTTTGCCTGCACGCGGGTGGATCGCGGCGAGGTGTCGAACCTGTTTGCCCGCTGGGGGGGGTCGAAGAACGCACGCACGCTGGGGGGGTTCAACGGGCACACGGATGTGGTGCCCCCCCTGGGGGGGGACGAGGCCGCCTGGACCATGCCGCCCTTCGGGGGGGCGGAGATCAAAGACGGGTTCATGTACGGGCGCGGCGCGACAGACATGAAATCCGGCGTTGCCGCCTGGGTCGCAGCGGCGGTGGACTTCGTGAAGGACGCGCCCGAAGACGCCAGCCTGGTGATCACCATCACCGGTGACGAGGAAGGCGATGCGGTGGACGGCACCACGGCGATCCTGGACTGGATGGCCGACAACGGCGAAGCGATGACGGCTTGCGTCGTGGGCGAACCCACCTGCCCCCCCAACACGATGGGCGAGATGATGAAGATCGGGCGGCGCGGCAGCATGACGGCCTTCCTCACCGCGCGCGGCGTGCAGGGCCATTCCGCCTACCCGCATCGCGCCAAGAACCCGGTGCCCGCCATGGCCCGGCTTATGGCTGATCTGGACGCCCATGTGCTGGACGACGGCACCGCGCATTTCGACGCCTCGACCCTGGCCGTGACCACGATCGACACGGGGGGGAATGCCGCCACCAACGTCATCCCCCCCGCCGATTGCCGCGCCACGGTGAACATCCGCTTCAACGACGCACATAACTCGGCAGACCTGACCGCGTGGCTGAAACGCGAAATGGCGCGGGTCGCGGAAGACACGGGGGGGATCGACTTCGACATGCGCGTAAAGGTCTCGGGCGAGAGCTTCATCACCCCCCCGCCGGGCGAGCTGTCGGCGCTGGTGGCAAAATCCGTCGAGGCGGAAACCGGCGTCAGCCGGAGCTGTCCACCACCGGCGGCACCTCGGACGCGCGGTTCGTGAAACACCACTGCCCGGTGGTTGAGTTCGGCCTGGTCGGCAAGACGATGCATTCGGTCGACGAACGGGTCGAGGTCGCACAGATCCCGCAGCTGAAGGCGATCTACACCCGGATCATGCGAGATTTCTTTGCGTAGACAGCTGGTTGTCATGGTAAAGGAACCCCCCCATCCGGGCCGTGTCAAAACGCGCCTGGGAAAGGGCATCGGCATGACCCGCGCGGCCTGGTGGTTTCGCCACCAGACCGCACGCCTGCTGCGCCGCATCCGCGATCCGCGTTGGGACACGGTGCTGGCCGTGGCCCCCCCGGATATCGAAGGGCTGACCAGCCGCATCTGGCCCGAAGATCTGCCTCGTGTGGCGCAAGGACCGGGGGGGGATTTGGGCGACCGGATGGGGGGGCGGCTCTTTCGCACCCTGCCCCCCCCAGCCCCCCCGTGGTGATCATCGGCGCGGATGTGCCGGGTGTAAGCCGGGCCCATATCGCCCGCGCCTTCGCCGCTCTGGGCAACCATGACGCGGTTTTCGGCCCCCCCGCGCCGGACGGGGGGGGATATTGGCTCATCGGCTTGAAACGCAGCCGCGCCCTCCCCCCCAAGTCCCTGTTCAACCACGTGCGCTGGTCCTCTGAATTTGCGCTGGCCGATACGATCGCCAGCCTCCCGGACCTGACGCATACATTCATCGACACGCTGGACGATGTGGACACGGTGGAAGACCTGCGCCGCCTTCAGTGAGGCGCAGCACGCCCCCCCGGCGAACTTCCCGTGACCCCCCCTCCGGCCCCCCCTCATGTTAGGACCATTTCATGACACGTATTCCTTCCAAGGACGAAATCCTTCAGTGGATTTCCGACAACCCGACCCAGACCTCGAAACGCGACATTGCGCGCGCCTTTGGCATCAAGGGTGCCGACCGGATCGACCTCAAACGCATCCTGCGCGAGCTGGAGGCGGACGGGCATCTGCAGAAACGCAAGAAGACCTATCGCGACCCGGACAAGCTGCCGCCGGTCGCCGTGGCGCAGGTGCTGAGACCCGACGCCGATGGCGACCTGTTCGCACGCCCGCTGGAGTGGCAGGGCGAGGGCGAGGAACCCCCCCGCATCCTGTTGATCCAGAAGGCGGGCGATCCGGCGCTGAAACAGGATGACCGTATCCTCGCCCGCCTGAGTGAGGTAAAGGGCGAAGACCACCAGTACGAAGGCCGCCTGATCCGCCGCATCGGCACCAACCCGCAGCGCGTGCTGGGCGTCTTCCGCAAGGGCGCGGAAGGCGGGCGCATCATGCCCGTGGACAAGGGGGGGGCCGACAAGGAATGGATCGTCGGCACGGCGGATGTGAACGGCGCGAAGGATGGCGAGCTGGTCGAGGCGCAGCGCGCCGGGCCGAAAGGCCGCATGGGCCTGCCTCGCGCCCGTATCGTCGCACGCCTGGGCGACCCGACCGCGCCCAAGGCCGTGAGCCTGATCGCAATCCATCAGCACGGCATCCCCCCCGACGCCTTCCCTGATGAGGTGATTGCCGAGGCGGATGCCGCCAAGCCCGCGCCGCTGGGCGACCGCGAGGACCTGCGCCACCTGCCGCTGGTCACCATCGACCCGGCAGATGCACGAGACCATGACGATGCGGTCTACGCCAAGCCTGACGACAACCCGAAGAACCCCCCCGGCGGTTTCGTGGTTTGGGTGGCAATTGCGGACGTGGCGCATTACGTGACGCCCGGATCAGCGTTGGACCGCGAGGCACGGCACCGGGGGGGCAATTCCAGCTACTTCCCCCCCGACCGGGTGGTGCCGATGCTGCCCGACCGGCTGTCGGGCGACCTGTGCAGCCTACACGAAGGCGTGCCGCGCGCCTGCATGGCGGTGCGGCTGGTGCTGAACGCGCGGGGGGGCGAAAAGATCGGTCATCGCTTTACCCGTGCACTGATGAAATCCCTTGCGTCGCTGAACTACACCGAGGTGCAAGAGGCGCAGGACGGCAAGCCGAACGAGAAATGCGCGCCGCTACTGGACGAGGTCATCAAGCCGCTCTTCGCCGCCTGGGAGGCCACGCAACTGGCCCGCAAGGACCGCCAGCCGCTGGAGCTGGACCTGCCCGAACGCAAGATCGTGCTGGGGGGGGATGACGGCAAGGTCGCCTCGGTGAATTTCTATGAACGGTTCGACGCCCACAAGGTGATCGAAGAGTTCATGATCATCGCCAATGTCGCCGCCGCCGAGGAGCTGAACCGCCTGGGCCGACCGCTGCTGTATCGCGTGCACGAGGAACCCAGCCCCCCCGAGAAGCTGGAAGCCCTGCGCGAGGTGGCCCAGGCTTCGGGATTTACGCTGGCCAAGGGGGGGCAGGTGTTGCAGACCCGGCACCTGAACAGCCTTCTGGGTCAGGCCGAGGGGGGGACCGAGTTCGACGAGCTGATGAACATCACCACGCTTCGGTCGATGACCCAGGCCTATTACACACCGAAGAACTTCGGCCATTTCGGCCTGGCGTTGAAGAACTACGCCCATTTCACCAGCCCGATCCGCCGCTATTCCGACCTGATCGTGCACCGCGCGCTGATATCCGGTCATGGATGGGGGGGGATGATGGCCTGTCCCCCCCCGCCGATATCGACCGGCTGGAGGCAACGGCGCAACATATCTCGGACACCGAACGGCGCTCGATGATGGCCGAACGGGATACCACCGATCGCTACCTGGCCTCCTACCTGTCCGAACGGGTCGGCAACGAGTTCACCGGGCGCATCAACGGCATCCAGCGCTTCGGCGCTTTCGTCAAGCTGGACAATACGGGGGGGGCGGATGGTCTGATTCCCGTCGGATCCATCGGCGCGGAGTATTTCATCTATGACCGCGACGAACAGACCCTGACCGGGGGGGAACGATCCGGCCTGGTTCTGGGCATTGGCCAGCAGGTTACCATTCGCCTGTCCGAGGCAATCCCGGTCACGGGCGGTTTGATGCTGGAATTACTGGAGGTTGAGGGCCGCACCCTGCCCCCCCGGCCGGGACGTGGAAAATCCGGCCGTTCCACCCCCCCGCGCAAAGCCCAGAAGGCGCGGCGTAAAGCCGCCAAGGTCAAGAAAAAGGTTTCCCGAACGCGACGGTAAGGTAAGTTTGCGCAAACACGACGCAACGGCCAACGGGGGGGACAAAGGTGAGTGGCGATTACGATACCTGGGTAGCAGGGCTTCGGGAACGGGCGTTGGAGCGCCAGATCCGAGGTGGCGTGTTCGACCAGGTGATGAGCACGGTAAGACCTTTGCCCGACGTGCTGGAGAAGCAGGCGCAGCAGCCTGAATTCCGGCTGTCCGTGCGCGACTATCTGGACATCACCGTGTCGGAAGAGCGCATTCGCAACGGCCGTCTGAAAATGCGTCAGAACCGTACGCTGCTGAATGGTATCGAAGCGGAGTACGGGGGGGTCGAGGCCGAGATGATCATGGCCTTCTGGGGGGGGCTTGAAACCGGCTTTGGGGGGGCCAATCGCGGGGGGGCCTATCCGGTGATCCCGGCCCTGGCCACCCTGGCCCATGCCGGACGGCGCAGCGCCTTTTTTGAGGAAGAGCTGATCGCCGCGCTACGCATTGTGCAGATGGGCGACGCGCGGGCCGACCAACTGGTCGGCTCCTGGGCGGGCGCGATGGGACATGGACAGTTCCTGCCGACCAGTTATCAGGATTTCGCGGTGGATTTCGACGGCGACGGACGGCGCGATATCTGGGGGGGCGAGGATCCCTGCGACGCGCTGGCGTCAATCGCGCATTACGTCTCGAAACACGGTTGGCGGCTGGGGGGGCAACCCTGGGGGGGGATCGAAGTCACCCTGCCGGACGGGTTCGAACACGCGCTGACCGGGATCGGACGCAACAAAAGCGTAGCGGACTGGACCACGTTGGGCGTGAAACCCGCCCGCCAGATGCCAATCGCCGAATATGGTGCGGCCTCGATCCTGCTGCCGGCCGGCGCACGCGGCACCGCCCTGATGGTGTTTCGCAACTTCCATGTCATCCTGCGCTATAACCGGGCCGAGACCTACGGCGTTGCCATCGGCCACCTGGCGGACCGATTCGCAGGCGGCAAACCGTTCGTGCGCGGCTTTCCCGAGGGTCAGCGCGTGCTGAGCCGCGAGGAACTGCGCGAGGTTCAGATGCGCCTGACCAACCTGGGTCTGGACACACAGGGCATTGACGGGCTGATGGGCCCGAACACCGCCCAGGCCATCCGCGCCTTTCAAAAGGACCAAGGTGCCGTTGCCGATGGCTTTCCGGGTATCTGCGTGCTGAACCGTCTGCGGGAGATCGCGCAGGAAGGGGGGGAAGGATAGGACACCCTGCGACGAATGCGCCCGGTTTTGCGTGCTGCAAAACGAAAACCGAGCAAAGCGAGCCCCCCCCTCAAGCAAAATTATTCAAATAATTTTCGCCAACGCTCGTAGCCGGTTTTCTACGAAAACCGGCAGGCCCCCCCCATCTGCGGAGGCCTCACTCCCAATCCAGGTCCGACCGTTCCACCGGGCCGCCCTGCGCTTCCCATGTCGAAAACCCCCCCTCGCGCAGATGGGCGCAGGGAAAGCCCATGTCGTTCAATTGTGCCACGGTGATCGCCGAACGCCAGCCGGAGGCGCAGTGGAAGACGAACCGTTTGCCCTCCTGGCCGAAAACCTCCTTGAAATAGGGGGGGCTTTCCGGGTCGATCCAGAACTCGGCCATACCGCGCGGGCAATGGAAGGCACCAGGGATGAAACCGGACCGCTGACGCTCGCGAATGTCACGCAGATCGACGATAACCACGTCCGGGTCATGCATCATGTCGATCAGGTCCTGGGTCTCGACCTCCTCGATACGGGCACGCGACGCGGCGACCAGATCGGCGGCGGATGTCTTGAGTTTGCGCATAAGTATCCTCCCTGAGCGGGCAGGGTCGGTCATTCGGCGGGAACCTGCAAGCCCCCCCGACGCGCCATCAATGCCAGGCCCAGCGCGGGCAACAGGCAAAGCGCGGCGGCCACCGTGCCGCCCGCGTGGCCCCCCCAGGTCAGGAAGATCGGTTTGAACCCAGCGGTACCCGCGAACATCGCCACATAGGTGACCGAGCTGTTCAGCCCCCCCATGATCGCGGCGCGACGCGATGGGTCGATCGTGGCAAGGCGACCGACCAGCAGGTTCATGCCAAGGTGCTGCACCACGCCCCCCCAGATCAGGGCCATGATCAGGATACCGGTCGCACTGTCATGCACAGCGCCCAGCGCCAGATAGATCCCAACCAGCAGCGTCAGGACCACAGGCGTCGCCCGCACGGGGGGGCCATAACGGTCCACCAGCCCGTCCAGCGGCGCGGCCAGGCCGAAGCCAATCCCATAGCTCAGCGTGACCAGCCCGGTCAGCGCGGTCGACACACCAAGAACCTGAGTCATATGCGTGCCCAGGTAGGCATAGGGGGGGCCATAGAAAGCGGCCATGAAGAAGGCGACCGAGATCAGCCCCCCGCAGCCACACCGGGAATGCGCAACACGGCCCATGGCGCGGGCGGGCGTCCCGGGGGGGCACGGGGGGGCCGGGTTTCGCTGGTCAGGATGGTCAGCGCCAGGCTGACCACCACGCCACCCCCCCCGCCCAGAACGACGAAAACAACCCGCCAGTGGGTCGCGTCCGCCAGTATGGCCGACAGGGTGACGCCCGCAACCATCGAGATGGTCCAGCCAGGATCACACGGCCCAGCGTCTGGGCCTCGTGCCCCCCCTTGGGGGGGGCCAGTTCGGCGGCCAGACCGTAGCAGGCGGGCAGCACCACACCCGCGGCCACGCCAGCCAGCGCCTGCGCCCCCCTGCAAGCATCCATAGGTCGGTGCCACAGCGGACAGGCCCAGCGCCGCCGTCAGCACCCAGAGCGCCCAGATCAACGCATTGCGCAGCCCCCCCACCCGGTCACCATGCGGCGCGACCAGCAGGGCCGAGACCGCGACCGCCCCCCCACCATAGATGGCCGAGGCGACCATGATCTCTTCCGGGCTGCGCGGCGCGAAACTGCCCGCAACCTCGGCGGCCAGCGGCGACAGGACCAAAGAATTGGAGCCCACCAGCCCGACGGACAGCATAAGGAGCCAGATTGGATTCATGATCATACCATTGTTCTGTTCGTCAGTTTGGCTAAAATGCAGAATGATCTTCGGCAAGACCCCCCCGGTGACCCAATGACAAAAGAAACGAATGACATTCGGCGGGACGCGACACCGCCCCCCCGCCCTGTCGACCCGATGGACCGAAAAATCTTAAGCGCGCTGGCGCGGGATGCCGACCGGTCGTTTCAGGCGCTGGGAGAAGACGTCGGTCTGTCAGCTCCGGCCGTGCATGAGCGGGTCAAACGCCTGAAGGCCTCGGGCCGGATCAAGGGCACGGTGGCCCGCGTTGACCCGCACGCTCTGGGCAAGAACTTCCTGGCGTTCATACATGTGGATGTGAAGGGCTACGGCAAGACCGGCCCGGTGATGGCGCTGAAACGCTTTCCCGAGATCGAAGAAATCCATGGCGTCGCCGGCGACACCTGCCTGCTGCTGAAAGTACGGGTGGACGATGGCAATGAAATGGAGCGCCTGCTGGAACGCATCTATAAGGTGCCCACGGTGATCACCACGCGCAGCTATGTGGTCCTGTCCACCTATCTGGAACGCCCGGTGCAAGGCGACAGCTCGCCCGAGATCGCCTCTGGTGCTGCCGCGCAGAATCCGTAGATTGACCCCCCCAAAACGGAGGCCCGGATGACACCCGAAGAGATCGCAAAACTGCCCTACCGCCCCCCCTGCGTGGGCATCATGCTGGCCCATGCCGACGGGCGGGTCTTTGTCGGCCAGCGCATCGACGCGCCGAAACTGGGCACGGCAGCGGCCTGGCAGATGCCTCAGGGCGGGGGGGTGGACGAGGGCGAAGACCCGCGCGACGCCGCCCTGCGCGAGCTGTGGGAGGAAACCGGCGTGCCCGCCGATCTGGTCGACATCGAGGCCCAGACCGAGGACTGGCTGCCTTATGACCTGCCCCCCCATGACATCGTGCCGAAGATCTGGAAAGGGCGTTATCGTGGCCAGAAACAGCTGTGGTTCCTTCTGCGCTTCAAAGGCACGGACAAGGATGTGAATATTGCCACCGACCACCCGGAGTTCTCCGAATGGCGCTGGCTGGAGGCCGACCGGCTGGTCGCCAATATCGTGCCCTTCAAACGCGAGATCTACGCCCAGGTGGTCGAGGCGTTTCGCGACAAGCTGTGATCGGCGGCCTGTCGGCAAAGCGTCGCCGGTGCCCGAAACTTCCCCCCCTTGTTGCGCCCGCCCACCCGGCGCAGGCTGCGCGCATGTTCATACGCAGCCTGATCCCCCCCGCCCTTCTTCTCTCCACCCCCCCTGCGATGGCCCTGTCGTGCTTGCCCCCCCATGGGGGGGTGACCGATGCCTATCAGGACGCGGCAGAGGCCGAGGCGAGCTATGTCGTCGTGCTAGGCGAGCTGACATTCAACGAATCACGCCTGCCGGAGGTGGATTGGGACAACCAGCAGGCCACCCCCCCGGAACACACGCTGATCCCGTCGCGGCTGGAAGGCCAGGCCCTGACCGCCTCGGGCTTCGACGCGCCGTTCTCAGCGCCGGTCGGGCTGGATGTGCAATGTTTCGGCCCCCCCTGGTGCGCGGGCGCACAGAGCGGGGGGGTGGAGTATCTGGCCTTCCTGAAACGGCAGGAGGGGGGGGCTATCTGCTTGAAATCACGCCCTGCGGCGGGTTTGGCTTCGGCACCCCCCCCTGCCCGAGCAGATCGAGCAGGTTCAGGCTTGTGCAGCGGGCGAAAGCTGCGAACGCTCCGACCCCCCCCGCTGAAAATTCTTTCAGAAAAGTCTTGGCTCCACCCAGAGCCATCCACATGACTCCACAATAAGAACAAAACGTGAATATAATGGGATATGTTTGTCGAACTGTCGATCACCTCGAACTTTACCTTTCTCACCGGAGGCTCCCATCCGGAGGAATACGTGCGCCGGGCCGCCAGCATGGGCATGGAGGCGCTGGCAATCGCCGATGTGAACTCGGTCGCAGGCATCGTGCGGGCCCATGTGGAATGCCGCGAGGTGGCGCGGCTGGTGGCGCTGCGACAGGCATTTGACGCCGAACACGGGCTGATCGGGCCGCCCCCCCGGCCGGATCACATCCCCCCCAAACCGCCGTCTGCCGACCTTTTCACCGTGCCCCCCCGCCTGATCCCCCCCGCCGCGCACATCGTGCTGGCGGACGGGTTTTCCGCGACCCTGCTGCCGCGCGACCGGACGGGTTGGGGGGGGCGGCTCTGCCGGCTGCTTACCCTGGGGGGGCGACGGCGTGCACCCAAGGGCGACTGCCTCTTGCGCATGGAAGACCTGTTGGAATGGGGGGGCGCGGGCTGCGAAATGCTCCTGCACCCATCGCAACAGGCGACCCCCCCACCGACGGCGGCGCGGATGTGGGTGCGGCAGGCGGGGGGGCGGCTGACGCGCCGCTTCCCCCCCTCGCAGGTGCATCTGGTGCTGGCCCCCCCGCGTTATGACGGTCAGGACGGCACGCGTTTCGACAGGCTCGCCGCCTTGGCCCGCCAGCTGGATATCCCCCCCACCGTCGCCAGCGCCGCGCCGCTCATGCACCACGCCAAACGCCGCCGTATGCTGGATGTGCTGACCGCGATTCGCGAAGGGGGGGTGCGCGTCGACGCCTGGGCCGTCGCGCCCAGCCAAATGCGGAACAGCGCCTGCGCGCGGAGGTCGAAATGCACCGCCTCTTCGCCGGGCACGAAGGGGGGGCCGTCACCCGCAGCGCGGAGATCGCCGCGCGCTGCAACTTCTCCCTCGACGAACTGCGCTATGAATACCCGTCCGAGATTGCCGAGGGCGAAAGCCCCCCCTCCGACCGCCTGTCGCGGCTGGCCCACGAGGGTCTGGCAGACCGCTATCCCGAGGGCATTCCCCCCCCGCGTCTCCCGCCTCATGGCCCATGAGCTTACCCTGATCGCCAAGCTGAAATACGAACCCTACTTCCTGACCGTGCGCGACGTGGTGGCCTTTGCACGCGACCGCGGCATCCTCTGCCAGGGGGGGCGCGGCTCGGCGGCCAATTCGGTGACCTGTTATGCGCTTGGGGGGGTCACCTCCGTCAGCCCGGAGATCGGCACGATGGTCTTTGAGCGTTTCGTCTCCGAGGCGCGCAATGAGCCCCCCCCGACATCGACGTCGATTTCGAACACGAACGGCGCGAGGAGGTGATCCAGCACATCTATGACCGCTACGGCCGCCACCGCGCCGGGCTCTGCGCCACGGTGATTCATTATCGCGGCAAACGCGCGATCCGCGAGGTGGGCCATGCCATGGGCCTGTCCCAAGACACGATATCGGCCATGTCCAGCCAGGTCTGGGGGGGCTGGGGGGGCGGCGGCGGCCTGCGCGACGATCGCCTGCGCGAGATCGGCCTGGACCCGCGTGACCGTCGCCTTTCCCAGGTGCTGGAGCTTTGCGACGAGATCCAGGGCTTCCCCCCCCGCCATCTGTCCCAGCACGTGGGTGGCTTCATCATGACCGAAGGGCGGCTGGACGAGCTGGTCCCGGTCGAAAACGCCACCATGGAGGACCGCACGGTCATCTGTTGGGACAAGGACGATATCGAGGCGTTGGGCATCCTCAAGGTCGATGTGCTGGCGCTGGGCATGCTGACCTGCATTCGCAAGGCATTCGAGCTGATGTCGCAACACCTGGGCGTGGACCACACGCTGGCCTCGCTCCCGGCCGAAGATGCCCGTGTCTATGACATGCTCTGTCGCGCCGACAGCCTGGGCGTATTCCAAGTCGAAAGCCGCGCGCAGATGAATTTCCTGCCGCGCATGAAGCCGCGCAGTTTCTATGACCTGGTGATCCAGGTCGCGATCATCCGCCCCCCCGGCCCGATCCAGGGCGACATGGTGCATCCCTTCATCCGGCGGCGAAATGGCGAGGAGGCGGTGACCTTCCCCCCCTCGGGCGCGTTGGGCGAGGTGCTGGGCAAGACCTTGGGCGTGCCATTGTTTCAGGAACAGGCGATGCAGATCGCCATCATCGGCGCGGGGGGGTTTACCCCCCCCGACGAGGCGGACCGGCTCAGACGCTCGCTTGCCACCTTCAAGAAACACGGCAATGTCAGCGACTTTCACGGACGCTTCGTGAAGGGCATGCTGGACAACGGCTATGATAACGACTTTGCCGAGCGCTGTTTCTCACAGATCGAAGGCTTCGGCAGCTACGGTTTTCCGGAAAGCCATGCGGCCAGTTTTGCGCTGCTGGTCTATGCCTCGTCCTGGCTGAAATGCCACCACCCCCCCGGCATCTTCGCCTGCGCGCTTCTGAACGCGCAACCGATGGGCTTTTACGCCCCCCCCGCCCAGATCGTGCGCGATGCGCGCGAACATGGGGGGGTCGAGGTCCGCCCGGTCTGCGTGAACGCAAGTTTCTGGGACAATACGATGGAGCCCGACGGCCAGGGCGGGCTGGCCCTGCGCCTGGGATTTCGCCAGATCAAGGGCTTCGGCGAAGAAGAAGCCGGCTGGCTCACCGCCGCGCGCGGCAATGGCTACCGCGCGGTCGAAGACATCTGGCGCCGCGCGGGCACGCCGCCAAAACTGATCGTGAAACTGGCCGAGGCAGACGCCTTCGCCAGTCTCGGTCTGCCCCCCCGTCGTCAGGCGCTCTGGGCGGCCAAGGCGATCACGGCGGCCAAGCCCCCCCTGCCACTCTTTTCCGGCGATATGGATGGTGAGGCCATTCACGAAGCCCCCCCCGTCACCCTGCCCGAAATGAGCCTGGGCGAAGAGGTGGTTGAGGATTACGTCGCCCTGCGCCTGTCGCTGCGCGCTCACCCGATGGCGCTGCTGCGCCACAGGCTCACCCCCCCGCTTGCCCCCCCGTCCGGGCAGGCACGCTAGGCCGGGGGGGCATGGAAATCCGCCCCCCCGCCACCCCCCCCGCCGACCACCCGGCCATCGCCCGGCTGCACGCCGCCAGCTGGGCCACGACCTATCGCGGCATGCTGCCCGATGCCTATCTGGACGGGCCGATGGCCGAGGATCTGGCCCGCCAATGGGCCTGCCCCCCCGCACCTGAGGGAAGCTTTCGTTTGGTGGCCTGCCAAAACACCCGTCTCACCGGTTTCGCCGCCGCCCTTCCGCGGGGGGGCGACGTGGCCTATCTCGACAATCTGCACGTTGATCCGGCTTTGAAAGGCCAGGGCACAGGCACCTGCCTGCTACGCGCCATGGCCACCGAAGCGTTAAGGCGCGGCTTCACCACGCTCGACCTGACCGTGCTGCTGGAAAACCACGCCGCCCGCCGCTTCTACACCCGCCTGGGCGGCAAGGAAGGTCCGGCCTATGACGACAAGATATTTGGCCAGAAAACCCGCTCTTGCCACATTACCTGGACCGACCTCACCAGGCTCGCGGCCCCCCCCTGACCCTTTCAT
>JDSH01000033.1_pt1 | contig 61079 bp, 83 predicted proteins | sample 199451 | NCBI WGS metagenome assembly JDSH01 (sample SAMN02584198, study PRJNA231836) | bioreactor metagenome | isolation source: continuous culture bioreactor electron acceptor NO2- transfer2 day 38 after... | place: Germany: Bremen | reverse complement strand
TGCGCATCTTTTTCGTTCCGGCCCGATTTTTCTGTTTTTACAGGGCTTTGCGTCATGAAATTTTTAAAAACATATGCTCGTGCGCAAGAAATTCCGCGTCGATTTCGGGTTCCTCCTGTTTTCCCGGAGTTATCCACAGACTCACCGGCTGATTTCCGGTTTTTTTGGCCCGAGTCACGCCCGACTCTCTGCCGACTCTTCGGTGAATCGCCGCGATTCACATCGATTCATCTGCGAGTCGGGCCGCGATTCATCTCGCCGGACTCAAAAAGCCCTCCAGATGGAGGGCTGTTCGCGAGTCCTGCAGGTCAGGCACGGGCTGGACGGGATCTTTGCGCCGATTTCACCACCCGCCAGGCCAGAAGTGCCAGGATGATGCCCAGATAGGTCAGGGGGGGCTCGGTCTGCCAGGTCTTCTCCAGCATCACGTAATGCACGCCGCCCAGGATCGCCGCCGGATAGACCAGCTTGTGCAGCTTGCGCCAGCGCGGGCCCAGTTTGCGGACCGACAGGTTGTTCGAGGTCACCGCCAGCGGCAGCATCAGAAGGAAGGATGCCATGCCGACCGTGATGTAGGGGGGGCGTTTGAGAATGTCGGCCCAGATCTGGCTGAGGATCTGCACATCCAGCACCAGCCAGACCAGAAGGTGGGTGGAGACATAGTAGAAGGTCAGCACACCGATGGCGCGGCGGAACTTGATCAGGTTCAGCCCGATCATACCGCGCAGCGGGGGGGTTACAGCGAGACCCAGGATCACCGCCTGCAGCGCAAGTTCGCCCAGCTCATGTTCCAGCGCCTTGATAGGTTCGACCCCCCCCAACCCGCCGGTCAGACCCAGGTAAAGGAACCAGACTGGCGGCAGCGCGCCCAGCAGGTAAACCAGCCAGACCGGCACGCGGCGCAGGGCCTTGTTCAATGTGTCGATCAGCTTCATGAGCAGCAGTCCTTTCCGTCCTGGATCGGGGGGGGCACGGCACGGTTCCATAGGAACAGAAGACGCAGCAATCCCCCCCAGGTTCGGGCGCAGCATCACGCCGCAGCCCCCCCGACATTTGTAGAAGTACACGCAGGCATCAGACGGCATTTCTTCCCGCACGCCATGCCCGCAGCGCGGGCAGGTCAGGGTCGAGAGCCGCCGGGCCATGATCAGAAGTTCGCGGCGAGGTCCATGCCCGTGTAAAGGCGCGCGACCTCTTCTTCATAGCCGTTGAACATCAGCGTGTCCTGGCGCTTGGCAAAGAGCCCTCCGCCAATCTTGCGCTCGGTCGCCTGGGACCAGCGCGGATGGGACACGGTCGGGTTCACATTCGAATAGAACCCGTATTCACGCGGTTGGAGCATGTTCCAGCTGGTGGGCGGCTGTTTGTCGGTCAGGGTCACGCGCACGATCGACTTGATCGACTTGAACCCGTATTTCCACGGCACCACCAGACGCAGCGGCGCGCCGTTCTGTTTCGGCAGGTCCTCGCCATATAGCCCGGTCGCCATAAGGGTCAGCGGGTGCATCGCCTCGTCCAGACGCAGGCCTTCGCGATAGGGCCAGTCGATGGACCGGCTTTTCTGCCCGACCATCTCCTCCGGCCGAACGAGCGTTTCGAAGGCGACATATTTGGCACCGGACTTCACGCCTGCCATGTTCAACAGTTGGTTCAGCTCAAACCCGTTCCACGGGATGACCATCGACCAGGCCTCGACACAGCGGAAACGATAGATGCGTTCCTCGATATTCATCTTGGCCAGGATATCGCCCAGGTCATAAGTGCCGGGGGGGCGGTCGACCATGCCATCAATCTTGACCGACCAGGGGGGGTCGGTGGTCAGGCGATGGGCATTCGCGGCGGGATCGCCCTTGCCGGTGCCGAACTCATAGAAGTTGTTGTAGGACGAGATTTCTTCGAACGTATTCGGCGTCTCGTCGGTGGAATAGCGACCTGCGGCCAGCGCCGGCATGACCGGCAGCGCAGCCCCCCCGGCGGCCAGGCCTGCGGCACCCGCAAACAGCTGGCGCCGGTTCAGCCAGGCGGCCTTCGGCGTGATATCGGAATATTTCAGGTCGCTCTTGAAGCTCATCGTTTGCCCTTTCTAAAGCGTTTCGAGGTCAAGTTGGGGGGGAACAACCTGGTCTCGAAGCGCCCACAACATCAGAATGTCACGCGCGTTTCGTCAACTTGCCGATCCCCCCCGGCAATCTTCCGACGCGCTTTTTTTTGTCCTGATCCTGACCTATGACGCTGGGCGCGCAAAGCCAAAGCACATGATTTCACGAACTTGCCAGAGGTTTGAAACATTCCGAATTTCTCATTCTGCCGGAGGCGGTGAAAACGGCGGGAAAAGCTCGTTCATCGGGACCGATCGCCCATTTCCCTGCACCATACGCACATGGCGGCGGCGCATCTGGCGGGGGGGTTCGGTCACACCGAGCTGTGGGCGATGGTTTCGACCTCCTTGATGATACCCTTGGCGTAATGGGCCACCTTGTCGGCCTTGGCCATGGGAACCAGACCCTTTTGCAAATGCGGGTCATGGGTGGTGATCCCTGTCGGGCAGGTGTTCTTGTTGCACTTCAGGGCCTGGATGCAACCCAGTGAGAACATGAAACGCGCGCGGAGGTGATAAAATCCGCCCCCCCCGCCGCCAGGGCCAGGCGATATCACCGGGATTGACCAGCTTGCCGGAGGCGACCAGGCGAATACGGTCATGCAACCCGCGTTGGTCGCGCAGATCACAGATTAGTGGTAGCGCCTCGCGGATCGGCATGCCGACAAGGTCGATCAGAGGCATCGGGGGGGCAGCGCCCGTCCCGCCCTCTCCCCCCCCATCAATTGTAATGAAATCCGGGGGGGCGCAATCGAAACCACGCTCCACGATCAGATCAAAAAGCTCGGCAAAAGGCTCCAGCGCACCGACCACGGTCTTGAAGCCGACCGGCTTGCCGGTCACCTCGCGGATGTGGCAGATCATGTCCAGAAGATCCCCCCCCAATCGTCGATCTCGGGATGGCGGTTGGGCGAGATCGAGGCCTCGCCCGCCCTGATACCCCCCCGGATCGCGGCAATCTCAGCTGAGACCTTGGCGGCGGGCAGGATGCCGCCCTTTCCGGGCTTGGCTCCTTGCGCGAGCTTCAATTCGAACATGCGCACCTGGTCATGCGCCGCAACCGCGCGCAGCTTGTCGTCGGACAGGTTGCCCGCCTCGTCCCGAACGCCGTATTTCGCCGTACCGATCTGGAACACGATGTCCGCTCCGCCGTCGAGGTGGTAGGGCGACACGCCCCCCCCTTCGCCCGTATTCATCCAGACGCCAGCCTTCTTGGCCCCCCCGATCGACAAGGCCGTGACGGCGGGGGGGCGCGACAGGGCCCCCCCATAGGACATGCCCGAGATATTGAAGATTGATTTCGCCTTGAACGGATGGCGCGCGCCGGGGGGGCCGATCAGCATCGGCTCGGACGAGGCATATTGATTGTCCAGCGGCGGAAAGGCGGCGTTGACGAAGATCGGCGTGCCGACCACGCCCAGGTTGCGGGTCGACCCGAAAGCGACCGTATTGCCATGGCCGGACGCGGCGCGTTCGATCCAATGGCGCTGCGCGCGGTTGAACGGCATTTCTTCGCGGTCCATGGCGAAGAAATATTGGCGAAAGAACTCGCCCAAGGTGGAGAATATGTGCCGAAACCGTCCGATCACCGGATAGTTGCGCCGCACCGCATCCGCTGTCTGCACCCGGTCGATCACATAAAGGATCGCAGCCACGGCGATCCCCCCCACACCGATCGCAAAGACCAGAATCTGCGCCAGCAGTTCCACGAGCCAAACCGTTGATTCCATCATGGCGCGGGGGGGCCTCCTCAGCTGTGACGGGTATGTGCGCCGAAATCCTGACGCGGATTACCGAGGATTGCCAGTCACCGCGACCCCCCCACGCAGCGTATCGTTTTCGTGAGGTATCCTACCGTGCGCCCCCCCTCAGACCGGAATGCCAAGGCGACGATAGAGGAAACTGAGCAGCCAGGCAGGACCAATCAGCAGGAACTGCACATCCTTGAAGAACGACGGCTTCTTGCCCTCGACCTTGTGGCCCCCCCAGAACTGGCCGATCCAGGCCAGCACGAACACCACCGCCGAGACTTTCCAGACCGAGCCGCCCGCGGCTTCCACTCCGGAGATGATCAACCAGCCCAGCGCCAGGTAGATCAACATGCCGACAGCCAGTGTGCGAGACAGGGCTATATAATAAAGTAGCGCCAGAACGGACACGACGGCCAACCAGCCAAATCCGCCCAACGCGTCCGGCGCGGGCAACGCATAGAGAAAGCCCATCACGCACCAGACGATGACCGGCACGCAGATCCAATGCACCGCCTTGTTGGTCGGGTTTTGGTGGCTTTCCCCCCCATATTCATTCAACAGTGCGTCAATGCGTTTCATCCTGTCCTCCCCCCCAGTCTTGGACCTGTTTGGGAAGACAGCTTACGCAAACGCGCGGCCAAGCCCCCCCTAGCCTGACCGCGCGTCAATGGTTTCGGCCGCGGGTGTCAGTGCACCACTGCGTCCTCGGGCGGTTGCCGGTTCGAATTTGCCACCCGGTCGCCGATGATCAACCCGTCGGCACCGGCGCTGACGACGACGGTATCACCATCGGCGACCTCGCCGGCCAACAACATCTCGGCCAGGCTGTCCTGAAGGCTGCGCTGGATCACACGTTTCAGGGGGGGGCGGGCCCCCCCAAACACCGGGTCATAGCCTTCGTCGGCCAGCCAGGTCCTGGCGGCCTCGTCCAGCTCCAGCCCGATCTGGCGCTTGGCCAGACGGCGCGCCAGCCGCGCAATCTGAATGTCGACAATCCCGTCCATGTCGCCGCGCGACAGGCGGTCGAAGATGATCGTCTCGTCCAGACGGTTCAGGAACTCGGGACGGAAATGCGCCCGCACCGCGTCCATCACATCGCGCTTCGCGTCCGAGGCATCGGCCCCCCCATCCGGCAACTGGCTCAGCGCCTGTGCACCGAGGTTCGAGGTCAGGATGATCAGCGTCTGCTTGAAGTCCACCGTGCGGCCCTGACCATCGGTCAGCACCCCCCCGTCATCCAGCACCTGCAAGAGCACGTTGAACACGTCCGGATGCGCCTTTTCGACCTCGTCGAACAGCACGACCTGGTACGGGCGACGGCGCACCGCTTCGGTCAGCACGCCACCCTCATCATAGCCGACATAGCCCGGAGGCGCGCCGATCAGACGGGCGACTGCGTGTTTCTCCATGAACTCCGACATGTCGATGCGTACCATGGCGCTGTCATCGTCAAACAGGAAGTCCGCCACGGCCTTGGTCAGTTCGGTCTTGCCAACACCGGTCGGGCCCAGAAACAGGAAGCTGCCCAGCGGCCGGTTCTCGTCATTCAGCCCGGCCCGCGCGCGACGCACCGCATTGGCAACAGCCGTCACAGCCGAGCCTTGCCCGATCACACGACGGTGCAGCTCGTCCTCCATGCGCAGCAGTTTCTCGCGTTCGCCTTCCAGCATCTTCGAGGTCGGAATGCCGGTCCAGCGTTCGACCACATGGGCGATCTGTTCCGGGCGCACGGCCTCTTCGACCATGGCTTCGGCTTCCGCGTTTTCGGCGTCCGCGAGTTTCTTTTCCAACTCCGGAATGATGCCATAGGACAGTTCCCCCCCTGCGCGGGCCAGGTTGCCATCGCGCTTGGCAATGTCCAGTTCGGCGCGGGCGCGATCCAGATGTTCCTTCATCTCGCGCGCGCCTTCCAGCTTGTCGCGTTCGGCCTGCCACTTGGCAGTCATGGAGGCGGATTTCTCGGACAGGTCCGACAATTCCTCTTCCAACTTTTCAAGCCGGTCCTGCGAGGCCTTGTCTTCCTCCAGCTTCAACGCCTCGACCTCGATCTGCATCTGCAGGATCTGCCGGTCCAGAGCATCCAACTCCTCGGGCTTCGAATCCACCTCCATGCGCAGGCGCGAGGCGGCCTCGTCCACCAGGTCGATCGCCTTGTCCGGCAGGAAACGATCCGTGATGTAGCGGTGCGACAGGGTCGACGCCGCCACGAGGGCCGAATCCGAGATTCGCACACCATGGTGCAGCTCGTATTTCTCCTTGATACCGCGCAGGATCGAGATCGTGTCTTCGACCGTGGGCTCCTCGACCATGACCGGCTGAAACCGACGGGCAAGCGCCGCGTCCTTTTCCACATACTTGCGGTATTCATCCAGCGTGGTGGCACCGACGCAGTGAAGCTCCCCCCCACGCGCGAGCGCGGGTTTAATCAGATTGGCGGCATCCATCGCGCCATCGGATTTGCCCGCGCCAACCAGCGTGTGCATTTCGTCGATGAACAGGATGATTTCCCCCCCGGCGGCCTCGGTGACCTCGGACAAGACGCCTTTCAGGCGCTCCTCGAATTCACCGCGGTATTTCGCACCGGCGATCAGCGCACCCATGTCCAGCGCCATCAGCTTCTTGTTGCGCAGGCTTTCAGGCACATCGCCATTGATGATGCGCAGGGCCAGGCCTTCCGCAATCGCGGTTTTACCCACGCCGGGCTCACCAATCAGCACCGGGTTGTTCTTGGTCCGGCGGGACAACACCTGCATGGCGCGGCGAATTTCCTCATCCCGGCCAATGATCGGGTCGATCTTGCCCTGCTCGGCGGCCTCGGTCAGGTCGCGGGCATATTTGGCAAGCGCCTCATAGGTGTCCTCGGCGCTGGCACTGTCAGCGGTCCGCCCCCCCTTGCGCACCTCGTTGATCGCCGCATTCAGCTTGCGCGCATCCACAGCGCCCGCGTCCAGCGCATCGCGCGCCTTGGATTTGACCACGGCCAGCGCGGTCAGCAGCCGTTCAACCGGCACAAAGCTGTCGCCCGCTTTCTGAGCAAGCTTCTGGGCCTCGTCCACGACCAGGCTGGTCGCATTGTCCATGTAAAGCTGGCTGGCATCGCCCGACACTTTCGGCGTCTTGGCAATCACCGCATCCACGGCTTCGATGACACGCGAAGGCTCCCCCCCACCCGCCTTGCGGATCAGGTTCGCGGCCATGCCTTCGGGATCATCCATCAGGGCTTTGAGCAGATGCTCGGGCGCAAGGCGTTGGTGGCTCTCGCGCATCGCGATCGTCTGTGCGGCCTGAATGAAGCCGCGCGACCGCTCGGTGAACTTATCCAAGTTCATGTCACTCTCCTTCTACAAGCGCCCTCATCCGGAATGCCCGCTTGGCGGCACACCCCCCCAACTGGGCCTCAGGGAAAATGTGGGGGGGGTGAAAAGCGCGGCTTGCAAGGGGGGGGCAGATGGAAGGAAACCCTTTACCATTTCATGGCAAATTGAAGAGGAGGGCTGGGGGGGCAAGGAAGGATGCCCAGATGCAGGTGAAGAATATTGATGTGACCGGGGGGGTCGCCTTTGACGGCACCCACCATGTCGGAGAGGTGCTGATGACGCTGGAAGGCCGGCGCTCGAAGGTCGAGATGCGGCTGGCCTGTCGGTCGGAAAGGGGGGGCGCGGATTGCCCATCAACTCTGGTGCTTTATGACCTGATGACCGACGCGTTGGAGCAGGCGAAACGCACGCCAGGGTCCGGGTCGAGGACGGGTTTGAGGTCGATATCTCGACTGCCAAAGTGCGAATGGCTTGACCTTTCGGGGGGGGATTGCCCCCCCACATGCGCGCAACCTGCCCGTATGTTAAGGAGCCCCCCCCGATGACCCTGCCCGCCACTCTGCCAGCGGACGACCGCCTGATTGTTGCCTTGGACGTGCCCAACGCGCTGGAGGGGGGGCTGCAACTGGCCGAGACGCTGGGTGACAGCGCCAGTTTCTACAAGATCGGCCTGGGCATGCTGACCGGAGGCGGGTTGCGCTCGCCAACGAACTGAAAGGTGAGCTGGGCAAGAAGATCTTCCTCGACATGAAGCTCTTCGACATCGGCAATACGGTCGAAGCCGCTGTACGCGGGCTGTCGCAGTTCGACCTGGACTTCCTGACCGTGCATGGCGACCCGCATGTGGTGCGCGCTGCCGCCGAGGGCAAGGGTGGCAGCGACATGAAGGTCCTGGCGGTGACCATCCTGACCTCACTGGACCGCTCGGATCTGGACGCGGGGGGGCTGATCAAGCCAGGCGGCGTGCAGGACCTGGTGCTGGAACGCGCCGCCCGCGCGATGGAGGCAGGGGGGGCCGACGGTGTCATCGCCTCCCCCCCGCAGGAGGCCGCCCTGATCCGCGCCCTGCCAGAAGCCACCGGCAAGCTGATCGTTACCCCCCCCGGCGTGCGCCCCCCCGCAGGAGCCGACCTGGGCGACCAGAAACGCGTCGCCACCCCCCCCGCCCAGGCCATTCGCGACGGGGGGGCCGACCATATTGTGGTTGGCCGCCCGATCAACAAAGCCGATGACCCGCGCGCTGCGGCCCAGGCGATCCTGGCGGAGCTGGCCGGGGGGTCTGACCCCCCCCGCCACGATTCGCACCCACAAACGCGCGGCCCGGTCCGCGCGTTTTTCGTATCGCCCCCCCCGGCAGCGTACGCAGCCCCCCCGCGCAACAGCACACCCACCGTGCTATGCTTTCCTCATTGAAAAGGAGAGATTGCATGGCCCACCCTGCCCCCCCCGACCACAACACCGTCAAGCACCGCAATCAGCTGGTGCTGGAATATCTGCAAGTGCGCCGCGCCTTGGGACTGCTGGGCTTTGTCCTGCCCGCTGCGTTGCTGGTCTATGCTGCGCTGCCCGCAGGCGCGATGCAGGCTTCGATCAGCGAGTTTTATTACACCCATATGGGTGGCTTTCTGGTCGGTTGCCTCTGCGCCATCGGGGGGGTGTTTCTGGCCAGCTACAAGGGCTATCCGCGCGACAAGAGCAAGAATGAATGGCTGTCGGATCGCGTGCTGACCCTGGCTGCCGGGCTGGGTGCCGTCGGCGTCGCGTTATTCCCGGTGCGCAATCCGGCACGCCGGATCTGTGTAACAACCCGATCACCGTGGGGGGGCTGGAATGCCACACGCGCTTGCTGCATTTCGGATCGGCCGCACTGTTTCTGGGCATGATCGCGGTGATGAGCATCTTTCAATTCACCCGCAAGGACCGTGGGCCGATGCCGGAAAACCGCATCCTGTGGACCGGCCACAATAAGCTCTATGTCACCTGCGGTGTGGTGATGTTGGCGGCGATCGGCATTCTGGGACTGATAGAGTTGATCCCGGCCTTCAAATCCTTCGCCGGCAGATAAACCTGATTTTCTGGGCGGAAACCGTGGCGGTGCTGGCTTTCGCAACCTCGTGGCTGGTGAAATCCAAGTCACTCGACCGCCCTCTGGCCGCACTTTCGCGGCTCAGAGAAACGGTCAGATAGGGGGGGGATGAAGGCCCCCCCCTCAGTTCTCGTTGATGTCGGTGGTCCAGGTCTTGACCTGCCCTTTGCGCACCCCCCCAAAGGCGCGGCGCAGGACGATCCAGGAGATCAACGACACCACGCCGAACACAACCAGCAACCAGGGCAGCGACAGGCCAAGGCCGATTGCAATCAGCCCGCCGACCAGGGCCGCGCCGATGGCGAAGCCAGGAAGACAAACCCGGGAGCAAAGATTTCCAGGATGGCCAGGGCCAGGCCGACAGCGACCCAGACCCACCAGATGTCCCAGATCATTTCGGCAATCCTTTCAGCAGTTTGAAGGCATCCCCCCCGAAGCGTCCAGCGCATTGGCGGGCAGGATGACCGTCTGCTTGCCTTCGCCCGCGCCGACGGCTGTCAGCGCCTCGACCTGTTTCAGGGCGACCTGATATTGCGCGGCTTCAATGCCGTTTTCCTTGATCGCCTTGGCGACGACCTGGGTCGCATAGGCCTCGGCGTCGGCCGAAATTCGGCGCGCTTCGGCCTCTTTCTGGGCGGCATAAAGCTCGGCATCCGCAGCCAGCTCGACCGCACGACGCTGGCCCTCGGCTTCGGTCACCTGGGCACGGCGGGCACGTTCGGCGTTTAGCTGCTGCAACATCGCCTCGCGCGTGGCGGCGTCCAGGTTCACGTCCAGGATCTCGGCTCGCGTAACCTCGATGCCCCCCCAGTCGTCCACGGCGTCAGCACCTGCATCTTGATGCGTTCAATCAGCTGCTGGCGGTTCGACTGGACCTCGTCCAGGTCCATTTCACCAATCCCGGCCCGCACGATCCCCCCCGCCACGGTGGTGGCAATCGCGGCATCGACGTCACGGATACGATAGACCGTCTTTTCCGGTTCCAGAATGCGGTAGAAGACCGAGGTTTCGACCTGCACCAGCACGTTGTCCTTTGTAATCGCGTCCTGGCTGGCAGTCGGCAGCTGGCGTTCCAGGATCGACACGCGGTGACGCACGCGGTCCAGGAAGGGCACGATGAAGTTGATGCCCGGGCCCAGCACCGATTGCAGGCGACCAAAACGTTCGACGACGAACTTCTGGCTCTGCGGCACGATCCGGACGGCCAGGAAAACACTGATAATGATGAAAAACCCCCCCAACAAAAGGGGGGGCACAATGCTGGCAGAGGTTGCCAGGCCGATAAGCTCGTCCGATCTCATGATAACTCCTGTCGAAAGGCGGTACGCAATGGGGGGGAAGATATGGGGGGGGTTTCCCCCCCCGCGAATTCAAGCACTTGTCGATGGCGGACAGGCCATCTTGCACACGCGCGTGGAACTGTGGGACCAGCTTGGGCAGGCCCAGCCAGGTCGCAGGGGGGGGCATCAGCGCCCACCGCTGGCCTTCGTCACCGAAAGTGATCCGGTCACCCCCCCAATCGGGCGACAACACGGCACCAAACCAGGCAGACCCTGTGCCTGGCACCACCAGGCTGTCATACCAGCGCCGCCAGATCAGCATCTCGGGGGGGTCCAGGCGCAGACCGAATTCCTCCTGCGTTTCCCGCAGGATACAGGCCTCGGCGCTTTCCACCCCCCCTTCCCGTCCACCGCCGGGCAGATCCCAGTGATCCGGGTAGGGAATGTCGGGCCGGTCATCGCGCAGCAGCGTCAGCAACCGACCACCAATCAGGCACACCAGCTTTGCGCCGCTGAATTCCGGTTCCTTGCCCATGGTTCCCTCCACCGTCCGGGGGGGGTATATTCCCCCCCTTATGCCTGCGCTGTGTCGAGACTGTTTGACCACCTTTGAGGCCGGACGGCGTTGCCCGTCCTGCCGGTCGCCACGTGTGTTGTCACATCCCGAACTCTTTTCCCTACAGGTCGCGCATATGGATTGCGATGCATTTTATGCCTCGGTTGAAAAGCGGGACAACCCGGAACTTTTGGACAAGCCAGTGATCATCGGCGGCGGGAAACGCGGCGTGGTATCAACGGCCTGTTACGTGGCTCGCATCCGCGGCGTGCGGTCCGCCATGCCGATGTTTCAGGCGTTGAAACTGTGCCCGGATGCGGTGGTGATCCCGCCGCGCGGCAGCCACTACGCCGCCGTGTCGAAACAGATCCGCGCTTTATGGATGAGTTGACCCCCCCGGCGATCGAACCCCCCCTGTCGCTGGACGAGGCTTTTCTGGACATGACGGGGGGGACCGAGAAACTGCACCACCAACCGCCCGCCGTGATGCTGGCGCGGCTGGTGAAGCGTATGGAAGATGAACTGGGTCTGTCTGGTTCCATCGGCCTTTCCCACAACAAGTTCCTGGCCAAGATCGCCTCGGACCTGGACAAGCCGCGTGGGTTTTCAATCATTGGCAAGGCCGAGACCGCCGAATTTCTGCGCGACAAGCCGGTGCGGCTGATCTGGGGGGGCGTCGGTCCGGCGGCGCAGGCAAGCCTGGACAAGGCGGGCATTCGCACATTCACCGACCTGCTCAGATGGGAAAAACGCGACCTGCACGATCGGTTTGGGTCAATGGGGGGGGATCGGTTGTGGAATCTGGCGCGCGGGCAGGATCATCGCCGGGTCTCGGCGCATACGCCAATGAAGTCGATCTCAACCGAAACGACGTTTTTCGAGGACACCTCGGACCCTGACATCCTGGATGGCCACCTGTGGCGTCTGTCCGAGAAGGTCGCGGACCGGGCCAAGGCCAAGGGATCGGCCGGGCGGGTGGTCACGGTAAAGCTGAAACGCGCGAACCATTCGGCGTTGAGCCGCCGGGTCAGCCTGCCGGACATGACACAAAGCGCCGACCGCATCTATCGCACCGCACGCGATCTGTTTGCCACCGTGTCCGACCAGGGGGGGCCATTTCGCCTGATCGGCGTCGGCATCAGTGATTTGGGTGCCGCCGAAGGGGGGGCGGACAGTGCGGGTGACCTTCTGGACCCGCAGGCCGCACAGCGGCGGGCGGCGGAAAAGGCGACCGATGCAATCCGGGCGCGGTTCGGGGGGGATCGTGCGATCCTGAAAGGCCGTGCGATCCGCTGACGGGTATTATTCTGCGGCCAGCGGCAGGTCGGGGGGGCGGCCAAGCTCCGCCAACTCGGCCATGATCGTGGTCAGTTGCTGGCGCAGATTGCCGAAGTTGCCGTTCGGGCGGATGAACCCCCCCTCGTTCATGTAAAGGGCGCGGTCGATCTCGATCTGCACCACATGCTGCCCGCGTGCGGGGGGGCGGCCGTAATGCTGGGCCATATAGGCCCCCCCGGCAAAGGGCGCGTTGCGCGCCACCACGAAACCGGCGGACACAAAGGCTGCTTCCACCCGATCAACGATGCCAGGTGCCGCCGATGCACCAAACCTGTCACCAAGCACGATCTCGGGTCGGCTTTTGCCGCGCCGACTGAGGCTTTCGATCGCCTCATGCGGCATGGAATGGCAGTCAAACAGGATCGCATGACCGAACAATCGACGACTTTCCTCAAGCAAACTGGTCAGGCGGTCGTGATAAGGGTGCCAAACCTCAGTCAGCCGCGTCTGGGCATCGCCCAAGGTCAGCTTGCCGCGATAAATCGCCCGCCCCCCCCGGCCACCACACGGGGGGGGACGACCCCCCCAAGTCCCGAGGCCACGCGCGGATTATGCCCCCCCGGCCGCTTTATCACGCCGCGAATCAGCGCCGGATCCAGCTCCTCGGCGCCACGGTTCAAATCCACATAGGCGCGCGGCGCATTCGCCGTCAGCAAGGGTGCGCCATGGTCCGGTGCGGCAGCAAAAAGCTGGTCAACAAATGCATCTTCGGATGACCGAATGGTATGGCCATCCAGCACGGATGCCTTCAGAAAGGCACGCGGATAATCGCGCCCGCTATGGGGGGGCGAGGCAAACACCACACCAGTGGTACGGGTCGAGGGCATCGTCAGGGTAAAGGCTGTGTTCGGCATCCGTCTTCCTTCGCCCCCCCCATATAAAAGCAAAATTTCCTGCATCAAAAGCCCTTGAACCCGGCGGCGACTCCTTTTATAGACCCTCAAACCGGCGCGGGTCAGTCCCGCGTCGTGTTGTTTGGGCTCGGGCCGCATACCGGGTTCAGTCAGAAATTCCGGGCGATTAGCTCAGCGGTAGAGCACTTCGTTGACATCGAAGGGGGGGTCACTGGTTCGATCCCAGTATCGCCCACCATGAACCGCCGGAGATATCCGGCAAACGGCAACAAGGCGCATGCGCGCCGGGAAAAGGAGAAGGGCACATGAAAGTCCGCAACTCGCTCCGCTCGCTGAAGAACCGGCATCGCGACTGCCGCGTGGTGCGCCGTAAAGGCCGCGTCTACGTGATCAACAAGACGCAGCGCCGTTTCAAAGCCCGTCAGCTGAAACACAGCCGAGCTAATGAAAAAGGCCCGCTGGGGGGGAAACCCGGCGGGTCTTTTCTTTTGTCCAGATGGGACCTGGGCCCACGTGGTGGGTAGGACGGCTTACAGAAGCCGCACCTGCGTGCCAATCTTTACAAGCGTATAGAGCTCTTCGACATGACGGTTATATAGCCCGATGCAGCCCGATGAGCTTTGCCGTCCAATCTTGCGGGTGTCATGGGTGCCGTGCACCAGATAAGCGGGCCAGGACAGGTACATGGCGCGGGTGCCCAGCGGATTGCCGGGCTCGCCCCCCCCTTCCATGCGAATAGGCAGGTCAGGGTCGTCTTCCCGCATCGACGCAGTCGGCGTCCAACTGGGGGGGTTTTCCCGCTTGCGCACCACTTCCGTGTAGCCACGTTTGGTCAGTTCCTCGCTGCGTGGAATGGACGAGGGGGGGTAGAGGCGATAGGTCTGCCCGTCCTCCCCCCCCAATAATGCACTGCGCGGCTGGTTATATCTGCCAGCAGACAGCCGACGCCCAGCTCGTCAAAATGGTCCTGCCAGCTCTGCGTGCGGAAGGACGAGATGTTGCGGCGGCTGAGACCGGGCGCGGCGAGCGGCTCAGCGGGGGGGGCTGTCTGGGCCCGCAAGGCGGTGGCGCTCAACGCACCACCGGCGGCGATCAGCAGGGTTCGGCGGGTCAGGTTGGGTTTCGACACGGGCGTCTCTCCGGCAATCGGTAGCAATCGGTTTTTGCCCAAATGGCCCTGCGGCAGAGCCATTTCAATGCACAAAGCCGTGAAAGAGGTCCGCCGGGCGGTTCATTGCCCAGGAAGGGGGGGTGTCGCCGTTGGCCCCCCCCACCCCCCCCACCTCCGGTCAGCCCGTCAATTGCCGCCCCCCCGAAGCCTTGTTTCTGCACGACGACAAGAAAGACCCCCCCGCAGCGCAATGCCACAGGGCCTTTCCGGGGGGGAGGAAACCCCCCCAACGCGCGACCGCAAGGCGGGTTGGCCGCGCGTTTTCGAACGCGTCAGTCGTAGCTGCGCGTATCCTCGATAACCTTGCCATCATTGGGCAGCGAGCCCGGCGCGACCAGTTCGACCTTGGCCTTCAGCTTCAGGCTCTCGATGATCGAGGCACCATAGGCAGCGGCGTCGGTCTTGTTGGTCTCGATCTTGACCAGCATGACATCGCTTTCGCCCTCGCGGGCAGCGATGACGCGGGCCTTTGCCACGTCGTCGTGCTTGGCAACGAAGGCTGCAACTTGTTCGGGACGCACGAACATGCCCTTGATCTTGGTGGTCTGGTCGGCGCGGCCCATCCAGCCCTTGATGCGCATGTTGGTGCGGCCACAGGGGGGCTTTCACCTTCCATCACCGCAGAGAGATCGCCCGTGGCAAAGCGAATGAGCGGATAGTCGGGGGGGTTCAGCGTGGTCACCACGACCTCACCCACTTCGCCGGGCGCAACCGGATCACCGGTGCCCGGGCGCACGATCTCGACGATCACGCCCTCGTCCACGATCATGCCTTCCATCGCCTGGCTCTCATAGGCGATGTTGCCCAGGTCGGCGGTGGCATAGCTTTGCAGGCAGGTGATGCCGCGGTCGGCATATTCCTGGCGCAGCGAGGGGGGGAACAGGGCCCCCCCGCCACCGACGGCGGCCTTGGTGATTTTCAGCGCCACACCTTCCGCATCAGCGCGGTCCAGGATCACCTTCAGGTAATCCGGCGTGCCGGCATAGGCCGTGGTGCCGATATCGGCGGCGGCGCGCACCTGAAGCTCGGTCTGGCCAACACCTGCGGGCACCACCGCGGCCCCCCCCACCGCGCGCGCGCCGTTTTCAAAGATCATGCCGGCGGGCGTCAGGTGATAGCCGAAACAGTTCTGCACGATATCGCCTTCGCCAATGCCGCAGGCGTTCAGGAACCGCCCCCCCATGCGCCACCAGTCATGCCCGACCCCCCCGCCGGGTTCATAGATCGGCCCCCCCGGCGATTGGAAGACATGGGCGAACTTGTGCGCGGGCAGCGTGGCATAGCCCCCCCCAGCGGGCCATCCGCTGCCTGGCTCTTGCCAATCTCGGACTTACGCAGCACCGGCAGGGCGGCCAGCGCCTCGACCGAGGTCACCTTTGCAGGGTCGATATCCGCCAGAAACCCGTATCCCGACAGCGCCTTGGCGCGGGCAATCTGCTCGGGCAGGGCGGCGGCCAGGGCGGCTGCGCGCGCGTCTGCCGAACGGTTTCCAGAGCGTCGAAATACTCAGACATGACAGTGACCCTTCCTGCTGGGGGGGGTGCTGCGGAGCCTTTCGGCGGGGGGGGAAACCCGGCCATGCACCGCATGCAATTGTATACTGGGGGGGGTTGTGTGGGCTATGTTCTGCGGCAACGCAGAAGGGACCACGCGATGACGATCGATATGGCCAACCGCATTCGCTTTGATGAGGCCACCGAGACGGTGGAGCTTGATTTCTCGAACCTGTTCCTGGGCTCGGGCACCGAGGTGGGCGCGTTTTACGATCAGATTGAGGCCGCGCTGGACGCCAGCGACTGGGACAAGTGGTTTATGCTTCTGAACGTCACTGGCCTGCGCGTCGACAGTTTCGCCTGGGTGACCCAGAGCCGTCGCGGCAAGGCGCTGACCAAGAAATACTCGATGGGCACGGTCAAGCTGGACATGAGCGACATGACCCGCGACGAGTTGGCCCGCACGGCGGGCACCGATGCGTTCAATCCGAACCTTTTTGCCACCCGCGAGGCGGCCCTTGCGCGTATTGCCGAGCTGCCGTCCGTGCGCCTGCCGAAGCTTGACCGCACGCCGCAATACGATGCGGCGCAGATCACCGCGCGTCTGCGGCTGGACGACGCTGCCCGCGTGGCCGAGATCGACCTGTCCGGGTTGAGCCTGCGTCACTCGGGTGACGTGAGCGTTGTCTATGACACGATCTCCACGCATCTGGCCGAAACCGGCCGCAAGTGGTTCTTCCTGATCAATACCGAGGGGGGGCTGCGGATCGAGCAGTCCGCCTGGCTGAGCCAGTCGCGCGCCGCCAAGCGGCTGCGTCTGAGCTTCAGCCTGGGCCAGGTGCGTTATGGCGAAGCCGCGTTGGACAGCGACCAGGTCGTCGCCATCCACCCGCTGCACAGCCGTGCCGAGGCGGTCGCCGAGCTGGACGCGCTGCGCGCCCAAGTGGCCTGACCTCTCGCCTATCGGCAGACACACCCCCCCGCCCGGCGGCGTGCGCAAACACACCTTGATATGACCGGTTTTCAGGTTCATTACGACAGCCAACGCTTCCGGCGGCGGTAGGACCGCACGTCGCGGAAGCTCTTGCGCCCCCCCTCCTCCGACATGCCCAAGTAGAATTCCTTCACATCCGGGTTTTCGCGCAGTTCGGCGGCGGGACCGTCCATCACGACGCGACCCGATTCCAGGATATAACCATAGTGGGCATAGCGCAGCGCCACATTGGTGTTCTGTTCGGCCAGAAGGAAGGTCACACCTTCGTTCTCGTTCACCGATTTCACGATCTCGAAGATCTGTTCGACCAGCTGCGGGGGGGCCAGACCCATCGAAGGTTCGTCCAGAAGGACCGTTTCCGGGTTCGACATCAACGCGCGGCCCATTGCGACCATCTGCTGTTCCCCCCCGCCCGACGTATAGCCCGCCTGGCTTTTGCGGCGTTCCTTCAGGCGCGGGAAATAGTGGTAGACCATTTCAAGGTCCTTGGCGATCTCGGCGCGGCCATCCTTGCGGGTATAGGCACCGGTCAGCAGGTTTTCCTCGACAGTCAGGTGTTCGAAACAATGGCGGCCCTCCATCACCTGGATCACGCCGCGTTCCACCAGAGCCGAGGGGGGGCTCTGCGCCGCCACGTTTTCACCGCGGTACTCGATCGTGCCTTGGTGACTTCGCCGCGTTCGGAATGCAGCAGGTTGGAAATGGCTTTGAGCGTGGTCGTCTTGCCCGCCCCCCCGTTGCCGCCCAGAAGCGCGGTGATACCGCCCTTGGGCACCGACAGGCTCACGCCCTTCAACACGAGGATCACGTGATTGTAGATCACCTCGATATTGTTGACCTCCAGAAGGGTCTCTTCGGTCTTACCGGCGTCCAGCATGTTGGTCGTCCTGTAGTAATTCGTTGAGGGGGGGTGTTCGGGCCCGAAGGCCCGAACTTGTTTTCACACGCAGGTGCTTACTGGCACTGCGCCTCGATCTTGTTTTCGGCGGCATAGGCGGCCGAGTCTTCGTCGATCAGCGGCTGGATCACATCCATGTCCGACCCACCGAAATCAGAGATCAGCGACCATTTGCCGGCGCTCGCGTCCCATTGCTGGATCGCACCGGTGCCTGGGCCGCCGTGGTTGGCACAGCTGACCTCGAACGAGGGGGGGCCGAAGCCGCCCATGCCCAGTTCGTCCATGCGGGCGTCGGTGATTTCCAGCGCTTCCATACCGTCGCGCATCATCGCGGCGGTGATATCGGCGGTGCCGTGAATTTCCTGCGCCTTGCGGGCAGCTTCCGCCATCAGCATGGCAGCATAGACGCCACGGTTGTAGATCGCCTTGCCGATATTGTCGCCGGCACCGGCAGCCTTGCCGCTGTCCACGACGTATTTCTGGATGTCGGCAAAGACCGGGTAATCCGAACCCACACCATGGAAGGTCACGGCCTTGTAGCCCGAGGCCTTGTCGCCAGCCGGGGGGGTCACATCGTGGTCACCACCCGACCACCACACGCCGATGAAGTTCTCCATCGGGAAGCGGATGTTGGCGGCTTCCTGGATTGCAACCTGGTTCATCACGCCCCCCCAGCCCCCCCACATCAGGACATAGTCGGGCTTCTCGCGGCGGATCTGCAGCCACTGCGATTTCTGTTCCTGACCCGGGTGGTCAACCGGAATGGTGGTCAGCTTGAAGCCGTGTTTCTCAGACAGGCCTTCCAGGGTCCGGATCGGCTCCTTACCATAGGCGGAGTTGTGGTAGATCAGCGCGATCGACTTGCCGCTCAGGTCGCCACCGTTGATGTCCAGCAGGTGGTTCACCGCCAACGAGGCACCGTTCCAGTAGTTGGCCGGGAAGTTGAACACGTGGCTGAACACGTTACCGTTCGCAGCCGAGGTCCGGCCATAGCCCGGGGGGGTGTAGAGCGGGATGTTGTCAGCGGTGACCTTGGGGGGGATCAACTGGTAGGTGATACCGGTCGACAGCGGGTTGTAGACCAGCGCGCCTTCGCCCTTGGTCGACTCGTAGCATTCAACGCCCTTCTCGGTGTTGTAGCCGGTTTCGCATTCGATCACGTTGATCGGAACGCCACCAATGCCGCCGTCACGCTCGTTCAGCAGCGTGAAATAGTCGGCGTAACCGTCCGCGTAGGGGGGGATCCCACCTGCGGCATAGGGGGGGCCGGTGCGGTAGCTGAGCGACGGGAACACCAGGTCCGCCATCGCCGGGGGGGCAGCCACCATCATGGTCGCGACCGCTGCTGTTGCGAGTTTCTTCATTTTCATTTTTGCTTTCCTCCCTAGGTTTGCAAATTTTCCACGCCCGACCTCCATCGGGTCGCGAATTCAGGTCGTGGCGCCTGCCCGCTTAGTGCGGGAAGGGCCAGAGTCTCAGCTTCTCTTTCGTCAGGCGCCACAGTTGCGCCAACCCGTGGGGGGGTTCGAGGATCAGGAAGACGATGATCAGACCGCCGACGATGATGAACTCCAGGTGGGCCGCAAGGTCGGTGGGCCAGCCCAGCCCCCCCCACCAGCACGTTCTTCAGAAGTACCGGCAAGAGGACCATGAAGCTGCGCCCGCGAAGCTGCCAAAGATCGAGCCCAGGCCGCCAATGATGATCATGAACAGGATCAGGAACGATTTCTGGATGCCGAAGCTTCGCCGACTTCCGCCGCGCCCAGGTAGACCGAGAAGAACAGCGCACCGGCAATGCCCACGAAGAACGAGCTGACGGCAAAGGCCGAAAGCTTGGCCATCAGCGGGTTCACCCCCCCGATGATCTCGGCCGCGATGTCCATGTCACGGATGCCCATCCACTTGCGGCCAGTCATGCCGCGCGTCAGGTTGCGCGCAATCCAGGCCACGAATACCAGGAACACCAGGCAGATCAGGTATTTGGCCCAGGCTTCGGTGTTGGGACCGGTCACAATGATGCCGAACACGGTGCGTTCAGGCGAGTTGATTTGCCCCCCCGAGGCCGAATAGTTGTAGAACCAAGGCACCTTGTTGAACAGCCAGACCAGAAAGAACTGGGCAGCCAGGGTGGCCACGGCCAGGTAGAACCCCCCCTTGATCCGCAGCGAGGGAAGGCCGAAGGCGACCCCCCCCACCATGGCGGTGATACCGCCAGCGATCAGCACGTGGAACACGATGTTGATCTCGGGGGGGAAGGCGACCATCAGCTTGTAGCAGGCATAAGCCCCCCCCACCGCCATGAACCCGCCGGTGCCCAGGCTGACCTGCCCGGCATAACCGGTCAGGATGTTCAGCCCAAGTGCTGCAATCGCGTAGATGAAGAACGGTGCGAAGACCGAGTTCACCCAGTAGTCGTTCACGAAGAACGGGATCACCAGGAAGGCAACGGCGATGGCAACCCAGTATCCGGCACGATCCAGGCGGATCGGGAAGGTCTGGTTGTCCTCGCGATAGGACGTTTTGAAGTCTCCAGCTTCACGGTAGAACATGTATCAGACCCTCTCGATGATCTTTTCGCCGAACAGACCCTGCGGCCGGAACACGAGGAAGAGAAGCGCCAGCATATAGGCGAACCAGTTTTCAGTAGCACCGCCCAGGAAGGGCGCACCGATGGCGAACTCAAACAGTTTCTCGCCCACGCCGATGATCAGACCGCCGACAATGGCACCGGGGGGGATCGAGGTAAAGCCGCCCAGCATCAGAACCGGCAGAGCCTTGAGCGCGATCAGCGACAGGCTGAACTGAACCCCCCCCGACTTGGCGCCCCCCCACATGATGCCCGCGACCAGGGCCACGAAACCGGCCAGCGACCAGACCAGAACCCAGATGAAGCGCAGCGAGATGCCGACCGACAGGGCGGCCTGGTGGTCATCGGCCACGGCGCGCATGGCGCGGCCCTGCTTGGTGTATTGCGAGAACGCCACCAGCGAGGCCACCAGGACAACCGCGACCAGGGCCGCAACAATGTCCAGTTGGTCGATGAAGAAGCCATAGAAGTCATCACCGCCCAGCCAGGCCGTGTTTTCCTCGATCCAGAAGGACCCACCCTGCGGAAGGCCGACGTCAAGCGTCTTGATCTCGGATCCCCCCCACATGATGTCGCCGAAACCTTCCATGAAATAGGCCAGACCGATGGTCGCATGAACAGGATGATGTCCGGTTGCCCGACCAGGTGGTGCAGGATGTATTTCTCGACGATCCAGGCAAACAGCACCATGACCCCCCCCGCCGTCAGCAGGATCGCCAGAAGCGCCGGCACGTGCCATCCGAAATGGTGAATTTCCGTCCCCCCCAGGACAGCGTTGATCAGGTGGGCAAAGGGCACCTGGCCCTTCTGGATGCCGACCAGGGTCATTGCCGCAAACAGCGCCATGACGCCCTGGGCGTAGTTGAAGATGCCGGACGCCTTGAAAATCAGGACGAAACCCAGCGCGACAAGCGCGTAGAGCACCCCCCCGGCCATCAGGCCGTTGAGGATGACTTCCACCGCAAAAAGAAGTTGTGTAGGCATGTCTCCCCCCCCGCCTCAATCGTGTGCCACGCCAAGATAGGCGTCGATCACATCCTGGTTGTTGCGCACCTCGTCCGGTGTGCCGTCCCCCCCGATTTTCTTGCCGTAATCCATCACGACCACGCGGTCGGACAGATCCATGACCACGCCCATGTCGTGTTCGATCAGGGCGATGGTGGTGCCGAATTCATCATTCACGTCGAGGATGAAGCGGCTCATGTCCTCTTTCTCTTCGACGTTCATGCCGGCCATCGGTTCGTCGAGCAAAAGCAGCGACGGTTCGGCCGCCAGGGCACGGGCCAGTTCCACGCGCTTTTTCAACCCGTAAGGCAGGCGCCCGACCGGCGTCTTGCGGATGTGCTGAATTTCAAGGAAGTCGATCACCTTCTCGACTTTCTCGCGATTTTCCAGCTCTTCCTTCTCGGCCTTGCCCCCCCACCACATGGCCTGCTGCAACATGTTGGTTTTCATGTAGTTCAGGCGGCCGGTCATGATGTTGTCCAGCACCGACATGCCGTCGAACAGGGCGATGTTCTGGAAGGTCCGCGCCAGCCCCCCTGCTGTGCCACCTGGTAAGGTTTCATCGGCGGGCGTTTCTTGCCCCCCCGGAACCAGACCTCGCCTTCCTGCGGCTTGTAGAAGCCCGAGATGACGTTCAGCATCGAGGACTTGCCAGCGCCGTTCGGACCGATGATCGCGCGGATCTCGCCTTCGCGGATGTCGAAGGAGATGTCCTTGATCGCGACCACACCGCCAAAACGCAGGGTGATGTTCTTCAGATCCATCACCACACCACCGATGGTGCGGCCGTCTTCGGTGACATAGCTGTCCGGGCTGGTAGCAGGGTTCGTGTCGGTGCTCATATTCGTTGCATCCATCATTCCGCGGCCATCCCTTGGCTGTCGTTCACCACCGCAGCGTCGCGGATCTCCAGCGTGGCCTTGATTGCGCCCTTGCGGCCGTCTTCATAGGTCACTTCGGTTTCGATGAACTGTTCCGATTTGCCGGTATACAGAGCGTCGATCAGAGGCGCATATTTGTCCTCGACCACCACACGGCGCACCTTGCGGGTCCGGGTCATTTCGCCGTCATCCGCGTCCAGTTCCTTGTGCAGCACAAGGAAGCGGTGGATCTGGCAACCCGACAGCATCTCGTCCTCGGCAACCGATTTGTTGACGGTCTCCACATGTTCCTGGATCGTCTCCAGCACGCGCGGGTGACCCGCCAGTTCCTGGTAAGAGGCATAGGCGATGTTGTTGCGCTCTGCCAGTTGCCGACGGCGGTCAGGTCGATGTTGATGAAGGCCGTGCACATGTCGCGACCATTGCCGAAGACCACCGCTTCCAGGATGTCCGGGTAGAATTTCAGCTTGTTTTCAACATACTTGGGCGCAAACATCCGGCCATCGGCCATCTTGCCCACGTCCTTGGCGCGGTCAATGATGCGTAGGTGCCCGTTCTTCTTGTCGAAGAAACCCGCGTCCCCCCCGGTCGCGACCCAGCCTTCCTCGTCCTTGGTGGACGCGGTGCTTTCCGGGTTGTTGTAATACTCAACGAAAGTGCCGGGCGAGCGGTAGAAGATCTCGCCATTGTCGGCGATGTTGATCTCGACCCCCCCAGGGGGGGCGGGCACGCCCACCGTGTCGTTGCGCACTTCGCCATCGGGCTGCACGGTGATGAACACCGTGGCCTCGGTCTGACCGTAAAGCTGTTTCAGGTTGATCCCCCCCATCGAGCGATAAAACTCGAAGATCTCGGGGGGGCCGATCGCCTCGCCGGCGGTGTAGCCCACCCGGATACGACCGAAGCCCAGCGTGTCCTTCAGGGGGGGGCCGTAGACCAGCACGTTGCCCATGCGATACTTGAAGTAATCGCGCAGGTTGCCGTGATAGAGGTTGAGAAGGATCGGGTCCTTCGCCTTGAAGTGGTCGCGTACATTCTTGCCGTGACGCAGCTTGGCAAAACCCAGACGTACGGCGTTTTCAACGAGGGTCTCCATCGCAAAGCCGACGCCCATGGCGTATTTCCACGCGGTCTTCACCCGACGCTTCAGGTCCGGCTTGGCCAGCCGACGCTTGGGCATGCCGTATTTTTCGCCGATCCCGCCTTTCGCGAACTCCATGAAGTGGTGGAAGAGCGCGTATTTCAGATCGCCACTGTCGTTCATGCGGATCATGACGTTGGTCAACTGCGTTTCGAACACGCGCGGCGGGGGGGCAAAGTAGTAGGTCGGACCGATTTCGCGCAGGTCGGTCATCATCGTGTCCGCCGATTCCGGGCAGTTCACGCAGAAGCCGCACCACATGGCCTGACCCAGCGAGAAGATGAAATCCCCCCCCACCCAGGCCATCGGCAGATAGGCGAGGATATCCTCGCCGGGCGACAGGGCATCGAACTCGGACGAGTTCTTGGCGCTTTCGATGATGTTGCGGTTGGACAGGACCACGCCCTTGGGCTTGCCGGTGGTGCCCGAGGTATAGAGCATCACGCAGGTGCTGTCGTAGTTCAGCTCGGCCTCACGTTCGGCCATCTCGCCTTCCAGGCGGTGGTGGGCGACGCGGCCTTCCTCCTGAATGTCGTGATACCAGTTGAGGTGGCTGTGGTCGTATTTGCGCATGCCGCGCTTGTCGTAATAGAGACGTGTTCGATGTGGTGGATCTTGTCCTGGACCTCGATCACCTTGTCGACCTGTTCCTGGTCACCACAGATGACGAAACGCGCGCCGCAGTGTTCCAGCACGTATTCCATCTCTCGACGACGGCATCCTGATACAGCGGCACCGGCACGGCCCCCCCGCATTTCTGCGCGGCGACCATGGCCCAGTAATGGGCCGGGCGGTTGCGGCCGATGATGGCGACGTGGTCGCCCTTGTTGATGCCCAAAGCCATCAGGCCCAGCGCGAGGTTCTGGATTTCCTCGGCGGCCTCGGCCCAGGTCCAGCTTTGCCAGATCCCGAATTCTTTTTCACGGTAAGCCGGGCGGTTCCCGAATTCCTTCACATTCCGGGCAAGCAAAGCCGGAATCGAAGCGAACGCGCCTGCGGCGGCTAGTTCTTGTGCCAAATTGTCCTCCCACCGTCGGTCTGTCCGACGTTCATGACCGCTTGAGCCGGTTTGCCCCCCCGCAGCCTGACCATAAAAAAAATCACGTGCAAAGGTTTCCGCAGTTTTTCCTAATCCTAACGAATTGTTACGGGCTGTGTGGAGGGCGTGAGAGCCTTTAACTCAAGGGCCTGCGGTGCTAGCGAGAAGGGGGGGGAGGACAGGCAATGCCGCGCAAACCTTACGACACGCCCGCGCTGACTCAGGCCGGTCTGAACCTAATTCAGCAGGCCTTGTCGATTTATGATTCGGATCTGAAGCTTGCGGTATCGAATCGCAAGTTCGCTGAAATGTTCTCGCTTCCCGCTCACCTGACCACGCCCGGCGCGGATTTTTCCGAAACGATCCGCTTTCTGGTTGACCGAGGCGAATATGGCGAGGTGCTGGATCCCGACGGTTCGTGCAGAGCCGCGTCGAACAGGCCCTGGCATTTGAACCGCATTACGTCGAACGCACCCGCGCCAACGGGCGCATGATCTCGGTCGAAGGCAGCCCCCCCCTGCCCCCCCAGGGCGGCTGGGTGACGGTCTATACCGACATTACCCAGATGAAGCGGCAAGAGACATTGTTGCGCGCCCGCTCCGAAGATCTGGCCGAGCAGGTATTGACCCATTCCGAGGAGCTGGCCCAGACCAACCGCGCGCTTGCCGCCGCCAACGCGCAGCTGGAAGAAACCAAGCGGCAGCTGACCGAGATGGAAAGCCGCACCCGCCTGACCGCCGAAATGATGCCCGCCCATATCGCGCGCATCGACACCGATCAGTATTATACGTTTTCAAACAGGCGGCTGGGCTCGGTCATGCCGGGACGTCCGTCGAACCTGTTGGGGGGGCTGCATGCTGCCGAAGCGCTGGGCGAAGAAGCTTACGGCCGCATCGCCCCCCCTTATTTCCGCAGGGCCTTTGCCGGAGAACCCTCGGTGTTCGAGTTTACCCACGAAGGGTCTGGCCGTCGTATCCGGGTCGCCCTGACCCCCCCGGACCTGGATGAGGGCGACATCACCGGCGTCTACATCCTGTCGATGGACGTAACCGAAGAAGCACAGGCCCGCGCCGCGCTGAACCAAACCCGCAAACGCGAGCTGGCGGCGCAGATGACCAATGGGATGGCACATGATTTCTCGAACCTCCTGACCATTATCCTGGGACTGCAGTCGCGCCTGTCCGGCATGGCGCTGGGAGACGAGGCGCGTGAGTTGGTCGAGGCCACCCATGCCGCCGTGCGCCGGGGGGGTGGCACGTTGCTGGACCGGATCGCGTCCATTTCCGGCCATCGCGAAATGCGGTTCGAGGCGACCGATGTGCCTGAACTCCTACGTGGGTTGGAGGCGCTGGCGGGTCCGACCCTGCCGGATGGCATTACGCTGGACATCACGCTTGAAGGGCTGGACGAACCGGTGTTGATGGACGCGGGATCAGTGCAGGACGCCCTGTTGAACCTGATTATCAACGCCACCCATGCGATCGGCACTGCTGGCGGTACGATCTGGCTGACTGTACGCGCGATCCGCGAAACCTGGATCGAGTTTCGTGTGACCGACACCGGCCCCCCCGGTTTTTCCCCCCCCGAGGCGCTGGAGCACGCGCTGGACCCGTTCTTTACCACCAAGGGCGGGGGGGATGGCTCCGGCCTGGGGGGGCTGGCGATGGTCTATGACCAGGCGAAGCTCGCGGGCGGGCAGGTCAAAGTCATGAACGGTGACTGCGGTGGGGGGGCGGTGGTGTCGATGCGCCTGCCCCCCCTGCGCGCGGCCCAGGCACCGATGGCACCGCGCCTTGTGCTGCTGGTCGAGGACAACCCCCCCGACATTCGCGAAGCCGTTCGCGAGATGCTGATTGCCATGGGCCACCAGGTGGTCGAAGCGGCCTCGACCGAGGAAGCCGAAGCGCTGGTGGGGGGGCTTGACGGGCTGGGCCTGATCCTGTCCGATATCGTGCTGGAGGGAGACGAGACCGGCCCCCCCGACTTCCTGCGCCGTCAACTGGACGCGGGCCTGTCCATTCCCGCGCTTCTGATGACCTCGTTGCCGCCAGATGATCCGCGTCGCGCCAACGCGCCAGTGCCGGTCTTGCCCAAACCCTTTACCCAGGCCGAGCTTTGCGCCTTTCTGTCCCAGGAGGTATCCCCCCCATGACCCAACCCTTGGTTGCCATTCTGGACGACGAGCCGGAAATCCGCCGCATGTTGTCGGGGGGGGCCTTGGAGGACGCGGGCTTTCGCACCGCCTCCTTCGCCCGCGCCACCGAATTCGAGGCAGCGCTGGCGTCGATGTCCCCCCCCGATGTCTGCCTGGTCGATCTGGGCCTGCCGGATCGCGACGGGCTGACGCTGGTGCACCGGTTGGCGTTGGAAAGTGGCGCGTCAATCATCATCATCTCGGGCCGCGCCCAGGTGCAAGACCGGGTGACGGGGGGGCTGGAGCTGGGGGGGGCGGATGATTACATCATCAAACCGTTTGAGCCGGCCGAGGTCGTGGCCCGCGTACGTGCGCGCCTGCGCTCGGCCAAGCCCGGCCCGCAGGCGTCCAACACCGCGCGCTTCGCCGGGTGGACCGCCCATTTCGACCGCTATGTACTGGAAGACGAAAGGGGGGGCGAAGAGGTCACGTTCAGCCACGCCGAAGGCGAGGTGTTGCGCCTGTTTCTGGACGCCCCCCCCAAGCGGCTGATTTCCCGCGCACAGATGCAGGAAAGCCTGGGCGGCGTGGCTGGCGAGAGCTTCGACCGCGCGATGGATGTGCGCATTTCGCGCCTGCGCACCAAACTACGTGAAGATCCGAAAAACCCCCCCCGCCTGATCAAGACGATCTATGGCGCGGGCTACATCTTTCTGGGCGATGTGCGCTGGGGGGGTTGACCCGGATCAAGGCACCCCCCCCTAGCCCAACCCTAACGTGGTACGGGAAAGGAGCTTTCATGATCCGTATTCTTTTGACCGCTACCCTGACCCTGAGCGCCCTTCCCGCCCTGGCATTCGACAGATCCGACGCCCGGTTGCTGGAGGGGGGGTGGCCACCACTGGAAACCGAATATACCGCTGGTCGCGAGGCCCAGGTCTTCGCCATCGTGGAGGGCGACAATGTGCTTTACGCCATTACCTACAACGTGCAGGGCGCGTTGCAGCCGCTGGGCCTGTTCGCTTGTTCGGACGCATTCGAGGTTCAGCAGGGCGTGACTTCAGGCTGGCATGACATTCTCTGCGTGCATCAGGGGGGGCACAATCGCGTTCTTCGCTTCGACCCGTCCTTCGGGTACCGGTAGCCACTCGATTTCCGCCTCTGCCTCCCCCCCCTGTGCTACCCTCTACCGCAGGAGGAGCGAGACGATGAACAACCTGCAATTCTATACCGCCCTGACCGCGCTGTGGGTGGCGCTGTCCTGGCTGCCTTACATCCTTGACCGCATGGCCATGCGCGGCCTGATGGGGGGGGCGTTGGCCAATTACGACCCGAATGCGCGCCCGCAATCGGCCTGGGCTCAGCGCGCCATGCGCGCCCACCGGGTGAACGTCGAGGCCTTCGTGGCCTTCGGTCCGTTGGCCCTCATGGCCATGGTGCTGATCCCCCCCGAGGACCCCCCCTATCCGGGCCTTCTGGCCTCGACCTTCTTCGTGGGCATCGTCGCGCATTACATTATCTATTGCGCGGGGGGGATCGTCGTGCTTAGAACTCTGGCCTTCGCGGTCGCGGCCCTATCCACCGCTGGCCTTGCCCTGCGTGTGCTGGGGGGGGCGATCTGATGGATCCGGTCGCCTTGGGTTTCTACGCAGTGATCTGCGGGGGGGTGTTGAGCATGGCTGCCCCCCCGTCGCTTGGCCGCCCTTTTCTGCGCCTTGGGATCGGCGCGGTGGTCGGCATTATCGCGGCAGCGGCCTTGCCGGTTTTGAAGGCAGCGATGGGCGTATAGGCGTTTGCATCGAAAGGCCTCTGCTGACGCAGCATGTCACCAGTGGGGGGGGTGGCATGCTCTGGCATGACGCATGGGTCCGGGGGGGTTAGGCAAGCCGAACCTAAAACAGCCCAAGGCTTTCCATCATGAAAATGAACTACGTCGTGCTCGGCACGAATGACATGAAGGCGGCGACCGCCTTCTACACCGCCCTGTTCGACGGGATCGGTTTGACCCAGATCCCGGCCTCGGACCGCATGACCTACTGGCTGGGCGACGACTTCGCCTTCGCTCTGGCAGTGCCCTTCGATCAGGCCCCCCCGGCAACCAACGGCAATGGCACGATGGTCGGGTTCGCGGTCGGAACTGCGGATGACGTCACACGGTTTCACGCCACGGCCATTGCCCTTGGCGGCAGGTGTGAGGCGCGCCGGGCCAACGCGGGCCCAAGTTTTCCGCCTATGTGCGGGATCTGGATGGCAACAAGCTCTGTTTTTCGGACTGAAGTCGCCTGCCCCCCCCGCCCGTCGGACGGCGGGGGGGGCAGGCAAAGCAGGTGTCACTTACACTCGCCAATCGAGCCTTCGGCGCAGGTGCGGCCATCGGTCCAGGTGGCACCCACCAGGTTGGCCTCGATCAGGATCGCGTCGGTGATCTTGGCACCCAGAAGGTTCGCACCGCGCAGATCAGCGTCCAGCAGGTTCACGCCGGTCAGGTTGGCCATGGTCAGATCAGCCCCCCCCTGCAGGTTGACCGCGTGCATATGCGCGCCGCTCAGGTCGGCGAGCATCAGGTTGGCGTCAGCAGGTTGGTCATATGCAGGATGGCGCGCGTCAGGGTCGCGCGCGACAGGTTCGCGCGGTCCAGCCGCATGGTGGTCATCGAGCATCGGTCATGTCCACGCCCGCCATATCCGCATCCATGCGGATTGCGCCCGCGCATTGGGCTTCGGGCACATAGTCGCACACGCCGTTATAGTCGCGGTCGTTGGTTGTCTCATCCGACCAGGCCAAGGCGGTGCCGGTGGTTGCCAAGGCCAGAGCGGCGGCGCAGAGGGGGGATATTTCAGCATCTTGTCCAGTGTCATCGCGTTTCTCCGATCAGTCTCTAGGGATCATTGAGCCTTGCACGCAGGCCCCCCCGGATCAAACCTAACCGAGATCAAGTGCCGCGGGTCAGAATGCCACATTCCCACAAAGAAAACGCCCCCCCGCGGGGGGGGTTCGCAGGGCGCTTATCGAATCATCTGTATATTATGGAGTTTTTATTACTCCGCCGCGATTCCCGGCTCGTTCGCCTTCTCGACCCGGACGGCCGAAAACTTCATCTCGGCGATCTTGCCATAGGGGGGGTCCAGCGCCGGGTTGGTCAGAATGTTCGCCGCCGCCTCGACATAGGCGAAGGGCAGGAAAACCATGTTCTCGGCAATCGCGTAATCCGCGCGCGCCATCACGGTGATCGAACCGCGACGGGTGGTCAGGCGCACCAGGTCGCCCGGCTCCACCCCCCCCATGTCACGCAGCGTCTTCGGGTTCATCGAACAGTTCGCCTCGGGCTCGATCGCGTCCAGAACCACCGAGCGACGGGTCATCGAGCCGGTGTGCCAATGCTCCAGCTGACGGCCGGTGGTCAGCACCATCGGGTATTCGTCATCGGGGGGGGTTTCGGCAGGCGGGATGATCGTGGCGGGGGGGGTGAACTTGGCCCGGCCACCGGCGCGCGGGAAGCCGTCACCGAACACGACGGCCTGACCGGGATCCTCGGGGGGGCTGAGCGACGGGTAGGTCACCGCGTTCTGCGCCTCCAGCCGGTCCCAGGTGATATTCGCAAGCGAAGGCATCGCCTGCTCCATCTCGGCGTAGACATCGCGCGGATGTTCATAGGTCCAGTTCAGACCGATGCGGCGGGCCAGCTCGGTGGTGATCCACCAGTCCTCCTGCGCGTCGCCGGGCGGAGGCACGGCGGGGGGGCGGCCCATCTGCACGGTGCGGTTGGTGTTGGACACGGTGCCGCGTTTCTCAGCGAAGGCACCGGCGGGCAGAACCACATCGGCGAAGCTCGCGGTTTCGGTCAGGAAGATATCCTGGCTGACCAGGAACTCCATGCGTTTCAGAGCTTCGCGCACGTGGTTCACATCCGGGTCCGACATGGCCGGGTTTTCACCCAGAATATACATGCCCTTGATTTTCCGGTCATAGACGGCGTCCATGATCTCGACCACGGTCAGGCCCTTGTCGGGCGACAGGTTGTCGGTGCCCCCCCAGAGAGCCTGGTACTTCGCGCGCACCTCGGGGGGGTCGCCGACCGGCTTGTAATCCGGGTAGAACATCGGGATCAGGCCCGCGTCCGAGGCACCCTGCACGTTGTTCTGACCACGCAGCGGGTGCAACCCGGTGCCGGAACGCCCGACATTGCCGGTCATCAGCGCCAGCGCGATCAGGCAGCGCGAATTATCCGTGCCGTGGGTGTGTTGGCTGACGCCCATGCCCCCCCAGAAGATCATGCCGTTCTTGCCTTTGGCAAAAGTGCGGGCGGCGGCGCGCAGCTCGTCAGCCGGGATGCCGCAGATCTCTTCCATCGCTTCCGGCGAGAAGGCCTTCAGATGCTCGCGCATCGCCTCCCAGTTTTCCGTGTGTTCGGCGATATAGGCATCGTCCTGCAGCCCTTCCTCGGCAATCACATGCATGATCGCGTTCAGCATGGACACATCCGCGCCGGGCTTGAACAGCAGGCGGTGGGTGGCGAACCGGCCCATGCCGACGCCACGCGGATCCATCACGATCAGCTTGCCGCCGCGCTTAGTGAACTGCTTGAAAAAGGTGGCCGCGACGGGATGGTTTTCGATCGGGTTGGAGCCGATGACAATCGCCACATCGGCATTCTCGATCTCGTTGAAGCTCGCCGTCACCGCGCCCGAACCCACGTTCTCCAACAGCGCCGACACGGACGAGGCGTGGCACAGGCGGGTACAGTGGTCGACGTTGTTATGGGCGAAACCCTGGCGGATGAATTTCTGGAACAGGTAGGCTTCTTCGTTGGTGCATTTGGCGGACCCGAAACCGGCCACCGCCTCGCCGCCATGGGTGTCACGCAGGCGCATCAGCCCTTGGCGGCCACGTCCAGCGCTTCCTCCCAGGTTGCTTCGCGGAAATGGGTCAGCGGGTTGGCGGGATCGACGTTCAGCCCCCCTTTTCCGCGCCCTCCTTGCGGATCAACGGTTTGGTCAAGCGGTGCGGGTGGTTGATGTAGTCAAAGCCGAAGCGGCCCTTAACGCAAAGGCGGCCTTCGTTTGCGGGGGGGCCATTGATGCCTTCGACATGCACGACCTTGTCACCCTTGATCTTCATCGACACCTGGCAGCCAACGCCGCAGAAGGGGGGGCAGACGCTTTCGACTTCCTTGTCGAAATCCTGTTTGTCAGCCTGGACCGTCGCGGGCATCAACGCGCCAGTCGGGCAGGCTTGCACACATTCACCACAGGCCACACAGGTTGAGGCCCCCCCCATGTCGTCGGCCTGGTCGAACACCGGATAGCGTCGTGGCCACGCCCGGCCATACCGATCACGTCATTGACCTGAACCTCGCGGCAGGCCCGCACACAAAGATTGCAGGAAATACAGGCATCCAAGTTCACGCGCATGGCGACATGGCTGTCATCCAGCAGGGGGGGAATGCGGCCTTCCTCCAGCTTGGGGGGGAAGCGGCTGTCGGTTACACCCTGCACCTCGGCCATGTTCCAGAAATGCGACGAGGTGTCATGCGCCTCTTCGCGGGCAGGCTGGTCGGCGACCAGCAGTTCCATCACCATCTTGCGCGCGGTCCTGGCGCGGGCATTGTCGGAGTTGACCACCATACCCTCGGCAGGTGCGCGCACGCAGGAGGCTGCCAGGGTGCGTTCGCCCTCGACCTCGACCATGCAAGCCCGGCAATTGCCGTCCGAACGATAACCGACCTGGTCCTTGTGACACAGGTGCGGGATGGTCTTGCCTTCGCGCTTGGCGACCTCCCAAATGGTTTCGCCATCGCGCGCGACAACTTCGCGCCCATCCAGGGTGAATTTGATTCCGTCCGACATTCAAGCCTCCGCGTAGTCCGGGCAGTATACACCACGCCACCCAAACACGCAGTCTTCCAAAGCCGACAAACCACGCGCTTTTTGCGCCAGAGCAACCGCAGGGGGGGAACCGGATGGGAGCCTGAAGCCCTTTTCCTGCCAAAAAAATCGCTGCCGGGGGGGGCATCCGCCCTTTTCCCCCCCCGTCCACCCCCCCTCGCCTACGAATGCGCCAACAGATCGGAGGTTTTCATGACCAGCCTTACCCTCATTCGTCACGGCCAGGCCAACAACACCGCAACGACCGAGGATGGTTACGACCGACTGTCCGACCTGGGCCGCCAGCAAGCGCGCTGGCTGGGAGAACATATGCGCGCGACGGGACAGGAGTTTGACAAGGTCTTTTCCGGTTCGCTGATCCGCCATCAGCAGACCGCGCAGGAATGGGGGGCGCGGCGGACATCATAGTCGACGACCGGCTGAACGAGGTGCGCTATTTCGACCTGTCCGAACGCATGCACGCTCAATTCGGTATCGCCGTGCCCCCCCGCACCCACGAGGAATTCGTCGATCATCTGCCCCCCCTGACCTTCTCAGCCTGGCAGGAGGGCAAGATCGACGGCGTGTCCGAGAGCTTCCATGACTTCCAGACCCGTGTTTCGGATGTGATTCACGAACTGGCCGAGGCCGGCGACAACGTGATCGCCTTTACTTCCGGCGGGTTCATCGGCATGGCCACCAGGGTGGTGATGGGCCTGGATATCGGCCCCCCCTTTACAAGGGCCATTCTGCCGATCATGAATTCGTCGGTACACAAGATGCGCCTGCTGCCCGTTGGCCTGACCCTGACACAGTTCAACGCGGTGCCCCCCCACCTTGAAGCCCACGAGCGCCACGCGGCGCAAACGCATTTCTGAGGGAGAATACATGACACACCTTTGGGTTCGCGCCGAACAGCGCCCGAACGAAGACCGCGTGGGCCTGACGCCCGAAGGGGGGGCCAAGGCCCTGATCGACAAGGGGGGGATTCGCGTGACCGTCGAGGAAAGCGCGGTCCGCGCCATCCCGCTGCAGGGCTATATTGACGCAGGTTGCGACGTGGCCGCCGAGAACAGCTGGCCGACCGCCCCCCCCGCAGACGCAATCATCTTCGGCCTGAAGGAGTTGCCGGAGGACGGCACGCCCCCCCTGCCCCCCCATCGTCACATCATGTTCGGTCATGCCTTCAAGGGGGGGCAGCATTCCGGCCGCGCCCTGTTGGAGCGGTTCAAGGCCGGTGGCGGCACGCTCTATGACCTGGAATATCTGGTGGACGAAAACAACCGTCGCGTCGCCGCCTTCGGCTACTGGGCAGGCTTTTCCGGTGCAGCCGTGACGCTGAAGACCTGGGCCGCTCAGCAACGGGGGGGCGCGACCTGCCCGCCGGTCGGTGCCTATCCCGGCAAGGACGCGCTGATTGCCGAGTTGAAAGGGGGGGAAACCGCAGGCTTTGACGCGCCGACCGCCATCGTCATAGGTGCGCTGGGGGGGCGCGTGGGCACCGGGGGGGCTTCGGACCTGTTGACCGAGATGGGCGTGGAAGTCACCAAATGGGACATGGCCGAGACCGCCCATGGCGGACCGTTCCCGGAAATCCTGGCCCATGATCTGTTCATCAATTGTATCTTTGCGCGTCCAGGTACGCCGGTCTTCGTGGCGCAGGAAGCACTGACCGCGGATCGCAAACTAACCGCCATCGGCGACGTCGCCTGCGACCCGGACAGCGACTACAACCCGATCCCGGTCTATGACCGCGCCACCAGCTGGGCCGCACCGGCCCTGCGGGTGTCGGATGCGCCGGTGCTGGACGTCATGGCGATCGACAACCTGCCCTCGATGCTGCCGGTCGAAAGCTCGATCGACTACGCCGGGCAGCTCCTGCCGTCGCTTCTGACGCTGGAAAACCTCACCACAGGCGTCTGGGGGGGCCGGGCCGAGGCGACTTTCAACGAACACATGCAGGGAGTTTCAGCATGACCATCCATTGGTGTGGCACCGGCCTGTCGGCCATTCCCGGCCTGCGCCGCCTGATCGAGCGCGACCACAAGGTCACCGTCTGGAACCGGACCGTCGACAAGGCCCGCGAGGCCGTGGACGACATCGCCGACGACATCCGCGCCTTCGATATCGCGGCCCTGGGCGCGGTGCTGGAACCGGGCGATGTGGCGGTGTCCATGCTGCCCGGCGACTGGCACGTGCCGCTGGCGGAACTCTGCATCTCCAAGGGCGCGCATTTCGTCTCGTCATCATATATCGCGCCCGAAATGCGCGCACTGGACGAGGCCGCGAAGGCCGCGGGCGTCGCCTGCGTGAACGAGGTTGGGCTGGACCCCCCCGGCATCGACCACCTGATGGCCCATTGGCTGGTCGCGGATTACCGCGCCTCTGACGCCTATGACACCGATAACACCCTGAGCTTCATCAGCTATTGCGGCGGCATCCCGAAACACGAAAACCCGTTCCGCTACAAGTTCAGCTGGTCGCCCCCCCTGGGCGTGCTGAAAGCGCTGCGCAGCCCGTCGAAGTCAATCCGCGATTTCGCCGAGCTTGACGTGGCGCGACCCTGGGATGCGATCTCCAGCTATCAGGCCCCCCCCTGCCGGAGGCGGAAAGCTTCGAGGTCTACCCGAACCGCGATTCAATCCCCCCCTTCATGGAGGATTACAAGTTCGATCCCGCATGGAAGGTAAAGGAATTCGTGCGCGGCACCCTGCGGCTGAACGGTTGGGCCGAAGCCTGGGGGGGCGATGTCTTCACGGAAATCGAAACCCTGTCCGGCCCCCCCGAAGGCGACGCGCGCCTAAAGGAGATGTCCGATCAGTTCTGGGCCGAGAACGCCTATGACGAGGGCGAACCGGACCGCGTCGTGCTTTGCGTTGCGTTGAAGGCGGAAAGGGACGGCAAGACCACCTATCACAAGACCTATGTGATGGATGCCTGGGGGGGTGACGAGCGCGGCACGGCCATGGCGCGGCTGGTGTCGGTGCCGGTGTCGATGGCGGTGGAAAGCGTGATCAAACGCCGCATCTACCCGGGTGTCACGGCGGCCCCCCCGTCCGAACCCGCCCTGATCAAGGAGTGGATGAAGGTAATTGACGGGTTGGCCCAGCACCTCGAAGTGGTGGATCACATGGGCTGATCTCGCTTCCCCCCCTTGATTTAAAACAGAAACGCCGCCCAACCGGGGGGGCGGCGTTTTCTTGTTCGGCGGCTTGTCAGAAGGTCAGAAAATCCCCCCCTCGCCCGCCTCCTCGACATTATGCCCCCCCAGCGCCTCCAGCCCGGCCTCCAGATAGTCTGACAGATGCGGCATCCCCCCCAACAGATATTCCTCGGTCGGCGAGGTCTTTTCCGCCTTCGCCGTCTCGATCGCCTCGGTCAGTTCGGCGGCATCGAACGTGTCACGCCCGATCCAGGCAATCGCCACCAGACTGGCCTGTTCGTCATTGTTCAGGTCAGCAATATAGGATCGCAGCTCAGCCTCGGTGCCGTCCGAGGGCCGGTTTTCCAGGATCGAATCCGCGTCGGCCACGTCACTGGGCGTGTCCCACCGGCCCACTTTCGAGCCAAGCTCACGCGCGCGCAGGATCACGCGGGCCACTTTGCGGGGGGGGCTGATTTCCAGCATTTTTCGATCCTTCTTCTGCACTTGGGCGCGCCCATCTTGCCAAAGCCTCGGGCCAAGGGAAAGGCCTATTCGGCCTCCGGGCGGGTTAGCGGCACCACCTCGGCACCGCTTCGGGCACCAGCTCTTCAAAATCGAAATTGTCCAGGCGCTGCGCGCGCCGCCCGGCTTTTTCGGCGGAAATTTTGATGTCCGAGATATCTTTGGACGCTTGGTGGAAGTGCTTGTCGAGGTTGGTCACACGGTCGCCCAACCTCCCCCCCACATCCGCAGACAAAAGCGCCAGTTCCTTGCGAATGGCCCCCCCCGCCTGTTCACGCATGCGCGCATCCTTCAGGATCGCCCGCATCGTGTTCAGCGTGGCCATGCAGGTGGTGGGCGAGACGATCCAGACCCGCGCCGCGAACCCCCCTCGCGCACCAGATCGGGGGGGAAGTTCGCGTGCAACTCGGCATAAACTGCTTCGGACGGAAGGAACATCAGCGCGCCTTCGGCGGTTTCACCTTCCAGGATGTATTTCTCGGAAATATCCTTGATGTGCTTACGGACCGAGGTCTTCATCGCCCGCGCCGCCTCCTGCATCTGGGCAGGGTTGTCCGCCGCGCGCAGCGCCTCGTAGGCCTCCAGCGGGAACTTCGCGTCAATCACGATCGGACCGGGCGGGTTCGGCAGGTGGATCAGGCAATCCGGTCGGGACCCGTTCGATAGTTTTGCCTGGAGCGTATAACTGTCCGACGGCAGCGCCTTGGACACGATATCATTCAGCTGGATTTCCCCCCCGAAGGCCCCCCCGCGCGTTTGTTTGTTTGACAGGATGTCCTGCAAAGACAGCACGTCGCCCGACAGCCGCGTGATCTTCTCCTGCGCCTTGTCGATGACGGCAAGCCGCTCCTGCAACTGGGTCAGGCTCTGCGTGGTTTTCACCGCCGAACCTTGCAGGTTCTCGGCCATGCGCTCCTGCATTTCATTCAGCGTGCGGGCTGAGCGCAGGGCATTGTCATGCAGCCGGTCGTTCATCTGTTGCTGCACCTGCGCCAGCCGTGCTTCCATGGTCTGGATCATCTGGGACTGGCCGGTGGTCTGCGCGTCCGACACATGCTTCAGCCCGCCTGACAGCTGATCCTGCCCTTGTGCCAGTACCTGTACCGCCTGACCAAGCCCTGCCATTTGCCCCCCCGCCAGGTCCTCGGCCACCCGTGCGGACCGTCCGGCGCGGCGCAGCACCAGGACCAGCAGCAGAACCGCCAGCGCGGCCCCCCCGGCCAGCATCAGCTGTTCGAAGGAAATCTCCTGTGTGCCGACCTGGGTCATGTGCGCCCGAACAGCCGTTCGATGTCGTTGAGCTTCAACTCCACATAGGTGGGTCGCCCGTGGTTGCACTGACCGGAATGGGGGGGCGTCGCCTCCATCTCGCGCAAGAGCGCATTCATCTCTTCGGCCCGCATCCAGCGGCCAGACCGTATCGACCCATGGCAGGCCACGCGGCTCAGCACCGCTTCAATGCGGGCCTGCACCGTCTGGCTGTCGCCAGATCGGCCAGCTCGTCCAGAACATCGCGGATCATGTCGCCCGCGTTGACCTCGCCCAGGATTGCGGGGGGGGTTTCGCGCACCGCGATGGCCGATCCGCCGAAGGGTTCGATCACCAAGCCCAGTTTCGCCAGGTCTTCCGCCACCTCCAACAGACGCGCGGTGTCGCCTGCTGACAGTTCGACAATTTCCGGGATCAGCAGCGCCTGCGACGCCACACCGTTTTCGGCCATCTGGCGTTTCAGCTTTTCATAGACCAGCCGTTCATGCGCGGCATGCTGATCGACGATAACGATGCCGGTTTCGGTCTGGGCGATGATGTAATTCTCATGCAGCTGCGCGCGGGCGGCACCCAGCGGCAGAGCTTCGGTGGGTTGCGACACGTCAGGTTCTTCCACCACCTGTTCGAACCGGGCCGAGGGCGCGGACATTTCCGCAAACCCCCCGGTGTCTGCGGCAGTGGGGGGGCCTGCGGTTGATAGGCCATCGGCCGCGCGCCCAGCGACGGGCGGTCCATCTGGTAGACGCGCGGGCCCTCAACCGGCGCTTCCGGGCGCATCGCCTCCAGCGTGGCCCCCCCCGCCACCGTGGTCGAGGCGCGATGTCCTGCCCCCCCCGACAGCGCATGACGCAGGCCCGAGACGATCAGGCTGCGCGCCACGGCAGGTTCGCGGAAACGCACTTCGGACTTGGCCGGGTGCACATTCACGTCCACCAGATGCGGGTCGCAGGACATGAACAGCGCCGCCGCCGGATGGCGGTCGCGGCTGAGGAAATCGAAATAGGCGGCGCGCAGCGCGCCGGTCAGCAGCTTGTCCTTTACCGGACGGCCATTGACGAACAGGAATTGCGCCACCGCCGCGCCCCCCCGCGAATAGGTCGGAAGCGCGGCATAGCCAGTCAGCCGCAGCCCGTCGCGTTCGGCATCAATCGCCAGGGCGTTTTCGGCGAACTCACGGCCCAGGATCGTGCCCAGCCGCCCGCGCAGCGCGTCGAACATGTCGCCCTGTTCCGGGTCGGCCCGGAAGGTCACGCGGCCTTCGCCACCGCCCGAGACATCGCGCAGCACGAAACCTACATGCGGTTCGGCCATCGCCAGACGCTTGACCACATCGGAGATCGCCTGGGCCTCGGCCCGGTCGGTGCGCAGGAACTTCAACCGCGCGGGGGGGGTGGCAAAGAACAGGTCCCTCAGCTCGACGACCGTGCCTTCGGACAGGGCGGCGGGTTTCACCGGGTCCATCTGCCCGCCCGCGACGCGGATCACTGCCGCCTCCGCCCCCCCGGGAATGCGCGAGGCAATCGACAGCCGCCCAACCGCGCCCAGTGATGGCAGCGCCTCGCCGCGAAAGCCGAAAGTGTGAATGTCCAGCAGGTCCGAGCCGTCGATTTTCGAGGTCGCATGGCGTGACAGCGCCAGCGGCAAATCCTCCGCCGCGATGCCACAACCATTGTCGGTCACGCGGATGAGAGTCTTGCCGCCATCGGCGTAACAGACCTCCACCCGGCTTGCACCCGCATCCAGCGCGTTCTCGACCAGTTCCTTCACGGCCGAGGCCGGGCGTTCCACGACTTCACCGGCTGCAATCCGGTTGATCGCGGCATCGTCAAGTTGACGGATGATCGGACGGCTGGCCTGTGGATAACCGCTCATTTGGGGGGGGTCAGGTTCGTGCATGACACAAAACCTAGCACGGATCGCGCCGATTCTGCCATGGAAAAACGGAACAAAAGGGGGGGATGATCCGCCGCCCGACACGGGGGGGCCGGGCGAGCGGGCTTATGGGCGGGTTATTCCACCCTTCGGGCTGGCCAACAATGACGAAATGCAGCGCCTCGGGGGGGTCATAGATTCGCGCAGCCACGCGATTGATCTCCTCCAGCGTGATCGCGCGCACCTTGTCGTTGCGCGTGGCGATATAGTCGATGCCCAGACCCTCCATCTGCATGCTCACCAGGATACGGGCAATCGGCCCGTTGCCGTCAAAGCGCAGCGGATAAGCGCCGGTCAGATAGGTCTGGGCGTTCTCCAGCTCTTCGGCGGTCACGCCTTCGGTTGCGATCCTCTCCCATTCGGCACGCACCACGTCGACCACCTCCCCCCCCATGGTCGCGTTCTGGGAAGACACCTGGCCGACCACATATTCGCTCAGATCCTTGGCCACGAGGTAGGTGGCGATGCCATAGGTCAGCCCGCGTTTTTCGCGCACCTCGTCCATCAGGCGCGAATTGAAACCGCCGCCGCCCAGAATCTCGTTCAGGATATAGGCAGCAAAGAAATCCGGATCGTCGCGGGTAATGCCGTGATGGGCAAAGCGGGCGACCGATTGCGGCGTGTCGAAGGGCACGACGGTGACGCCGCCTTCGGGCAGGCCGAAGGGCACGGGTTCGGGGGGGATTGGCGCGCCGGTCTCAGGCAGGCCCACGAACAGCTCATCCAGCAGCAAGCCCAGCTCCTCGGCGGTAATATCACCCACCGCGCCCAGATAGATGCGGTCGCGGGCAACGGCACCATTAAAGGCGGCCACGATATCGTCGCGGGTCAGGGCCGCGACACTATCCTCTGTGCCACCCTGATAGCTGCCATAGGGGGGGTGATCGCCAAAGGCCAGACGGTCTGCGGCCTCACCCAGGATGTCCATCGGGTCGGTGGCGCGCGATTGCAGGTTCGACAGGACCTGGGACCGCACGCGGTCAATGGCGTCCTGGTCGAAACGTGGCTCGGACAGAGCCAGGCGCAGCAGGTCCACGGCGTCGTCGCGGTTCTCGGTCAGAAAGCGGGCGGAGACGGTCAGCGCATCGTCATGCACATCAAAGCGGTAAGAGGCCGCCAGCCCATCCCGCGCCTGAGCAAAGCTGCGCGCGTCCAGGTCGCCCGCACCTTCTTCGATCAATGCAGCCATCAGATTGGTGGCACCACGCTTACCGGGTGCATCCAGCGACGCGCCGCCGCGAAAGCGGATTTCCAGCGCCATGAAAGGCAGGGAATGTTCTTCGACCAGCCAGGCCTTCAGGCCACTGGGGGGGGAGGTCACTTCCTGGATCTCCACCTCGGCCCGGACGGGCAGCGCGGCGATCAGGGCCAGAAACAGGGTCGAGATGATCAGGGACAGGCGGCTCATTGGGTCATCTCCCCCCCGTTTTCAGGCATGACAAAACCGGTCACGGACCGGCGGCGGTCAAAGACCAGGCGTGCAGCCTCCATCACATCCTCTTCGGTCACCGCCTGCAGCACGTCAGGCCAGGCGGCGATATCTGCCAGCGTCAAGCCTGAGGTCAAGCTGCGCCCGTATTCGTCGGCAAGCGTTTGCACATTGTCCTGCTCGTAAATCTCGGCGGCACGCAGCTGCATTTTCAGGCGGACAAACTGTTCGGAGTCGATGCCGGTCTCGAAGAACTCGGCGATCGCCGCATCCATTGCGACTTCCATCTCCTCCAGGCTCAGCCCGTCCACCGGGGGGGCCGCCACGAGGCTGAAACTGGTGTCGTCCAGCGACGTGCCACGATAGCTGGCGGAGGTAAAGACAGCTTTCTGGGTTTCGAACTGCAGCGCCCGCCCGAGGACCGAGGTCGCGCCCTCGCCGCCCAGAATCTCGGCCAGGTAAACCAGCGCGGCGGCCGTCGCCTGATCGCCCGGATCGCGCTCCGGAGCCTGATAACGGCGCGCCAGATACGGCCGTCCAACACGCGGGTCCGAGAAGCTCAGGCGGCGTTCGGCAAGTTGCGGCGGCTCCTGCGGGCGCGCGCGTCAGGTAGGTCCAGGCTGGGTTCCAAGATGCCGTAGTGCTGTTCGGCCAACGCGCGTACCTCTGCGGGGGGGTCGACGTCTCCTGCAATCACGGCGATGGCATTGTTGGGCGCGTAATAGGTGCGATAGAAGCAACCGCATCGGCATGGCTCAGCTGTTCGATCTCATGCCGCCAGCCGATAATCGGAATGCCATAGGGGGGGTGGTTCAGATAAGCGGCTGCGTTCATCTGCTCGCGAAACAGCGCGCCGGGGGGGTCGCTGTCGGTGCGTGTGGCGCGCTCTTCCAGGATCACGTTGCGTTCGGTGGCGACCTCTTCTTCGGTCAGGGTCAGGTCGCGCATCCGGTCGGCTTCCATCTGCATCATCAACCCCCCCAGCCGGTCGGCCGCCACACGCTGGAAATAGGCGGTGTAATCCTGGCTGGTAAAGGCGTTGTCGGACCCGCCATTGGCCTCGACGATACGCGACAGCTCGCCGCTTTCCAGATCATCGGTGGCCTTGAACATCAGATGTTCGAAGAAATGCGCGATGCCGGATTTGCCGGGGGGGGCCTCATCCGCCGCACCGACCCGGTACCAGACCATATTGACCACGACCGGGGGGGCGCGGTGGTCTTCGATCACCACCACCTGCATGCCGTTGTCCAGGGTGAAATCGGTGACTTCCCGTGCCGTGGCCGGGGGGGTGGTCAGAAGGGCGATCAGCGGTACAGCGACGGCCAGAAGTGATTTCATGTAAAAGCTCCCGTGTTGCCGGACAGAATTGTGCCCGAACGCGCAGGGTTCAACCCTGCCCAACGATCATGTGATCATGCTTAACAGGCGGAAAACGCACCGCCCGCCAGTTATTGGGCTGCCTGTGCACCTTCCGGCGGCACGGCTGGCGTCCAGACGCCCCCCCGCGCGCGCAGACGCTCAAGCTCGGCATATTGGTCGAGCTCCATCCGTTCATAGGCGCGGTAGTACAGGTTCACGTTGAACAGGCGCTCCAGCACCCGGCCATTGTTACGCTTGCGCCATTCCAGGTCCTCGGCCGCCAGAACGGCCCGGATATCGCCCGCCGCACCATGCGCGACGCGTGTGCAATCAGGGCCGATTCCCCCCCGGCTGTCGCCCCCCCGCTGTTCAAACGTTCGGGATTGCCACCCAATGCCGCCACCGCATCCGCGTGCGGGGGGGTCGGGTCGGTTCGGTTCGCACCGCCGGGTGTCGGATCTGGCAGATCCGAAAAATTCTCGGGTGCTTCCAAGGGTTTGGTTGGCAGGACCGAGAACTCGTCCGGTCCAACGGATGACGATTCGAAGTTCATCAAATCCGGTTCGCGTCGGCTGCAGGCCGCAACCGTGGCCGCCACGCAGAGGATCAAAACAGTTTTGCCCAGAACGGTCCGCATGGAACCTCCCTTGTCAATTTCCCCCCCGAGTTCTAACCCATTGCCGAAGCAAGGTCACGCGGCGTTTTTGTCCTTTGCGAACAGGATCAACCCGAAGGCACCCACGAAAATGAAGACATCGGCGATGTTGAAAGAAAACGGGTTGTCGATGCCGCAGCAGGACATATTCAGAAAATCGGCAACCGCGCCGTAAGCCACGCGGTCCACAACATTTCCCAATGCGCCGCCGATCAACAGCCCGGCAAAGACCTGCCCCCCCGCCGCGTTCATGCCCCCCCGGCGCACCCAAAGCAGAACCCAGACGCAGATCGCCAGGGCCACGCCAATCAGCAGCCAGCGGCTTCCGCCTTCGAACAGACCGAAGTTGATGCCGTAGTTCCAGGCCATCTGGAACACCAGGAAAGGGGGGGGCCAGACCTCGATCCGGTCCCCCCCCACGGACATGTTCAAGCCGTTGAGAATCCACAACTTACTGGCCTGATCCAGGACCAGGGTCAGCAACGCATATGGGATCAAACGGCGCATCGGGAGCTCAGTGACGGAAATGGCGCATGCCGGTGAAGACCATGGCCAGACCGGCCTCGTCTGCGGCTTCGATCACGTCCTTGTCGCGCATCGAGCCGCCGGGCTGGATCACGCAGGCGCCCCCCCCGCCGCGGCCGCTTCCAGCAGGCCGTCGGGAAAGGGGGGGAAGAAGGCGTCCGACGCCACGGCCGAGCCCTTGGCCAGGCTTTCATCCAGCCCCCCCAGTTCTGCGGCCATGCGTTCAGCTTTGGCGGCAGCGACATTGGCACTGTCCAGGCGCGACATCTGACCGGCACCAACACCCACGGTGGCACCATTCTTGACGTAGACGATGGCGTTGGATTTGACGTGTTTGGCCACCTTCCAGGCAAACAGCAGGTCGTTCAACTGTTCGTCAGTCGGGGGGGCCTTCTTGGTCACGACCTTCAGGTCATCCAGACCAACGTAGCCCACGTCCTTGTCCTGCACCAGCATGCCACCGGCCACCTGCTTGTAGGCGGTCAGCGGTTGGCGCACGTCGGGCAAACCATCGGTCAGCAGCAGGCGCAGGTTCTTCTTGGCGGCGAAGATCTCGATCGCTTCATCGGAGGCACCGGGGGGGGCAATCACCACCTCGGTAAAGATCTCGACGATCTTGGTGGCGGTTTCGGCGTTAAGCGGCTGGTTCAGCGCGACGATGCCGCCAAAGGCCGAGGTACGGTCGCAGTCGAACGCCTTCTGGTAGGCCTCCACCAGGGTCGCGCCCACGGCCACGCCACAGGGATTGGCGTGTTTGATGATGGCAACGGCGGGCGACACGGCCGGGTCGAATTCGGCCACCAGTTCAAACGCCGCATCGGTGTCGTTGATGTTGTTGTAGCTCAGTTCCTTGCCCTGCAGCTGGCGCGCGGTGGCCACACCCGGACGGTTCGAGCCATCGGTGTAGAAGGCCGCCTTCTGGTGGCTGTTCTCGCCATAGCGCAGAGTCTGTTTCAGCTCGCCGGCAAAGGCGCGGCGCTTGGGGGGGGCTTCCAGCGCCAGTTGATCGGCCATCCAGGTCGACACCGCGGCGTCATAGGCGGCGGTGCGGGCATAGGCTTTCTGCGCCAGTTTCTTGCGGAACTTCGGGCAGGTGGACCCGCCGTGCTGATCCATGTCGCCCAGCAGCTTGGCATAGTCTTCCACATCCACGATCACATTCACGAAGGCTGCGTTCTTGGCAGCCGCGCGGATCATTGCCGGGCCACCGATATCGATGTTCTCGATACAGGTGTCATAGTCGGCACCGCCCGCAACAGTGGCTTCGAACGGGTAGAGGTTCACGACAAGCAGGTCGATCGCGCCAATGCCGTGTTCCTCCATCGCGGCGACGTGGTCGGCGTTGTCACGCAGCGCCAACAGACCACCATGCACACGCGGGTGCAGGGTCTTGACGCGGCCATCCATCATTTCCGGAAACTCGGTGACGTCAGAGACGTCCTTCACCGTCACGCCCGCCTCGCGCAGCGCGCGGGCGCTGCCGCCGGTCGACAGGATTTCGACCCCCCCACGGGCCTCCAGTTCCTTACCCAGGTCGATCAGCCCGGTCTTGTCGGAAACGGAAATCAGCGCGCGGCGCACGGGTGTCAGGTCGGTCATGTCGTCGGGTCCCTCAGGTCTATTCATCGCAGCCCCCCCGCCGGGCCCTCCACCTCAAGGTCACGGATCGCGGACGGCGTGTCCTGCGCCTTGGCCAGAGACCAGCGGATGCGCGTCGCATAATCCATTGCGACGCCAGATAGAACCATTTGTTTCGTCGCACGGGGGGGCTTCAGACGGTTCTTTTCCAGGTAAACCGAGCTTTCCAGCGTCAATTCACCCACACCTTCGTAGCGGAAGACCCAGATTTCTCCGCTTTTCAGAACCAGGGACACGGCTGTGCCACCCAGGTCCAGTTCGGCATCCACGTCCGGATGCAGGTGGAAATGGATCTTGAAGGGGGGGATACCTTGCAGCGCCGTACGATCCAGCGCCTTGTCAAAGTCGCGCTGTTCATCTTCGCCAATCGCGGCCACGGTGTCTTCGCCGTGAAGGTCACGGCCATCGACCGTCAGCTCGATCCGGCGAATATGCGTCAACCCGTTCACCCCCCCGACATACCCGTCGTGGCCTGCAACAAAACCGGTCACGCCGTCTTCGGTCACCTGCTGAATGCGCACGTCGCCGGGAGCGTCGATCAAAAGGGTACGATCAACCCCCCCGCCCATCTTGCGCATTGCGCCTGTCCGCGCGCTGGACAAGCCCGCAAGCTGCAGGGTGCTGTGCGAAGGCGTCGCGCGGCCTGCCTTGCGCCATTCCTCGCCGAACTGCGCACCGGAGCCGCAGTTGACAAGCAGCGGACGGCGGCCGGAGGTCACTTCGATGGCCAGGGTCGACGCATGGGCATTGGCCGAGGCAAGGCCGATCGGCGGACTGGCCGCGTCCATGATCACCGAGGTCCGCCCGGCCGACAGCCGTGCATAGCCCATCGACAGGCCTATGTTCGCCGTGGCGCGCACGCCGGAACTGGCCAGCGCGTGATCCAGCCGCCCTTCCAGCCCCCCCCGCCCACCGCCATGAAACCGCGCCAGGCTGCCATCGGAATGGCGCAGCGCGCGCAGGTGGGGGGGGCAATGCGTTCGATCGCCGCCACGTGGTCCGAGGCCGCCATGCGCCCGCCCTCTGACAGGGCCATGGCAGCCCAGTTCAGAAGGGTGAAAACCTCCAGCAGTTCTTCGGGGGGGTTGCGGGTGGGAATGCCGCCTTGCGCGTCAATCTGATCGGCACACTCATGCGCAAGCGCTTGCATGGCCGGATCGACATGTTCCTCCATCCCGGTGAGGCTGAGCCCGGCGTAGATCAACCCGGTCAAGGCTTCGAACCGGGGGGGCAGCCCCCCCGGCGAAGCCGCCTGCCAGCGTTTCGACAGGAAGATCGTCTGCTGCCCCCCCAACGAGCGGAAGAAGGCGAAACTGTCATCCCCCCCCTCCTGCCCGCGCATCAGAAACAGCGCATGGTTGATCCAGCGGATCAGCCGCCGTCCGGCTAGGTCCGGGGGGGTCCAGCCCGGCCCCCCCTTGCCGCCGCCAAATAGCGCAATCCATTCCGTCAGCCATGCCTGAGCTCGATTGCGCGCCTCGTGATCACCCAGCGAGGCCAGATCATCCAGCCAAGCAAAACCCTGCAGTTCCTCGGCAAACTCGGGCGTGGGCGCGGTAATCTGCCAGATCGAGCCATCCGGATCGGCGACATGGTGGCCCGCGAACAGGAAGTTACCCGCCACCAACTGCTTGCCACGCGCGTAGGCGCCAATGGTGCGTGGCTCGGGTTGCGAGACAAAGCCGGTCGCTGGCCGCGCGCGCGCCGCCCGGTGGGCGTGCCACCGATTCGCCCAGCGGACCCGTCGCCGCGAAAAGACATCCTGATGTTTCGACACCTGCGCGCCCCCCGTGACCAATCTCTGCCCTGTCACCGCCCTTTTCGGGCCTGTTTGGCGGCAAGCATACGCCGCTTGGGCCCGGGTGTCATGCGCTATCGCATCCTGCGCGCGGGGGGGAACGATTTTTCTGCGAAAAATCGACGCCTGCGGCGGGCGGGGGGGGCAACTTTCCTGCGGAAAATTGCCCGGCACCCCCCACCGGGTTCAGGCCGGTTTTCGCATCGCGGTGATGAAGAACCCGTCCATGCCACCCTTGTCGGCCCAGAAATCCGGGCGCAGGCGCAGGCCCTCGGGGGGGCCAATCCAGTCAGCCTCCACTCCGGGCAGGCGCAGCGCGTCCAGATCAAGTTTCAGGTCCGGATACCTCTCCATCGCGTCACGCACCTGTTCCTCGCCCTCGTCGATCAGCAGGCTACAGGTGCAGAACACCAACCGCCCGCCCGGCTTCAGCAGGGCCAGCGCCCGGTCGATCAGGTATTCCTGCAACTCAAAGAGCGCCGGGAAATCGCCGCCATCCTTGGCATGAGGCAGATCCGGGTGACGTCGGATCGTGCCGGTGGCCGTGCAGGGCGCATCCAACAGCACCGCGTCGAAAGGCGGGGGGGCCTCATATTCCAGCGCGTCAGACACCACCAGGTCAGCAGTCAGCCCGCAACGGTTCAAGTTTTCCTTAACCCGCGCCATGCGTGACTTGGAGATGTCAACGGCGGTGACCTGCGCGCCCATCGCTGCCAGCTGCATGGTCTTGCCACCCGGCGCGGCGCAAAGGTCCAGCACCCGCGCGCCTTGGCGGGTGCCAAAACCTTGGCGGGCAAGGCAGCGGCCGCGTCCTGAACCCACCAGTCGCCCGCCTCATATCCGGGCAGAGCAGACACCTGACCATAGTCGCGCAAACGCACCGACCCGGTGCGCAGAGCCTCGCCGAAACTCACGTCTCCTTTCGGTGTCACATCCAGCGGCGCACCGGCAAAATGGGCGGCCTCCATCGCCGCCACGGCCTCCTTGCCGAAATCCGCCACCAGCACTTTGCGCAGCCACTTGGGTAGACGCGGCACGGGCAGAGTCGCCCACTTCGCCACATCCACCTTGCGCAGCACCGCATTGACCAGACCCGATTGGCGCTGCGTTTCCGGGTTGGATTTGGCGATCTCGACACAGGCATTCACCACGCCATGCGCCGCACCGCCTGAGCAGATCTCGACCACGCCCAGGCGCAGGATGTTCAAGACGCGCAGGGAGGGGGGGCGTTTCTTCAGGAACGGGCCCAGCAGACGGTCGGCGCGGTCCATGCCCCCCCGAAACGCCTCCAGCACCAGGCGCTGGGTCCGCGCGCGCTCCTCCGGCGGCAGTTTCTCCAACCGGCGCGGCATGACCTCGGACAGCAGTCGCCCGCCCTCGATCACCTCGCCCATTAGGTCCACCGCCAATTTGCGGGGGGGTTTTGCCGCGTCCGATACCATCTGCCGTCCTTTGCCTTTTCTCGCCGACCGGCCTATATCAAAGGCGTTACGGCCTCAAGGAAGCTCACATGTCCGACGACACCGACCGCAAAGACCTGCCCCCCCCGCCGCCATCCGCGCCCTGGCCGAGGCCGAAGAGCGCCGGAAGAAGGCCCAAGCCGAGGCCAAGGATCTGCCCAAGGAATATGGCGGACGCGACGGTCTGGACCCGGCCCGCTATGGCGATTGGGAGAAAAAGGGCATCGCCATCGACTTCTGATCCGGGTTTTCCGCGACCCGCTGCCACATTTTGGCCATCAAATTCCATTAGCCTAAGCCATTGGGGGGGGCACCTGCGTATCACATACGAGGTGACAGATGGACGGAACACCGAATCCCGAGGTTGAGAACGACCCGGATCTTGAGGCCATTCGCAAGCTGATCGAAACGCAACCGCGCCGTGCCCCCCCGGCTGCTGTCGCAGAGTTTGTCGGTGCCAAGCCCCCCCCAGGTGATAACGTGCAAGACGAAACCCTTGAGCCGGTCGCGACAAACACGCCACGCGAAAGGCGGGAAAGCCGTCTGGGCATCTTCGCCCTGATGGTGCTGGAGCGGGTCAAAACCTTCCTTGCCCAACCCGACGCCCCCCCCGTCGCCTGGCCCTGGGTCTTCTGGTTTTGATCACCATCCTGCGCCCCCCCTGGGCGGTGTTGGGCATGGCGCTTTTGGCGCTGATGATCGGGCTGATTACGTATTTTTCGCTGGGGGGGCCGGACCGTGTCGCGGAACTTGTTGTGGCCTGGTATCAACGCAAGAAGGCGCGCGAACCGGAACGGGCGGAGGAAATCCGCGCCCGCGCCGCCCGTATCAGCCTGCGCCTGAGCAAGATCGTTGACCGGCTGCCGGAAGGTTGGACCCAAGGGCTCTATTTGCCCGATTTCGAGGAAACCAAACCCCCCCTGCCCGACTGTCTGGCGAAAGATCCCTTCGACCGGTTGGTCCCGCAAAACGAGTTGTAAGCGGAAGGCACGCTTGCCCATCTCTCGTTGCTCTAGTATTCGATAAGTTACGATATAACATCTCTTTGTGTAAATCTGATGCGTAACCTCAACACCCGCCTTAAATGCCGCAAACGCAGTACGGATCCGATGCGCGAGTTTGACCGTCTGCCGCCGCCGCTGCGCGCTTTTCTGGCCGAGGCAGCCCTGCCCTGGTCGGCAGCGTCCGTGAAACGCGCCTGGACTCGGGCGATGAAACGCCATGACGGCTGCGAGGCCAGCGCGTTCGCCGACATGCGTCGCATCGAACAAAACGCACTAAACAATGACGCGCCCCCCCGAATTTGGGGGGGCGCGTCCTATCCTTGCGATGCTGCGGGCGGTGTCAGTCGCGCAGCAGCTCGTTGATCCCGGTTTTCGAACGGGTTTTCTCGTCCACCCGTTTCACGATCACCGCACAGTAAAGGTTGATGCCGTTCTTCGACGGCATCGAGCCCGCAACGACCACCGAATAGGGCGGCACTTCGCCATACATGACTTCGCCGGTCTCGCGGTCCACGATCTTGGTCGACTGGCCGATGAACACGCCCATGCCCAGGACCGAACCTTCGCGCACGATGCAGCCTTCGACGACCTCGGACCGCGCACCGATAAAGCAATTGTCCTCGATGATGGTCGGACCGGCCTGCATCGGCTCCAGCACGCCGCCGATGCCGACGCCCCCCCCGACAGGTGCACGTTCTTGCCGATCTGCGCGCAGCTGCCCACGGTGGCCCAGGTGTCGACCATAGTGCCCTCGTCCACGTGGCACCCAGGTTCACGAAGCTGGGCATCAGTACCACGCCCGGGGGGGCAATATAGGCCGATTTGCGCACGATACAGTTGGGCACGGCGCGGAAGCCCGCCTCGGTCCACTCGGCGTCGCCCCCCCAGCCCTTGAACTTGCTGTCGACCTTGTCCCACCAGTGGCCACCCTGCGGGCCGCCGTCCTGCTGTTCCATGTCCTTCAGGCGAAAGCCCAGCAGAACCGCCTTCTTGGCCCACTGGTTCACGTGCCAGTCGCCGTTCTCCTGGCGTTCGGCCACGCGCAGCTTGCCACTGTCCAGCGCGTTCAGCGTGGCTTCGATGGCTTCACGGGTCTCGCCGCCGGTCGACGGGGGGGTGATCGTGTCGCGCGCCTCCCAGGCGGCCTCGATCGCGGTTTCCAGTTGGGCGTTCGACATGTCTCGCTCCCTGTCCCTCGTTTGGATTCGTCCTGCTTCTAAGGGGGGGCCGGGCGATGTTGCGCAATCACCACGAGCGTCGTGCGGGGGGGGTGGGAAAGCGGCAGTTGGTGCTCAACGCACCCGTTTCAGGTGGCGGCGCAGCAGTTCTACCGCCGCCGGACCGTCACGCCGCTGCATCGCGCCCAGGATGGCGGCATGGTCCTTGTCGATGCGTTGCACCCATTTGTGGCGCCAATGGGCGTGGAAATGGCGGGCAGACGCGATGTGCAGGTCGTCGATCGTCGCCAGCAGCCGCGGCATGGCGCAGGGGGGGGTCAGGATGGTGCGGTGAAAAGCGCGGTTCTTCAGCTCCCATTCTGCCATGTCCTCGGCCGCGTCACAGTCAATGCGTGCAGCTTCGGCGGCGCGCAGATCACCGGCGGTCAGGCGCGGGATGGCGTGAGACAAGGCGAGGGTCTCCAGCGATACGCGCATCGCGATCACCTCGCGCACCTCTTCCGGGTCCAGAGCGGTCACACGCATGCCTCGGCGCGGCTGGCTTTGCGCCAGACCATGAGCTTCCAGGCGCAGCAGTGCCTCGCGCACCGGGACGTGACTGGTGCCGAACTCCCGCGCGATATGATCCTGGCGCAGCTTCTCGCCCGCCGGCAGCTCCCCCCCAGCCACGATCCGCGCGCTCAGCGCATCATAGATACTGTCGGCCATGGTGGCGCTTATCGTGGTGGTCATCGGCAGCCTCGAAATTCGAGATAATAGATAAAACTGCCCCCCCGCACGCATCGCAACAGGGAAATCGCGTTAAGGTGACGCGGGGGGGTGTCTGGTCATGTCTACGCCCGCGCGCTAGGTCTTGGAAGAGTTCGAGTAAAAGGAAAAACGCGCATGAAAGACGACCGTAAACACCCGCTGCGTGACAGCCACCAGGACCGGGAACAGGCCCACAAGACACCGGATACACCGCAGACACGGGCACCTGCCTACCGGCTGGCCTATGACGACCAGGAATTCATGTGTCGCGACGAGTTACGCCCGGTGCGGCTGCAGCTGGAACTGCTGAAGCCTGAGATGCTGATGCAGGAATACGGCGTCGAATCAACCGTTGTTCTGTTCGGCGGCGCGCGTATTCCGGAACCCTCCAAGAAGGACGAGGCCCGCACTGAGACCCTTGCGAACCTGTCGAAGTATTATGACGAGGCGCGAGAGTTTGCCCGGCTGGTCACCCTGGACGCCAAGCAAAACGGCCATCGTGAAAACGTGGTGGTGACTGGCGGTGGACCCGGCGTGATGGAAGCGGGCAACCGTGGTGCGCAAGATGCGGGCGGGGGGGTGTCGATCGGGCTGAACATCGTATTGCCGCATGAGCAGGCACCAAACGAATATGTGACACCCGACCTGTGTTTCAACTTCCACTATTTCGCGATCCGCAAGATGCATTTCCTGATGCGGGCAGAGGCGATTGCCATCTTCCCCCCCGGCGGCTTCGGCACCATGGACGAGCTGTTCGAAAGCCTCACCCTGATCCAGACCGGCCGCATGAAACGGGTGCCGATCCTGCTGTTCGGGCAGGAGTTCTGGGAGGGCATCATCAACTGGAAAGCACTGGCCGATGCCGGCACGATCTCGGACGAAGATCTGGGACTGTTTCGCTATGTCGAAACCGCTCAGGAGGCCGTTGACGTGATCGCCGCCTGGGAAGGCAAGGGTGAGATTCGCGGGGGGGCGATACCGGGGGGGCGCTGATTCCCGGTTCGAACGGGGGGCTCTTTACGAGCCCCCCCACCCTCTGATCACATGCAGAACTGTTCGGGCAGTTTGCAGACCCGACGGCGGGCGGGCAGCGTGGTGATCATGTGGCCCGCCTCGGTCTTGTCGATCGAGAAGCCGAACCCCCCCGCCAGACGGTGCTTCCATTCCCGAAAGCTCAGCACATGGGCGCGCTGCTTGATGACGAAGTCGAGGATATTTGCTTGTTCGGTTCGGCGCATTTGTACGCTCCTTCATATCTGCTCAAGGTCAATCTTCACCGGCAGCATGGCGGAATGAGTGCGCAAATCGGGCCATTGTGGGGGGGCATGTGGAAACAGTTCCGCACTGGACCGGAATTGTTTCCGCGCAAACGCGCTTAGTGCGCAACCATCTCCTCGGGCTTGCGCCTGTGCACCTCCTTCACGATGGCGGCACGCAGGATTTGTGAGATCGAGATCTTGTCGCGCTCCGAAATCTCTTTCAGCGCGTCAAGGGTGGGGGGGGCGGGGGGGAGGTTGAACGTGATTGATTCCATACCCGCATCATCCGCCCCCCCCTTGGTGAATCCTCCGTTAAGGAGAATTCATATAGATGAGGGACCGGGTCAGCGCAGCCCGGCCTCTTCTTCGATCTGGCGCTTGGACTTGCGTTGGCGTTCAGTGTCCGACTTCAACTGCCCGCAGGCCGCCATGATGTCATCCCCCCCGCGCGTCTTGCGAATGGGGGGGCTGGCGTAGCCGCCTGATAGATGATGTTGGCAAAGGCCCGAATGCGGTTGTTCGACGACCGCTTGTAGGGCGAGCCGGGCCATTCGTTGAACGGGATCAGGTTGATCTTGGCCGGGATGCCCTCAATCAGTTTCAGCAGGCGATGCGCATCCTCATCCGAATCGTTCACCCCCCCGTGCAGCATTACATATTCGAAGGTAATGCGTTCGGAATTGGTCAGGCGCGGATACTCGCGCAGGGCTGCGATCAGGGTTTCGATGTTGTAGCGCTTGTTGATCGGCACCAGCACGTCGCGCACCTCATCCGTGGTGGCGTGGAAGCTGACCGCCAGCAGGCAGCCGATTTCCTCGGCCGTGCGGGCGATCTCGGGCACCACGCCGGAGGTGGAGAGGGTGATGCGACGGCGCGAAAGCGCAATGCCCTCGCCATCCATCGCGATCTTCATCGCGTCGCGCACGTTTTCGAAGTTGTAAAGCGGCTCGCCCATACCCATCAGCACGATGTTGGACAGAAGGCGGGTTTCGTCCTTCGGCGCACCGGGCACCGGCCATTCCTCCAGATCGTCACGCGCCACCATAATCTGACCGACGATCTCGGCCGAGGTCAGGTTGCGCACCAGTTTCTGGGTGCCGGTGTGGCAGAAGGAACAGGTCAGGGTGCAGCCCACTTGGGACGAGATGCACAGCGTGCCGCGCCCTTCTTCGGGGGGGATATACACCACCTCGACCTCATGGCCACCGGCGATGCGCACCAGGTATTTGCGCGTGCCATCCTCGCTGACCAGGCGGCGGATGACCTCGGGGGGGATTTCGATCACGAAGTTTTCCGCCAACAGCGCGCGATAGGCCTTGGCCAGGTTGGTCATCGCGTCAAAGTCGCGCACGCCCCCCAATGATAGATCCACTGCCAGATCTGGCCCATGCGCATCTTGGCCTGCTTCTCCGGTGTGCCCGCCGCGATCAACGCCTCGCGCAATTGCTCGCGCGTAAGCCCGACAAGGTTCTTCTTGTCGCCTTCGGGCGTCTTGCGGGGGGGGATGGTCAGAACATCCTGGGTGATCGGCGTGTCAGAGGTCATGGCGCGTTTCCTGAGGTCAGGGGGGGCGCAGTCTATACCGCAAGCGGAAGGCCTTGTCACGCGGCCAGAAGCACCTTGGTTTCATGGCCCTTGAGGCACCGGCGGGCGGTCTCGATGGAGCAGGTCCCGGCAAGTGCAGGGAAGACCCTCAACAGCTCGTCACGGGTGACACCATCCAACCCGCCCAGCGCACGGGCACCGGGGGGGTGGAAGCTCTCACTGACCAGCCATCGGTCGTGATGAGTTGATGGCAACCAAACATCACGTGGACATAGCATGGTGCGGCCACATCGCGCGCCACGTGAATGCCCCCCCGCCAGCCGACCAATTGCGCGGCAGGAGCCAGGAGCTCCGCCTCGCCAAACCACAGTTCGCAAAGCGGCCCGGACAGAGCGACACGGTGAGCGGGCGAGACACAGATATCACGAGAGTTGCCCAATGCATCCGCCGGGATACGGATCGGGTGCAGTCCGTGGCGGTCTGCCTCATGGGCCACCACCCGGCGCATCCCGGCCCATGCCACTGGCTGTAAACCATGGTCACGGGTCAGAACCAGATCACCGGGTCGAAGGGTTTCAATCAGGCGCGGCCCCCCCTCAGGCGTATCCACGCGTGCCTGCCAGGAAACACGGAATGGTGCCGCGATCAGGCGAGGTATTGACCGAATAACTGCCGCCATGGTCGGTCGAGATCAGGCTTTCCCCCCCCTGCCCCCCCGTCGTCCCGATTTGGGTCGAGGTCAGGCCATTCGCCGGACCGGCAGTCGCCGTGACCGCAGCATCGAATGAAACGAAGGCCACCACCGTACCATCCACCACCAGCGCCACGGCCCCCCCCAGCCGGTGCACAGCAGCCTGGAGGGAATAGACATCGCTGCCGGCGATCGTATTGTCTGGACTGCCGGGCAGAGAATTTGTCGACCGCACCGTGCCATTGGTGTTGTAAACTACGACCTCAACCACCGACGGGTCGGCCCCCCCATCGTCCAGAACGACCTCGATAAAGTCCTGCGACCCGGAGCCACGGAACTTGATCTCGGACAGGTAGGGTGTGAATTCGGGCATGCTCCACTCATACGTCTAACCGCCCCCCCGACAATGGTCAGGGGGGGCAGGCGATGGTTACCAAAAGATTAAGCCGAAATTTGGACCTGAGCAGGGCGGGGGGGCTACCGTGTCCCGCCCCCCCCGTCAAACCGGTATCAGTTGCAGCGTTTCTGCGCGTCGTCGACCGAGGCGGTGAACCCAAGCAGCGAGAAGCTGTCCTCGGTCCGCTTGCCACGCGACGAGAAGCCGACCACGACCGCTTTGGCGCCGCGTTTCATCGCCGCGATGATCTTGGCATCATCTTCGGGGGGGCTACGCGACCAGGCGGTCTCGCCATCAGTGAAAAGCTCGAAGTTCGCGCTGCCGATGGTCATCGCTACGGTGGAGCCATCGCGGAACGGATATCCGGCGGCAAAGCTGACCTGCCCGGCCCCCCCGCCTTCGCCTTTCCAATAGCTCACGAACATCAGGATCGTGCCGCGGCGGGCCGACACAAGACGGCCGTCCTGGGTCACGGTGCTTTCGGTGGGCGCGGACACCGCCCAGCATTCACCGCTGCCGCTTTCTTCAAAAACGCTCCAGGCGGTGTTCGCACCCACGCGGCTTTCCGAGTCCTGCGCAACCGCGCCCGTGGCGGTCAGCGACAAAGCCAGTGCGCCCGAGATAAGGAAGGATTTCATGGTCAATACAGCCTCCAGCTGCCTCTGCCTCAAAGGGGGGGCCCTCTGCGTCATCCGTTCTAGGCGGCGATTTTCCGCAGGTGGCCGTTTTCATATCTGCGCGCACAGTTTAACGTAACATTGCCGATTTGTGAAAGACCCGTTGGCGGAATTTCGCGCGTTGAACCCCCCGTTTAGGAGAGCAGAAACATGAGCAAAGCCGAGATGCTGTGCGAAATCTGGCGTGGCGACTTCATGGAAAGCCGCCATATGGGCCATGCGGTGGTCTGCGGACCGGATGGCGAGATCGTTGAAGCCTGGGGGGGTGATCCGGACAAGATCGTGCTGCCGCGCAGCTCGGCAAAGATGATCCAGGGGGGGCTGGGCCTAGTGGAAAGCGGCGCAGCGGATGCGGCGGGTCTGATGCCCGAACATCTGGCGCTGGCCTGTGCCTCGCATGAGGGGGGGGCTGCGATCCACACGGATCGCGTCAATCGCTGGCTGTCCGGCCTGGACCTGGGCGACGACGACCTGCGCTGCGGCCCGCAGATGCCCAATGATCGACCCGCGAAGAAATCCATCATCTGTTCCGACACGAAACCCTGCCAAGTGCACAACAATTGCTCGGGCAAACACGCCGGCTTCCTGACCCTGACCAAACACTTGGGTGCGGGGGGGCCTGAATATATCGACCCGGACCACCCGGTGCAGCTGGGCGTGCGGGAAGCCTTCGAAGAGGTCACCGGCGCGATCAGCCCCCCCGGCTTCGGCATCGACGGCTGCTCGGCACCCAATTTCGCGACCACCATGCAGGGCATGGCCCAGGCGATGGCTTTCTTCGCGGGTGCGCGCGAAGGCGGCACCGCGCGCGAAAGCGCAGCCGCGCGGCTGCGTGACGCAATGGCCGCGCATCCGGAGCTGGTGGCCGGCGAAGGCCGCGCCTGCACCGAGCTTATGCGCGCCATGGGCGGAGCGGCGGCGATCAAGACCGGGGGGGCCGAGGCTTATTTCGTCGCCATGCTGCCCAAGCAAGGCCTGGGCATCTCGGTCAAGATAGACGACGGCGGCACCCGCGCAGCGGAATGCGTGATCGCCGCCCTGCTGGTGCGTCATGGCGTTCTGGACGCAGATCACCCGGCCACACGCAAGCGTATGGATGCAGTCATAAAGAATTGGCGCGGGGGGGTCGAAACGGGGGGGGTCATCCGTCCGGCTGCAACTCTGCGCAGGTAGGGTCATGGGGGGGCTGCGGTCAGAGGCTCGCCTCCACCCGGAACCGGTCCGGGATATGGTCCACCCCCCCCTCCAGCACCAGATCGGCCATGACCTCGGCCACCTTCGGGGGGGCCATTCCGAAACCGATCTTGAAGCCGCCATTGGCGATGAATTCGCCGCTCCGCCCCCCCGGCCATGCGCCCAGCATTGGTGCCCGGCTGCGGGCACGGGGGGGGCGCAGACCGGCCCAACGCTCGACCACCGGGGGGGCCGCCTTCAGCACCGGCAGAACCGCGCCAGCTTTCAGCAAGATCTCATCCAGCTGTTCATCGGTTTTGTCCGCAGATGTGTATTCCCGCTCAGACGTCGAACCGACCGCCACCGTGCCGTTTTCATGCGGTACGATCAGCACCGGCCCGGTAGCAACCTGCGCCATGCCCCCCCGCGCATCGAGCCCCCCCAGCACAGCGGCCTGGCCCTTGACCCCCCCGTTACCGATCTGCTTGCCGCGTTCAGCGGACAAGGCTTGCAATCCGGCCAGACCGGTCGCCCAGACCACCTGCCTCGGCGGGGGGGCGTCACCAATCACGACCTCTCCGCCCAATGCCCGAATGGCCCCCCCGGCCAAGGCGTCACAGGCGGACCGCGGGTGGATACGCGCGCTGAGTGTATCGTGAATCACCAGACCCGTTTGCGAGACAGGCGACCAGTCGGTGTCAGGAGCTTCAATCACCTCCCAAAGCGCCTTGCCCTGCCAGCACTCCCGCGCCGTCCCGGCCCGTTCCCATGCCAATTGCAACGCGCGGTCGGTATCAATCGGTTGCAACCGCCCGACTCGACCATAGCCAGTGGGCAGGCCGGACAGCTCGCTTGCACGTGTCCAGAACTCTTCCGCCGAAATCAGGCTCTGAAACTGAAACTCCTTGATATCATTCCAATTCTCTGGCGCATGCGGGGGGGCCAGCATGCCGACCACGCCACCGGAACAGCCCGCCGCCACGCCGGTGCGCTCCACCACCCGCACTTTCGCGCCGCGTTGTGCGCAGGCAAAGGCGACGCTCAAGCCAAATACGCCTGCGCCCATCACGGTCACATCAAAGATTGCCAAAGCGCAAATCCTTCCCCCCCATTGTCGCCCAGTTGCCCCCCCCACTCATAGGCGATCAGATGGGACAGGACCAGACAGCCAAGCTTGAATGGAAGGACGGTGCCACGCCGGTGGCCGTACGTTTTGACGATCCGTACTTCAGCCTGCAGAACGGGCTGGAGGAAACGCGCCATGTATTCCTGGCGGGCAATGACCTGCCCGCGCGGCTTGTCCCCCCCGGGTTTCACGTGGCCGAGCTGGGCTTCGGCACCGGCTGAACATGTTGGCCCTGGCGCTGGTGGCCAAGGTGCCCATGCACTTCACGTCCTTCGAAGCCTACCCGATGGCCGCAGAAGACATTGCCCGCGCGCTCAACGCCTTCCCCCCCGAGGCACGCGCCATTGCCGAGCTCTTCCTGGACGCCTGGACCAAGGGCGAACGGCGTTTCCGGCTGGGCTGGTTGGAGGTCGAAGTTGTCGAAGGTGACGCACGTCAGACCCTGCCCGCATGGGAAGGCGCGGCGGATGCCTGGTTCCTGGACGGGTTCTCGCCCGCCAAGAACCCCCCCGAGCTATGGGGGGGTGACAATCTGATGCGGACCGTTGGAGAACATACGGCAGCGCACGGAACCTGCGCAACCTATACCGCCGCGGGCTTCGTACGCCGCGCACTTTCCGACGCCGGGTTCGAGGTCACTCGCATTCCCGGCTATGGGCGCAAACGCCACATGACGGCCGGAGTCAAGCGATGAGCGGCACCGACAATCGCCCCCCCGACAACAACAAACTTGGCATCTGGCTGATGGTCGCCACGACCTTTGTCTTCGCCATGCAGGACGGCATCTCGCGCCATCTGGCGGAGGTGACCAATGTCTACATGGTGGTCATGGTACGCTATTGGTTCTTTGCCGGCTTCGTCATGGCCCTGTCCGCACGCCAGGCGGGCAACATCTGGAAAGCCGCAGCCACCGAACAGCCGATCCTACAGGCCTTCCGGGGGGGTGTCCTTCTGGCGGCAGAGATCTGCGTCACCGTCCTGGCCTTCACCATCCTGGGCCTCGTCGAAAGCCACGCGGTCTTCGCCTGCTATCCGTTGATCGTCGCAGCCTGTCCGGCCCGGTGCTGGGTGAAAAGGTCGGCTGGCGACGCTGGGCGGCGATTGGCGTGGGGGGGCTGATCGGTGTGCTCATCATCCTGAAGCCGGGTTTCGGCGTGTTTTCCCCCCCTGCCGCCATCATTCCTCTGATTGGCGCGGCCATGTTCGCGCTCTACGGGTTGCTCACCCGCTTTGCCGCCCGCAAGGACACCACCGCCACCAGCTTCTTCTGGACCGGCACCACCGGTGCGGTGGCAATGACCGCAGTCGGTGCTTGGTTCTGGGAACCCATGAGCGGCGGCGATTGGATCTGGATGGGCGTGCTTTGCCTGACCGGGGGGGCCTTTGGTCATTGGCTGCTGATCAAATGCTACGAGGTCGCCGAGGCAAGCGCCGTACAACCTTTTGCCTATCTGCAACTGGTCTTTGTCTCGGTGCTGGGTGTAACCGTGTTCAACGAAACGATCGAGGCAAACGTGATCCTTGGCGCAGCCATTGTGGTGGGCGCGGGCACCTTTACCCTGATCCGCGCACGTCAAACGATTTGATCCGGCTCTTCCGCTTTCATCTTTCTTCCAAATATCCTGGGGGGGGTCTGGGGGGGGTAAACCCCCCCCAGCACCGCGACGGCGAGGAAAAGCGCGCAGCGCGTATGAGGAGACGGCGCAAATTCTACCGCTTCAACTCCCGCGACAGGGCCAGCGGTTCCACCCTGCCGGTAAGCCGCGCGCGGTAGACTGCAAGGCTTTCAGTCACCCGCATCACGTAATTGCGTGTCTCGCGAAACGGGATGTGTTCGATCCAGTCGATGATATCGACCTCTGCCGACCGCACATCGCCAAAGCGTTCCGACCAACGCACAGATCGACCGGGTCCTGCGTTGTAACCCGCCGCGATCAGCACCGGATTGCCGCCAAAGCGCTCAATGAGCCCGGCCAGGTATTCGGACCCCCCCAGCCGCGTGTTGTACTCCATATCCGTGGTCAGCCGGGCCTTGTCATAGGCCAGGCCCACTTCGGCGGCCATATCCTTGGCGGTGCCGGGCATCAACTGCATCAGCCCCCCCATCGCACCTGCGTGCGAGACGACGGAATGGTCAAACTCGCTTTCGCGCCGGGCAATCGACAGTTCCAGCGCACGCGGCACCGACCGGTTACCGCGCCGATATCCGGGGGGGTTGGGAAATAGGGGGGGCCGTGCAGAACCCACCCCCCCTGCCGCGCGGCGTATTTTGCCAACATGACCTGCAGGTGCGGCTCACCCACAGATCCGGCCCAATCCGCCAACTGGCCGATGCCCTCACGGGTCTGGCTTTCGGCCAGGTGCACGACAAAACGCTCGGCCCAGTAAAGCTCCCCCCCTGCCGCCTGCCAGAGCCGCGCAGCCTCCATCACCTCGCCGCCCCCCCAGAACGCAGCGTCGACAAAGGGCGGGAAGTCTTCCGCGCCCGTCAGCGCCGGGTCCGTCGCCAACCCGGCTTTCTCTGCCGCCAACTGACCATAGAAACTGGTTTGATACTCCGCCCCCCCGAACTCATAAGCCGCCTGCGCCGCCAACTCGTTGCCCACCGCTTCTTGCGCACGACCTTCCCAATATCCGGCCCGGCCCAGCGAAATCGGTGTCTCGACCCCCCCCAGGCGGAAAGTGCGGAAGTGTTCCAGCGCCACGCCGGGCTTGTCCAGCTTGCGCAAGGCAAGGTAACCCGCGAGCCATTCCAGGTCATTCTGGTTCGACCCACCCGACAGGTGATGCGAGGACGCCAGGCGATAGGCTTCTTCGGCGCGACCTCACGCATCAGCCAGCGCGCCAGCACCCGGCGCCAGGAGGCCCAGCGTTCGGGTTCGCCCAAAGTGGCCGCCGAGCCGGAGCGTTCCAAAGCCAGCGCAGCCGCATCCTCATTGCGCCCCCCCTTGGAGGCACGCCATAGGAAGCGCTCATAGCTAGGCCGGGATCATCCTTCAGCGTCGCAGGTACCTTTGCAATCAGCGCATCTACACCGTTGGCCTTACGCCGCAGCCC
>JDSH01000032.1_pt1 | contig 61395 bp, 88 predicted proteins | sample 199451 | NCBI WGS metagenome assembly JDSH01 (sample SAMN02584198, study PRJNA231836) | bioreactor metagenome | isolation source: continuous culture bioreactor electron acceptor NO2- transfer2 day 38 after... | place: Germany: Bremen | reverse complement strand
GGGACAAGGCAGGTGTCTTAAGAGACGGTGGCGCTCCCTTCGGTCGGGAAGCCCCCCCATGGCCGTCCTGAGCCCGCGCTGCCTGCGGTCGGAGGAACCTGCATGTCTGACCCGCATGCGAATACAGGCATTTTCCGTGGTGTCGGGGGGGGCATTGGGCTGCAGCAATCTGGGCAGTGGTGGCCTGCCGCATACGCATTTCAATGTCAGTTAACCTGACAGTTTGCGGTGGTCGCGACGTCCTTTTCCGCCGCAGTTTCACAGAGATTGCATTTCATCCTAACCCATGGCACCCGAAGACCCAGCAGTCACGTAGGGCAGGGAGGGCCGGATGCAGGACAGCTATGATGTGGTGATCGTCGGGGGGGGCGATGATCGGGGGGGCCTCGGTGGCGTGGCATCTGATTTCGGATCCAGGGTTTGACGGACGGGTCCTGGTCGTGGAGCGCGACCCGAGCTATCAGGCCTGTTCGACGGCGCATACGAACAGCTGTATCCGCATGCAGTTCTCGACCCCCCCGCTGAACGTGAAAGTCAGTCAATATGGCGTTGATTACATAAAGAACTTCCGTGCGCGCATGGGGGGGGATGAGCGTGTGCCGGAGATCCATATGCATGCCTTCGGTTACATGTATCTGGCGGGCGATGAGGCGGCGGCCGAAGCCCTGCGGGTGAACCAGGCGATGCAGGCTGGGCTGGGCGCGGAAACGCGCCTTCTGACCCCCCCCGATCAGATTGCGGCGGACTATCCGTTCTATGACCTCGAGGGCATTGTGCTGGGCAGCCACAACCCAGTGGATGAAGGGTATTTCGACGGCACCACCATGTTCGACTGGTGGCGGCGGTTGGCACGCGAGCGGGGGGGCGTTGAGGTCCTGCATGACGAGGTGGTCGGCATGCGTCGGGACGGCGGGCGTGTCGTGGCAGTTCAACTGGCGTCGGGCGGGGGGGAGGTTGCTTGTGGCACTGTGGTGAATGCGGCGGGGGGGCCGCGGGCGGGCCGGGTTGCCGCGATGGCCGGGCTGGAGCTGCCGGTAGAGCCGCGCAAGCGATACACTTGGGTGGTGGAGGCGGCCCGTCCGCTGGGGGGGCAGGACCTGCCGTTGACCATCGACCCCCCTCTGGCGTGCACATGCGAACGGATGGAAAATATTACATGATCGGGGGGCGGCACCGGACGAGGATGCGGCGGTGGAGCCTGATGATTTTATTGAAGATTTCAGCCTCTGGGAGCAGAAAGCCTGGCCTGCGGTGGCCGCGCGTATCCCGCAGTTCGAGGCGCTGCGTGTGGTGAACTCCTGGGTCGGGCATTATGCTATAACACAGTGGACCAAAACGCCGTTTTGGGCCCGCATCCGGAAGTCGGGAACTTTCTGTTCGTCAACGGGTTCTCAGGTCACGGATTCCAGCAGGCCCCCCCGGCGATGGGGGGGCGTGGGGGGGTGGCGGAGTGGATCCTCCATGGTGAATATCGCACGCTGGACCTGACGGATTTCGGGTACGCGCGCCTGGCGCAAGGCGGCCTGGCCTCGGAGTTGCGCGTGATCTGACCGGTGGTGCTCCCGCCCCCCCCTGCCAGCGCCTTCGGCTTGTCAGGCGTTGGGCATGGCACGTTTTGCAGGGCAAAACGTGTGGGGGGGCGTTGCCCCCCCCGTTCCGGTATCCGGGCCTCCCCCCCAAGATGCTTTTGGCAAGAAAAGAGCGCGCGGGCGGGTACAGCCACCGGGTCAGGCGTTGTTTTTGGCACCCGCCATCAATCTGCCAACTGACCCATTGACAGGACAAGGCCTGTTGCGACAGGGTAAGCGCCATCCGCAGCGATGGCGTCGCTGCCCATGGGTTGGCCTCAAGCTGCCATGGTCCGGAATCACTGCCCTGGACGCCGGGGGGGTGTTGGTTGGCCGGAGGATCAAGACGACATCCGGCCCTTCGGAGAAGGAGAGGCGGATGGAACGCCCCCCCCAGTTTTTTGTTTGTGAAAATGGTGAAAAGGCGAAGCTGCCCTTTTCAGATGGTGAATATGAGCGCCGTCTGAGCGAGCTGCGCGCGATCATGGATGCGCGCGGGGGGGTCGAGGCGGCGGTTTTCACCTCGATGCACAATGTCGCCTATTACTCGGGCTTTCTGTACTGCGCCTTCGGGCGCCCCCCCTATGCCTGCGTGGTGACGGCGGACCGCTGCACCACTGTCAGCGCCAATATCGACGGCGGGCAGCCTGGCGCCGCAGCTATGGTGACAACGTCATCTACACCGATTGGGAGCGCAACAACTACTGGCGCGCGGTGAAGGAGCTGGTGGGCAATGCCAAGTCGGTGGGCATCGAAGGCGATCACATGAGCCTGGCGCAACGCGGGCTGTTGGATGAGTTCCTGGGCAACCGCGACGTGGTGGACATTGCCGGTGACACCATGACCGCGCGCATGATCAAGAGCGCCGAGGAAATCGCCCTGATCCGCGAAGGCGCACGCATTGCCGATGTGGGCGGTCAGGCGATCTATGACGCGATCAAGGAAGGCGCGCGCGAGATTGACGTGGCCATGGCCGGACGTGACGCGATGGAGCTGGAAATCTCCCGCGCCCATCCCGACAGCGAGATCCGCGACACCTGGGTCTGGTTCCAGTCGGGTCTGAACACGGACGGTGCTCACAACCCGGTCACGACGCGCCGTCTTCGGATGGGTGATATCCTGTCGCTGAACACCTTCCCGATGATCTCGGGTTACTATACCGCGCTGGAACGCACCCTGTTCCTGGGGGGGGAACCGGATGCTGAAAGCCTGCGCATCTGGAAGGCCAATGTGGATGCGCACGAGCTGGGCCTGAGCCTGATCAAGCCGGGTGCCACTTGCGCGGGCATCACCGCCGAGATCAACAAGTTCTTCGAAAGCGAGAACCTGCTGCAGTACCGGTCGTTCGGCTATGGCCACTCTTTCGGCGTGCTAAGCCATTACTATGGTCGTGAGGCGGGCCTGGAACTGCGTGAGGATATCCATACCGAACTGGTTCCAGGGCACGTCGTGTCGATGGAACCGATGCTGTTTTTACCCGAAGGATTGGCTGGTGCAGGCGGCTACCGAGAACACGATATTCTCGTTGTAGGCGAGGGCGGGGGGGCCGAGAACATCACCGGCTTCCCCCCCTATGGTCCGGAGCATAATATCATCGCAGGTTGACGCAAACACGCTGAAACCTGTCGGAGAATCTCCAGTTTTGTCGCTTTCATGCGGCAAAGTGTCGAAAAGCGCGATCAGGCTGCCCAGGTGGCCTGCTCGCAGAAAACGCGGGAAGGAGCGTGTGGGTTTAGTATGAGCCGAAGTTGACGTTAGGTACAGCCGAACGCCAGCAGCGGACATCCTGACGGGTCTGACGGGAGAAATGACCGTTTTGGGCTTGTCATTCGGTGTAGTTTCCCGTGAAGTGAACGAAATAGGTCGCCTTGGCTGTTGAAACCGAAACAGGTTTCGTGTTGGCTGAAGAGCAACCAAAACAAAAACATAGACCAGGGGGGGGTCACTTGGCAGACACTGCTTCCAACGACGGTTTCGTCGTCTTTGATCGTGTCCAGAAAAGCTATGACGGGGGGGTTAATCTGGTCGTGAAAGACCTGAACCTCTCCATCGCGAAGGGCGAATTTCTGACCATGCTCGGCCCGTCGGGCTCCGGCAAGACAACCTGCCTGATGATGTTGGCCGGGTTCGAGACCGCAACGCATGGCGACATCCTTCTGGATGGCAAACCCATCAACAACATCCCGCCGCACAAACGCGGCATCGGCATGGTGTTTCAGAACTATGCGCTGTTCCCGCACATGACGGTGGCCGAGAACCTGGCCTTCCCGCTGGAGGTCCGCAAGATGGGCAAATCCGAGCGTGAGGCCAAGGTTAAACGCGCGCTGGAAATGGTTCAGATGGGCGAGTTCGGCGGCCGCCGCCCTGCGCAACTGTCCGGTGGCCAGCAACAGCGGATTGCGCTGTCCCGTGCCTGGTGTTCGAACCGGAACTGGTTTTGATGGACGAGCCGCTGGGGGGGGCCTTGGACAAGCAGCTGCGCGAACACATGCAGTTCGAGATCACCCGTCTGGCACATGAACTGGGCATTACCACGGTCTATGTCACCCACGACCAGACCGAAGCCCTGACCATGTCCGACAATGTCGCCGTGTTCGATGACGGGCGCATTCAGCAGTTGGCCCCCCCTCCGGCCAAGCTGTATGAGGAACCGGAAAACAGTTTCGTGGCGCAGTTCATCGGCGAGAACAACACGCTGGAAGCGTGGTGACCGAGATGAAGGACGACACCTGCGTTGTGCGCCTGGACGACGGGGGGGAAGAGCTGGATGCCACCCCCCCGGTCAACGTCTCCAAGGTAGGCGAGCGGACCAAGGTTTCGATCCGTCCAGAACGAGTCGAGTTCAACAAGGACCGTCTGCATGCGGATGCGCACCTGCTGAAGGCCGAGGTGCTGGAATTCATCTATATGGGCGACGTGTTCCGCACCCGTCTTCGGGTCGCTGGCAACGACGAGTTCATCATCAAGAGCCGTAACGCGCCGGACCAGGTTCGCCTGGAGCCGGGCAGCCAGATTGAAATCGGTTGGCTGCCGCAGGATTGCCGCGCGCTGGACGCCTGAGTTTCGCCTTGCGTCCCGTCGCCAAGGTGACGGGACGTGGGACCAAAAGGCCCCCCCGGATCTGCCCGTCGCCCGGGGGGGAGCCTTATTCAGAACGGGAAAGAAATAGGGAGTATGTAATGAAACTGACCAAGACTCTTCTGGCCACGACCGCCCTGGCTGCTACGTCGGGCGTCGCGCTGGCCGATGGCCATATGGCCAATGAGCTGACCCTGGTCTCCTGGGGGGGTGGGGGGGCCTATCAGGCCAGCCAGGTGAAGGCCTATGTCGAGCCCTATCTGGCAATGCACCCGGAAGTGACCGTGGTCTGGGACGAAAGCTCGGCTGAAGCGACCGCAAGATGCGCGCCATGACCGAAGCCGGCAACGTGACCTGGGACCTGGTTGACGCCGTGGCCTCGGACGCGATGCGCATGTGTGACGAAGGTCTGATCGAGGAATTGGACCACGATGCCGTTCTGGCTGCTGCGCCGGATGGGACCCCCCCGGCTTCGGAGGACTTCGGTGACCTGCTGGTGTCGGACTGCTTTGTGCCGCAGATCGTCTACTCGACCACTTTCGGCTACCGCACCGACATGGTGGGGGGGGATACCCCCCCGCCGACTTCGGTCTGCGCGATCTTCGACACGGATGCCTATCCCGGCAAGCGTTCGCTGCAGAAACGTCCGATCGACAATATGGAATGGGCTCTGTACTGCGACGGCGTCGCCAAGGAAGACATCTATGACGTGCTGGGCACGGATGAAGGTGTGGACCGCGCCCTGGCCAAGCTGGACACCATCAAGGAAGATGTCGTCTGGTGGACCGCCGGTGCCGAAACCCCCCCGCAGCTGCTGGCTGATGGCGAAGTCGTGTTCGGCTCGACCTTCAACGGTCGCCTGTTCTCGGCCATCGCCGAGCAGGGTCAGCCGATCGGTATGCTCTGGGACATGCAGTCCTTCGACCTTGACGGCTGGGTTGTGCCCGCCGGTCTGCCCGAGGATCGCAAGGCCCGCGTGATGGACTTCCTGAAGTTCGCGACCGACACACAGCGTCTGGCGGATCAGGCAGCCTACATCTCCTACGGTCCGGCCCGTGCCTCCTCGGCCCCCCCGCTGGTCGCAAGCATGCCGAACTGGGCATCGAGATGGCACCGCACATGCCGACTGACCCGGCCAATGCCGGCAACGTTCACGTCTATGACTACGAATGGTGGGCCGACAACCGCGATGACCTGGACGCCAAGTTCCAGGCATGGCTGGCCAAATAATCAGGTCTCGACCTGAGGGAGGGGGGGCCGCGACGGCCCTTCCCACCCCCCAGTTTCTTTTCACCCATTTCTTGCGGCTTTCATTCGTTGATCACTTTGTGACCTGAACAACGACAAACACGACAGGGACGATATGAGCGACACGACACTAGATGGCCCGGTTCTGGCCGCAGACGGCACGCCTCTGAAACGCAGCCTTGCGCGCGCGTTGCGCCGCCAGAAACTTCGCGCCCTGATGCTGATCGCCCCCCCGCTGCTGATCTTCATCATGGTGACCTTCATCCTGCCGGTCGCGGACATGCTGTTCCGCTCGGTGGAAAACAGCATCGTCTCCGATAACCTGCCGCGCACCGTCCTGGCCCTGGACAGCTGGGACGCGAACAGTGGCGAGCTTCCCTCGGAGGAGGTTTTTGCAGCCTTGGCTGCGGACTTGAAAGAGGCCGCTGAGGCCAAGACCCATACAAAAGTGGGATCGCGTCTGAACTATGAGATGCCCGGTATCGCATCGCTGTTCCGCAAGACCGGCCGCAAGGCCAAGAAGTTCGATCTGGAGGCAGGCGGCCCCCCCTGGCGCGAAGAGCTGATCGACGTCAATGAGGACTGGGGGGGCGACCCCCCCGAAGTGTGGCGCACGATCCAGACCTATTCGCCCAGCTATACCTCGGGCTATTACCTGAATGCGGTGGACATGCAGGTCGGCGTCGATGGGCCCGAACTGCGCCCCCCCGAAGACGAGCGGATTTACATGCTGCTGTTGAAGCGCACCATGTGGATGTCCCTGCTGATCACCTTCAGCTGCATCGTTCTGGGCTACCCGGTCGCTGGATCCTGGCAAACCTGCCCATGCGCACGGCGAACCTGTTGATGATCCTGGTGCTTCTGCCCTTCTGGACCTCGCTCCTGGTGCGGACCTCGGCCTGGAAGATCCTTCTGCAACAGCAGGGTGTGATCAACGATATCCTTGTCTGGATCGGTCTGGTGGCGGATGACAACCGTCTGGTCATGATCAACAACCAGTTCGGCACGATCATCGCGATGACGCATATCCTGCTGCCCTTCATGATCCTGCCGATGTATTCGGTGATGCAGACGATCCAACCCAGCTACCTGCGGGCGGCCAAGAGCCTTGGTGCCACCGATTGGACGGCCTTCTGGCGGGTCTACTTCCCGCAGACGGTGCCGGGCATCGGCGCGGGCTCGATCCTCGTCTTCATCCTGGCCATCGGCTACTACATCACCCCCCCGGCATTGGTCGGCGGGACCAAGGGCACCTTCATCTCGAACGAGATCGCCCGGCACATTTCCAGCTCGCTCAACTGGGGGGGCCTCGCGGCTGCTCTGGGCGCAATCCTTCTGGCGGTCGTCCTGGTGCTCTACTGGGCCTATGACAAGATCGTCGGCATCGACAACGTGAAACTGGGGGGGTAACTGATCATGAGCGGACTTCCTCCATATGCCTCCACCGGTCAGCGCGCCTGGTATTATTCCTTCCGAGTGATCTGCGGGCTGATCTTCTTCTTCCTGATCGCACCGATCATGGTGGTGATCCCGCTGAGCTTCAACGCGCAGGACTTCTTCACCTTCACGCCCGAGATGCTGCGGCTGGACCCGGAAGGCTATTCGCTGAAGCACTACCGTGACTTCTTTACCAGCCCGGACTGGCAGCAGGCGCTGTGGAACAGCTTTACCATCGCGCCCTGGGCGACGCTCTTGTCGGTCACGTTCGGCACCCTGGCCGCGATTGGCCTGAGCCAGCCGCATGTGCCCTTCCGCCGCGCGATCATGGCGATCCTGATCTCGCCGATGATTGTCCCGCTGATCATCTCGGCGGCTGGCATGTACTTCTTCTACTCGCGTATCGGTCTGCAGGGGGGGAACGTCATCGGCGTGATCCTGGCCCACGCGGCCCTGGGCATTCCGTTCGTGATCATCACCGTGACCGCGACCTTGGTGGGCTTCGACCACTCGCTGACCCGCGCGGCGGCCAACATGGGGGGGGCGGACCCGGTGACCACCTTCCGCCGCGTGCAGATGCCGCTGATCCTGCCCGGCGTGATCTCAGGCGCTCTGTTCGCCTTCATCACCTCCTTTGATGAGGTCGTGGTGGTATTGTTCGTCGGGTCTGCCGGTCAGAAGACGCTGCCCTGGCAGATGTTCCTGGGCCTGCGCGAGCAGATCAGCCCGACCATTCTGGCGGTGGCAACCATCCTTGTCGGGATCTCGATTGCGCTTCTGACGACGCTGGAGTTCCTGCGCCGCCGGTCGGAACGCCTGCGGGGGGGCATGTCGCCCGGCTGACCCAGGCTGCATTTACCAAACCAGACGGCGCCCGGTTCACCCGCGGCGCCGTTTTTCTTTACCGTCACAGGCCAATCGCAAAACTTTGTTAACCAATTTGCGCCATGTGATGGGAAAGCCATTCGACCGCCCCCCCTTGCAGCCCCCCCCGTGCCCGGCACTAAGACTCTGTAAGGACCGCGCGGGTATGATTTCGAAACGTGAACTGAGCAGGCTGACCAACATGCACGATCCCATGGAAACCTACATGAACACCCTTGTGCCGATGGTGGTCGAACAGACCTCGCGCGGCGAACGGGCCTATGACATCTTCTCGCGTCTGCTGAAAGAGCGGATCATTTTCCTGTCAGGCCCCCCCGTACATGACGGCATGGCGAGCCTGATCGTGGCCCAGCTTCTGCACCTGGAGGCCGAGAATCCGACTAAGGAAATCTCGATGTATATCAACTCGCCCGGCGGCGTGGTGACCTCGGGCTTGTCGATTTATGACACGATGCAGTACATCAAGCCCAAGGTCTCGACCTTGTCGTGGGCCAGGCGGCCTCGATGGGGGGGTCGCTGCTGCTGGCGGCTGGTGAGCCCGGCATGCGTTTCTCGCTGCCCAACTCGCGCATCATGGTGCACCAGCCCTCGGGCGGCTATCAGGGCCAGGCGACGGATATCATGATCCACGCACAGGAAACCCAGAAGCTCAAGGATCGCCTGAACGGCATCTATGTGAAACACACCGGCCAGAAGATGAAGACCGTGGTGGAGGCGCTGGAGCGTGACAATTTCATGTCCGCCGAAGAGGCCAAGGACTGGGGGGGCCTGATCGACGAAATCGTCGAAAACCGCCCGAAAGGCGAAGAGGAATAAGGGAAACGGGGGGGCGCAACTTTTTCGCGTTGTGCCCCCCCTCCCGCCGCTGCTCTAGGCTTGAAACAGGGCGAAAATACGGGCCTTTGGGTCCAGGATCAAACAACCGGGCATGGCCCGAGGGAATGCAAGTATGTCGAACAACTCCTCCGGTGACAGCAAGAACACCCTCTACTGCTCGTTCTGCGGAAAGAGCCAGCACGAGGTGCGCAAGCTGATCGCGGGGGGGCCGACCGTCTTCATCTGCGACGAATGCGTCGAGCTGTGCATGGACATCATCCGCGAGGAAACCAAAACCTCGGGGGGGCTCAAGGCCGCCGACGGGGGTGCCCACCCCCCCGCAAGAGATCTGTGAGGTTCTGGACGATTACGTGATCGGTCAGGCGGTTGCAAAACGTGTGCTGTCCGTGGCTGTGCACAACCACTACAAACGCCTCAACCACGCCGCCAAGGCGGGGGGGGATGAGATCGAACTGTCCAAGTCGAACATCCTGCTGATCGGCCCGACGGGCTGCGGCAAGACGTTGCTGGCCCAGACCTTGGCACGCATCCTGGACGTGCCCTTTACCATGGCCGATGCGACTACGCTGACCGAAGCCGGTTACGTGGGCGAGGACGTGGAAAACATCATCCTCAAGCTGCTGCAGGCATCCGAGTACAACGTAGAACGCGCGCAGCGTGGTATCGTCTATATCGACGAGGTCGACAAGATTACCCGCAAGTCGGACAATCCGTCGATCACCCGCGACGTGTCGGGCGAAGGCGTGCAGCAGGCGCTGCTGAAAATCATGGAAGGCACCGTGGCGTCGGTGCCGCCACAGGGCGGGCGCAAGCATCCGCAGCAGGAGTTCCTGCAGGTCGACACCACCAACATCCTGTTCATCTGTGGCGGGGGGGCCTTCGCGGGGGGGCTCGACAAGATCATTGCACAGCGCGGCAAGGGCTCGGCCATCGGCTTTGGTGCCGATGTGCGCGACGAAAGCACCAAGACCGTGGGTGAGCATTTCAAGGAGCTGGAGCCCGAGGATCTGCTGAAGTTTGGCCTGATCCCGGAATTCGTCGGCCGTCTGCCGGTGATTGCCACACTGGAAGATCTGGACGCAGATGCCCTGGTGACCATCCTGACCGCGCCGAAGAACGCCCTGGTCAAGCAGTACCAGCGCCTGTTCGAACTGGAAGATGCCAAGCTGACCTTTACCGAAGATGCGCTGAAAGCCATCGCCAAACGCGCCATTGAACGCAAGACCGGCGCGCGCGGTCTGCGCTCGATCATGGAAGATATCCTGCTGGATACCATGTTCGACCTGCCCGGCCTGGAAAACGTGGATGAGGTTGTCGTCAACGAAGAGGCCGTGGGCCCGGATGCCAACCCGCTGATCATCTACGCGGATGCCGCCGCCGAAGGGGGGGCATCGGCCAGCTGATCCGGCCACCAAGAACTCAAGGCGCCCTGCGGGGGGGCGCCTTTTTCGTTGCAACACAGAACACGGAACAAGACCATGACCGACCGCATCCGCCGCATCCACTCCGGTGGGGGGGAGTTTGAAGCCAAGATCGGCTATTGCCGCGCCGTAGTGGCTGGGGGGGGCTTTGTCCATGTGGCGGGCACCGTGGGGGGGCAGGGCGACACCGTCCAGGACCAGTGCCGTGCGGCGCTTGATACGATCAAGGCGGCCTTGGACAAGGCCGGGGGGGCCAGCCTGAGTGATGCGGTGCGCGTGAACTATTATCTGCCCGACCGGCATGAATTCGAACCCTGCTGGTCGATCCTGGCCGAGCCTTCGGCGACAACCCGCCCGCCGCGACCATGGTGGAATGCGGCCTGATCGACCCGAAATACCGGATCGAGATTGAGTTGACAGCGCTGGCCCCCCCCGCTTGACCTTTGGCCTGACCGCTGGCCTGACTGTCGCAACCAAAGCCTGGGCTCTGGACGTCGGGGGGGCCGGTTTGCGGCATATGTCTTGAGACTCGAATTGGAGGTTTACATGCGTCTGCTCTCGCTTCTGACCTGGTGGCACGGCGAAACCATCAGCACCTGGCTGTTCACCCGTCGCAAGGGCGTCAAGGTTGGCGAGGATGAGCAGGGCAATGTCTTCTATCGCAACGCCGACGACAGCCGCCGCTGGGTGATCTACAAGGGGGGGGAGCCCGAAGCCTCACGCGTCAGCCCCCCCGCCTGGCACGGCTGGCTGCACTTTACCTTCAATGACAATCCCGCCGATCAACCGCTGGCCCACAAGGCCTGGGAGGCACCGCATCAGGACAACCTGACCGGCACCGCGCTGGCCTATGCGCCTGCAGGATCGCTGCGACAGGCGGAGCCTGCCGATCGGCGCGACTACGAGGCCTGGCAGCCGGAGTAACCCCCCCATGGCCAGCCACAGCGCAGAAGTTATCACAGGCGGGATCGTCCTGGCCGGAGCGGTCGGGTTTTTTTCTTTATGCCAGCCAGATCGCAGGGTTTTCCGGCGCGGGAGCACAGGACAGTTATACCGCGTCCTTCCGGTCTGCCGAAGGCATCTCGATCGGTACTGATGTACGCCTTGCGGGCGTCAAGGTCGGGTCCGTCACGGGCATGGCTCTGAACCCTACCACCTTCCGCGCCGACACCACCTTTAGCGTGCAATCCGACGTGCCGCTGCCCGAGGACACCGCCGTGGTGATCGCCTCTGAAGGGCTTTTGGGCGGATCGTTTGTTGAGCTTCTGCCCGGTGGGTCGCCCTTCAACCTCGATCCGGGCAGCGAGATCGAGGATACGCAAAGCTCGGTCAGCGTGGTGAACCTTTTGATGAAATTCGTAGCCGGCGGGGGGGACGAGGAGTGATCCGCTCTGCCTGATCGGTCTTCTGGCTCTGGCCACCCCCCCTGCAATGGCGCAGGACGCGGCCAGCGTTGGCACCGGTGCCACATTGCGTGGGCTCGACAAACACGCGGGCACGGTCGTGGATCTTCCCCCCCTTCGCGCGGGCGAGACCGTCGGGCTGGGTTGGTTGCAGATCACGCTGGCCGAATGCCGCTACCCCCCCACGGCGAACCCCCCCTCGGGCGACGCCTTCGCCTATCTGGTGATCCGGGAAGAGGCTGGAGAAGCCGCGATTTTCGAAGGCTGGATGGTCGCCTCAAGCCCCCCCGCGCTGAACGCGCTGGACCACGGCCGTTATGACGTGTGGGTGTTGAACTGCACCACTGAGTGAGCGTCAGGCAGAGGGCGGGCGTTGATGTCCGCCGGGGGGGCCTGTAAGGCCCGTTCCAACAGATCATGATACTGTGCACGCGGGATCTCCACCCCCCCGCCCAGGCTGGCTAGGTGGTCGGTCAGGAACTGCGTATCGAACAGGGTATAGCCGCAGGTGGACAGATGGGTTACCGCATAGGCCAGCGCGATCTTTGAGGCATCCCGGCGGCGCGAGAACATGCTTTCGCCAAAGAAGGCCCGACCCAGGCTGACCCCCCCATAGGTGCCGCCAACCAGTTCCGCGCCGTCCCAGACCTCGAAGGAGTGGGCAAAGCCCATCCTGTACAGCTGGCGATAGAGGCCAAAAATTGTGTCGTTGATCCAGGTCTCGTCCCGGTCGGCACAGCCCTGCACCACGCCCGCGAAATCCGTATTCAGAGAGAGGCGATAGGGCTCCTGGCGGATGCGTTTGCGCAAACTGCGTGACAGGCGGAACCCGTCCAGGGGGGGCAGCACGCCACGCATTTCTGGATCGACCCAGAAGACGCGCGGGTCGTCGCGGCCGTCTGCCATGGGGGGGAAAATCCCCCCCATGGCATAGGCGCGTAGGAGCAGCTCGGGCGTTAGCTCCGGATCATGGTCATGATCGTGAGGGGGGGGCGGGGGGGCCAAGTGGCCCTCAGCCCATGTTGGCATCCAGCCAGCGTTCCAGCCAGTGGATGTTGTAATCGCCCGAGTGGATGTCATCCTCTTCCAACAGCGCGTGGAACAGCGGCACGGTGGTGTCCACACCGTCCACGATCAGCTCGCCCAAAGCGCGGTGCAGGCGCGACAGCGCTTCGGCCCGGTCGCGACCATGCACGATCAGCTTGCCGATCAGCGAGTCGTAGTAGGGCGGGATCGAATAGCCATCATAAAGCGCCGAATCCATGCGCACACCCAGGCCACCAGGGGGGGCGTGGTACTGGGTGATCTTGCCCGGGCAGGGGGGGGCAAAATTCGGCAGGCGTTCGGCGTTGATGCGAATCTCGATCGCGTGGCCGTTCACTTCCAGTTCGTCCTGGGTGAACGACAGCGGCAGCCCTTCTGCCACACGGATCTGTTCGCGCACCAGATCGACGCCGAAAATGGCTTCGGTGACCGGGTGTTCCACCTGCAAGCGGGTGTTCATTTCGATGAAATAGAACTCGCCGTCCTCATATAGGAACTCGATCGTGCCTGCGCCGGAATAACCCATTTCGGCTACGGCCTTGGCGCAGATGCCACCAATGCGCGCGCGTTCCTCGGGGGGGGTGATGCAGGGGGGGCCGGGAGCCTCTTCAAAGACTTTCTGGTGACGACGCTGCAGCGAGCAATCGCGTTCAGCCAGGTGCACGCCGCCGCCTTGGCCGTCGCCAAAGACCTGCACTTCGATGTGACGCGGTCGCTGGAGGTATTTCTCCATATAGACCTCGTCATTGCCGAAGGCTGCTTTCGCTTCGGAGCGGGCGGTCGAAAAGGCGGTGTCGATGTCGGCCTCGGTCTCGGCAACCTTCATGCCACGCCCGCCGCCGCCAGCGGTGGCCTTGATGATGACCGGATACCCCCCCATTTCAGCCGCAATCTTGCGGGCCGAGGCCAGGTCCGGCACACCGCCGTCTGATCCCGGCACAACCGGGATGCCCAGTTTGATGGCGGTTTCCTTGGCGGTGATCTTGTCGCCCATCATGCGGATGTGCTTGGCCGAGGGGGGGCCTATGAAAGTGATCTCGTGGTCTTCCAGGGCCTGCACGAAATTTGCGTTCTCGGACAGGAAGCCATAGCCCGGATGCACCGCCTGTGCGCCGGTGATTTCGCAGGCGGCGATGATCGCGGCGATCGACAGATAACTGTCGGTGCCCGGCGGCGGGCCGATGCAAACACTTTCATCCGCCATGCGGACATGCATGGCATCGACATCGGCGGTGGAATGCACGGCCACCGTCTTGATGCCCATTTCGCGGGCACCACGGATGACGCGCAAGGCGATCTCTCCGCGGTTGGCGATCAGGATTTTCTCAAACATCCCGTTCGCCTTATTCGATGATCATCAGCGGCGCGCCGAATTCGACGGGCGCACCATCTTCGATCAGGATGCGCTTGACCGTGCCGGCATGGGGGGGGCCGGGATCTGGTTCATGGTCTTCATCGCTTCGATGATCAGCACGGTCTGGCCTTCCGACACCTGATCCCCCCCCACCTTCACGAAGGACGGTGCGCCGGGCTCGGGCTGCAAATAGGCGGTGCCAACCATGGGTGAGGGCACGGCACCGGGATGACTGGCCGGATCCTCGGTGGTCGGGGGGGCCGGTGCGGCAGCGGGTGCTGCGGCAGGTGCCGCCGCAGGAGCCGGGGGGGCCGGGGGGGCAGCAGCCACCGGGGGGGCGGCCACTTGGGCCACCACTTCCTTGGCGCGGCTTACGCGTACGTTCAGGGCGTTATTCTCGCCGTATTCGCGCATCACCTCCAGTTCGGTCAGGTCATTTTCCTGAAGCAGCTCGGCCAGTGCTGGATGAAGGCCACGTCGTTGTCGTGCGATTTCTTTGTCATGCCGTCCTCGACCCAATTCGCCCGCGTCCCTTGGCGGGCTGATGAAGTTTTACGCTATATAGACGTAGGGGGGGAAAGGGGGGGAGAAAAGGGGGGGGCGCGGACATTCCCTTGCTGCAAGAGGCCGGGCAGAGTGCCACGTCAGCCCCCCCTGGGTCAAACAGCAAAAGAGGCCCCCCCGGAGCGTGTTCGCCGGGGGGGCCAGATCGGGTTGTTTGCCAGGGTGCAAGCCCGGCGGTGCGGTTGTGTCATCCGGGCGGGCCGTCAGGCGGCATCCGCCCCCCCGCTGGCCGGAACATCATACGGCTGTTCCAGCTGCGTCACGCCAACGCGTTCGGCGGGCTCTAGGGCCGGGGGGGCCTCTACCGGTGCAGGGGGGGCTGTATCCGCCGGTTGCGCTTCTGCTGGCTCCGGTGCCTGAGCCTTCACCGCCTCTGCGTCCCGGTCGTGATTGCGTGTGGCTTCCAGCCGCGCCAATGTGGCCTGCAGGTCATGTTCGACCTCCAGCAAAGTGACCTCAAAGGTGGGCGGTGGCCCGGTTTGTACATCCGGGTCGCGCCGTGCGTCCTGCAGGGCGCGCGCTGCTTCGGCAGCGGTCCCGTCCCGATGGGCCGTATTCGCATCTGTCTGCGCCTGGTCCGTGCGCCGGCTTTCGTCGACCACTGGAACCTCGGGCGGTGTGCGTGTCGGCATCTGCGCGGCAAGGCTGGCCTGTCCGCCAAATGGTGCCGGTCCTGAGATGTCCATTTTCCCGTGCTCCTGTGTTTGGTTCAATCAGGAGCCCCCCCCACGATCATGCAGAATAGACCCCCCCGGTGGTGAACCAGGGGGGGTTAACGCCAAGAGGTTTCGGTAATCAGGGTTAACGGGGGGGCGTTAGCGCGCTGCGGTAAAGATGGTCGAGGAACTGCGCGGCCTTGGTGAAATGCTCGTCCGACCGAGGTGTCAGGATCGCACGCACCTGCGTGTCGAAATCGGCATAGTGCTGCGTGGTCGACCAGATCGAGAAGATCAGGTGATAGGGGGGGTCCACATCCGCCAACCGTCCGGCGGCAATCCAGCCGTTGAGGACCAAAGCCTTTTCATCGACCAGGGTTTTCAACGGCCCTTCAATCTGGTCGTAAATGCGCGGCGCGCCCTGGACGATCTCATTCGCGAACAGGCGGCTTTCGCGTGGCAAATCGCGGGCTATGTCCAGCTTGCGCAGGACATAGGCGATGATCTCTTCAACCGGATCACCGTCATCTTTCAGGGCCCGTAGTGCTCCAGCCAGCTTTCCATCAGCCCGGACAGAAGCTCGGCGTGAATTGCGTCCTTTGACGGGAAGTAATACAGCAGGTTCGGCTTGGACAGCCCCCCCGCCTCCTGTGCGATCTGGTCCAGGGTGGCACCGCGAAATCCATGGCGCGAGAAGACTTCCAGTGCGGCCTCCAGGATTGTCGCCCGATTGCGTTCCTGTATCCGCGTGCGCGGTCGCGCGTTTGCCATCACCTGCCCTCCACTGGTCCGGTGTTTACCGGGGGGGTTCGAATGTGCAAGGTTTTTGGTCGGATTTCAACCTGCGCCTACAATGGCATACCGGAAAACTTGGCCACCAGCTCGGGCAGTTTGCGGGCTCCGAACTTTTCCAGAAGGCGGGCGCGATGGGCTTCGACCGTGCGGTAGGACAGACCCAGCTCCAGCCCGATCTCTTTCGAGGTCTGCCCCCCTGGCAAGTCAGGATCGCAATCTCGCGCTCGCGCGGGGGGGTCAGTTCGACGACGGGACGTTCCGAAGACAGGTCGACAAAGCTCCACACTCCGCGGCGAAACGGGTTGTCCGGCGTGACGCTTTGCCCGCGCACGCGGCACCAGAACAGATCGCCATCCAGGCGACGCATCACGCGTTCATCCTCATACCGTCCGCTTTCGCGCATCGCTTCCAGCCCGCGCGCGCCAATGCGTTCGAAATCCTGCGCCGACGGGTAGACCCGCGCCAGCGGCGTGTCGGCGAAATCCTCGGCTGGCGCGCCGAACATCTCGGCAAAGCGCAGATTGGCGACGCGCACCACCCGGTCCTCAAGGATGGCCAGCCCGATGGGCGCGTTCAGAAAGGCGAGTTCGCTCAGTTCCATGACCCGTATCCTGCCTCGTCGGGCCGGTTATTTCCAGCCGCGTATTTCTACGCGATTGCGCGACCGATGGTCCCGGTCCCATGCTTGGCGCAGCAATCAGGGAGGCCAACATGGTGCATATCGTCGGTTGGGGGGGACATACGAATTTCGGCAAGCTTACGGAGATGGACCTGGAGGGGGGGCTGATTACCGCCGCCGGGGGGGGAGGCGCTGTCTCATGCGGGCGTGGCCCCCCCCAAGGATGTGGATGGCATCTGGGTGGGCCATTTCAACGGCGGCATGGTGGGAGACGGATTTCCATCCTCGCTGGCGTTGTCGATCCATCAGGATCTGCGTTTCACTCCGTCTACACGGGTCGAGAATGCCTGTGCCTCGGGGGGGGCCGCGGCGATTTATGCCGCTCGTGATGCGATCGAGTCCGGTCGCTGCAGGATCGCCCTGGTGATCGGGGGGGCCGAAAAGATGACCCACCTGCCCACCGCCGAGGTCGCGCGCGGCTGGGCCATGCGGCGTACCAGCCGGAAGAGGCGGGGGGGATGAGCTTTCCCCCCCAGGTTTTCGCCGGGTTTGCGCGGGCCTATTTCGACAAATGGGGGGGCGACCACAGCCAGGCCCTGGCTGAGATTGCCGCCAAGAACCACCTGAACGCCATGGACAACCCGCTGGCGCAGCTGCACAAGCCCCCCCTGCCGGTCGAGTTCTGCGCCGAAGTCAGCGACAAGAACCCGATGGTGGCGGATCCCCCCCTGAAGGTGACCGACTGCTCGCTGGTTTCCGACGGGGGGGCGGCGGCGCTGGTGCTGGTTTCGGACGACATGGCCGCCGCCATGCCCCCCCGTGCGGTCAAGCTGCGCGCGGCCGAGCAGGTCAATGATCTGCTGCCCATGTCGCGCCGTGACCTGACCGCCTTCGAAGGCCCGCGCCGCGCAATCGCGCAGGCGTTGGACGTGGCGGGGGGGCTGGGGGGGCTGGCAGATCTGGACCTGGCCGAGGTGCATGACTGTTTCACCATTGCCGAACTGATGATCTACGAGGCAATGGGCCTGGCTGAGCCAGGGCAGGGCGCGCGGTTGCTGGAGGACGGCACCGTGCGAGTGGTGGAGCATTGCCGGTGAACCTGTCCGGCGGGTTGAAGGCGAAAGGTCACCCGGTCGGTGCGACCGGCGTGTCGATGCATGTGCTTGTCGCGCGTCAGGTCACCGGCGAGGCGGAGGCGATGCAGGTATCGGGCGCGTCCAAGGGGGGCTGGTCTTCAACATGGGCGGCTCGGGCGTGGCCTGCTACGCTTCGGTTCTTGAGGGTGTGCGATGAATATCGCGCTCTGGCTGGAGCGGATCGCGACCACGCAAGGGGGGGACCGTCCCGCGCTGTTTCGCGGGGGGGCCGAGCAGGTGGCAGACTACGCGGGGGGGTTTCATCGCGCCGCTTGTGGGCTGGCAGGCGCGCTAAGGGCGCGGGGGGGCATTCGTCCGGGGGGGGATCGGGTGGGTGTGTTCATGAAGAACTGCCCAGAGTTTCTAATTGCGCTCTACGGGATCTGGACCGCGGGTGCAGCGGCGGTGCCGATCAACGCAAAACTGCACCCGAAGGAAGCCGCTTATATCATTGAAAATGCCGGGGGGGCAAAGCTGGCGTTGGTAACACCCGATCTGGGCTTGGATCAAGCCAGTGACGTGGTACTTCTACACGGTGACAGTTTTGATGCCGCCTGCACCCATGACCCAGTGCCGGTTCTGAGTCGAGGCAAGGATGACCTCGCCTGGCTGTTCTACACTTCCGGCACCACCGGCCAGCCCAAGGGGGGGGTGCGCATCACCCACGGCATGCTGGTCACCATGTCACTGACCTACCTGGCCGATGTAGATGAGGTACATGGTGAGGATGCGGCCTTCTACATGGCACCGATGAGCCATGGCGCGGGGGGGCTTTATGCCCCCCCCGTGCATGTGCTTCATGGCGCGCGGCATATCTGCCGGTGTCAGGCGGGTTTGACGAGGTCGAGTTGCTGGATGCAGCGGAAACGCAAGGGCCTTGTCCATGTTCATGGCCCCCCCGACCATGGTGCGCCGCCTGACCGATGCCGCGAAACGTGCGGCGCGGCGCGGCGAGGGGGGGATCAAGACAATCGTCTATGGCGGTGGGCCGATGTATGTCGCCGATATTGTCGAGGCGGTGGACTGGTTCGGGCCGCGTTTCGTGCAGATCTATGGCCAGGGCGAATGCCCGATGGCAATCACGGCCCTGTCGCGAAACGAAGTGGCGGATCGTCACCACCCGAACTGGCAGGGGGGGCGGCTTGCCTCGGTCGGACGGGCGCAGAGCGTGGTGGAGCTGGCCATCGACGGCGCGAAAGCGCCGGGTGACGTGGGTGAGATCATGGTGCGTGGTCTGCCTGTCATGCCCGGTTATTGGCGCAATCTGGAAGCCACCAATGCGACGCTGGTGGACGGTTGGCTGCACACCGGCGACATGGGGGGGTTCCTGGACGAAGACGGCTATCTGACCCTGCGCGATCGCTCGAAAGACGTGATCATTTCGGGCGGGTCGAACATCTACCCGCGTGAGGTGGAAGAGGCGCTCTTGACCCATGAGGGCGTGCGCGAGGTTTCGGTTGTCGGTCATCCCGACCCGGAATGGGGGGGCGAGGTCGTGGTGGCTTTCGTGGTTGGAGGCGCGGTCAGCGATGCCGATCTGGACGCTCATTGCCTTGCACAAATCGCACGTTTCAAACGCCCCCCCAAGACCTATATTCGCGTCGCAGAATTACCAAAAAAAACAACTACGGCAAGGTCTTGAAGACCGAGCTGCGCAAGACGTTGAAGGAGAGGTCATGACAGACCTGACGGGGGGGAAGACTGCGCTGGTGACGGGCTCGGTTCAGGGGGGGATTGGCTTGGCGGTGGCCAAGGCCTTGGCAGGGGGGCCGGGGGGGCACGTATCGCGCTGCACGGGCTGGCGGGTGCCGAAACCGCCGCCGAGGTCTCGACCGAGATCACCGCGCTGGGTGCGCCGGAGGTGCGGTTCTTTGGCACTGACCTGCGTGAGGCGGAGCGAATTGACCGCATGATGGCGGATCTGATCGACTGGGGGGGCGGAGTAGACATCCTGGTCAACAACGCGGGTATCCAGCACACCGCGCCCCCCCTGGCAGAAATGCCGCGTGAGACCTGGGCTGCGATCCTGGACGTAAACCTGTCGGCGGCCTTCCACACCATGCAGGCGGCGATGCCGGGCATGGCGGAACGCGGCTATGGTCGCGTGGTCAACATCGCCTCGGTGCACGGGCTGGTTGCTTCGGTCAACAAAGCCCCCCCCTACTGCGCGGCAAAGTTCGGGCTGGTGGGGGGGCTGAGCCGGGTGGCGGCATTGGAATATGCGGCGCTGGGGGGGCAGAAGGCCAAGGGCGGCGTCACCGTGAACTGCATCGCGCCGGGCTGGACCGAAACCGCGATCATCGAACCGCAGGTGGCAGCGCGCGCGGCTTTGCATGGCGGGGGGGATCGGGACGCGGGCATTGCCGACTTGCTGGCAGAAAAACAGCCCAGCCGCCGGACCTCGGACCCGACTGAGATCGGCGCGCTGGCGCTGTGGCTCTGTGATCCGGTGGCGCATAACGTGACCGGCACCACAATCCCGGTGGATGGTGGTTGGACCGCGCAATAAGCTGAAACAAAACCCAAAAACAGGCGGGGGGGCGGCGGGAGCCGCCCCCCCTCTGAAAGCTTAGCGGCAGGGCGCTTCGTAATAGGTGCCGTCGCCACGCGCATAGGCGCAGGTGCCGGTCTGGTGATTGCGCGCAACCATGGTGCCCGCAGCAGCACCGGCCAAGGTGGCCAGAACAGTCCAGCCGCTGTTGGCCCCCCCCAGAATATCGGCAGCCAGCAGCCCGGCCGCCGCCCCCCCGCCAATGGCACCAACCGCGACCTGCTGGTCGGAGGTCAGGGTGTTGTAGCAGCCCGCTAGGCCAAGGCTTGCAGCGCATGTCAGCGCGATCAGTTTCGCTCGCATGTCATTCCTCTCTGAATTGAACGTTCCGCCTTCACCCTTTGCCTGAGCAGATGCGGCTTCAACCGAACAAGGTCCCCCCCACACCGGCCACCGGCTGAAACCCGCCCGAATTTGTGGCGGGACAGGCAAAAAAAGGCCGGTGCACGAAGCACCGGCCGACAGGGAGTGAGGACACGGGGGGGGACCGTGCCCTCCGGGGGGGAGTTAATCCGATTAGATGGCGAGGTACTCCATGCGCAGCGCCTCGTTGTCCAGGACCTCTTGCGCGGTGCCGTCGAAGACGACGGTACCGGTGTCCAGGATCACCGCGCGGTCGGCCAGCTCCAGCGCGCGCACGGCGTTCTGTTCGACGATCACGGTGGTGATGCCCTGTTCCTTGATGATGTTGAGCGTCTTTTCGATCTCGTCCACGATCACCGGAGCCAGGCCCTCATAGGGTTCGTCCAGCAGCAGCACCTTGATGTCACGTACCAGCGCGCGGGCGATGGCCAGCATCTGCTGTTCACCACCCGACAGGGTCGTGCCCTCCTGCTTGCGGCGTTCCTTCAGACGCGGGAAGAGCTCATAGACGCGATCCAGCGACCAGCCGATCGGCGGGGGGGCGATCTGGGCCAGCTGCAGGTTTTCCTCGACGGTCAGGCCCTGGATGATGCGGCGATCTTCCGGCACCAGCGCCATGCCGCGCTGGGCAGCATCGTAGGATTTCATGTTGTGCAGCGCCTCGTGGTCCAGCCAGACCTCGCCATGGGTGATCATCGGATCATCCAGCCGGGCAATCGCGCGCAGGGTCGAGGTCTTGCCCGCCCCCCCGTTGCGGCCCAGAAGGGCCAGGATCTCGCCCTCGTGCACGGTAAAGCTCACGCCCTGCACGATGTAGCTTTCACCGTAATAGGCGTGCAGGTCCCAGACCGAGAAAAAGGCGGGCGCAGTGGCGGCCACGTTCTTGAACTTCGAGAAATCCCGTTTCTCGCGCGTGTGGTCCGCCGGGTCGATCAGTCGTTCGTCTGCCATTGGTGCCTCCCTCAATGCGCCTCACCCAGATAGGCCTCTTGGACCTTCGGGTGACCTTTGATGTTTTCCGGCGTGTCCTCGACCAGGGGGGGCGTGCCCTGGGCCAGGACGGTGATGCGTTCGGCCAGGCTGAACACCACGTGCATGTCGTGTTCGATGATCGCCATGGTGATGTCGCGCTTCTCGTTGATCTCCTTCAGCAGGTCGATCGTGTTGTTGGTGTCGGCGCGCGCCATGCCCGCGGTAGGTTCGTCCAGCAGCAGGAGTTTCGGGTCCTGCACCAGGCACATGGCCATCTCCAACCGCCGCTTGTCTCCACGCGACATCGAGGCCGCGTTCATGTGGCGCTTGTCGATCATGTTGACGTCGATCAGCATCTGTTCGGCCTTTTCGACCAGATCCTTTTCATCCTCGACGCTTTCGAAAGCATGCATCCGGAAGGCCCCCCCGTCACGCTTCGCGAAGAGGGGGGGGATCATCATGTTTTCCATGACGTCCAGATCGCCGAAGATCTCAGGGGGGGTCTGGAACACACGGCTGATACCCATCTGGTTGATCTCATGCGGTGTGCGGCCCAACACCGATTGTCCGTCGAACATGACCGAACCCTCATCCGGGATCAGCTTGCCCACGAAACAGTTCAGCAGGGTCGATTTGCCCGCACCGTTCGGCCCGATAATGGCGTGCACGGTGTTTTCCTGGACGCTGAGGTTCACATTGCCCAGGGCCTGCAAGCCACCGAACCGTTTCCCCCCCACGCCTTTGACTTCAAGAAGTCCCATCTTTCAGCCTCCTCTTATTCGGCCACATGGGGGGGCGATTGTTTCGGGTGATGTTCGGGGGGGTCGTCCGATTCCTCGTCCGACTTTCCGCGCTTGAACAGGGCGGCGATCTTCTGTCCGCCTTCAACCAGGCCACCGGCAGGAAGATCACGACCAGCATGAACAGAAGGCCCGAGGTCAGGTGCCAGCCGGAACCGACGAAGTGTTCGGCAACCCAGATGACGAAGCCTTCCAGCCCGTCCGGCAGCCAGCCGAACCAACCGTGCAGAACCTGCTCGTTGATCTTCGAGAAGATGTTCTCGAAATACTTGATGAAGCCCGCGCCCAGGACCGGGCCCATCATGGTGCCAAGCCCCCCCCAGGATGGTCATCAGCACAACCTCGCCGGAGGCGGTCCACTGCATGCGCTCAGCACCGGCCAGCGGGTCCATCGCGGCCAGAAGGCCACCGGCCAGACCGGCATACATGCCCGAGATCACGAAAGCCGCCAGGGTGTAGGGCCGCGAGTTCAGGCCAGTGTAGTTCAGGCGGGTCTGGTTGGTCTTGATCGCGCGCAGCATCAGGCCGAAGGGCGAACGGAAGATGCGCAGGCTCAGGTAGAAGGCCAGGATCGCGATCACGGCGCAGAAGTAGTAGCCGTTGTTGAAGGTGAACTCCCATGCGCCGACGTCAGCGACCCAGAAGTTTTCGCGCATGACGATGCCAAAGAAATGAGGGCTTTGCGGCTCATTCGCGCCCATCAGAATCTGCACGTCATCGGTATAGACCTGCAGGCCGGTTTCCCCCCCGTTGGTGATCGGCGTCAGCACCGAATAGGCCAGATTGTAGCTCATCTGCGCAAAGGCCAGTGTGAGGATCGAGAAGTAGATGCCCGAGCGGCGCAGGCTGACGAAGCCAATCAGCAGGGCGAAGAGGCCCGACATGATGATGGCCAGAGGAAGGCCCCCCCAGATCACGTTGTAATCCAAGAGCTTGTACATCCACACGACCGTATAGGACCCCCCCACGCCCAGGAAGGCCGCGTGGCCGAAGGACAGGTAGCCGGTGAGGCCGAAGAGGATGTTGAAGCCGATGGCAAAGATGCCGAAGATCGCGAAACGCTGCATCAGGTCCGGGTAACCGGCGTTGAACTGTGCGAGGCTCGATCCTCGGGGGGGAAGGGTTGCAGAAGGATCGGCGTCAGCAGCGTCAGCGCGATGACGATCAGCAGGAAACGGGTGTCTTTCTTGTTCAGTCCCAGCATGTCTTAGTCCTCCATCACGCCTTTGCGGCCCATCAGGCCACGCGGCCGCGTCAGCAGGATCGCGATGGCAACAAGGTAGATGATGATCTGGTCGATGCCAGGGATCAGCGATTTGATCCAGTTCATCGAGGCGAAGCTTTCAAGGATGCCCAGCATGAAGCCAGCCAGCACGGCACCGGGCAAGCTGCCCATGCCGCCGACCACGACCACGACGAAGGACAGCACCAGGAAGTCCATGCCCATGTGGTAGTTGGGCGAGTTGATCGGCGCGTACATGACGCCCGCCAGGCCTGCGACGGCGGCGGCCAGACCGAACATGATGGTAAAGCGTTTGTCGATATTGATGCCCAGAAGGCCCACCGTCTCGCGATCTGCCATCCCGGCGCGCACCACCATGCCGAAGGTGGTGAATTGCAGGAAGGCGAAGACCGCGGCGACGATCACGGCGGCAAAGCCGAAATAGACCATGCGCCAGTAGGGGGGGTAGATGATAAGGTTCGGATCAAAACCCAGCAGAACACCGAAGTCGAACGAGCCCTTGAAGGCGTCGGGGGGGGCCCCCCCGGTCTGGATCGGGTTGGCACCATAGTAGTGTTTGACCAGTTCCTGCAACACGATGGCCAGGCCAAAGGTGACCAGGATCTGGTCGGCGTGGGGGGGACGCTTGTAGAAATGCTTGATCAACCCGCGCTCCATCACGAAGCCGACCAGCAACATGATCGGGATCGAAAAGAGGATCGCCAGCGGCACCGACCAGTCGATGATCGCTGCGCCTGTCTCTGGCCCGAACCAGCTTTCAACATAGGGCGTCTTGACCTTCAGGGGGGGATTGCCCAGGAAGTCCGTCTTGTCCGGATCGACCGTCTCGAAGGACAGGCTCAGCAGGCGCTGCAAGGTCACGGCGCAGAAGGCACCGATCATGAACAACGCCCCCCCGTGGGCGAAGTTCACCACGCCCAGCGTGCCGAAAATCAAAGTAAGCCCAAGCGCGATCAGCGCATAGGCTGAGCCCTTGTCGAGCCCGTTCAGGATTTGAAGAAGGATGGCGTCCATTGTCCCCCCCACCTTTGGATGAAACCGCTCCCGCCGGGTCGCCACGCGGCGCCGGTCAGGGGGGGTGGTCGCGCGGGGGGGGATATCCCGCGTGACCGATTGCTTGTGTGACGTGTGCCCGGCTTAACCGGCGTTGCAGGTGCCCAGGTTGCCGCCTGCGAACATCGGGTGTTCCGGGTCGTAGGTGACCTGGTCCACCGGAGTGACTTCCACGACTTCCAGAAGGTCGAATTCCGATGTCGGGTTGTCCTTGCCCTTCACGACCAGCACGTCTTTGAAACACTGGTGGTCGTCGGCACGGTAGGTGGTCTTGCCGTTGCCCAGCCCGTCGAACTCGAAGCCTTCCAGGGCTTCGGCCACGCCGCAGGGGGGGTTGAAGGTGCCCGCGCGCTCGCAGGCGTCAGCATAGAGCAGCGTCTGGCAATAGACCGTGTGCGCGGCCTGCGACGGCGGGAAGCCGTATTTGGTGCCGAAAGACTTGACAAAGGCCTGCGAGCCCTCATCGGTCAGCGACCAGTGCCAGTTGGTCGACCCCCCAGGATACCCTTGATGTTCTCACCCGCACCACGGGCCATCAGACGCGAGAACAGCGGCACGACGATCTCGAAGTTGCGGCCGTTCACCTGCTTTTCACGCAGGCCGAACTGCACGGCGTTGGTCAGCGAGTTCACCATGTTGCCGCCGTAGTGGTTCAGAACCAGCACGTCCGCATCCGTCTGCAGCACCGGGGGGGTGATGTAGGACGAGAAATCGGTCGCGGCCAGCGGGGGGGTCTTGACCGTGTTGACAGTCTCCCAGCCCAGGGCCTCAGTCGAGGCGACGATCGATTCCTCCTGGGTCCAGCCCCCCCAGGTGTAGTCGGCTGTCAGGTGATAAGCCTTGCGGTCCGCACCGTAACGCGCAGCCAGCACTGGTGCCAGGGCGGCACCCGACATGTAGGCGTTGAAGAAGTGACGGAACCCGTTCGCCTTCTTGTCCTTGCCGGTGGTGTCGTTCGAGTGGGTTAGACCGGCCATGAAGATGACGCCAGCTTCCTGGCACAGGCCCTGCACGGCAATCGCCACGCCCGAGGACGAGCCGCCGGTGATCATCACCGCGCCGTCTTTTTCGATCATCGACTTGGCCGAGGCACGCGCCGCGTCCGACTTGGTCTGGGTGTCGCCGGTCACATATTCGACCTTCTTGCCCAGGATGCCGTTCCCTTGCAGCGCTTTCGAGCTGAAGGTGTTCATCATGCCGCCGTCACCTTCACCGTTAAGGTGTTCGACCGCAAGCTGGTAGGCGCGCAGTTCGTCCGCGCCCTCATCCGCATAGGGGGGGCCCGACTGGGGGGGCACGTTGAAGCCCAGGGTGACCGAGCCGCCGGTCGGCTCGTTCGTATAGGCCGCGGCCGACGAGGCGGTGAAGATCGTCGGCAGGGCGACGCCGGCACCGGCAACGGCCCCCCCGGACTTCAGCACGCCACGGCGGGTAAGATGTGAGTTGGACATGTAATTCCTCCCTTTGGTGATATGTGCTGCAAACCTCCTCCGAATGCAGCACGGACCCTTTTACAGGGCCCCCCCTTCATGTTAGGGGGGGGCGATTGGAAAACCACGCAACAAATGCTTTTGACGCAACGTTTTTTTTGTAAACAAATCTACTGTGCTGTGATAGCATTTGTTAACGAATTTTCGCGCACACGCAGAAAGTGCTGAAAAACACGGGATAAAAACATGCCGCAGTCACGCCTGACCGGAAGCCGAATTCGTGAAAGACGTATGGTGCGGGGGGGCATACGGCAGGCCGATTTGGCCCGTACCGTGGGAATTTCGCCCGCCTACCTCAACCTGATCGAACACAACCGGCGCAGAATCGGCGGTAAACTGCTGGTGGATATCGCGCGGGAGCTTGGCGCTGAACCCGTCAGCCTGACGGAAGGCGCGGAAGCGGCGCTGTTGGGGGGGGCCTTGCGGGATGCCGCCGGGCGGCGTCCGGATCAGGAGGTCGAACTGGCCCGGACCGAGGATTTCGCGGGCCGTTTTCCCGGCTGGGCCGGGCTGGTCGCCGCGCAGCATGCGCGCATTGAAGAGCTTGAGCGGCTGGTTGAAAGCCTGTCCGACCGGTTGACCCATGACCCACATCTGGCAGCGTCCTTGCATGAGGTTCTGTCCACGGTGACCGCGATCCGCTCGGCCGCTTCGATCCTGACCGATACCACTGATATCGACCCTGACTGGCAGGCGCGGTTCCTGCGTAACGTGGGCGAGGACAGTGCGCGCCTGACCGACAGTGCGCAGGGGGGGCTCGTTGATTACCTGGAGGCAGGTAGCGATGTCGAAGAGACGCCGATTTCGCCGCAGGAAGAGGTCTCGGCCTTCCTGGACAGCATCGGCTTTCACATCCCCCCCGCGCTGGAAACCGGAGAAGGGGGGGATCCGGAGGCCATGGCTGAGGCCGCCGAGGCGCTGCACACCTCTGCCGCGCGCGATATGGCGGCGCGGATGTTGGCGCGATATCAGGCGGATGCCCGGAACATGCCGGGCCCGCGGTTCGCTGCGGCCTGGGCGCAGAGCCGCGATCCTGGCCAGGTGGCCGCGCGGTTTCATGTCGATGTGGCGGCGGTGCTGCGTCGGGTGGCCGCCCTGAAGAACGGCCCGACCTGTGGCCTGGTGATCTGCGATGGCTCCGGTGCGTTGAGTTTTCGCAAACCGGTCGAAGGTTTCGCGATCCCGCGCTTTGGCACCGGTTGCCCGCTCTGGCCGCTGTATCAGGCGCTGGCGCGCCCCCCCTCGCAGCCCATTCGCGCGCGGGTCGAAATGCCTGGGCGCACGCCGCGCCGTTTCTCCTGTCTGGCGATCTGCCAGCCGCAGGCGGCCGCCAGCTTTGATGCGCCGCCGGTTTTCGAGGCCACCATGCTGATCCTGCCCGAAGACCCGATGGCAGAAGGCGAACCGGGCCTACCCGTCGGCGGCTCCTGCCGGGTCTGCCCGCGTGAGGCCTGCGGCGCGCGGCGCGAACCGTCGATCCTGTCCAGACTTGGTTAAGAACCAACCGCCCGCTTATGCTCAAAAAATCATGTTCGCTTTTGACATGCGTCCCCCCCGCATTGGGGGGGATAGTCGGGCGAACGGGACATGCCGTCCACGTCCATGGGGGGGAGGGACAGATGGGCAAAAAGGTTCTTGTCATCGAGGACGAGCCAAACATCGTCGAAGCCATCAGCTTCATCCTCAGCCGTGATGGCTGGGACGTGTCGACCCATGCCAATGGCGAAACCGCAGCCGATACCGTACGGGGGGGTGGCACGCCGGACGTGCTGATCCTGGATGTGATGCTGCCCGGCCGCTCCGGTTTCGAGATCCTGCAGGAACTGCGCGGGGGGGAACCCGCGACGGCCGAGCTTCCGGTCCTGATGCTGACCGCACGTGGCAGAAGAAGGACCGTGATCTTGCGGATCGGTTGGGGGGGGTGACCCGGTTCATGACCAAACCTTTCGCCAATGCCGAAGTTCTGGAGGCCGTGCGCGAGCTGGCCGGCAAACCTGCCTCGTGAGGGCAGGGCGTGAACCGCTGTTCCTGGCCCGCCAGACCTATCGCCGTCGCCGGGTGGCCGATGCCGCCCGTCTATTGCCCGTGTTGGGGGGGGCGCTTCTGTTCATGCTGCCGTTGCTGGGGGGGGCGGCGGGAGCGGGCGATGGCGGGGGGGCACAAACCGGCCAGACCTCGGCTGGGGGGGGATCTATATTTTTGCAGTTTGGGCAGGCTTGATCCTTGTTGCCGCCCTGTTGTCGCGCCCGCTGTCGGCGGGCAATCCGACGCCCGGAGCACCCGGAGATGACACACCGGCGCGCGACGCCGAGGGGGGGCGTGGCTGATGCTGGGCTACAACCTGCTGGTTCTGGTTTGCCTGCTATACGTGGCCACCTTGTTCGTCGTGGCCTATGGCGCGGACAAGCGTGCGCGCGAAGGGCACGAAGGCGCGGCCTGGCTGCGTGGGCCCTGGGTCTATACCTTGTCACTGTCTGTCTATTGCACCGCCTGGACCTTCTATGGTGCCGTGGCTACGCCGCGCGCAGCGGGTTGGAGTTCGTCACCATCTATCTGGGGGGGCCGACCCTGATCATGGTGGGCTGGTGGTGGCTGTTGCGCAAGCTGGTGCGGATCGGTCGGGCGCAGCGCGTGACTTCGGTCGCCGACCTCATCAGTTCCAGGTATGGCAAGTCAAACCTGTTGGGGGGGGTGATCGTGACCCTGCTGGCGGTGATCGGCACCACGCCCTACATCGCGCTGCAACTGCAATCGGTCACCCTGTCTTTCGCAGTCTTTGCCGCTGAACGCGGGTCGGGCGCGGGCGGTGAACTAATGCCCGACCTGCCGGATCTGAATGCCACCGCGCTTTGGGTGGCCGCCGGTCTTGCGGTCTTTACCGTCGCCTTCGGCACCCGCAATCTGGACGCCAACGAACGCCACCACGGCGTTGTCACCGCCATCGCGGTCGAAGCGGTGGTCAAGCTGATCGCCCTGCTGGCGGTCGGGGGGGTTTTCGTGGTCTGGGGGGGCGTCGCCGGTGGGCCGGGAGAAATCGCCCGCACCATTGATGCCTCGCCGATCGCTGACTGGCAGATGCGCCCGGGGGGGCGTTGGGTCAGCCTGACCTTCCTGTCTGCGGCCGCCTTCCTGACCCTGCCGCGCATGTTTCAGGTTCTGGTGGTCGAAAACGTTGATGAACGCCAGCTTGCCACCGCTTCCTGGGCCTTCCCGGCCTACCTCTTTGCCATGAGCTTGTTCGTGGTGCCGATCGCGGTGGTGGGGGGGCTGAACATCCTGCCCGACACGGCCAACCCGGACCTGTTCGTGTTGACGGTGCCCCCCTGCATTTCGAAAAAGAGAGCCTGGCGATGCTCTCTTTCCTGGGGGGGGTTCAGCTCGGCCACGTCGATGGTTATCGTTGCCGCCATTGCGCTGTCGACAATGGTGTCGAACCACATCGTCATGCCAATCTGGCTGTCGCTGCGCAGCGACGGGGGGGCCTCGATGTCCGGCGATGTGCGCAACCTGCTGCTGGTCTCGCGCCGCCTGTCCATCGCCGGGGGGGTGCTGCTGCTGGGCTACCTCTATTTTCGCGTGTCAGGCGGCGGCGCGGCGTTGGCGGCAATCGGGCTGATCGCCTTTGCCGGGGGGGTTGCCCAGGTGCTGCCCGCGCTTCTTGGGGGGGGCATTTTCTGGCGCGGTGCCTCGCGCAATGGCGCGGCGGCGGGGGGGTTGATCGGGGGGGGCTTTGTCGTCTGGGCCTATTGCCTGTTCTTGCCCAGCTTCGGCCCGGATGGGATCATGTCCGCCAACTTGCTGGCCCAGGGGGGGCCATGGGGGGGCGTGGATTGGCTGCGCCCGCAGGCGCTCTTTGGCCTCGATATCATGGATCCGCTTGTGCATGCGCTGTTCTGGTCGATGGTGGTCAATACGACGCTGTTTCTGTCGGTCAGCCTGATGAGCTTCCCAAACCCGCTGGAACGGTTGCAGGGCGCACAGTTCGTCAATGTGTTCGAACATTCCGGTTCGACGCGGGGGGGCTGGACCCGTGGTGGGGGGGCGCAGGCCGAAGACCTGATGATCATGGCGCAACGTATCATGGGCCCGGCTGAGGCGCAGTCCTTGTTCGAACAGCAGGCGGCCGCTCAAGGTAAGGAAGGGTTCCTGCCCGAACCCACGCCGGGGGGGTTCATCGAACTTCTGGAACGCGAGCTGTCGGGCTCGGTCGGGGGGGCGGCCACAGCCCATGCGATGGTCGGCCAGATTGTTGGCGGAGCTCGGTGTCGGTCGAGGACCTTATGGCGGTGGCGGATGAAACCGCGCAGATGCTGGAGTATTCATCCCGGCTGGAAGCACAGTCCGAAGAGTTGACCCGAACCGCGCGCCAGTTGTCCGAGGCGAACGAGAAACTGACCCAGCTGTCGATCCAGAAAGATGCCTTTCTCAGCCAGATCAGTCATGAGCTGCGCACGCCAATGACCTCGATCCGGTCATTTTCCGAACTATTGCGCGATGGCGACATGGACCCCCCCGAGGCCAGCCGCCGCTTCAGTTCGATCATCCATGACGAAGCGTTGCGCCTGACCCGGCTTCTGGATGACCTGCTGGACCTGTCGGTGCTGGAGGCCGGTCACGTGACCCTGCATCCGCAGCCCGACAACCTTCGTGCCGTGCTGGATCGGGCGGTGGCGGCCACCACCTCGGTCGGTGAAGCGGCGGGGGGGATCGAGATCCGCCGCAAGGGAATCTACGAGGATGTGGCGATCAACACGGATACCGACCGCCTGGCCCAGGTCTTCATCAACCTGATTGCCAATGCGATCAAATACTGTGACGCGGACCACCCCCCCAAGTTGAAGATCCATGTCACCCATCGTGGCGACAGGCTGCATGTGGATTTCATCGACAATGGCTCGGGCATTCCGAAGCAGAGCCAGTCGGTGATCTTCGAGAAATTCTCGCGCCTGTCGGATCAGGCCAAGGCGGGCGGAGCCGGGCTGGGACTGGCGATCTGCCGCGAGATCATGGACAAGCTGGGCGGCAAGGTATCCTATCTGCCGGGACAGGGCGGCGCGGCCTTCCGCGTGACCCTGCCGAGGGCCCCCCCTTTGAATGCCGGTTGAGTGGGTGCTCTAAACCATTTGTAAACCTTGTGCTGTCACTTCTGGAGGGGGGGATGAACTGTCCGGGTGAGCATAGGCATGAGTGACGAAAGCGAGCTCAGCGCAATGCGCCGCAAGGCGGGGGGGGCCGGGCGCCCTCCGCCTGAGATCGGGCGCACAACCGCTGCCACTGCGCTGCGCGTGGCTGTGGCCCAGGCGGCCGAAGACGTGGCCGCCCTGGTGGCGCTGGCTGCGGGGGGGGTACAGGAAGATCGCGTGGTGCGGGACGGCTTTATCGAAGCCTTACCGGAAAACGCGCTTTTAGCCTGTGCGGGGGGGATGAAGCAGGCCGGTTCGGCATGGTGGTCATGGACCCCCCCAAGCGCTTGCCGCCTTGATCGAGATACAGACAACCGGTCGTGTGGTGCCCCCCCACAAGGCAGAATCGCGCGCGCCGACCCGTACGGACGCGATCCTTTCCGCGGATTTCATCAACCGCATGCTGGAATTGTTCGCCGAACTGGTGGCCGAAGCCGATTTGCCGATCTTGCCCGCGATTGATGGGTTCCGATACGCGCTGCCTTTGGCGGATGCGCGGGCGGTGGCGATGACCCTCGAAGACATCCCCCCCTATCGGCAATACACCCTGACCATGGATATGGGCAGCGGCGCGAAGGAAGGTCAATTGCAGCTGCTTTTCCCGTACGATCCGCCGCGCCGTGCCAATACGGGCCTCGCCGGGGGGGATCCGGGAGATACGGTTGGTGATGCGTGATGGACACACAGGCCGAAATGCACGCAGTGCTGCACAGGGTGGAATTGACGCTGAACGAGGTGGTTGGGCTTGACGTGGGCGCGCTGGTGCCTGTGCCTCGTGCCGCTTTGAGCCGCGTGATGTTGGAAGGGGGGGTGACCGGGGGGGAAGAGATTTCTGCGGGCCGCCTTGGGCAGGTCGGCGGCCATCGCGCGGTCCGTATCAGCGATGAGTTGCCGGATGAGGTGGTCGTGGATGCCGGCCTGTCCGGTGTGGATGTCACGTCGGCCATGCCATCCTCCGGGGGGGGCGTCCCGACCATGCCCGACATGCCGGGCGGCCCTGCGCCCGATGCGCTTGCGGGCCTGGGGGGGGAGGCTTCCGGTGCGGGTGAACTGCCGCCGCTTGGTGGTGGGGGGGACCTGCCACCTCTTGGCGATATGGGCGGGTTGCCGCCTCTGGGCGAGGGTGACTTGCCCCCCCCTCTGGGTGACGGTGAGTTGCCGCCTTTGGGCGGCGGCGATCTGCCCCCCCCTGGGCGGGGGGGATGGCGACCTGCCCCCCCCGCTCGATATCACGCCCATGGCCATGGACGGATTGCCCGAACCTGTTGGCTGATCGCCCCCCCTCCGGCTGTTGACCTGCATCAAGGCCTTGCGCGACAATTACGGGCAAACTGCTTATGGTTACAGGAGATTTGCAATGATCGACGTGGGCAAATACCGCAGCATTCTTGAAACGCGCCTGGAAGAGCTGGAAGCTCTGTTGCAGGAGATCGACAAGGAGCTGGACAGCCATCAGTCAAAAGACTGGGAAGAACTGGCGGTTGAGCGGGAAGGGGGGGACGAGGTGCTGGAACGCCGCGGGACCGATGCCCAGGCCGAGATCGCCAAGATCCGTGCGGCCCAGACCCGCATGGCGGAGGACGAGTTCGGCTATTGTGTCGAATGTGGGGGGGACGAGATTGCCGAGGAGCGGTTGGAGGTGGTGCCTCACACCCCCCCTTTCTGCCGCAAATGTGCTGCCAAGCACGATTAGTCATGTGACGGAGGAGGAGGATCAGATGGCATTTGAGGATATGAAGGCGGCGGTTGCGGCCATTCTGGACGAGATCGCCAAGCGCCCGAAGGATCGACATGTCTTGCAGGAGCAACTGCGTGAGAAGATTGCCGAGTTCGAGGCGATGGGTCTGCCCGTGCCCGAAGACTATACGCGTCTTGTGCAGGAATTGGACGACGATGACGCGGACGATTTGTTTGACAACATGCCGGTCTGATACATGCAGGACCCATTGATCAACGCCCGCGCTCGTCGCGGGCGTTTTCATGTTTGCCTCCGGCGCGCGGGCAACTAAATTGCGTCCAGCACCGAGGAGGGGGGGACATGAACGACCACGTCACATATGAGGTCCAGGACGGCGTTGCCGTGCTGACCATCGCGCATCCGCCTGTAAACGCTTTATCTTTTTCCGTTCGCAGCGGGTTGTTTGACGCCGTGGAACGGGCCGATTCAGACCCGACCGTTCGGTCGGTATTGATTCGGGCGCAAGGCCGCACCTTCCCCCCCGCCGGTGCCGATGTGCGCGAATTTGGCAAGCCCCCCCGCGCCAAGCCGATCCTGTCCACGGTGGTGGCCCGGATCGAGGCCTGTACGAAACCGGTCGTCGCCGCTGTGCAGGGCACGGCGCTGGGCGGCGGGTTCGAGGTTGCCCTGGGCGCGCATTTCCGCCTTGCCAACCGCAAGGCGCGTTTCGGACTGCCCGAAGTGGGTCTGGGTGTTCTGCCCGGTGGGGGGGGAGGGACGCAGCGGGTACCACGCCTGACCGGGGGGGCGGTGCCGGCGCTGGACATGATGCTGTCGGGCAAGCCGATCAGTGCCGAGAAAGCCAGCGACCTGGGGGGGCTGGTCGACGCTTGGTGGATGGCGACGTGGCCGCTGCCGGGTTCGCCTTCGCCCGCGACCTGGCTGAAAAAGGGGGGGCTGCTCCACGGCCGACCCGCGCCCGGCGCGACGGGTTCAATGACGTGGCGGCCTACACCGCCGCCATTGCCGCGCGTCGGGCCGAGGCCGCCAAATCGCCGCTGGCCGCCCCCCCAGGCAAGATTGTTGATTGCGTTGAAGCGGCCATGCTTTTGCCCTTCGACGCCGGGATCGCCATGGAACGCGCCGCTTTCGACGACTGCGAGAACTCGGAAGGGGGGGCCCGCGCCTTGCGCCATGCCTTCTTTGCCGAACGCCGGGCGGCCAAAGTGCCGGAGCTTGACGGCGCAGCCCTGCGCGAGGTGAACACCATAGGTGTGGTCGGAGCGGGCACGATGGGCACAGGTATTGCGGTTGCCTGTCTGGATGCAGGCTTTCCAGTCACCCTCGTTGAACGAGACGATGAAGGCCTGATGCGCGGGGGGGTCGAAAAGATTGACGCGATCTATGAACGCTCCTTGAGCAAGGGCCGAATTGATGTCGCTACCCGTGACGCGCGTATGCGGCTTTTGTCTGGCACCACGCGCATGGAGGACCTGGGGGGGCGCGTTGATCTGGTGATCGAGGCGGTGTTCGAGGAGATATCGGTCAAGGAGGGGGGGGTCTTTGCCCAACTGGATGCGGTCATGAAGCCGGGCGCGATCCTGGCCACGAACACCTCCTATCTGGATATCAACGCACTGGCCGAAACCATTTCACGTCCCGAGGATGTGGTCGGGTATCACTTCTTTTCACCTGCCAATATCATGAAACTTCTGGAAGTCGTGGTGGCGGACAAGACGGACCCGAATGTGGTCGCCACAGGCTTTGCGCTGGCCAAGAAGCTGCGCAAGGTGCCGGTGCGGGCGGGTGTCACGGATGGGTTTATCGGCAATCGCATCCTGGCGGCCTACCGCTTGGCGGCCGATTTCATGCTCGAAGACGGCGCGACGCCCGCGCAGATCGACGCCGCGATGCGGGCCTATGGTTTCCCGGTTGGGCCCTACCAGGTGCTGGACATTGCCGGGCTTGATATCAGCTGGGCTCGGCGCAAGCGGCTGGCGGCAACCCGCGATCCGGCGCATCGTTATGTGACGATCGGTGATACGCTGTGCGAACGTGGTTGGTTCGGGCAGAAAGCCGGGCGCGGTTATTACCTTTATGATGCGGGCAGCCGCGTGGGGGGGCGTGAGGACCCCCCCGAGGTACTGCAGACTATCGCGGAGGCGCGGGCGGCCAAGGGGGGGATCACCCCCCCGCGCGCGTTCACCACCGAGGAAATCCAGGCCCGTTGCCTGGGGGGGGCCATGGCCAACGAAGGCGCGCGGCTGCTGGAAGAAGGCGTGGCGCTGCGCCCCCCCTCGGACATCGACGTTGTGCTATTCTTTGGCTACGGGTTCCCGCGCTGGCGGGGGGGCGGGCCGATGATGGCTGCCGATCTGCGCGGTTTGTTGACGGTCGAAAACGAGTTGAAGTCCTGGGTGCCGGAAGCCCCCCCCGAATTCTGGACCCCCCCGGCGCCGCTCTGGGATGATCTGGTGAAGAACGGGCGGCACTTTGCCGATATGAACGACGACTGAACCACTTGAACACAAAGAAAAAACGCCCGCCGAATTGGCGGGCGTTTCTGTTTTCTGTTGCGCGGATCAGGCTGCTAAGCGGCTGTAGAACCGTCGCCTTTTGCGGCCATGTCGCGCAGGGTGTCGGGCGTGGTGAAGCGCGCGCCGTGCTGTTCGGTCAGGCCATCGCAGATCTCCACCGCTTTCTCGGCACCGATCATGTCGAGCCAGCTCAGCGGACCGCCCGACCACGGGGGGGCAAAGCCCCCCCAGCCCAGGATTGCGCCCACGTCGCCCTCGCGAATGTCCATCAGCACGCCTTCTTCCTGGGCGCGCACGGCCTCCAGCACCTGGGCCATCATCAGGCGATGCTGCACGTCTGTCAGGTCGGTTGATCCTCGGCCAGCGGATATTTCGCGGCCAGACCTTCCCAGAGCTGGGTGCGCTTGCCCTTGGCGTCATAGTCGTAGAAACCGGCGTTCGTCTTGCGACCCAGGCGCCTTCGTCGAACATCCAGAAGACGACTTCGTCCACGGCTGAGTCAGGATAGGCATCGCCCATTGCTGCGCGGGTGGCCTTGGCGATTTTCACGCCCAGATCAATCGACGTCTCATCCACCAGCTGCAGCGGCCCGACCGGGAAGCCCAGCAGGCGTGCGGCCCCCCCTTCGATCAGCGCGGGGGGGGCAACCCCCCCTTCGCCGACCATACGGATCCCTTCGTTGATATAAGGAATGATGCAGCGGTTGGCGTAGAAAAAGCGCGCGTCATTGACGACGATGGGTGTTTTGCGGATCTGACGCACATAGTCGAGCGCCTTGGCCACAGCACGATCGCCGGTCTCCTTGCCCTTGATGATCTCGACCAACAGCATCTTCTCGACTGGCGAGAAGAAGTGAATGCCGATGAACTGCTCGGGCCGCACGCTGGCCTTGGCCAGGTCGGTGATCGGCAAGGTCGAGGTGTTGGTGGCAAAAATGCAATCCTCGCCCACGACGGCTTCGACCTTTTGGGTCATCTCGGCCTTCACACCCGGATCTTCAAACACCGCTTCGACGATCAGATCACAGCCTTTCAGTGCGTCCAGATCGGTGGTGGCGATGATGAGGTTCAGAAGTGCGTCTTTCTTCTCTGGCGTGGTTTTCTTACGGGCGATGCCCTTGTCCATATAGGACGCGGAATAGGCCTTGCCCTTGTCGGCGGCTTCCTGGGTCTGGTCGATCAGCACCACCTCGATCCCGGCCTTGGCCGACACCAACGCAATGCCCGCGCCCATCATGCCCGCGCCCAGCACGCCGACCTTCTTGACCGACTGATCGGGCACATCGGCGGGGGGGCGCACCGCGCCTTTCTCCAGCGCCTGTTTGTTGATGAAGAGCGAACGGATCATGGCCGAGGACGACGGTTCATCAGCACGTTCACGAACCAGCGGCATTCCACACGCAGGGCGTCATCAAAGGGCACCATGGCCCCCCCCTCATAAACCGCGGCCAGCAGCGCCTTGGCGGCCGGGTAGGCACCGTTGGTCTTGCCGTGGATCATCGCGGCGGCCCCCCCGACGAAGGTCTGGAAACCCGCAGGATGATAGGGCGCGCCGCCGGGCATCTTGTAGCCCTTGGCGTCCCAGGTTTGACGATATCGGCGTCAGTGGCGTTCAGCACCCACTCCTTCGCACGGGCCTGCAGTTCGTCCGCCGGGACGACCTCGTCGATCAGACCTGCGGCCTTGGCCTTGTCCGGGCTGACGGTCTTGCCTTCCAGCAGGAAGGGGGGGGCCGCCGCCATCGCGCCCATCTTGCGCACAAGCCGGGTGGTGCCACCCGCGCCAGGGAAGATGCCGACCATGATCTCAGGCAGGCCAATCTTGGCCTTCGGATTGTCGGCGGCGATGATGCGGTGACAGGCCAGCGGGATCTCCAACCCGATGCCCATGCGATGCCGGGCAGGGCAGCGACGATCGGCTTGCCGCCCTTCAGGGTCTTGGGATCCATGCCCGCGCGCTCGATCTTGCGCAGGCCGTGGTGCATCGACATGATCCCGTCGAACAGGCCCTGCGCCGGGTTGTCGCCCGCGCTTTCCTTCATCTTGGCGATGACGTTCAGGTCCATGCCGCCCGCGAAATCCTTCTTTGCGGAGGTAATGATTACGCCCTTCACGGCGTCATCGGCCAGGGCGGTGTCGATATGGGTGTCCAGTTCGCGCATGCCTTCCATCGACAGCACGTTCATGGATTTACCGGGCAGGTCCCAGGTGATGGTGGCGACGCCGTCGGCGTCAACGGAATAGTTGAAATCAGCCATGTGTACGTCTTCCTTTTACACGCGTTCGATGATGGTTGCGGCACCCATGCCCGAGCCGATGCAGAGCGTGGCGAGGCCGGTTTCCTTGTCAGACCGCTCCATTTCGTCCAGCAAAGCGCTCAAGATCATCGCACCGGTGGCCCCCCCCAGCGGGTGGCCCATGGCAATCGCGCCGCCGTTCACGTTCACCTTGTTGGTGTCAGCATCAAAGGCCTGGATGAAGCGCAGCACGACGGAGGCAAAGGCCTCGTTCACCTCAAACAGGTCAATGTCGCCGAAATTCATGCCAGCGGCCTGTAGAACACGCTCGGTGGCAGGCACCGGACCGGTCAGCATGATGGTCGGATCGGTGCCGACTTTCGACGTTGCGCGGACGCGGGCACGCGGTTTCAGCCCGTGTTCCTCGCCGAACTCCTTGTTGCCGATCAAGACGGCAGCGGAACCATCGGCGATGCCCGAGCTGTTGCCCGCGTGGTGCACGTGGTTCACACGCTCCAGATGCGGGTATTTCAGCAGGGCCACGGCATCAAAGCCGGGCATCGCCTCGCCCATCGCCTTGAAGGACGGGTTCAACCCGCCCAGGGTCTGCATCGTGGTCTCGCGGATCATTTCGTCCTCGTCCATGATGACAAGGCCGTTCTGGTCGCGCACGGTATAGACTGAATTCTTGAAGTTCCCGGCGGCGCGGGCAGCGGCGGCGCGTTTTTGGCTTTCAACCGCATAGGCGTCGCAGTCGTCGCGGCTGAACCCGTATTCGGTGGCGATGATATCCGCCGAAATGCCCTGCGGCACGAAATAGGCCTTCATTGCCAGGTGCGGGTCGCGGCAATCGCGCCGCCGTCCATACCCATGGGCACGCGGGACATGCTTTCCACGCCACCAGCGATATAGGCCTTGCCGGCCCCCCCGCCCCCCCTGACCTGGTTCGCCGCCATGTTCACGGCCTCCAGGCCGGAGGCGCAGAAACGGTTGACCGAGACACCGGGGGGGATGCGTTCATCCAGGTCCGAGTAGAGCACGGCCGAACGTGCAAGGCAGGCCCCCCCCTGTTCGCCGACCTGGGTGACATTGCCCCCCCAGATCACGTCTTCGGCGAAATGTCCGGTCAGATTATTGCGGTTGGCCAGCTCATTCAGCGTGATGGCGGACAGACGGGCTGCAGTCACTTCGTGCAGCGTGCCGTCCTTCTTGCCCTTGCCGCGCGGGGGGGTGCGCACGGCGTCATAGATATAGGCTTCGGTCATTCGTCGAATTCCTTCCGTCAAGATCAAGCGCGGTCCGCAGGGGGGGAGCCGGGCATCAGGTCATAGGGGGGGTGTTTCCAGCCGGGCAGGGCGGCAATGCGGTCCAGCCAGGCGTTGATATGGGGGGGCCAGTCGGCGCGGTCGAAGCCGAAGGGCTCGGGGGGGTAGAACAGGTAGCCGCAGCAGGAGATGTCGGCGATGGTCACGTCGTCGCCCACCAGCCAGTCCTTGTCGGCCAGCTCGGTTTCCAGCACCTTGTAGGCGGCTTTCAGGCGGCCTTGGTTGAAGGCGATCACCTCGGCCGGGCGCTTGTCCTCGGGGGGGAGGAAATTCATCAGGAACCGGGTCATGCCGATTTGCGAGGACATCTTGTGATTGTCCCAGAACTGCCAGCGCAGCACCTCGCGCCGTTCGGCGGCGGACTTGCCGCCCAGCTTTCCGGACTTGGAGCTGACATAGTCCTGGATCACCCCCCCGGATTGCGACAGGGTTACATCCCCCCCGTCGACCATCACCGGTGCCTCACCCATGGGTTGATTTCGCGAATTCGGGGGGGCTGCGGGTCTCGCCGCCGAAGAAGTCGACATAGACCGGCTCCCAATCGAGCCCCCCCGAGAGTTCCAGGGCCAGCGCTGCCTTGTAGGCATTGCCGCTTTCACCGAAGCAGTAGAGTTTGATGGTCATGGTGTCCTCCCAGTCTCACGGACAGAGCCGGGGGGGGTTTCACACCCCCCCCGGACCCCCCCCGTGGGATATTTCCGGAAAGATGAAAGGGGGGGCGTGTGCGCTTTCATCTTTCCCCCCCAAATATCCCTGTCTGTGTCCCTTCCGGCGCACCTTGAAGGGCCCCCCCTTGGAAGGGGGGGTCAGCGCTTGCGCGCGTCCAACTCGGCGTTGAACAGGCGCAGGCGGGCGGTCAGGTTTTCCTGATCCGTCACGCTGTCGAAATGTTCGAATAGGAAGGACAGCGCCTCGCCCTCGTCCAACCCGGCCTCCTGCGCGAACCGTTTGAGACGGCGGTAGCCATCCTCGGTCATCGCGCAGGGAAAGCGGCGGGTCAGGCGGAAACGTTTGGGCATGGACTGTCCTTCCTTGTCGTGATCAGAACGCCTCGGCGTCCAGCGCCATCACCGGGTCGGCGCCGCTTTCGATACGGGCCAGGTGCATGGCGCAGGCGGGCAGGCGCCGGGCCATATAGTAGCGCGCGGTGGTCAGTTTGGTCTCGTAGAACGCCGCGTCATCGGTGCCGCTTTCGAGTGCGGTCAGCGCGGCCTTGGCCATGCGTGCCCACATCAGCCCCCCCAGGCAGACATGCCGAAGAGATGCATGAAGTCATACGAGCCAGCGAGCGCGTGGTTGGGGGGGTTCTTCATGCCGTTCTGCATGAAATACATGCCCGCCGATTGCAGCTGTTTGGAGGCACCTTTCAGCGGTTCGATGAACTCTGCCATGCCATCAACGTCGCTGTTTTCCTTGCAGAAATTCTTGATAAGATCAAAGAAGGCCATGACGTGTTTGCCGCCGTCCTGCGCCAGTTTGCGGCCCACCAGGTCCAGGGCCTGCACGCCGTTGGCACCTTCGTAGATCATGGCGATGCGGGCGTCGCGGGTGAACTGGCTCATGCCGTGTTCTTCGATATAGCCGTGGCCGCCGTAGATCTGCTGCGCCAACACGGTCATGTCATAGCCCTGATCGGTCAGGAAGCCTTTCAGCACCGGGGGGGTCAGGAGCGAGACCAGCCCGTCCGCGTCCTTGTCATCCGCGCGGTGGGCGGCGTCGATCATCTGTGCGCCCCCCCAGTAAAGGAAAGCGCGGCCGCCTTCGACAAAGCTCTTCTGATCCATCAGCGAGCGGCGGATGTCCGGGTGCACGATCAGCGGGTCGGCCGGGCCGTCCGGGTTCTTCACGCCGGTCACGTCACGGCCTTGCAGGCGGTCTTTGGCGTAGTCCACGGCGTTCTGATAAGCGGCCTCGGCCTGGGCCATGCCTTGCATCGCGACGCCCAGACGGGCCTCGTTCATCATGGTGAACATGGCGCGCATGCCCTTGTGCATGTCGCCCAGCAGATAGCCGGTCGCCTCGTCGTAGTTCATCACGCAGGTCGAGTTGCCATGGATGCCCATCTTCTTTTCAATGTTGCCCACGGACACGCCGTTGCGGGCCCCCCCGACCGAGCCATCCGCGTTCACGTTGAACTTGGGCACGATGAACAGCGACACACCCTTGATGCCCTCAGGCCCGCCGGGGGGGATCTTGGCCAGCACCAGGTGGATCACGTTGTCGGCCATGTCGTGATCACCGGCGGAGATGAAGATCTTCTGCCCCCCCGACACCTTGTACGACCCGTCATCCTGCGGTTCGGCCTTGGTGCGCATCAGGCCCAGGTCGGTGCCGCAGTGGGGGGGCTCGGTCAGGTTCATCGTACCGGTCCATTCGCAGGATACCATCTTGGCAGATAGGTCGCCTTCTGCTCATCCGTGCCATGGGCCAGGATCGCGCTGGCGGCACCGTGGGTCAGGCCCTGGTACATGGTAAAAGCCTGGTTCGCGGCCGAGAACATCTCGCCCACAGCCGTGCCCAGCAGAACCGGCATGTTCTGGCCGCCGAACTCTTCGGGCATGTCCAGACCGGTCCAGCCGCCCTCTTTCACCTGCTCGAACGCCGCTTTGAAGCCAGTGGGCGTGTAGACCACGCCATTTTCCAGCCGACAACCTCGTGATCGCCCACGGTGTTCAGGGGGGGCGTCAGCACTTCGGAAGCCAGTTTGCCGGCTTCTTCCAGAACAGCGGAGGTAAAGGATGGTTCCAGGTCCCCCCCATAGCCGGGGGGGATGTCGCTTTCATGGGCCTTCAGCACGTCGTGCATCAGGAAGGCCATGTCCTTGGTGGGCGCGGTGTAGGTGGGCATGCGTCGCGTATCCTTGTTGGTCTTATTGGGCCGTCACTGGGCGGCTTCGTCATTTTCGAAAGAGGCGATCATCTGCGCGCCCCCCCATTGCAACTGTTCTTTGAGATCGGCGATCGCCACATCCAGCTCCTCACGCTGTTTTTCAAGCGTATCCAGATGCCTTTGCGCGATCTGATAGGTCTCGCGCAGCTGGGTCTGCTGCTGGTCGCCCATGTCATACAGGTCAAGAAGCTGGCGGATTTCTTCCAGCGCAAAGCCAAAGCGCTTTCCGCGCAGGATCAGCTTCAACCGCGCACGGTCACGTTTGGTAAAGAGGCGTTTCTGCCCCCCCTCCCGGATGGGCGAGAGCAGCTCTTTCGCTTCATAAAAGCGTAAGGTGCGGGCGGTCACGCCATAGGCGTCGCACATCTCGCGGATGGTCATCAGGTCATCGGTCATTGTTGTCTCCGATATCGAATGCGGGAGCCCCCCGTATGCCGGGGGGGCATACCCATTGCCTACACTACAGCTTTACGTTGACGTAAATGTAACGTGACGTCAAAAATCCTGACGACGGAACGTCAGTTTCGGCCAAATTTGGCTGACGTTAGGGCAGCTTTGCCCGAAAAATATGCAAAACGCCCCCCCGAAGCAAAGCTCCGGGACGCCGAATCAAGCCAGAAATGAGACGGGGGGGTCAGCCCAGTTCGTTGGCGACATCGTCGCGCAGCTTTTGCAGGTCAGTGATCGACTCAACCAGTTCGTCCTGTTGCTTGCGCAATGCCAACAACTGCCGGTCCGCAAGCTCAACCCAGGCCTGCATCTGTGCCTCGGTGCCTTCCTCGTCATAGATCAGAAGCCATTGGCGCAGCTCTTCCAGTGAAAACCCAAAGCGGCGACCGCGCAGGATCAACGTCATGCGCGCCACCTCGCGCGGAGTGTAGAACCGCGAGCGGCCTTCCTTTTCGGGGGGGTTCAGAAGCTCGATATACTCGTAGTACCGCAGCGTGCGTGGGGGGGTCACGTCGAACTTGGCGCACATCTCCTTGAAGGTCAGGCGTTCCTCGGACATGTCTTCTCCCCCCCGGTCTTTCGTCTTGCCGCGAAGGTAGTCCGCTTGCGCGCAGGATTCAATTCATGAAACCGGGCGCAAGGAAATGGAATGCATATGCGACGATCAAAGCGGGCAGGGCGGAATAGATCGTGGCCACCACGGCTGCACGCGGGTTCAGCGCAATCGCCGGGAACAAAGCATCCCCCCCGTCGTTCGAGATCGCGTTGCCCATCACGGCAGCGAAGGGGGGGATCACTCCGTTGATGTAAAGCGTGGTCACCAACACTTGCGGGCCACAACCGGGAATGAAGCCCACCAGCACGCCCATCAGGGGGGCAGCAGGGGGGGGCAACCGACTGGAACAGAAGACCGATGTCGACACCGCCGAACTCCGCCACATAGTCATAGGCCAGGTAGGCACCGATCACCCAGACCGAGATGAAGCTGGTCTCTTCCGCCATGCGCGTGACCGGGGGGGCGTCCTGCGTGTTGGTCATGGCCGTCAGGATCGAGGTTGCCCAGATGACCAGACCCAGGAACGTGCCAACCAGCGCAATCGGCAGGATCGGAACGCCCAGGATATGGCTGATCTCGACCTGTGCCAGCTGCGCGCCGCCGACGATCAAGCCGGGCACGACCAGGGCCAGATAGGTCCAATCTGTCACGCGGATGCGGCCAATGCGCGGGGGGGCAATTTCGCAGGCACCTTTGGTAACGGTCCTGTATTCTTGACTGTGGAACCTGTCGACAATCCAGCCGGACAAGATGCCCACGACAAAGGACAGGGGGGGCAGGATGATGATAGCCGCATCGGGCCGCGTCGCGATCAGCAGGAAGGCCGCGTCCCCCCCCATGGTGGCGGTCAGGGTCGCAACCACCGCACCGAACCCCCCCACGTTTCCTGAACTGTAGGCGGCCACGACAACGACCGCGCCGCCGCAGCCCGGCGTTGCACCCAGAAGCGCGGCCAGAGGCACCTGCGCGCCGCGGGCGTCTTTAGCGCCGAGCCGATGTCGAAGTTGAACAGCCTTTCCGCGCCGTAGAACAACATCAATGTGGCGGCAACGAAGACGGACACCTGCACATAGGCATCCATCATGAGCGATCGCGTCAACATGCCCAGATGTCCGGGCCAGGCCGCCAAGGCGGCCAGAAGCAGCACAACAACCAGGCGGTTGGGCCGAAAAATTCCCCCCCAGCGGTCTGCGGGGGGGACTGGGATGGTGCTGGTATCGGTCATGACGTCCTGCAATTGCGAATTATTCTCAATTGCAGAAAATACCACTTGCCCCCCCGGCATATGCAAGCAAGAATAAATCGCGGGGGGGAAGAGGACGGAAGGATTGCACGGACATGACCGAGCTACCCCCCCCTGAAAAGAAAGCGGAAATCGCCAAACGTTTTACCGAGGCGATCCCCCCCCACTGCAAGGCGTTGGGCATGGAGTTGACGAAGATTGGCGACGGCGAAGCCTTCATCGAAATGCCTTATGATGAGCGATTCATCGGCGATCCGCGCACTGGTGTGATCCATGGCGGTGCGGTCTCGGCACTGCTGGACACGTGTTGCGGCGCATCTGTCATGAGCCATCCGCGTGCCCCCCCCGCAATCACCGCGACGATTGACCTGCGCATCGACTATATGCGCCCGGCAACTCCGGGGGGGCAGAGGATCCGGGCGCAGGCGACCTGTTATCGCGTCACGAAATCCGTGGCCTTCGTACGCGCCGTGGCACTGGACGACGACGAAGACCGCCCTGTGGCCACCGCCGCGGGCACCTTTACTGCCGATCACGCTCCGGGCCGAAAATCCAGCGAGGCCCTGTCATGAGCCGTCCCAGACCGGAACCGGTCCATGTGGTGCAGAAACGCCGCGACGCTGCGCTGCGCGCCTTGGTGCACGGGGGGGTGCCCTATGTCGAGTTTCTGGGGGGGATCGAGTTCGACCGCCGTGGCGACGAATTGACCGCGGTTCTGCCCTTTGCGGATAAGCTGATCGGCAACCCGATGTTGCCTGCGATCCATGGCGGCGTGACGGCAGCCTTTCTGGAAACCTCGGCCATCATCGAACTGGGCTGGTCGATCCTCTGGGATCAGATCGAAAGTGGTCAGGTTGATCCGGAAGAACTTACACCGGGTCAGTTGCCACAGTTTCCCAAGACGATTGGCTTCACGGTGGATTACCTGCGATCCGGCCTGCCGCGCACGGCTTATGCGCGCGCGCGGGTTGTGCGCTCCGGGCGGCGGTACGCGTCCGTGCATGTCGAGTCCTGGCAGGACAATCGCGACAGGCTCTTTGCCCAGGCGACGGGGGGGCATTTCCTGATGCCAATGTTGGATGAGTGAAAGTTCTACCCGCGAATTGACCCATTCCAGGGTGCTCAAGATCGCAATTCCAATCGTGCTTGCGAATGCTACGGTGCCAATTCTGGGCGCTGTAGACACCGGTGTGGTCGGGCAGATGCAAGCGGCCGCGCCGATCGGTGCCGTCGGCATCGGCGCGATCATTCTGACAGCGATCTACTGGATCTTCGGCTTTCTGCGCATGGGCACCACCGGGCTGACAGCCCAGGCGCTTGGCGCAGGAGACCGGGGGGGCGAGGTCGCGGCATTGCTGACGCGCTCGCTTCTGATCGGGCTCGCGGGTGGTGTGCTGATGATCCTGTTGCAGGCACCGCTGTTCTTCGGTGCCTTTTTGGTCGCACCCGCCTCCCCCCCCGAGGTCGAAAACCTTGCGCGCGATTACATGGCGATCCGGATCTGGTCCGCGCCGGGTGCAATCGGGCTGTATGGCATTACCGGCTGGCTGATTGCCTGCGAACGCACCCGCGCGGTCCTGATCCTGCAGCTCTGGATGAACGGGCTGAACATCGCGCTGGACCTATGGTTCGTGCTGGGGGGGTTGGACTGGGGGGGGTAAGCGGTGTCGCCTTGGCAACGTTCCTTGCGGAATGGAGCGGCTTTGCCCTGGGCCTCTGGCTCTGCCGGGATGCCTTTCGCCGCCCGGAATGGCGCGATTGGGGGGGACGGGTGTTTGACCGCGTGATCCTCAAGCGCATGGCGGTGGTGAACGGCGACATCATTGCCCGCAGCGCGATGCTGCAGACCCTGTTTGTGAGCTTCCTGTTCTATGGGGGGGCGATTTACGGCGACGTTACTCTGGCGGCCAACCAGATCCTGCTGCAATTCCTGCATATTACCGCCTATGCGATGGACGGTTTCGCCTTCGGCGCAGAGGCCCTTGTCGGTCAGGCCTTGGGCGCGCGAAACCGCATTGGCTTGCGCCGGGCCGCGGTGTTGTCGAGCTTCTGGGGGGGCGGGGGGGTCATCGTGCTTGTGCTGGCCGCGGTTTTCGCGCTGGGCGGCGGGTTAATCATCGACCTCATGACCAACGCATCCGAGGTCCGTGTCGAGGCGCGGGCCTACCTCATCTGGATGGTACTGGCCCCCCCGCTGATCGGTTGGGCCGCCTGGATGCTGGACGGGATTTTTATCGGGGGGGCCACGCGCACGCGCGACCTGCGCAATATGATGGCCCTGTCTTTTGTCATCTACCTGGCGGCGCTGGCCGTCTGCCTACCGCTCTGGGGGGGCAACCATGGGCTTTGGCTGGCGCTGTTGATCAGCTTCGTGGCGCGCGGGGGGGCGACACTGGCGTGGAAATACCCGGCGCTTGAGGCGCAGGCGGGTTAGAACAGCTCCAACACGCTTTCCGGCGGTCGGCCGATCCGGGCCGTGTCATCCCTGATCACGATGGGACGCTCGATCAGGATCGGGTGTGCAACCATGGCGGCGATCAAGGTTGCTTCATCACTGTCACGGTTCAGGCCCAGCTCCTTGAAAACAGTCTCGCCGGTCCGCATCATCTCGATAGGAGCTTTGCTTAGCGCTGCCAATACCCCCCCTCGGATGTCATCTTCGGTGGGCGGGTGGTCCAGATACTTGCGCACCTCGGGTTCACGCCCGTGTTCTTCAAGCAGGGCGAGGGTTTGGCGTGACTTCGAGCAGCGCGGATTGTGCCAAATGATCAGGCTCATAGCCAGTCCTCCCGTCCGGTGCCGACCGCGTCCGAGACGTGATCGAACCCGTCGCGCGCCAGCAGGTCATCAAGGCCAAGGGCGATTTCCTCGACCAGCGACAGCCCCCCCTTGTAGGCCAGCGCCGAATAGAGCTGGACCACATGGCGCCCGCGCGGATTTTCTGGTAAGCATCTTCGGCCGAACCAATGCCACCCACACCGATCAGGGGGGGCATTTCGCCATTGGTCAAATGGCTTAGGTGAGCGAGTGTTCTTGTAGACTTTTCGAACAATGGTGCGCCAGAAAGGCCCCCCCCAACCTCGACCTTGCTTACACTTTTCAAACCTTCACGGTCCAAAGTGGTGTTTGTCGCAATCACGGCGTCGATCTTGACCTCCATCGCCACCTTTGCCACCTCGGCAAGCTCCTGATCGGTCAGATCCGGGGGGGCGATCTTGAGGAAGATGGGGGGGGTGTATTTGCCCAACGTATCGCGCACCTCCAGCACCCCCCCTGTCAGGAGTGCGCGCAGGGCGTCCGCGCCCTGCAAGTCACGCAGCTTTTCAGTATTGGGGGGGGAGGAGACATTCACAGTCGCGAAATCCACAAGCGGTCCACAAGTGGCCAGCACCTTGGCGAAATCCGCCGCGCGGTCGTCACTGTCCTTGTTCGCGCCCAGGTTCAGCCCCCCCACCGGCACGGGGGGGCGGCGGCGTGAACGACGGGTCAGGCGGGCGGCCGCCGCGTCCATGCCTTCGTTGTTGAAACCATAACGGTTGATCACGGCTTGATCTTCGGTCAGGCGAAACAGCCGTGGTTTCGGGTTGCCCGGTTGCGCGCGCGGGGGGGTGACCGCGCCGACCTCGACAAAGCCGAACCCCCCCGCCTGGGTCAGCGCATCCACCACCTGGGCGTTCTTGTCGTACCCGGCGGCCAGACCAACCGGGTTGGTCAGTTCCATCCCGCAGAATCTGGTCTTCAACCGGTCCGTGGTGACCAACCCGGACAGCGGCACAACGCCCATCTTCATGGCGGTCAGGGCAAGCGAATGCGCCCGTTCGGGATCGACCTGATGCAGCACTTTCAGCGCAAGCTTTTCGACGAGGTTCATTGCATGTCCTCCGGAAATTCATGCCCTTGCGGACCGAGCGGCAAGGGGGGGCGGTGCCACAGCACGTCTTCCAAACGCAACGCCCTGTAAAGGTGAGGGAATAATGCACCACCGCGCGACGGTTCCCATTTCAGTGCGCCGCCCAGAGCCTCGGCCTCCAATGCCAGGAGCACCAGCCCGTCTTCGCCCGCGAAATGTTTCGCGGCCGTTTCGGCGGCTTGCGTGGCGGTCGAAAAATGCACGAAGCCATCGGCCAGATCGACAGGGGGGGCCCCCCCAGCGTTTCGCCAGCTGCCTGGAAGGCTGCCCATTCGTCTGGTCGGAAGATCTTGTAAACCAGCATGGGGGGGTCGACATGCCGCGAAGGGCGGGCAAGGTCAAGGCGACACTGTCACGCGGGTGTCACATGCAGGCGCGATGTGGCTGACCCAAGGGCAATCAACGTCTGGTTTTGACTTGGCCCCCCCCGACTCGCGTCAATCTGACCACAAGATCAAAAATCAGGGGGGGGTTACCATGATGAAACATGTTCTGACATCGGTGGCGGCGCTTGCCCTCACCAGCGGTATGGCAATGGCGGATTATACGCTGACCATCCTGCACACCAACGACTTCCATGCGCGGTTCGAGCCGATCAACAAGTATGACAGCGGCTGCAAGCCCGAGGACAATGCCGAAGGCAAGTGCTTTGGCGGCTCTGCACGTCTGCAAACGGCGATTGAAGACGCACGCGCACGGTCGAACAACGCGATCCTGGTGGATGGCGGCGACCAGTTCCAGGGCACACTGTTCTACACCTATTACAAGGGTGCGCTGGCGGCCGAGATGATGAACCAGATGGGGGGGTATGACGCGATGACCGTGGGCAACCACGAGTTTGACGATGGCCCCCCCGAAGTTCTGCGCGGCTTTGTGGACTCGGTGGATTTCCCGATCCTGATGTCGAACGCGGATATCTCGGGAGAGGAGCTGCTGGCCGGCGCGATCCAGAAATCCGTGGTGATCGAACGGGGGGGCGGCGAGAAGCTGGGCCTGATTGGCCTGACCCCCCCGCAGGACACGGATGAGCTGGCCAGCCCCCCCGGCGACAATGTGGTCTTTACCGATCCGGTCCAGGCGGTGCAGGGCGAGGTCGACAAGCTGACCGAGATGGGCGTGAACAAGATCATCGTGCTCAGCCACTCGGGCTATGGTGTCGATCAACGTGTGGCGGCGGAAACCACCGGGGGGGTTGATGTGATCGTCGGTGGCCACACCAATACGCTCCTGTCCAACACCAACGACCGCGCCGAGGGCCCATATCCCACCATGGTCGGCAGCACGGCGATTGTCTCGGCCTATGCCTATGGCAAGTTCCTGGGTGAGCTGAACGTGACCTTCAACGATGCCGGCGAGATCACCGAAGCCGTGGGTGAGCCGTTGATCATGGATGGTGAGGTGCACGAGCACGAAGCCACCGTGGCGCGTATCGCCGAGGCCGCTAAGCCGTTGGATGAGATTCGCAACCGGGTGGTTGCCGAGACCGCTGAGGCCATTGACGGCGAGCGGGGGGGCTCGTGCCGTGCGGCCGAATGCACCATGGGCAATATCATCGCCGATGCCATGCTGGCGCGGGTCAAGGATCAGGGCATCCAGATCGCAATCCAGAACGGCGGCGGCATTCGCGCCTCGATTGACGCGGGCGAGGTGACCATGGGCGAGGTGCTGACGGTTCTGCCGTTCCAGAACACCCTGTCGACGTTCCAGGTGACCGGCGCAACCATTCTGGAAGCACTGGAAAACGGTGTCAGCCAACATGAGGACGGCGCGGGTCGCTTCCCGCAGGTCGCGGGCATGAAATACACCTTCGACGTCTCGCAGCCTGCCGGCTCGCGGATTTCGGACGTGATGGTCATGGAAGGTGGCGAATGGGTCGCGATTGATCCGGCCAAGACCTATGGCGTGGTGTCCAACAACTACGTGCGCAACGGCGGCGATGGGTACAAAATGTTCAAGGATGCTGAAAACGCTTATGATTTTGGCCCGGACCTGGCGGATGTTACCGCCGAATACATGGCTCGATGGGTCCGGTCATGCCGAAACTGGACGGGCGCATTACCGCAAAATAAGTGCCGGTTGACGACGTGGGCCCCCCCTGCCGGGAAACTGGCGGGGGGGGCCTTTTCTTTTTCGAGGGACAGATGGACCACCCGCTGATCGACCTCATCAATCAGAAAATCCGCGCTGCCGAAGAGGCGGGCGAGTTCGACAACCTGCAAGGGGGGGCAGGCAAGCCCTTGCCCAAGGTGGACGATCCCGAGAATGCTCTGATCAACCGATTGATCCGCGAAAATGGTGCGGTGCCGGAGTTTGTGACGCTTTCACGTGAGTTGGGACGTCTGCGCGCCGAATTGCGCGAGACCGGGGGGGACCGTACCAGGCGGCAGGAGATCATGAAAGAAATGTCCATGATGGACGCCAAGATCGAGCTGGCCCGCAAGGCGTATCGCTGATCCTGAACCTCCTACCCGTGCACCTCAAGCTGCGCCTTGATAACAGGATTGTCGCAAGGGGGGGCAGCCGTTGCACCCGGCTGGCGACTTGGTAGACTGGGGGGGATGAGCCGTGGGAACGAAGGGGGGGCAAAGTTGGAACGATGGCCGAACGCAGCACCCTGTCACATCTGTTGGGGGGGCGCATTGCCCGGGTTGGCCGGGGGGGGCAAGGCACCGCGCGCGACCCGCTGACCCTGTGTGATGAGCTGTTGGGCGACAAGGGCGAGGTGTCCGGCCTTGCCGCCGCGTTGGAAATTCTCGATGGGGGGGCCGAGGCGCTGGACAATGGGGGGGATTTGGCCAACTTCTTTGCCGCCCTGGCCGACCGGTTTTGCGTCGATCACGCGGCCCTTGCCCGTGCGGTAGCCGACTGGGATGGGGGGGAAAGCGCCGAAGGTGCCCGCGCCATTCACGACATCAGTGAACCGCGCAGTCTGGAGCTTATCCGCCGCATCAATCGTGCGCCCGGTGCCACCGCCCGGCTGGTGGCCCTGCGGGCCAAGCTGGTGCAGCACGCCCGCGCCAACCCCCCCGCGCTAAGGGGGGGGCTGGACGGCGACTTTCAGCATCTGTTCGCCAGCTGGTTCAACCGTGGTTTTCTGGAACTGCGCCATGTGGATTGGCGGAGCCCGGCGGAGGTGCTGGAAAAGATCATCTCCTACGAGGCGGTGCATGAAATCACCGGTTGGGACGACCTGCGTCAGCGGGTGGCGGACCCGGACCGGCGGCTCTTTGCCTTCTTCCACCCGGCCATGCCGGACGATCCGTTGATCTTCGTCGAAGTGGCGCTGATGGCCGAGATCCCCCCCGGCGCAATTGGCCAGATCATCAACGGCACGCGGCAGGCCATCGACCCGGAGGCCGCCAAGGTGGCGGTGTTCTATTCGATCTCGAACTGCCAGGCGGGGGGGCTGCGCGGGATCTCGTTCGGGAACTTCCTGATCAAACAGGTGGTGGCCGAATTGCAGGCGGAACTGCCGGGCCTGTCCACCTTCGTCACGCTAAGCCCGGTGCCCGGCCTGCGCCGCTGGGCGATGGCGGGCGGAGACGGGCTGTTGGACGGCACCGGCTGGATGCCCGAGCATGGCATGCCCGACGAGGCTTTGACAGCGCGTATCGCCGCGCGATACCTCACAGGGGGGGCGCGCCGCCCGCTCGGCACGGCCTTCGATCCGGTCGCGCATTTCCATCTGGGCAATGGCGCGCAGCTTTATGCGGTGCATGCGGGGGGGGCGATCCGTCGGACACGGGGGGGCAGGGGGGGAAATCATGGGGGGGGTCATGGTGAATTACCTCTATGATCTCAGCAAGATAGAGGCAAATCATCAAGCCTATGCCAACGAGGGCGAGATTGCCGCCGCACCCAAGGTGCGCGCGCTGGCACGCAAGTAAAGGACCACGAACATGTATGCACAGAACCATCTGGCCCACGCTATTTCGCGGGCCTCGGACGGGCGCGGCGACGCGCTGTTCCTGACCCGTCATCCGGATGGGGGGGCGCAGGTGAGTTATGCGGATTTCTGGGCGAATGCCGAACGCATGGCGGCGGTGCTGGTTGCCGCCGGGGGGGTCAAACCCGGTGACCGGGTTGCGGTGCAGGCCCCCCCCAAGACCGTGGCGATGCTGGAGCTTTACGTGGGCTGCGTGCTGGCCGGTGGTGTCTTCCTGCCCCCCCTGAACACCGCCTATACACCTGCCGAGGTCGACTATTTCCTGAGCGACGCGCGCCCGCGTGTCTTTGTCTGCGATCCGGCCAGTTTGGGCGCGTTGCGCCCTGTTGCTGATGCGGCAGGGGGGGTGGCGAGTATCTTTACCCTGGGCGCGGGGGGGGAGGTCGGCTCACTGATCGACGCGCAGACCGGCACCAAGCCGGGCTTTACCGCCGTTGCGCGCGGCGAGAAAGACCTGGCGGCGATCCTGTACACATCGGGCACGACGGGGGGGCGTTCGAAGGGGGGGGCGATGCTGACCCACCGGGCGCTGGCCTCCAACACTGAAGTGCTGCGCGACTATTGGCGCTTCACCGCGGATGACGTGCTGATCCATGCGCTGCCGATCTTTCACACCCACGGTCTGTTCGTGGCCACCAATGTGACGCTGATGGCGGGGGGGGCATCCTGCATCTTCCTGCCCGGTTTCGACGCCGACGCCGTGCTGGGCTACATGCCGCGCGCCACCGCGCTGATGGGGGGGGTGCCGACCTTCTATACCCGGCTTCTGGATCAGGAGGGGGGGCTTGGGGGGGAGGCCGCGAAGACCATGCGGCTGTTCGTATCGGGCTCCGCCCCCCCGCTGCTGACCGAGACCCACGACCGCTGGCGTGCGGTGACCGGCCACGCGATCCTGGAGCGCTACGGTATGACCGAAACCAATATGAACACCTCGAACCCCCCCTATGAGGCGTGCGGCGCGCGGGCACGGTGGGCTTTCCGCTGCCTGGGGGGGTGGAGTTGAAGGTCTGCGACGCAGAGAACGGAGAAGAGCTTGGCCAGGGTGAGATCGGTGTGATCGAAGTGCGCGGGCCGAATGTCTTTGCCGGTTACTGGCAAATGCCCGAGAAGACCGCCGAAGAACTGCGTGAGGATGGCTGGTTCATCACCGGCGACCTGGGGGGGATGGTCGATGCGGATGGCTACGTGACCATTGTCGGGCGCGGCAAGGATCTGATCATCACAGGCGGCTTCAATGTCTACCCGAAAGAGGTTGAAGGGGGGGTGATCGACGCGCTGCCCGGCGTGCTGGAAAGCGCCGTCATCGGCGTGCCGCACAAGGATTTTGGCGAAGGTGTCGTGGCCGCGGTGGTGCCCGAGAAGGGCGCGGCCTTGGAGGCTGAGGAAATTCAGGCGGGCGTCGCCGATCAGCTGGCGAAGTTCAAACACCCCCCCAAGGCGGTCGTTATCCTGCCTGAACTGCCGCGCAACACCATGGGCAAGGTACAAAAGAACGTGCTGCGGGAAGAATATGCGACGCTTTTGTCCTGAGGGATTGCGCCCTTTCCTTTTGCGCCTGTGGCGCAGTCGTCAAGGTCGCGGCGGGGGGTCGCTGCGCTCGGCCCCCCCCTTTTTGATACAAGGCAATGTTGTGGGTTTGCTCGCCTGGCAAGCGGATGTGAGACTGGGACGGGGGGGCGCTGCCCCCCCGGCGGCAGCAAGCTGCCGCTCCCCCCCGGGATATTTAAAGCGTTTCGAGATTAGTTTGGGACGCGAGTTAATCTCGAAACGCATGCAACATCGGAAGGTTGCGCGCGTTTCGCCTCATTGTTGTGTCTCAACAATAAGTCGAAACGCTTTAGGAAAGATGAAAGTGGCTTAGAGCCGATCCTTGATCTGATAGCCCCCCCAATAGGCCGCGCGCAGGAGCAAGCGACGGGCGGGGGGGCCAAAGGGGGGGAAGCGGGCGAGGGGGGGCGTGCTGTGGACCGCACCTGCGTTGCCGTGCCCAAGCACCATGTCGGCGAGCCGCGCACCGGTCCAGGTGCCCATGGCCACGCCGTTGCCGTGATAGCCAAGCCCGGCCCAGGCATCAGGCCAATCCCCCCCCAGCGGCCCGGCGTAGGGGGGGGTGAGATTGCGGGTCAGGCACAGCAGGCCGGACCAGAAATGCGGCGTTTCTACCTGCGCCCAGGCGGGGGGGAACATGCGGGCGAGGTCGGCCTGTGTCTTGGCGCGCATGGCGTCCTGGCCTTCGGGCGTGGCCGTGACATTACCGCGTGTGCCGATCAGGAATCGCCCGTCGGGCAGCAGGCGGAAGTAGTGCAACAGGTGACGTGTATCATAGGCCATAAGGTCGGTGGTCCAGCCCTGTGCGGTTTTTTTTCTTCTTGGGTCAGTGGGCGGGTGACCAGAATGTTCGACTGCACCGGCAGGTAGCGATCCGATAGCCAGTTGGGCAAATCCTCGGCGCTGTAACCATTGGTGGCGAGGATCAGTTTTTGCGCGATGACCGTGCCGGTCGGGGGGGTGTCGAGGCGGTAGCCTTGACCGACCGGCGTGATGCGCGTCACCGGACTGTGCGCACGAATGTTTGCACCGGCCGTTTGCGCGGCAAGGGCCAATCCATGGGCATAAAACGCGGGGGGGTTCAGCGCAAAGCCCAGCTTCAGATGCATCGCGCCGTGGAACTCGGCACCGGACATGCCGCGTTCAGCCAGGGCTTCGCCGGGTATGACCTCGGCTTCCACCCCCCCCATGGCCCGCCAATCGGCGGCATCTGCCTTCAGGTCCGCAATGCGGGAGGGGGGTGGTGGGCCAGCTGCACCTCGCCGTCCGAGTGGGTTTCCGCGTCGATCCCGTGAGTGTCGAGCAGCTCTGCCACAAGGTCGACAGCGGCGCGTTCAGCGGCGTAATAGGCGCGGGTTGCGGTGTCCCCCCCGTGACGTTTGGCCATGGTTTCGGGCGACATCTTCGCTCCGCCTGCGCAGCAGAAACCGCCATTGCGACCCGACGCGCCCCCCCAACCGGGGGGGCGTTCGGCATCAAGCACTGTGACCTGCACGCCGGCCTGGGCCAGATGCAGTGCCGCGGAAAGCCCGGTGTAACCCGCACCAATTACCGCGACGTCGGTGGTCAGGTCGCCGTCAACCTGCGGCCAGTCATGGTCGGGCAGGTGCCAGAAACAATCGGCCCTGGCCTCTTGCCCATAAGCATAGGTTCATAGATCCTTTTCACAGCCGCCCAAGATAGGTGCGGTATTCCACCTGGCTGATTTCATTGGCCAGTTTGACAATCTCGTCATGGCGCACAGCGGCGTAGACGTCGCGGTAACGGGCCCCCCCCAGAAGGTCTTCGATAAAGGGGGGGCTGGCCTCGAATGCCTCGACCGCTTGTCGCCAGGTGGCCGTGAGGCGCTGGGCACGTACCGAATTGGGATCGTCCAGCGGCAGGGGGGGCAGGTCGGGCGTGGTGTCGAGCCCGTGCAGCATGCCCCCCCCAAGGATGGCCGCAATCGCCAGGTAGGGGGGGTTGGCGTCGGCACCCGAGATACGGTGCTCCAGCCGCGCGCCCGGCCCCCCCTTGGTCTCCGGCAGGCGCACCCCCCCGGCGGCGCGGTTGTCGAAGCCCCCCCAGTCTGGGGGGGCCGAGGGGGGGGCGAAGCTCATCGGTTGGAACCGGCGATAGGAGTTCATGTGCGGAGCAAACAACGCCTGGGCGTCGCGCATGGTGCTCAGAACGCCACCCACGGCCGCCTTCAACGTGTCCGACACGCCTTCGCCATCGTGGTCGAAGATGTTCTTTCCATCCGTGTCGACAACCGAGACATGGGCGTGCAGACCGTTGCCCGGGAACCCGGCATAGGGTTTTGGCATGAAGGTTGCCTCCATCCCGTGCGCGCGGGCAACGCCGCGCACCAGACGGCGGAACAGAAGGGCGGTGTCGGCGGCCTCCATCACGTCATCGGTGTGGTGGAAGTTTATCTCGAACTGGCCCGGCCCGTATTCGGCGATCAGCGTATCCGTCGCCAGCCCCCCCTGCGCGGCGGAGGCGTCCAGGATCGCGTCAAGAATACCCTGGGTCCGTTCCAGTACTTCCAGATCATAGTTTTGTGCCATCGGTGAACGGTCAGGCGGCTCGGGCGCGGCGTCCAGGTCCGAGCGGGGGGGCTTGAACAGGTAGAACTCCAACTCGGTCGCCAGCACCGGGTTCAGTCCCCCCCTGTCGGCAAAGCGCTTGACCACATTGGCCAGTTGCACGCGCGGCGATAGTTGGCTGATCTCACCCGTGTCCGGGTCCAGCATCTCGACCTGAACCTGGGCCACGTGCCCTTCGGCCCAGGGGGGGACCGGTTTCAGCGAACCGGGCACGGGCACGATACGCCCATCGGGATCACCGACGATGATGCCCAGCCCAGTTGCTTCGACCTCTTCGCCCAGAATGTTGGGGGGGGCATAGGTCGAATGGGGGGGCAGGCGCACGCCGCCTTCCGCCAGTTTCTTTTCGTCATTGCCAGGCAGCCACTTGCCGCGCAGCACCGCGTTCAGGTCGCAGAGCATCAGCTCCAGCCTGTCGGGACGCCCGTGCGTGTCGCAATAGGCGGCGTATTCTTGCAAGAAATCGGACATCAGTTTGCTTCCTGTTCGTCCCTCTGGCGCTGTGCGATGGCGCGTTTGGACATGAGCGATGTGGTGATCACGCCGACAGCCACGATCGAGATCAGAATGGTCGAGAGCGCATTTATCTCGGGCGAGACCCCCCCCAGGCGCACGGCCGAAAAGATCTTGATCGGCAGGGTGGTGGCGCTGGGCCCGGCGGTGAAGGAGGCGATGACCAGATCGTCAAGCGACAGCGTAAAGGCCAGAAGCCAGCCCGAGATCACGGCGGGCGCGATGATCGGCAATGTCACCAGCCGGAACGCATGGAACGGGGGGGTGGCCCCCCCAAGATCCAGGGCGGCTTCTTCCAGCGAGCGGTCGAATGTGACGAGGCGCGAGCTGACCACCACCGAGACGTAACACATGGAAAAGGTCGTATGCGCCAGCACGATGGTGGTGATCGACCGGTCCAGGCCGATGGCGATGAACAACAACAACAGTGACAGACCAGTGATCACCTCTGGCATCACCAGCGGCGCATAGATCATGCCCGAAAACAGCGTGCGGCCTGCGAAGCGCCCGCCGCGCACCATCGTATAGGCCGCCATGGTGCCCAGAACGGTTGCGAAGGTTGACGACAGCACCGCGACCTTCAGCGTGTTCAGGGCCGCGTCCAGGAAGGCCTCGTTTTGGAACAGCTCGCCATACCATTTGGTCGAAAAACCCGCCCAGACCGTGACCAGCTTGCCGCCGTTGAACGAATAGACGATCAGGATCAGCATCGGGATGTAGAGGAAGGCGAAGCCCAGGGTCAGGCTGACAGTGTTGAACCAGCTCAAACGTCTCATTTGCCGGCCTCCCGTTGTTTTTCCTCGTTGCGCTGGAACAGCACGATGGGAATGATCAAAAGCAGCAGCAGGATTACGGCCACCGCCGAGGCCACCGGCCAGTCGCGGTTCGAGAAGAACTCCTCCCACAGGACCTTGCCGATCATCAGCGTCTCAGACCCGCCAAGAAGGGCCGGGATGACGAACTCACCCATCGCGGGGGGGATGAACACCAGGAACGAGCCCGCAATGATGCCCTGTTTCGACAGGGGGGGCAGGGTGACCAGCCAGAAGGCTGTGAAGCGCGAGCAACCCAGGTCCTCGGCCGCTTCCAGCAGGCTTTCGTCCAGCCGTTCCAGTGCGGCGTAGATTGGCAGCACCATAAAGGGCAGGTAGGTGTATACGATGCCGATATAGACGGCGGTGTTGGTGTTGAGAATGGTCAGCGGTTCGTTCAACACACCGATGCCCATCAGGAGCTGGTTGAGCAGCCCCCCCTCCTGGCTCAGGATCGCCTTCCACGCATAGACCCGGATCAGGAACGAGGTCCAGAATGGCAGGATGACCAGCATCATAAGGGTTGGACGCCATTCGTCCGGTGCGCGGGTCATGGCATAGGCGATTGGGTAGCCGACGATCAGCGTCATGATGGTCGAGACGATCGCGATCTTCAGGCTCGACAGGTAGGCTTTCCAATAGAGGCTGTCCTCGGCAAGGAACCAGAAATTCTCCAGGTCCAGCTGCGAGGCCCAGTCGGTAAGGCCTTCCCATCCCTTGGACAGGTCCAACTGCGGCGTATAGGGCGGGATCGACAGTTCGATGTCCGACAGGCTGATCTTGAGCACGATCAGGAAGGGCACCAGGAACAGCGCCAGCAGCCAGGCATAGGGGGGGACTGAAATCAGGGCAAAACGGCGCATCAGTCCACCAGCACGGCACCGGCCGTGTCCGTGAAGCTCAGCCAAACCTCGTCTTCCCAGGTAAAGCTGCGTCGTGCCACCCGGCGGGTGTTGGCGGTCTGGGCCTTGATGATCTGCCATTGGGCAGCTCGACGTGATAGGTTGAGATGTTGCCGAGGTAGGCAATGTCATGCACTTGCCGCGGATCGTATTGTTGCGGTCGGCGGGTTTGTCGGAGGTGATGGTGACCTTCTCGGGCCGGATCGCCAGCGCGACCTCGGTGCCCTCGGCCAGGTCGCGTTTGGTCGCGGCCCAAAGCGGCGATTGTCCCTCGGCAAAATGGATATGCACGTGATCGGCATCGGCCCGCGTGGCCTTGCCGCGGATGATGTTCACGTCGCCCAGGAAGTCGGCCACATAGACTGAATTGGGTTCTTCATAAATGCGGTCGGGCGTGTCGACCTGCACGATCTTTCCGTGGTCCATGACCGCCACGCGGGAAGACACCGTCATCGCCTCCTCCTGGTCGTGGGTCACGATCACGAAGGTGGTGCCCGTGGTTTCCTGAATATCCATCAGCTCGAACTGGGTTTCCTGCCGCAGCTTCTTGTCGAGCGCACCCAGCGGTTCGTCCAGCAACAGAAGCTTCGGCGCCTTGGCGAGGCTGCGCGCCAGTGCGACGCGCTGGCGTTGCCCGCCCGAAATCTGGTGTGGCTTGCGTTGTGCGAATTGGCCCAGTTGCACAAGGCGCAGCATTTCCTCGACCCGGTTGCCGATCTTGTCCTTGTCCATACCCTCGCGTTTGAGGCCGAAGGCGATGTTGTCCCAGACTGACAGATGCGGGAACAGGGCATAGCTCTGAAACATCATGTTCACTGCGCGTTTATTGGGCGGCACGGGGGGGGCGATATTCTGCCGTCCAGAAGGATCGTGCCTTCGGTCGGGGGGGTCTCGAACCCGGCCAGCATGCGCATCATCGTGGTCTTGCCGCAGCCCGACGGGCCCAGCAGCGAGAAGAACTCCTTTTCGTGGATATCAAGCGTCAGATCGTCAATCGCGGTGAAGTCGCCGAAGCGCTTGGTCACGTTCTTGAACTGGATGATCGGTTTTGCTTCCGGGTCGTTCCACGGGGGGGCAAAAACCTGCTGTTCGGCGGCATCGGCCATCGTCATCTTCCTTCGCGCGTGTCTGGGATGAAAGAAGCCCCCCCCGAAGTGTCCGCCTACGGGGGGGGCCGAAGGCTCAGGTGCCCGATTTGATCCGGGTCCACATACGGGTCACGACCCGCTGAACCTTCGCCGGGTAGGGCGTGGTGGTATAGAGCGTCTCCATCGCCTCCGGGGGGGTCGGGTAGATCGCCGGGTCGGTGATCACATCCTCTTCCAGGAACTCCTGCGAGGCCTTGTTGCCATTGGCGTAGTAGACGTAGTTCGACGCTGCGGCCATGTTCTGTGCATCCATGATGAAGTTCAGGAAAGCATGGGCACCATCCGGGTTCGGTGCGTCGACCGGGATCGCCATCTGGTCAAACCACATGAGCGAGCCTTCCTTGACCGCGTTATAGGCGATTTCCACACCGTTTTCGGCCTCGTCGGCGCGGTCACGGGCCTGCAGCACATCCCCCCCAGACCAGCCAATTGCGACGCAGATGTCCCCCCCATTGGCGAGCGCGTTGATATATTCCGAGCTGTGGAACTTCTGCACATAGGGGGGGCGCACCGCGGTCAGCACCGGTTCGGCCTTGGCGATTACGTCCGGGTCATGGCTGTCCGGGTCCTCGCCCAGATAGGCCAGGGCGGCGGGGGGGATGAGTTCGGTCGGCGCATCCAGGAAATGCACGCCGCAACCTGCCAGTTTCTCCATGTTGGCCGGGTCGAAGATCAGGGCCAGGCTGTCGATCGGTGCGTCCTCGCCCAGGACTTCGGTGACCTTGCCCACGTTCACGCCAATCCCGGTCGTGCCCCCCCACATGTAGTTGATCGAATAGGCGTTGTCCGGATCGTACTGTGCGGTGCGCGAGCTGATCACGTCCCACATGTTTGCGATGTTGGGGGGGAGCTTCGACATGTCCAGCTTCTGAAATGCCCCCCCTGCGGTGACCTGGCGCTGCAGGAAGGTGCCGGTCGGCACCACCACGTCATAGCCCGACCCGCCAGCCAGCATCTTGGTTTCCAGCACTTCGTTCGAATCGAACACGTCATAAATCAGGTCATAGCCGGTCTCAGCCTCGAACTTTTCCAGCAATGCCTCGTCGATATAGTCCGACCAGTTGTAAACACGCACTTCTTCGGCCGTTGCGGCCCCCCCCGCGCAAAGGGCCATTGCGACCCCCCCCATGGTCACCCAAGTCTTCTTCATTCCAATTGCTCCCTGTTGTTCGGGGGGTCATGCCCCCCCAGGTTGTCCGGCATTTGATCAAAAAATTGCGCGCAAGGCAATATGGTAATATTCGCCGTAGCGCGCTAGGCTGCGTTTCAAGCTTATCCACCGGACCGGAATTGGCAAAGATATTGTGACAGGAGGCAATGGCGTGCAGGGCAGGGCGGCGAAACTACCGGATCATGAGAAAGTCTATCGCAGGTTGCGCGAGATGATCCTGTATGGCGAACTGACGCCAGGCCAG
>JDSH01000031.1_pt1 | contig 61419 bp, 90 predicted proteins | sample 199451 | NCBI WGS metagenome assembly JDSH01 (sample SAMN02584198, study PRJNA231836) | bioreactor metagenome | isolation source: continuous culture bioreactor electron acceptor NO2- transfer2 day 38 after... | place: Germany: Bremen | reverse complement strand
GTGACTTCCGCTCAGAAAGGTTTACTAGGTCTTCCAGAGCATAATCCGAATCAAGATGCGCGGTCGAATTAGTCTCTCAAGAATAATCAGCCGGAATCACGCACATTTGGCTGAAATGCTTGTATTTTGTGATCACAGCTACAGACTTCCGTGTATTGCAGCCGTCCACCAGCTGCAGGCGTGCACTCTATTGATTCCAGTTTGTTACCGCATAACCCTCCGTCGGCTAATCGATACCGGCAGAACTGGAGTTTCGCATCTGGATTACGACCACCTACCCCCCCAGCAGCGTCTTCCCTGTTTTGCCGATGATGACGTTCAGCTTGCTTGTAACGCAACAGTCCAATCAATCCGCCCACCAAGAGCCCACCAGAAACAGGGTCTACAAAGGATCTCAGCGGGGGGGAACCCGTATATTGCTGGCTTTGAGTGGTATGAATATCATAAGAATCGTCGTCTTCGCTCATCCTCGCCAATTCTGTCGAAACAAACTCTTCAAGCTCTTCGTATGTCGCAGCTCATCATCAAACCTGGTCAACACGGAGTCCAAGAGCTGAAGAATCAAATCTTTTCTGTCACTCGGCATTTCAATAGTGAGCATTTCACTACCCTCCTATATCTGTTGAGGTTTTTGCTTAATCCCAGCTAGTTGAGACAATCAGCATCACCCCCCCACCCTGATCTCGTTCTACCAAAGATCATCTGTATTCTGTACCGTTGTGGTATCTCCAGCTTCGATACCAGAACGAAGTTTTTTGGCTTTCGTGTCGACAAAGTAGCCAAAACCTATATTCCAGCTTCCGCTCCCTGTTCTGTCTTTAAAGCCCATCATTAGCCCCCCACGCCATAGGCCGAAAACGGATCACCGCCATCGGTGTCAGCGACACTGACTGAAATGAATGGACCTACGCCAACACTATGGGTATTTGGAAACATGCGACTTAAACGTTGATAGGTAAAAAAACTTATGTGTTTCGAGCATAAAACTTCCGCGATGTTCTCTCTCTTTGGTGACGACTATACGACCATCGCGAACGTCTACATCATCAATGCTCTGGTTGTGTAACTTCGTAAAGGCTATCCCTATTCCAAGCTTGAACTTCTCGAAGTCTTCTAGATCGTTGGCTGTTTCGTCCGCCTCCTTTGCTTCTACAATGTCTTGAGCTTTCTGGTTACTGAGAAGCTCAAATCTGTCTTCCAGGAGAGGAGCCAGGTTTTCAGTTGAGCCACCACCGGAGCCAAAAAGAGACGACTTGGAGTCATCATTACCAGACGATTCACCCAGACCCTCAAACAAATCATAAGATTTATTGCGCAATACTTGTGCCTTCTCTCGAAGACCCGCAGGAGAGTTAGGTAGTTGAGCACCTTCCTGGTCTAAACATTCATCCATCGTTGAATAAGGGACGGAACCAATAAGTCGATTCTTATATGGTTCCTCATTAGCCTACAGACCTTGTTTGGCGTCAATATATAATTTGCGCTATCTAGGGAAAGGGTGGATTCGTCGTCCTGTTGCTGAGCAAAAGCGGGAGATAGTCTGATACCGGCTGTGAAAAGCAGAACGAAAATAATAAGGAAAGATTTAAAATTTCGCATTGATGTAGCCCTTTCAGGTTACTGGTTAGACCAGATCAACTCATGGACTACAGCGATTCATCGCTCCGTGATGACCCCCCCAACATTCTTGTCTGTACATTTTTTTAACCTAACCAAAGTGGACGTATCGATCAAGTAGACACGCAGAGATCTTCAGAAAACGGGCCTTTTTGGCCAATACGGTGGCCTACGGTGTCAACAAAGTGTCCACGCGTTTGCGGTTTTATGTGGGGGGGTTGAGTGGGCTCAAAATTCTGTAACTATCTGATTGTGCAGGACTGTGTAGATATGCGGTGATTGCGACTCGGATTAAAAGTCCCCCCGTGTCGGTGGTTCGATTCCGCCTCCGGGCACCATGAATTCAATGACTTAGCCCACCTTGTGCGGGCTTTGTTGTTTCTAAATCTCCACAAATCGACACCGCGACGTTCAATCCCCCCCCTTAACGACCCCCCCCAACGGTTTTCGAGTTAACCATACCGCCACAAGTCACTACCCCCCCACGCCAACACCCGAACCCTGGCCATACCGTTGGCCGATAAACGACTAGCCTAGCAACCAACTTGTTCTATCATTTCAGTAAAACACCCTGCGCCATCAACAGCCCAGGCTTCCTACAAAGGATCCCCCCCCTAGATGTCCATCTTCAAGAAAAACGTCTGGCTGATTTTCTATCTCTTACTGCTATCAAGCATGTCCGTTCTAACAGCCATATCTGTTGCACGCTGGAACTCTCTGAATGAGTTTTACCAGACCAGCCAGGAGGGACTGGCAGCCCAATGGTTCTCGGCTTTTTCCTCTCTTCTCGAGCAACAAGAAGCCATTCTTACACTCACCGGTGAAAGCATACTTCAATCAGAGGCGCCTCAGGGCCCTGGCATCCAGAGCAAACTCGATCGGATGATGGAGATTAATCCGGACTTTTTCTCAGGATTTGCGCTCATCTCAAAAACAGGTGAGGTGATAGAGGTCAGTTCCAATCTTGATGGTGAAAATTTCCCGAACCTGCTAACGCTGCCAGAGGTTCGAAGCTCTTTCCTGTATGCCCTGGCAACAGACAAAATGGTGCTCGGCCGAACCTATCACGCACCACGCTTCGTTATTCCTGCTCGTAAAGCTGTCAGAAATACAGAAGGCGATGTGCTGGCGGTCATGACAGGAGCGCTGCGGCTGGACTCGAACGGAGGATTTTTTTCTCGGAACCGGGTTCTCGGTCCATTTAATCAGATCAGCATCGTCCGCGAACAGGACTGGTATTTTCAGTATGCGACTAACGGCCAACTGATCCAGGACTTTCACCAACGGAAAGCCAGTGATTCACTGATCGAGAGCCTGAAGGCCGCTTCGCACAGCTCCGCCGAAGCTGGCACGACCGACCAGCAAACGTTCAGGATATCCTACAATGCCGGGGGGGCCGACAGAGGAGAGGTTCAAGGTGTTGCTTTCTATAACTCCAGGTATGAATACTGGTTGATATCTGACATTCCGGCCTCCTTTTTGTTTCGTCGATTCCTCGAGAGTTTCGCCGGTTATCTGGCCATCTTTCTGACCTTCCAGATCGCCATGTTTTTCGTGTTCAGATACATAGATCGCATTGAGAAAGGTCGCCGTGAGCAGCTTCAGTTTCTGGCGGATCACGATGCCCTCACCCAGCTTCCTAATCGAAACTATCTGCTGTCGCGATTCGAAGCCTGGGTGCAGGATAAAAGTTCTTTTTCATTGCTATTCATCGATCTGGATAATTTCAAAGGAATCAATGACAGTTTTGGCCACAGCATCGGTGACATCATCCTCATTGAACTCGCCGAAAGGTTCCGCAACGTTGTCGGCGATAACGACCTCCTGATCCGCCACGGTGGTGACGAATTCGTGCTTTTGACCGACGGAGAGTCTCGCTCTGAATGCGAGCAGCGCGCGGTACACCTCATCAATCAAGCCTGCGAACGGGTTGTTGCTCAAGACCTCAGCTTCGAACTGAGCTGCAGCATTGGCATCGCGCAGTTCCCCCCCGAACATGGGCAGGAACTTGATAGCCTGTTGAAAGCCTCCGACATTGCCATGTACGAGGCAAAAAAAGAAGAAGGCCTCGATTGAAGTCTTTCGCCCGGAGATGGAGAACGCTTATATTCGAAGAATCACCCTTGAACGCGCCTTGAACGGTGCCCATGACCGTGGCGAGGTGTTCATGATGTATCAACCACAGGTCGACAAACACGGCGCACTTATTGGTGTTGAAGCACTCGTACGATGGCAGCACCCGGAGCTCGGAATGATCCCCCCCCAGATGAGTTCATTCCGATTGCAGAAAGCTCTGGAAAGATGGGCTCTCTTGGCAGGTTTATTGTTGAGCGATCGCTGAATCAGATTGCCTCACTGCAGCGCAAAAATAATCAACGCTTCCAACTCTCGATTAACATCTCAGCTACGCAGTTCTCAGAACCGGGCTTTGCCGGAAATCTCATATGCAGCATTGAGGAAGCAGGTATTCCTGTTGAACAGGTTTGCCTTGAAATCACCGAAAGTCAGTTCATCGAGGAACTGGACTCGACAACTGCTGCACTCGATGAACTGATCTCCGAGGGCATACGAATATCACTCGACGACTTTGGGACCGGATATTCGTCTTTGAGCATTCTCCGCGACCTCGCAATCAACGAGCTCAAGATCGACAAAAGTTTTGTCAGAAATATCCTGTGGGATGATACTTCCCTGAAAATGGTGAAAAACATCATCAGTATCGGTCGCCTGTACAACCTGCAGATACTCGCTGAAGGGGGGGTGGAAACTGAAGCGGAGATGCAGGCGTTAAGGCAATGCGGATGCGATCTTTTTCAGGGTTATCTTTTCTCCAAACCCATTGATATTGAAGGACTTGAAAAAAATGCTAAAAAGTAACTCTCTTCGGTGACTGTACTCGTTTCATTGACCTATTCGCTTTCACCCTGTCCTAGTCCATGCTCTTGAGCCATCAGATAATCCGCAACAGCCCGGTAAGCCGGCAGTGAAGTCGGATCATTCGCCGCATTGCCCGCAACCGGGTTCGAGGCAAAGCGGACGATGACCATATCGGCAGCAGGATCTATCCAGATCGTTTGGCCATGCACACCGCGCGCGGCGAATGCCCCCCCGTGGTCGTCGTGGCTGATCCACCACATGCCACGATAGCTCCAGCCATCTAGCAGTTCATATCTGGCTTTGGCAAACACCGCCCGGTCGCCACCATTGCGAATACTGGCAATCGCCTGAGCCGGGATAATCTGCTCGCCGGCCCACTTGCCCTCGTTCAGCACGAGTAGACCGATTCGCGCCATATCACGCAACGTGGCGTTGAATCCGCCGCCAGCAAAAGGAGTACCTATGGAATCGACCGTATAGAAAGCTTCACGCTCTGCCCCCCCGATCTTTGACCAGATACGCTCGGAAAAGTAGTCGGCAACCGAAACCCCCCCGGTCGTTCTTGCGATCAGCCAGCCCACCACATCTGAATTAATGGTTTTGTAGCCGAACGCTTCACCATGCTCTCCGTCTTTTCTGACCGTTTTCAGGTAATCGAAGTAGCTTCGGGGGGGCCCTTCACGTTGTTCGCTCACCAGATACGGGCTCCCGGCCCTGGCATAGGTCCAGACTTCGGCATCAGGATCAGAATAGTCTTCCGAATAGTCCAGCGCGGTGGTCATATCCAGAACCTGGCGAACCGTTGCATCACCGAATGCACTGCGCGCCAGTTCGGGAATGATGTCTCCCACCAAAGCGGTTTCATCCAGCGAGCCTTCGGCCACCAGCACCTCGCCGAGAAGCCCCCCCGTCAGGCTCTTGGTGACGGACATTGCGCCGTGCAGAGTGTGCTCATCAAGGCAGCCATCGTAACGCTCATAAACCACCCTGCCCTGGTGCAGAACCAGGATGCCATCGGTGTAATTCGCGTCAAAGGCGTCGCGCCAGGTCATCGGCGCCTTACCTCCCAGAGGCAAGAACTCGACCCCCCCGTCTATACCGGCATCGATGTCTACGGGAAGCTCACTGACACCCTCGCTGCCATTACGTACCACCGTCGTCGGCATCAGCTCCCGGAAATGACAGACCGTCCAGCGCAGTTTGGGAAAGGCAAAATAGTCCGGATCCGTGAAGCGAATCGTTTTGTCGGGCGCCGGAGGAAAACCCTGCATCAGGCCGAGAGCGCCTGGAGTGGAGTCCGGCGCAGAGAGCGGTGTCGCTTCCTGGGCCACAGCAGTCCCGCCAAGCGCCAGAGACAGCGCAAAGCCCAGGTTTACAGCTGAGTTCATTGTCTTTTCCTTATTCAAAGCAGCCACTCAATTGGCAGTATCGACAACAGGAAAATCCCCCCCGTGCGTTGCAAAAATCCTGTATTGGGTTCCTGCTCATGGCGGATGACATCGCCATCAACGTGCTCTATCCAATAAAGCTCACCGTTCTCGGTTAGTCGAACTTCGTAAGCCCGCAACGGGATGCTTTCTTCAAAGGCCTCGTGGATCTTTTCTGAAAGCGCCGGGCTCTCAATCACAAAGCCCAGCTCGGTGTTCAGGTTGATCGAGCGGGGGGGATCGAAATTGAAGGAGCCAACAAACAGTCTCTCGCCGTCAACGGCAAAGGTCTTTGCATGCAGCTGGAGCCCGAACTACCGAAGGGCCCGGCGCTCTGGTTCCGTTCAACATCAGGCGAGAGCCGCCTCATCTCATACAGATGGATACCGGCCTTAAGCAGAGCCTTGCGACGTTTGGCATAACCCGCATGAACAGCGGCTACGTCGGTGGCATCAAGCGAATTGGTCAGTATGCTTACCTCAATACCTTTGTTCGCCAAAGCCGCAAACGCATCAACACCCGCCCGGGTTGGCACGAAGTACGGGGGGGAAATCAATGCGACCCGGGATTCGGGTTCTCCAAGAATCTCGCCAAGCTTATACGCCAGCAGATCTTCCCTTTCAGATCTCCCAAGCCCTTTGGCGGGGGGGCTATCACTGACCATTCGGGTTCTGGCCCAGTCGAACTCCAGTGCTCCAGACAGCAGCTGACGCACAAAATCGGATTCGGAAACCGCCTTCACATAGTCTGTCGCCGCCTGGTCGTTCTCAAGCTTCAGCGCACGACGCTCCAGCTCACGCAAATCCGCATCGGAAGCGTCGGGCAACAGCTGTTCGACGGGATACGCCGAGGCACTGGCCCAATAGCGATCAAAATCGCTCGATACCTCGGGTACAACCGGGCCAATGGCAAGCACATCCAGATCCGCAAAAAGAACGCCGGCAGTGGCACCAAAATACTCATCGCCAACGTTCCGCCCACCCACAATGGTTGCCTGGTTATCAGCGGTGAATGACTTGTTGTGCATCCGGCGGTTAGCCCGCGAGAAGTCCGTCAGGTACCCCCCCAACCATTTGGGATTACGGATCACAAACGGGTTAAAGAGTCGTACTTCAATGGAAGGATGACTTGCCAAAGCAGCGAGTTCGGCGTCTAAGCCGGAGGTGCCGTTATCATCCAGCAACAGCCGAACCCGCACTCCCCCCCTCTCAGCCGCCGTATGCAGTTCTTCCAACAGCAGTGTTCCGGTTATATCGCCATGCCAGATGTAATACTGAACGTCCAGAGTTCGATCGGCGCGCGCGCCAGCAGAACGCGGGCAGCAAAGGCATCCCGAGGGTTTGCCAAGGTATGGATGCCACTATTACCAGGATAGCTCTCCAGCTGCGGCGCAATGGCCTGTCCGAGCCGGGTATCGGTAGCATCATCCAGGTCCAGGGCGCTGGACTCCGATCGGTCAGCGATTGGCAATGCGCAGGCCGACAACAAGACCGATAAAAAGAAGACCATCAGCAACATTAACGTCCGTTGCTTTGGATTCGCGAAACCAAAATCCGGAATAAATTGTCTCAACGTGCCTGCCCCCCCAATAGCGCCCCCCCAACTCGCATGAAAACAGATTTGCCCGGGTAATGACCATAGGCGTTGATATCCTATGGTCAGACTACCATGTCGCTGGCGTCCGCCCTCTGCCAAATTAACAATCGGGCGATTATTCAGCCGGTCCTGGCGCAAACACCATCCTTAGCCATTCTTACAATTAAATTTACAAATATTTTTCGAACTCAACTAAAAATTCAGGAGAAAATGCCGTATACCGTTCCAATAGGCTATTAAATGACTCGCAGGGAGGCGGTTACCAAAGGAAAATCGATGCGTGCTTTTTGGGGGGGAAACCTTGCGGTGGGAAAGAAGCTGGCTTCCAGCTTTGCGATTCTGGTGCTGCTCATCCTGATCGTCGCGGTCGTCAGCATCACCTCACTCAACGACTACAACCATCGCGTATCGATATTAAAACAGGCCAACCAAGCTGAAATCTCGTTGCTGGAGGCTGAGCGGGAGGAGAAGAACTATCGGATACACGAAACCCCCCCCGAATCCATTGATCGAGCCGCCGACTACCTGGTGCAAACCAAAGCCGCTCTGGCCACATTGATGACACTGATCCAAAACGCAAGCGACCGGCAACTGGTTGAACAGATACGCGCCGATATCGAAGACTATCAGTCTCTCCTGAACACCTATACGGCAAGCCTATCCGCAGGCGCTGCTGATACGTCGTCCCTCGAAGAACAACTATACAAAGCCGCTCACAATGCCATTGGCAAGACCGAGGAACTGAAAGAGCGCGAGCGGATTCTGATGGAAGAGCGTTATGACCTGACGGTTATCGAAATCATCGCTATAACCGCACTGGCCATGTTTGTGGCGGCGATCGTGGCATGGACCCTCACTCGCTCAATAACACGTCCGATCAGCGAAACCCTGAGTATTGCCAACAAGGTTGCATCGGGCGACCTCACCGTAGACAGCCGAAGTAGTCGTGGCGATGAGTTTGGTCAGCTGTTGGCAGCGTTTGGCATCATGGTCACCAACCTCCGGGGGGGACTGATTCAGGAAATCAATCAGGGTGCGGCCAGCATCGCTTCGGCGTCAGAGGAACTCTCCGCGGTCACCCACCAGACAAACATGGGGGGGGTCGCCGAGCAGAAGTCGCAAACAGATCAGGTCGCCGCAGCGCTGAATCAGATGGTCGCGACGGTCACTGAAGTTGCTCGAAGTGCCGAAGCCGCCTTTCAGTCCGCAAATCACTGCAGCGACAAGACAGAAAGTGGTACAGCGGCTACCAACGAGACCCTCAGCTTCGTATCCGAGCTGAACTCGCAAAGCACCTCGGTCATGCAGCAACTCAATACCCTGAAAGCCGAAACCGACAATATCGGCACGGTGCTGGACGTTATCAAAGCAGTTGCTGAGCAGACCAACCTTCTGGCGCTGAATGCTGCGATCGAGGCTGCCCGGGCCGGAGACCAGGGGGGGCGCGGCTTTGCCGTAGTGGCGGATGAAGTAAGATCGCTTGCCAAGCGAACCCAAACGTCTGCAGTGGAAATCGAGTCCCTGATCGGCAACCTTCTCGCCAGCGCCGAAGCGGCCGTATCAGACATGGGGGGGCGCGGGCACCAATTAGCCAAGCAAACACTGGAACGGGCAGAACTGGGAGGCACAGCCATTCAGGCCATTGCGGAAGCTGTTGAAGAGATTCGCCGTTACAACAGCCAGATCGCTACCGCCGCTGATCAACAGATTTCGGTTGCCGAAGACATGAACAAGAATATGACTCAGATCCGGGATATTGGAGACCAGTCTGCGGCCTCCACGGAGCAGGTATCGGCGGCCAGCGAGGAGCTGGCAAGACTAGCCGAAGGGCTTCACACGCAAATCGCGCAATTCCGGTACTGACCAAGCCAGCGGGCCTTCCGATCATGAACGACAACAACTTGAGGTGGGCAGCGAGGTTCGAGGTATCGATTAGGGTTCGCTGACGCCAGAGACTGTTACCCCCCCACCCGGGCCTGCAGAGGGGGGGACATCTTCCGCTCCACCTCTCCACGTTCCTCCTGGGCTCTTTTCAAGCGGGAATAGTTGGTTGGGGGGGTCGGTTCCCGGTCATAGCGTGTCTGCGCCTGATGCGCCAGATCGCACTTCTCCAGCCACTGTTCAATAAGCTCTACTGTGCTCATGGTCCACCTCCGTTTTCGTTAGGTATGCGTTCACCATAAACGACCAACGGAGGTAGAATCCCGAAAGCTTTATGCTTGAATTATGGCAAATAATGCTCGGGTATCAGAGTGCCAAGTGAGCCAGATAACACAAGCTTCTGCAGGAATTGTTCAGATTTACTGACGATCCCGAAGCACCTTCCAGTCCAGAACATTTCCCTCGGAATCAAACTGAACATAACCGGAGTAGCCGTCGGATTCATGCCAGGTTTTGACGTAACCAACCACCTGGCCATCTTCGGCAACCATTTCAAAGGAGGTGTTCTTCTCGTGGGTAATGAGGTGATCATCACTGTCAGGAGCGACTTCTTGAAGTTTCAGGTTCGGGTTTCCGGGAAGTGCGATATCGAGCATATGCGGGTTCATGGCAAAACCTCTTCGGGTACTCAGGCAAGGGACCGGTTTCGATCCGTCACGGCCAGTGTAGGCAGGATTTGTGTCGCTGTGTTGACACACCTCAAGACCGTTTCCGTGTTCAACAGACTGTCACAATCCATGTCTTTGAACCCTGGACCGGCTGGCTGCTATGTTAGTTCCGAAAACAGGAACCGGAGGCTACCCCCCCAATGGACTACGTCAGCCCGATCAGCAGCGCCATAATGGCGGTTGTCTGGATCGTCTACTTTCAGCTGTTTTTCCTGCAATACAAACGAAATAACCGCCCCCCCTATCTGGTCATCCACCATGCCCAGAACGAGAACCCGGATGCACTGTGTTTGCTGGTGAACATGGGGGGGCAGGAAACGGTGCATATTCAGTGTGTACAGGTTGTGGTGCATACCCGGGCTGGGCAAGAGAAAACCCTGACGGTTACGCAATACGAGAGCGTCGCACCGGATGACTCCAACGTACAGCATGCTCTGCGGCAAGGCCCGGTGCCTTCCGGTGGCTACCTGGTTCTGGGCTCGTTCCGGAATGTGATTCTCGGCAAGAACAGCGAGGACGAAGACAGCGACTATCTTTTCGAGGACATTACAGGATTTGAACTTCGGGCAGCCGTGATTCACGGCCCCCCCAGCACCTACCCCCCGTAGGTGTGCGCCGGAGCTTCACTTTGCGCCACGATGGCAGACCCAAAATATTCCCGCACAACATTCACAGCGAGCAGCTAAACCGGCGCAGAGACCGCAACGAGGTACGCCGCTGGCTTGAGGAAGAGCTTCAGCCCAAATGCAGAGGTCGTTCGGAATCGGACAGCTCCGACCAGTCCGCCAGCGAATAGAACGGGGGGAAGATGAGTCCCCCCCGTCCGAGTTAGCGGTCTCCCGAGGTCAAACGAGACAGGAAAGCGTCCAGGTCTCTTACCTCTTCAAGGCACAGGCTATGTTCCATTCCATAGCTTTGATACTCCGGCTCGTACCCGAGATCCTGAAGTTTCCGAAGTGCCGCCTGGCCAAGTGTATCGGCCACGATAGGGTCGAAGCGACCATGGCCGATAAATACCGGCAACTTGCGGTTGGCTTCGCTCAGCTCAATGGTATCAGCCGTGGCAAAGTAAGTAGACAGCGCAAACAGGCCACCAAGACGTTCCGGATAGCTGAGAGCCAGTTCATAGGCCACCGCACCGCCCTGGGAGAATCCACCCAGGATAATGTTTTCACTGGCAACGCCCCCCCGCTCCTGCTCGGCCCGGATCAGCTCTGCCACCATGGCTGCGGACGCGCGAAGCTGTTCGGCATCAACCTTACGATCGACGTCCATGCAAGAATGTCGTACCAGGCAGGCATCACCATTCCGCCATTGATGGTAACTGGCAGCTCCGGTGCATGGGGGGGAAAAATGAAACGGACGGGCTGCTCCCGCGAGAACCGGAACTCCGGAACCACCGGCTCGAAGTCGTGACCGCTGGCGCCAAGACCATGCAACCAGATAACGCTGGTTTGCGGGTTGTCGCCGGTGTCGATTTGCAGTGTTTCAAGGGGGGGTGTCATCAAGGCTCCACTCGTGTCGAATAAGTGCCAGACTCTACCACTTTTCAGGCTATCGAGACCAAAGATCCGTTTTGATACCCGACCACAGTTTGCGGAATTCTCCTGCCGCCAGTGAACCCGGGGGGGCCAGCACTTCAAGTGGCTGCCCTTCTTCCCCCCCCATACGCTCAACCGCACTTGCATAGGGGGGGATGGCGGCAAGCGCAGGCAAGCCAAGCTTCTCTGCGTCCCGCGCCAACACATCCCGATGCAGATTCTTGCGCCTATCCACCATTGAAAAGAACGGACGCAACTTCTTAACACCGAGTTTTTTATCCTTCACAAACTCTTTCAACTGATCCCAGCTGTTCAGGGACAACCAGGTGGGTACCACCGGTACATACACCTTGTCAGCCACATCCAGCACCTGCTCGGTAAGCCGGGATAACGTGGGCGGGCAATCCAGAATTACCAGACTGGTGTCTTCCGACAAAGGCGCCAACAGGTCTTTCAGCGCGCTGCCACCGTGCTCCTGTTCGAGCTTGATGTCGAAATTTCGAAAGCTGGAATGGGCGGGGGGGATAAATCCAGGTTGGGATAAACGTCTTCGTGAATAAAGCGGGCAATAGGCGATTTCCCCCCTCCAGCAGTTTGGAGAGTTTCCGGCCCTTCACGGGCTCTGCTCCGGCAAGGTAGAAACTGGAGGCCCCCCCCTGTGGGTCCAGATCCCAGAGCAAGGTCCTCAGATTGTCCCGGCTGGCCAGGTAAGCGGTGTTGACCGCAGCGGCGGTCTTTCCAACCCCCCCGCCCTTGGGGGGGCTGTAGAAGGCGATGATTCTCATCCTGTGCGGCTCCTGCCGTGTTCCATGTCAGTAAACACTACAGGATAACAGCGACCCAGGGGGGGCTATTCATGAAGCTTTTATGACAACCAGCAAGCGACGACTGGCACTAACTGTCCGGGATAGAGGGTATGAAAGGCTTTCGTAAAACCACTTTCAAGCGGCTTTGCGAAAGCCCTCCGACCGAACCGTCTTGTCCCGGCTGCGCTTGTATTTGGTTTTGTCCTCAACCACACGCATCTGGTATTTTGGCGTTCTCAATTCACGTTGCACAGCACTATGCTGCGTGGCTTTCGCCCGTTTTCTGGCCATGTCACAGTCTCCTCTTCTGGCCGGTGTTTTGTGGCGGCTAGTATAACATCTTCGGATTCAGCAAGAGCGTAAGCAATGACACTCACTGTCTGGCTGACCTTTCTGGTCGCAGCTGTTTTTATCAGTATTTCGCCTGGCGCCGGCGCGGTGAATTCCATGAGCAGCGGGCTTCGCTACGGGGGGGTGCGTAAATCTCTGCCCACCATTGCCGGTCAGCAATTCGGTTACGGCGCACAGATCGTGCTGGTAGGCGCCGGGCTGGGCGCAATCGTCGCCTCCTCCAATACTGCTTTGGCAGTGATCAAATGGATTGGCGTGGTTTACCTTATCTGGCTCGGCATCCAGAAATGGAGGGAGCCACCTATTGAAGCATCCCGGGCGGACCTCTCCGCGTTCAGTCCAAGACAACAGTTCTGGAACGGAGCTCTGGTAAACCTCACCAACCCGAAGGCCACCATCTTCCTGATTGCCCTGTTCCCTCAGTTTCTGGTGGCTGGCGCGCCCCCCCACGGCCCTCAACTGGCCACCATGGGGGGGGCCACGCTGATCTTTGTCGATATCCTGGTGATGGTAGCTATGCCATTCTCGCCAGCCAGCTGTTCCGGTTCATGACCACCCCCCCTGCGCGCCAGCGGCAAATGAACCGGGTTTTTGGTGGCCTGTTCGTGACCGCAGCGGTGGCCCTGGCCAGTTTCAAGAGAGCCTGAATTGCCACTGGCTGATAGGTAGTTCTGTGTAATTGTGCGGCCATTGCGATTGCCGTCAAATACTCCGACATCAACCTGGAAGCCAACAACGTGCTGATTGCATCTCTCGCCATTCTTGCCGGCCTTGCCCTTCTGGTCTGGAGTGCCGACCGGTTTGTTGAAGGATCGGCCGCTACGGCTGGCCATTTCGGAATGCCACCTTTACTGATTGGCATGGTGGTGGTTGGCTTTGGTACCTCGGCACCGGAGATGGTGGTTTCCGCGCTGGCTGCCTCTCAGGGCAACCCCCCCGGCCTGGCGCTGGGTAATGCCTATGGTTCCAACATCACCAACATCGCCTGATTCTCGGTATCACCGCCGTGATTGCCCCCCCCATTGCCGTACACTCTCAGGTGATGCGCAAGGAATTGCCGATTCTGGCCCTGGTTACCCTGGCGGCGGCCTGGCTGCTGTTTGACGGCGAACTCAGCCGGCTGGATGCGACCGGCCTGCTGGTGCTGTTTGCGCTGGTGCTGGGCTGGAGTATCTGGTCTGGCATGAGAAAAACTGATGATGTCTTCGCCACCGAAATGGATGCCGAGCTTGCCACTCATCCCATGCCCATTCGCAACGCGATGCTCTGGCTGGTCGTGGGGGGGCTGGTTCTGCTGATTATCAGCTCCCGTATTCTGGTCTGGGGGGGCGCAGTCGATCTTGCCACCCGCTTTGGCGTCAGTGACCTCGTGATCGGCCTGACCATTGTGGCTATTGGCACATCTCTGCCGGAACTGGCCTCTTCTATCATTGCGGCCCGCAAGGGCGAGCATGATCTGGCTTTGGGTAATATTCTGGGCTCCAACCTGTTCAACACCCTGGCCGTGGTCGGTATTGCCGGCTCCATTGCCCCCCCATGGCGGTGGCCAATGAAGTCTTGATCAGGGATATTCCAGTGATGGTGGGCCTGACCCTCGCCCTGTTTGTGCTAGGCTATGGATTTCGCGGGCCCGGGCGTATCAATCGTGTGGAAGGTGTTGGGCTGCTGGCCATCTTCGTGGGCTATACGGCTACCTGCTAAGCACCACCTTTTAAGAGAGCAGTCCCGGGGGGGTCAGCAACCATTCACTGACTCCCGGATACTGCTCCAGATCCAGGACAAACTCCTGACCACGTGCCGCGCACTTTAAGCGGCAGTATTCCCCCCCGGAATCCTCCAGGCGCCAGCGTTCCGGATTGTGGTGATAACTCAGGGACGACTTACCAGGTTGGGGGGGCATGAAGGCTGCGGCAATCGCCACTCCGTGACCTTTGCAGCTCCGGGCGCGGTCAGCCGGTGCTGGTCTGACAAAGCCTGCACGGCTCCAGCAGCTGGCAAATCCTCACGCAAGCCTGGAATCTGAAGCCTGTCGCCGCTGACATAGAGACAGTTCCGTACTGATCGCTCGCCATGCAGATGTGGATGATAGCGCGCCCACTCCGGTACTGACGGCACGTCACCCAGAGGCCAGACGTCTGCCACCTGCAACCAGCCCCCCCAGACAGCGTGAAACGGTCGGCTACCTGGCACAAAGCGCCATCGTTTACGATAACGTTCCACCGGTCGGAACAGCGCAAAAAACAGAAAAAGATCACCAGGACCAATGCAATGATTGGCCAGGTGCGCCTGGGCCGAACTATGCTGGCCAAGCACCGGGCGCCAGCCTGGCAGCCGGGGGGGATAGCGCTTTCGATGACATCCGGATCCAGATGCGCACCACGTCTGGAAAACGCCCGCTGCCCCCCCGTCAACTGCGACACCAGCGAACCAATGCTTTCGCCATGGTGCCGGACCTGGCTGTAGCGAATGGGCGACTGTTCGTCCGGAATGGGCAGCGCCAGGCAGCTGCCATCCGGAAAGACCGGATTGGGACAGCCACCTGCGGAACTGTCGAAGCCTTTTCTGCTGAGGATCAGTTTCATGGCCGAGCATTATTGACCAAAGCGGCGCAAACAAAAAAAGGCCCGTCGGCGTTTGCCGGCAGGCCTTAAGATTCTGCTGCGCGGAAGTTACCGCACCGCGTTCACCACTTCGTCCACTTGCAGCCGTACGCTCTGCAAGCCGCCACCGGACAGGTACCAGAGGCCTGGGTTAAGCACCACAACTTCGGTAGACACACCAGCCTCGGCCAACGAAGCTTTCAACGTCTCCGGCGCCAGCGGTTCATCTCCGATCGCGGCACTGCGATCAACCACCAGCAGGTTATCCGGCGCCATTTGCGCCAGAACATCGGCTGTTACCGGATAGAAGGTACGCTCGCCACGCACCACGGGCTGCACACTGTCTGGCACAGCCGCAGGTGTCAACGCCAGTAGCTCGTAGACCAATGCTTCCTGCCGAAGTGAAAAGTTCCCGTTATTATGGGTCACCACGGTAACGGTACCTGCGTCGGCCAAGGTCGCCTTTTGCGCCTCAACGTGCTGCCAGAGCGCGTCCAGCTCTACCCCCCCAGCTACCTCTTCAAGGCCGTAGTAGCCAGCCAGGCTGAGCACCCGGTCATTCACCGCGGCCTGAAGATCATTCCCCCCCTCCAGCGTGACATCACGTACTGGAGCCACCTTCGCAAAGGACGTAAGGGCTTCCGCGCCCTGGCGCCCGGTCATCAGTACCAATCCTGGTTTCAGGTCAGTGGCCAATGCCAAATCGGGGGGGGTCTTCAGACCGCCTGCGTCCGGCAGCCTTGCACCCAGGTCCGCCAGATAATCCGGCAGGCTCTGGTGTGGAATGGCCACAACCTTTTCTTCCAGACCCAGCTCCAGCAAGGTGTCCAGTGCACCGTGATCGTAGCTGATCACCGTGGGGGGGCCGGTTACTTCCGTCGTGGTCGCACACGCGGTCAGGGTTATGCCGGCCAGAGCAAAAGCCATAATCCGTTTCATTGAAGTCATGGTTACTCTCCTCAGAAGTCGACCGCCAGGCCAAGGTTCAGGCGACGGCCATCCAGCACCACGCCATAGTCATCATTGGTGATTTCTTTATCAGCCAGGTTGTACAGACCCGCGGTCACCCGGGCAGTATCGGTCAGTTGGTAAAGCAGGCCGGCATCCATCAGCGTGTAACCCGGCGTACCATCTGACATGCTACGGCGGCCAAGGTAATCACTGGTTTCACCACGATAGTTGGCCTGGAACCAAAGATTCAGCCGGTTATTCGCTTGCCAGTCCAGGTTGGCGTTAGCCATGTGCTCAGGAATTTTGTTCAGCGGTTCGCCTTTGTACTCCCCCCCGGTCTTCTGTTCAGAGTCGGTGTAGGTGTAGCTGGAATTCAGAGTGACCGAGTCGGTCAGCCGGTAATCCAGCGTCAGTTCGACGCCTCGCATTTCGGCTTCGTCGATGTTGGCCCGGGTACTCAGGAACAGGTAGTCGTTGCCCTGAAAGCTGCAGGTCCAGGTTGCCGGGTCATCGCGATCCCCCCCATTGGGAGACTCACAAAGCCGGTCTTCGGCAATCTTGTCTTTGAAATCGGTCTGGAACAGCATCACGCTGGCGTTCAGCCCCCATGGCCCGGCTATCAAACACCATTCCCGCCTCGTAGCTGATACTGGATTCCGGATCCAGTTCCGGGTTGCCGATGATCAATGCCCGTGGATGCGGCGCAGGTGAGCCACCGCCGCCAGTGCCGCGTCCGAAGCCTTCGGTCACATCGGCCAGACCCGGCTGACGATATCCCGTAGACACCCCCCCACCCTTGAGGGTCAGCTCTGGCGTCAGATCGTAAAGTGCGTAAACCCTTGGTGAAAACTCACCGCCAAACAGCTCGTCATCGTTGTAACGCAGCCCTGTGGTCACCGACAACTGCTCGGTCAGTCCCCCCCACTCCACTTCCGAGTACACCGCAGCGATCCAGCGATCAACACTGCGGACGGCGCCTGGAATGTTGGATGTCAACAAACCATTGGTTTCGTCGGTCAGCTTTTCCTTCTTGTACTGGCCACCCACCGTCAGCACATGGTCGCCCCCCCAGAACCGTGTAGCCTGGGTATCCAGCATGGATACTTTCTCTTTCTTGGTCTGATCCTGTACCCGCTCGGACAGGTCATGCTGAATAAAGCTGCGGGTCAACCAATCGCCATAGTTGCCGGCGTGAGACAGCACGTATACATCTTTGTCATAGATGTAGTTTGAGCCGGTTTCATCCTCTGCCACACTCTTGCCGGGTGTGCTGGTCTCTTCCAGACGGGAGCTGTCGTAACTCAGGGCAAATTCGTTGCGACTATCCGGAGTCAGAATCAGCTTAGCACCACCCTGCTTGCGCTTGCTTTCCGGGGGGGTGCTGCGTGCGGAGTCATCGGCACCGGCAAAATCACTCTCATCGTCCCCCCTCCCCCCCAGGCGGCATTCACTTCCGCACTGAGCAGATCCTCCACCAGTGCGCCGCCGGCAAACAGGCTGGTCTGCCGGCTGTTGTTGCTGACATCGTTCAGAGATTTGGTGTACTCGGATGAGATAGTGCCCGCCCACTCACCACGGTTTTTGCGGGTGATGATGTTGATGACGCCGCCCATGGCTTCAGAACCGTACAGCGACGACATCGGGCCACGGATGACTTCAACCCGCTCGATCATGGAGATGGGCGGCAGAGCAATCTGCTTGCCACCATCCTGCCGTTGGTGTTTACCGAACGCCCCCCCGCTGAGACCGGCCGGCCGTCGACCAGATAAAGCGTGTAACTGTCGTCCATCCCCCCCCGAATGCTGATGTCCTGCGCACCACCGCCACCGGTTACGTACACTCCCGGGATGTTATTCACCGCATCGACAATACTCTTGTAGGACTTCTTCGCCAGCTCCTCGCCAGAGATCACCGAAATACTGGCCGGCGCATCCGAGATGTTCTGCTCGAAGCCAGCGGCAGTCACCACAATTTCACCCAGCTCAACGGGCTCCGCCTGGGCCAGACCAGCGGTGCTGGCACTGGTCAGGGCAACCGCTGACGCCAGCAAAGGAAAACGACGGCGCATGAATAACTCCTTGTGTTGTGCAACGTTCACGATATATCAGTTTTCGCACTTGCGAATCATTATCAGTGGCGTGAACATTAACACAGCGCAAGGGTTCAGGTGTTGGAATGATGCGTTCCGCTTTTCGGAACAGCCTGTGTGGCAGTACCACCATCCCCCCCAGTCCATTCCTCCGGGATACAGCTTCGTAGATGAGCAATAAAGGCCCGCACCCGACGGGGGGGAAGAACACCATGAGGATAAAGCAAGGTCACTGGCAGGTCGGTCCATACCACTCCGGTAGACAGGACTGAAAACTGCGGGATGAGCCGTTAGCCGGCGTTCCACCAGCCAGACCGGCATCAAGCCCAGGCCGCGGCCCGCGGCAATGGCGTCACCCTGCACATTGAACTGGTCCACGGTAAACCGACGGTCCGGTAGCGACAGCGGAAAATTGCCCTGGCGGGAGTGGTGCAATATCACCCCCCGGTGTCTGCCATACCCAGCAGATCCACCCAGGGGGGTGATGGGCAAGCTCTCCCGGTGAAGCCGGCTTGCCGTGCTGCCGGAAATAGGCCGGGCTACCGAAAATACCCTGCTTGAGTACACCGAGCACCTCCTGGCGCAGCGCTGTCTCACCGGTCTCGCCCAGCCAGATACACACACCGTCCTCGACCGCTTCCGGCAGGTTCCTCTGGGTGTGAATCGCAACACGAAGGTCGTCATGGTCAGCCATAAAGGACTCAACCACCCCCCCGGAAAACCAGCCACGCACAAAAGATTCGTGACAACGCAATTCCAGCTTGCCGGTTACCTCGGCTTTGAGTTCGTCCAGTGCCTCCCGCCCCCCCTGCACCACCAACTCGAGAATGTCGTTGCAATAGCGGTAGAACACACGCCCGGCATCGTTCGGCACGATCTTCCGGGATTGTCTCAGCAACAGAGGCTGCCCCCCCACATTCTCCTCCAGTTGTCGAATCCGGCGGCTGAGAGTGGACTTGGGTAGTCCCAGATCCCGGGTACTGGCGGTCAGGCTGCCGGTGCGCACTACCGACACGAAAGCTTCCAGCTCCTGCAAGTCATACATGATTTGGTTCCATTATTTGCAACTGACCGTTCCAATTTATCACTTTAAAACCTTAACGAGAACCATTATCATTATTCTCCATTAAAATTTGCAAGCTATCTAACACCCCCCCGCTGCCGGAGCGCACTGACCATGACATGCCGCACTCTCACCCCCCCCAGACAGACGCTTCTCCGATCCATTGCCGTACTGGCACTCTCCGCCATGGGCGCGGGTACCAGTCTCGCGGATACCCGGTCTGTGGAAACGGCCTATGGCCCTGTAACGGTCAACGGCCAGCCAGAGCGAGTAGTCACACTGTACGAGGGCGCCCTGGACACGACACTGGCCGTCGATGCCAACCCAGTGGGTGCTGTAATTACCCGTGGCGGTAGCGACGTTGCCGATTACATCAAGTCCCGGGCAGGCGATATCGCTATTGTGGGCGCACCGGCCGAAACCAATATTGAAGCGGTTATCTCCGTCCGGCCCGATCTGATTCTGGCTGCACCGCGCACCAATGAGCAGCAATACCAGTTGCTGTCGCGTATTGCGCCGGTGATCGTGTCAGATGTTCCCATGTTCCAGCCGGACAGCTGGGAACGGGAAACCCGCCTGTTCGCCAAAGCCCTGGGGGGGAAAGAAGAGGCCGCTGAGCAGGTGATTGCCAAAGTCGAATCCCGCATTGGCGAGGTGGCGCCCTTGTGGCGGCTCGCATCCCGGAAGCCCAGCGAGATGCCACCCTGGTTCGCTGGATGCCCCCCCAGGGGGGCCACTGGTGATGGCGGAAGGCCTGTTCTCGGCCTCGATTCTTCAGGCAGTAGGCTTCCGGATAGATGACAATGATCTGGTTAAAGAAGGTCGCCCCCCCCATAGCGAACCACTGACCTGGAGAACCTGTCCAGCATGGACCAAAGCTGGGTATTCCTGGCGACACTGAATGAAGATGGCGACAAAGCACTGGAGGCAGCCCGCCAATCCGCGGCTTTTGCCCGCCTGGATGCAGTTGAACACGACCGGGTGATCACCGTCAGCGGGCAACTCTGGACCAGCGCTACCGGACCTCTTGCGGTACTGGCCATTCTTGATGACATCGAAGCCGCGGTCACTGCCATTCAGCCCTGAAGCGCCCAATGTTGAACGCTCTATCCCCCCCGACTAGCGTGGTTGCGTCTCGCGCTTTTTTTCCCGCCGCTTCTGGCTGCGGGATTTTTATTGTTGCTGGTGGTACTGGCCAGCCTGCTCTATGGCGCCGGCCCGGTGTCTGCCAGCGATGCCATGGCGGCACTGATGGCCAATGGCACAGAGGAAGCCTGGTTTGTGGTCACCGAACTTCGGCTGCCCCCCCGCACCATCATTGCCCTGGCCACCGGCCTCGCACTGGGCCTGGCCGGTGCCCTGCTCCAGTCCATGACCCGCAACCCACTGGCCGAGCCGGGCTTGCTGGGCGTCAGTGCTGGCAGTAGCTTTGCAGTAGCCTGGCCATCCTCTTGGGCGCCACCACAGCTACTCTCACCACCCTGGCCGCCCAGCTTGGAGCGCTCGCCGGCTGTGCCTGGTGATTGCCGCTACCAGGGTGCAGGGCCTGGGCAATGATCCTGTGCGCCTGGTATTGGCCGGGGGGGCCACCATGACCGGTCTGCTGCTGGCACTGACCTCCATGTTGATGCTGATGGACCAGCGGGCCGCCGATGAGATTCGCTTCTGGATTACCGGCAGCGTGGCCGGCAAACCCTTGTCCATGCTTTGGGCAACGCTTCCTTCCATCACGCTCGCCCTGGTTCTGATTGCTATCGTGGCACGACCACTGGCAGCCATGGCCCTGGGCGAAAAAGCGGCCGTTGGACTGGGACATCACCCGGGGGGGCGAATCCGCTTCCTGATCACTTTCACGGTTGCTCTGCTGGTGGGCTCGGCAACGGCCCTGGCCGGGCCGCTGATCTTTGTCGGACTGGTGGTGCCGTTTATTGCCCGGGCCTTTTCCGGCCCCCCCGATATCCGCAAGACCCTCTTGCTGTGTGTGCCTGTTGGCCCTGCCGTGGTACTGGGTGCCGACGTGCTTTCCGGTTGATTGCCGCGCCCGCCGAAATGCCTCTGGGGGGGGTGGTTACCGCGCTGATTGGCGCTCCGGTGCTGCTGGCCATTGTCCGGGCCGGCCGGATGCCTTCGCTATGACCGCAGGATTCGCCATGCCGGATAAACGCAACACGCTGGTTAATACCGCCCTGCTCGGGCTGTTAGTCCTGGCAACCATCATCTCGCTGGCCACCGGTACCGTGCAGGTTTCACTGTTCGATACCCTCAGGGCATTAGCCGGCCACGCAGACCCGATGACCGATTTCGTGATCAACGAGCTTCGTCTGAGCCGAGTAATCGCGGGACTACTGAGTGGCGCGGCGCTGGCCATGGCCGGCTGCCTGATGCAGACCCTGGCCCGTAACCGTCTGGCGACACCGGGCATTATCGGCATCGATAACGCGGCTACCGCCTTTGCCGTCGCGTCGGTGGTGGGTGTGGGACTATCGCTGGCGCCATCAGCCATGGCACTGGCCGGAGCGGCAGCCGCCACGGCGATCGCCTTCGGTCTGGCGGGCGCCAATGGTACCCGCGGCTATCGCTTTATCGTCGCCGGCATCGGTATTGGAGCCATCGCGGGCGCAGTCACCCAGGTAATGCTCAGTCGGGTGGCGATTGATGCCGCCAATGCGGCCTATCCCTGGACGGTGGGCAGTCTGAATGCCCGTTCCGGCCAGAGTGTGCTGGTGCTCGGACTGGGCCTTGCGGCTGGCTACCTGATTCTGATGAGCCTCAGCCGGGCCCTCAACACCTTGCAGTTCACGGATGCGGTGGCCATTGCCCTGGGCACACGACTGAAAGCCACCCGCATAATCGGCCTGGGTTTGGCGGTGATGCTCACGGGCCTGGCAGTATCGGTCTGCGGGCCGGTTGGCCTGATTGCCCTGCTGGCGCCGGAGCTTGCCCGGGCACTGTGCCGCCCGGGCAAGGTTCCGCTCACGGCTGCGGCCCTGGCGGGCGCCAGCTTCATGCTGGTTGCCGACCTGTTAGGCCGCACGCTGTTTGCGCCGCTGGAAATTCCGGTGGGCATCATTACCGCCATCGTCGGCAGCCCTTACCTGCTCTGGATACTGCTGAGACCTTCGCCACGGAGCCTGACATGAGCCAACCCCCCCAAACCGCGACCCTTGCCGCCGACGACATCACCCTGGCGCACCGTCAGTTTGTTGTAGCGGAGAATCTGAGCCTTCATCTGCCAACGGCCCAGGTCACCGCCATCGTGGGCCCCCCCAACGGCTGCGGAAAATCCACCTTGCTGAATGGCCTGGCCCGGATTCATACGCCCAAGGGCGGCTCGGTGCTTCTGGACGGCAAGGATATCCATCGCCTGCCGTCCAAAGAGGTCGCCCGGAAACTGGCCCTGCTACCCCCCCAGGACAACACCGCCCCCCCGGAAGGCCTCACCGTTGCCGACCTGGTGCGCTTCGGCCGTCAGCCTCATCAGGGCTGGATGGCACAGTGGTCGAAAGAAGACCAACGGGCCTTCGATCAGGCGATACAGGCCGCCGATGTTGCCGGATTGGCTGACCGTGCACTGGACACCCTCTCTGGCGGGCAACGACAGCGGGCCTGGATTGCCATGGCGGTGGCCCAGCAAACGCCGCTGTTGCTGCTGGATGAGCCCACGTCGGCTCTGGATCTGGGTCACCAGATTGAGGTGTTTGAGTTAATCCGGGCGCTGAGCGGACAAGGCAAGACCATCGCCATGGTGGTGCACGACCTGGCCAGTGCCTGTCGCTATGCGGACCATATGGTGGCCATGAAAAATGGAACCATTATTGAGGAGGGCGCTCCGGCGGAGATTGTCTCACCGGAGCTGGTGCAGGAACTCTACGGCGTCAGCTGCGATCTGATTCACGACCCGGCCACCGGTAGCCCGTTACTGGTCAACGTGCGCCGCAATCCCTGAGCGGTATCAGGCCTGGGCTTCGGCCCTGGCCTTTTCCCGGGCAATAGCGGCTGGCGCTCCGGCCGCCAGCACCACCGCACCAGCCGAGCAGGCCAGCATGCTCAGCACGATGGGCAGCAGCGCATCACCTCCGAGGCCGATGACAGCGCACTGATCCCTCCGGCCAGGGTGAATTGAGAGGCGCCCAGCATAGCGGCGGCGGTTCCGCCAGATGCGGAAAGAACTCCAGCGCATTGGCCATGTTGTTAGGCACGATCCCGCCCTGACAGCCAATGGCGCCAATGATGAACAACGCCACCGCCCAGAACGGCCCGTCCAGAATGACCACGGTAACCAACCCGACCAGCATCAGGAACTGCAGCATAACCTGTACCCGCAACAGGATGACTGATGGGACGCGCCGCAACAGCGGCCGGTTGACCAGATTCAGCACCGCCATCAATCCGATATTGGCCGCGAACAGCATAGAGAAACTGGCGTTGGACAGGCCGAACCACTCCTGGTAGATAAACGACGAATGGGTAATGAACAGCAGCATGGTGCTGAAGCACATCACCTGAATACCGATAAAGCGCATGGTTGTGCCGTGGCGAAGCACCAGCATGTAGTTGGTTACCAGAGTTTTCACCGGCGTCGAAGCCTGGGGGGGCCTGGGTTTCAACCTGGGAAACAGGGCGATTTGCAGCACGACCGCCAGCAAGAGCGCGTAGCCGGCCAGAAATACGAAAATCCAGTGCCAATCGCCGAGCGCAAGCATCAACGCACCCAGTGAAGGTGCCGCAGCCGGGGGGGCAATAAACATGATCAGGCCAATCAGGCCGAACAGGCGCGCCGCTTCCTGCCCGCCCACCTGGTCGCGGACAATCGCAGGCACCGAGACCGCACAGAAGGCACCGCCGATGCCCTGTACAATTCGCCAGCCCACCAACTCCGCCAGGGTATCGGCTCCGGCAATCATCATCGCGGCAATGGCGAAAATGGTCAACCCGACAAACAGTATCAGCTTGCGGCCATAGCGATCCGACAAAGGCCCGCCCACCAGTTGTGCGAGACCAAGGGTGGCGACATAGGCACTCAGAGTCAGGCCCACATCCGCATGGGGGGGAATACCAAAACCCTCAGCAATATCGGGGGGGAACGCGGGCAAATACGCATCCAAAGCCAGAGGCCCCCCCAGGGCGACGGTCATACCAAGTAATAACGCGAGCTGAAAATGAGACAAATGCTACCTCCGCTGACTAGATAGATAGCTAACAATATTCAGAAAAGGACCGCAATGCGCGGTTTCCGAAGCCAGCGCGGAAATCAGTTCTGGTCGAGCACGCACTCCCGGCTATAGAGCTGGCTGAGTTTGCGTCGTTTCTGGCGCAGGCCATTGCCTCGATCATTGCTGTAACCAGCTCGCAACTGGCCCTGAATCCGGTCCAACTGCTTCCGATATTTCTCGCACTGTTGCGCCTGCTTTTTTTGCCTCTCTGGCCTGGGCATAGCGATCCTTGCTGCCGGGAGCCAGCAAGCGTTCCACTTCAGCCCGGCTTTGCCGCACCCGGTCGGCCTGGCGGATGTTTTCGCCCATGGGGGGGACGGTCACCGGTGGTTTCACCGAAACACTGGAATGTCGCACCTGCCTGGGTGGCGTATCGGAAAAGTGTATGGACCGTTAGCATCGGTCCAGCGGTAGATTTCAGCAGTGGCGGGCGCTGCCGCGGTAACGAGAAGCAGGCTCAGGGCCAGTTTCCTTGGCATAGGTTCACATCCTGTGAATAGTTTGAGGGAGAGCCCCCCCGCCACCATCACAGCAGCGGGACAGGCGCTGGTAACTATACCGAAAGCCAGCGCCACTTTCAGGAACGGATCAGCGGTCCAGCAACTCGATCCAGTGGTTCACCGGTACGTCTGCTTTGCTCTCCAGGTGCAACTGGCAGCCAATGTTGGCCGTGACAATCCGTACCGGGTTATCCACCGTCAGCGCCTTGAGCTTGTTATCCAGCAGCTTCTGGCTCATCTCCGGCTGGGTAATGGAATAGGTACCCGCCGAGCCACAGCACAGGTGCTTGTCTTTGGTGGCCGCCAGGTCGATACCCGCCTTGGTGAGCACCTGCTCCACCACCCCCCCATTCTGTTTCATGGCATGCTTCAGGGTACACGGACAGTGGAACGCCACCTTGCCCGCCTGGGCACTGGCCTTCAGGGGGGCTCCAGGTCTTCCTTCAGCAGGAACGCCCCCCCAAGATCAGTGCACAGCTCGCTGACCTTCCTTGCCTTATTGGCGTACACCGGGTCATCTTTCAGCAGATGGCCGTAATCCTGGACCATGGCACCACAACCTGACGCGGTCATGATGATGGCCTCGGCTCCGGCTTCAATGGCGGGCCACCAGGCATCGATGTTGCGGCGCATCTGTTCCAGACCGCGCTCATGTTCGGAAAGATGGTAGTTCACCGCGCCACAACATCCGGCCTCGGGGGGGGCTTCCACCATGGTCACACCGAGCTTGTCCAGCACCCGGGCCGCAGCCGCGTTGGTATTGGGCGCAGCTGACGGCTGAACACAGCCGGCCAGAGCCAGAACCACACGGCTGTGGCTCGACGAGGGCCAGGGGGGGCTTGCGTGTCGGCGAGGGGGGGGCACCTTGGTGCGCAGCCGCTCCGGCAGTACCGGACGGAAGGCCTGGCCCAGACGCAGCATCAACCCGAACAGCCGGCGGTCCGGCAGGAAGCGGGTCAGCGCCCAGCGCAGCCATTTTTCCTGCGGCTTACGCGGCAGCTCTTTTTCCATCAAACCACGACTGATGTCTACCAGGCGGCCATACTTCACGCCAGAAGGACAGGTGGTTTCGCAGCTTCGACACGTCAGGCAGCGGTCCAGGTGTTCGCGGGTCTTCTCGGTGACTTCGCCGCCTTCAAGGAACATCTTCATCAGGTAAATGCGGCCACGGGGGGGGCCATCCCGCTCGTCGTTCAGTTCCTGGTAGGTTGGGCAGGTTGCGGTGCAGAAACCGCAATGCACACAGGCCCTGAGTATCTCCTCCGCTTCCTGACCTTCGGGATCATTAGCAAATTGTTGAACCAGATTCGTTTGCATAATTACAACCAGCTATAGAGACGGCCAGGATTGAAAATGCCGTCGGGATCGAACGAGTGTTTCACGCGGCGCTGGATGGTTTTCAACGCCTCGGGTTGGCTTTGCATCACTTCGGCAGTGCGATCACCACCCCCCGGAACAGGCTGACCTGACCACCGGCAGCACGAGCCAGTGGCTCCAGATCGCTGAGTGAGGCCTGGCCGCGATACCATCGCTGGGAGCCAACCCAGTCGATCATCCAGGGGGGGCCGTCCAGCTTCGGCGTTCTGGCGGTGGAATCCAGGGAGAACCGCCAGAGAGGTGCCTCCGGATCGTCAAAGAAGCCGTGCTGCATGTCCTGAACCTCTCGCCAGAACTGGTCACCCTCAGCCATAACCTCGCCACCCCCCCATTTCTCGGCGGTCGCCTCAACCGCTGATTTTGCACCGGCAAGGCGCAGGTACACCTTGCCATCTACCCAGCAGGCACCGGTGATGGGTTTGGGCTCACCGGCACGGCGGTTCATGTATTCCACCACCTCGTCCATGGCCATCTCCCGCACCAGGGTAACGGTGGCCGCCGGCTTCGGCATGACTTTCAGGCTGATCTCGGTGATCACCCCGAGTGTTCCCATGGCGCCGGCCTGCAGACGGGAAACGTCGTATCCCGCCACGTTTTTCATCACCTGGCCACCAAAACGCAGGTGTTCGCCCTTGCCGTTCAGCAGGCGAATACCCAGCACCTGATCCCTCACCGATCCCGCCCAGGGTCTGGCCGGGCCGGACAGGTTGCAGGCCATTGTGCCGCCGATGGTGGATGCGTCGCCAAAATGCGGCGGCTCAAAGTGCAGACACTGGCCCTGCTCCGCCAGCACCGCTTCAATTTCTTTCAGGGTGGTACCGGCACGTACCGTCAGCACCAGCTCTACCGGATGGTATTCCACCACACCAGTGTGCTCGGCCAGGCTCAGAGTGCTGGCATCAGCATCGCTCTGGCGCCCCCCCATAAAGACTTGCTGCCGCCGCCGACAATGTTGAGTTTCTGCCCGTTACTGCGGGCCTGGAGCACCTGCTCCTGTATCGTTTGGATCTGATCAGCCATGGGCAGTGTCCGCCTCTTCGTGCTTGTGTTGCTTGTGCTCGATGGAGCGATATTCCTGACAGAATTTCAGGGTGGGCACCCCCCCTTTGCCCGGGTTCAGAATTCCGGTGGGGGGTCGAAGGCCGCTTTCACATCGTGGAACTGCTGCAGCTCGTCATCATTGAACTGCACCGCCATCTGGCGAATTTTCTCCACGCCCACGCCATGCTCACCGGTGATGCAGCCACCCACCTCAACACAGAGTTCCAGGATCTTGCTGCCGAACGCCTCGGTGCGCTCAAACTCGCCTGGCACGTTGGCATCAAACAGGATCAGCGGGTGCAGGTTGCCATCGCCCGCATGAAACACGTTCGCCACCCGCAGGCCGAACTCTTCTGACATCTTTTCCATTTCCAGCAATACCTTGGCCAGATAGCGACGCGGAATGGTGCCATCCATGCAGTAATAATCCGGCGAGATCCGCCCCCCCACCGCCGGGAAGGCCGACTTGCGCCCTTTCCACAGCAGAGCCCGCTCTTCCTCGCTCTGTGAGGTGCGAATGGAGGTCGCGCCCAGCTTACGGAACAGCGCTTCGGCCTCTGCGATGTGTTCGTGCACTTCCTCTTCGGTGCCGTCCACTTCACACAGCAGCAGGGCCTTGGCATCCCGGGGGGGATACCCGGCACCGCAGAAGTCATCGGCCGCGACAATGGCATGACCATCCATCATTTCCAGGCCGCCGGGGGGGATGATGCCGTGGGAAATCACGCCACCCACCGCGTCGCCCGCTTTCTCGATGCTGTCGAAGCCCGCCATGATCACCTGTGCCACTTCCGGCTTGGGCAGCAGTTTCACCTTCACCTCGGTGACCACGCCCAGCAGTCCTTCAGAGCCGGTGAGCAGCGCCAGCAGATCCATACCGCAGCTGTCCAGACCATCACTGCCGACCGTTACCCGGTCACCCTCGGCGGTGATCATTTCCACACTGAGGATGTTGTGCACGGTCAGGCCGTACTTCAGGCAGTGCACGCCACCGGAGTTTTCGGCCACGTTGCCGCCAATGGTGCAGGCGATCTGAGAGGAAGGATCCGGCCCGTAATAAAGGCCGTACTGTGCAGCCTCTTCGCTGATCGCCAGGTTACGGACACCCGGCTGCAGGCGTGCGGTGCGACCAATCGGATCAATGTTCAGAATTTGGTTAAACTTGGCCAGCGAGAGCACTACCCCCCCTTCCTTATGCGGCATGGCACCGGCACACAAACCGGTACCGGCACCACGGGCCACCACCGGCACACCGTTTTCGTGGCAAATGCGCATGACCCGCTGCACCTGTTCCACGGTTTCCGGGAGCACCACCAGCATGGGCATTTCCCGGTACATGGCCAGGCCATCGCACTCATAGGGTTTCAGGGTTTCGTCATCGGTGATGACGAAGTCCGGGTCAATAAAGGCCCGGAACTGCTCCGCCAGCCGGGATTTGCTGATACGGGATTGAGTATTCATAAGAGACACCGGTTACTGGCGTTTGCTTTCAAAATGGTCGATGCCAGCCTGGGCACAGTCCATGTCCTGTTGTGGCGTGCCCGAGCTGAGACCGATACCGCCGACCACTTCACCGTCTACCATCACCGGCAGGCCACCGCCTACCGTGCTCAGGCGACCGCCCACTTCAGTATGTATACCGAAGGCGAGGTTGCCCGGCACGTTGGCGGCATTGTAGTCGTGGGTCGCTTTGCGCGCGGCCGCAGCGGTAAATGCCTTGTCCTGTGCGATGGTAACACTGGTCACTTTGCCCCCCCCGTCCATACGCTCAAAGGCGATCAGCGTGCCGGACTCGTCCACCACTGCGATGCACATGGGCACGCCGATTTCACGGGCCTTGGCCGCCGCACCCTCAATCAGGATGCGTGCATCAGACAGGTCGAGACGATGAATGGTCAACATAACGATTTACTCCTCTTGGTTAGCCATAAGCGAGATTGGGCAGCCAGGTAGTGATGGCCGGGAACACAATGCACAGGAATACGCCCAGGGCCTGGATGGCCAGGAACACCAGGGATGACTTGAAGATGGTGCCCATGGAAATTTCCGGCGGGCACACGCCGCGGATATAGAACAGCGCATAGCCGAAGGGCGGGCTCAGGAACGACATCTGCATATTCACCAGATACAACACCCCCCCGAACCACAGCACCACGTCGTCACCAGACACGCCCGGCAGGCCGAACAGACCCGGGAACTCCAGGGCTTCCACAATGGGGGGATAAAGATAGGCACCGCCAGCAGCAGGATGCCGACCCAGTCCAGGAACATGCCCAGGACCACCAACAACACCATCAACAGGAACAGGATGCCGTAGGCAGGCAGGCCGGTGCCCAGAATGGATTCGGTAATAAAGTCCTGACCACCCTGGAGAATGTAGAAACCTACAAACACCGAGGCACCAAACATGATCCATAGCACCATGGCGGAAGCCTTCGCGGTAGTCACCGAGGCATCCCGCAGAGTCGCGATGGTGAACACCTTGTGTTTCATGGCCACGAGAATGGCGCCAAAAGAGCCGATGCCGGCCGCCTCAACCGGGGGGGTGGCAATACCGCCAAAGAGCAGGCCAAGCACCAGGAACACCAGAATGAGAGGCGCAATCAGGTCTTTCAGAAGCAGCAGCTTGTCTTTCAGGCCGATGCGTTCCTCCTTGGGAATCGGAGGCCCGAGTTCGGGGGGGTTCAGCTTCGCCCGGATCCAGACATAAAACACATACAGGCTGGATAGCAGAACGCCAGGAATCACCGACCCCCCCAGATACAGTTCACCCACCGATTGCTGGGCAACCACGGCATAGAGGATCGCCAGAATCGAGGGCGGAATAAGAATACCGAGGGTACCGCCCGCCATGATGGAGCCGAGGGCGATCTTGTGGTCGTAACCCCCCCGTTTGAGCATGGCCGGCAGGGCAATGATCCCCCCCATGGTCACGACCGCCGCACCGATAACCCCCCCGACCATCGCTGCTAGAATGGTCGAGGCCACAATGGTGGCAATGGCCAGGCCGCCGCCAACACCACCCATCCACTTGTAGACGACATTGAACATTTCTTCGATGAGGCCGGCCCGTTCCAGCATCGCCGCCATGAAGATGAACAGCGGAATAGCGGCCAGATCGGAGTTGGTCATCATCGGGAAGATGCGGCTGGGGGGGATGATGTTCAGCATCAGCGAGTCGCCCACCAGATAAATGAAGGCAACCCCCCCAAGACCACCGGTAACAAACGCCAGTGGCAGACCCATCATCAAAGCCACCAACAGGGAGCCGAACATCAGGTAGGTGAGCGGTCCGATGTTCACATCGGCCAGACTTCCGGCCAGCTTGAACAGGAATTTCTCATCGCTGAACGGGTCGTAGAACAGAATGTTGACGAACTCGACAAACATCACAAAGGCCAGCGCAGCGGTGGCCAGAATCATCAGCCAGGTGCCAAGCTTGCCTTTGAGGTTGCCCTGGCCCGGATTGTTCACTGTAGTGGTAGTCATGCGTGTTGCTCCCGGCCAAGCTTGACGAACAGGGCAATGTCCTTGATCAGTTTGGACAGGCCCGCCAAGGTAAGTAGAACAGCCCCCCCCAGCAGCATCATGGCCTTGACCGGCCAGTACTGGATGCCCCCCCAGGTCTCGACGGTACGTTCATCCATCGAGTAGGAGTTCTGGAAAAAGGTCCAGGAGGTAGTCACCAGCGCCAACGCAAACATGAAGAAGAACATGGAGGTGAAGATATCCATGCCAATCCGGCCCCCCCGCACAGGCAACAGGTTATAGATCACATCGACCCTCACGTGGGCGCCATGCAGCAGGGCAAACGCGCCCGCCAGCAGGTACTGCATACCGAACAGCAGAAAGCTGGCCTCATGCACCCAGATGGTCGGCATATTGAAGATGTAGCGCATAACCACTTCAAAAAAAGTAGAAAACAACGGCGTTTACGGTCCAGAAGGAAATAAACACGCCAGATTTTTCGCTGATCCAGTCGATAATCCGGGTAAACCAGTTCGCGTAATCCGACTCGATGGTTTTCGACATTTCGGCTTCGATCTGCTGAAGCTTCTCGTTTGCCAGGGCATTCTTGTCAATCGCCTGCACGCCACGCTACTGGACCAACGGTCCCACGCCATCATCAGCAGCGGCATTACCGCCAGCCAACCCCCCCAGTAGAACCAGTGCGGCAGCACAAAGCCAAAGTTGCTCAGATCAGACATACTGTCCTCACGTCAGTGACAACGCGGGGGGGAAGGGAGAGAGCGCCCTGAACCAAGGCTTCCCTGCCCTTCCCCCCCGCTTTTTTTTGATTGTTGTTGGTAGTGCCGGTTTACTTGCCAGCCGCCTTGAGGTCTTCCTCGGTGACGTAGCCCACGGTGTCGTTCATCATGTACTCGAGCTGCATATCGAAGATGGCCTTGGCATCCTCGTTCTTGTTCGCCCAGTTGTACCAGATGGGAATTGCCGCGCGACGGAACTCCTGCAGATCCTGCTGGCTCAGACGCGTGACGGTGTCTCCATCCGCCTTGAACTTCTCCATGGCTTCGATGTTGCGCTTCTGGATGGTCAGGTAGTGCTTCTGGGAGTAATTGCGCACCTCTTCCTCAACCAGCTGCTGCAGCTTGGGATCCAGGGCGTTCCAGGCACGCAGGTTCACCGTCAGGTCCATCAGATCCACCGGCTGGTAAATAGACATCACCCCCCCTGGAGGCCCGAACAGGATGTAATCGGTCACCTGCGAGAAGCCCAGCTCATAGTTCACCGCCGGGCCCACGTAGTCCGCCGCATCGATGGTGCCCTTTTCCAGAGCCGGGAAGATGTCGGAACCCGGCAGGCTGACAGTGGATACCCCCCCGAACTGCTGGAATACTTCAGCCACCATGCCGCCAGGCACCCGGATCTTCATGCCCTTGAGATCCGCCAGGCTGTTCACCGGCTTCTTGGAATGAATGATGTTGCGTCGTGCTGAATCGGGCCACGTAGAACAGCCCGTACTTTTGTAGATCTCCCGGGTTTTCTCCAGCATGCCCAGGGAATAGAACATGGTGTCCCACTGGTGAGGCTGATCCGGGCCGGCCGGGTAAGAGGACAGGAACACCGAGGCCGGGATCTTGCCTGACCAATACAGGGTAAACGGGTTCATACCCTGCAGTACGCCATTACGTACCGCATCAAACAGCGCGTTGTTGTCGGCCGCGACCGCCTTTGCGGGGGGGTACGGCCTGAAAATAAGTTCTCCGCCGGATTTTTCCTTGATGCTGTTGCACCATTCCTCGAACAGGTCATAGCCAACCGTGCCCGCATCCCACACCGACTGAATTTTCCAGGTAGTCGCGGCCTGGGCCTGACCGGCGCCCAGTGTCAGCGCGCCTGCCAGGGCTGCACCAACCGCCATTTTTTTTGAGAAAACTCCGGCGTGGTGGGTTTGCGTCTGAATCACAATGCTTGTCGTTGTTATCATTGATGTTCATCGAAACATCTCCGTTCACTTTGTTGTTATGCAGAGGTAATCCAACACCAGCAAATGCCAGCATTAAAAAGATATTCGTAGGCAGGTGCGGTTTAGTCCAGAGAATTGCCAACTGGTCAGACCAGTTTTTAGTTGCGGCAAAATGGACGAATTCGGTGCTATAGGCCATAGTTAGCGGTCTGGAGGACAACACTCGAGAAGGACTTCCTGATCACTTGAACAACAGCAACTGGTCTGACCAGCAAGACCCGTCAGGTAGAACACATGGGGGGGATATCGCAGGAATTCCTTCAGGCTAGAGCGGCTGATTCTCGACGGCGGCCTGGCACCGGGGGGGCAGAAGATACCCTCGGAGCGCCAGCTTTCGACCAGACTGGGGGGGGTTTCCCGGGCCATCATTCGTGAAGCATTGCATGAACTCCAGGGGGGGCGGGGGGGCGTGATCGAAACCCAGCATGGCCGGGGGGGATCTTTTGTTGCCAGCATTGTCCCGAACACAGACGATCTGGAAGACAACAGCCCGTTGATGCACCTGTTTGCTGGCCACCCGCGCACCCTTTATGACCTGCTGGAAGTGCGCGAACAACTGGAAGGCCAGGCGGCCGAACTTGCAGCCCAGCGCGCCACCCGAGGTGATCTACACCGGATTACCAAAGCCTACCGGGCCCTGGAAGACACCGACCCGCTCAGCAACGCCAAACCCGACCACGGTTTTCACCAGGCTATAATTGAAGCATCTCATAACCCGGTACTGGTACATGTGCTCAATGGTCTGAAAAACATGATGCTGCTGACCGTGCATGCCTCCGTTGCCAACCTGAATCCAAGGGCGGAAATGCGCCAGTTAATCATGAAGCAGCACAAGCAGATCTATCAGGCCATTATGGCGGGCAAGGCCAGAACCGCCCGCAAGGTGGCCATGGCCCACGTCCGTTTTGTTCAGGATTCATTGAGAAGCCTGGAAAACCAGGGGGGGGCAGAGGTCATCCGGGTCTCACTTGAGTCCAACAACTTTCACGAAAACCCAACAAAGCGGTATTGATTTCCACGGCAACAGTCCGTAAAACATGCGCCTTTGTATGACAGTCTCAGGAGCCAGCCATGGCGGAACCAGCGCCTCTTATTTGCAGGGACATCCACAAGACCTTTGACAAGCTGGAAGTTCTCAAGGGCATCTCTCTGGAAACCCGTAAGGGTGATGTGGTTTCCCTGATTGGCAGTTCCGGTTCCGGCAAGAGTACCTTTCTGCGCTGCATCAATCTGCTGGAAACCCCCCCCACCTCCGGTGACATTATTGTGCACGGCGACCCAATCCGGTTCACCGAAAACCGAAAAGGTGAACGGGTACCCGCCGATAACCGCCAGGTGGAACTGATCCGGGCTCGCCTCTCCATGGTGTTCCAGGGCTTCAATCTCTGGTCCCATATGACGGTGCTGGAGAACATTATCGAAGCGCCGGTTCACGTTCTGAAGATTCCGAAAAAAAAGAAGCGATTGAGCGCGCAGAGGCCTACCTGAACAAGGTCGGCATCTACGAACGCAAGGACTATTACCCGGCCCAGATGTCCGGCGGACAGCAGCAGCGGGCGGCCATTGCCCGGGCGCTGGCCATGGAACCCGAAGTGATGCTGTTTGATGAGCCAACCTCGGCCCTGGACCCGGAGCTGGTGGGCGAGGTCCTGAAAGTTATGCAGAGTCTGGCCGAGGAAGGCCGAACCATGATCGTGGTCACCCACGAGATGGCGTTTGCAAGGGATGTGTCGAGCCAGGTCCTGTTTTTGCATCAGGGCGTGATTGAGGAGCAGGGAACCCCCCCGGACAAGGTTTTTGACAACCCGGATTCCGAGCGTATGAAGCAATTTCTTGCTCCCAAGTTCTGAACACCAGTGCTATCTTGAATCGGTGTTGGACGAGGAGTTGAAGAAAAGCTCCCGAAACTTCCATAAAAAAAATAAAGCCTTTGTGGCGAATTACTGGAGAAGTGACACATGAAAAAACTGATTGTTGCAGCAAGTTGCGCCCTGGCCCTGGTTGCCGGTACGGCCCAGGCTCAGGAAAGAAACCTGCGCATTGCTTTTGATGTGCCTACGAGCCATTCGAGTACAAAGACGAAAACGGTGAGCTGACCGGTTTTGAAGTGGAACTGGCGGACGCCATGTGTGAAGAGATGAACGCCAACTGCGAATTCGTCATTCAGGCATGGGACGGTATGATTCCGGGCCTGCTGGCTCGTAAATTTGATCTGATCATGTCTTCCATGTCGATCACACCGGAGCGTGCCGAGCGCGTGCTCTTCTCCGAACCGTACTACAACACCCCCCCGGGCGGCTGGTTCGGCCCCCCCAACGATTTCAGCACCGACGTCACCGATATGGATGCCATGAAAGGCAAGACTGTCGGCGTGCAGCGCGGTACGACCATGGACACCTACGTGACAGAGAACATGGGTGGCATTGTTGAAATCAAGCGCTACACCACCGCTGACGACATGGTACTGGACCTCGAAGGCCAGCGTCTGGATGTGGTCTTTGTTGACTATCCGGTCGGTGAGCAGACCGTTCTGACCAAAGACGGCTTCAAGGAAGTGGGCGAGCCCGTGAAACTGGGTGAAGGCGTGGGCGTTGCCATGCGCAAGCGTGATGCCGACCTGGCCGACGAAGTAAACGCCGCCCTGCGCACGTTGAAGGAAGATGGCACCTACGACACCATCATGAAGAAGTACTTCAACTACGATATCAAGATGTAATGACCACGGGGGGGGCGGCGCCACGTCGCCCCCCCCGCTGACCGGATACTCCCATGTTTGATCTGAAAGGCTATGGCCCGGCCCTCGCAGAAGGAGCGGTCATCACCATTGAGCTGGCCTTCCTGTCTCTGGCCCTGGCCCTGGCGCTTGGCCTGGTTGGTGCCAGCGCAAAACTCTCCGGCAGTCGTGTTGCCGCCGGCATCGCAACCGCCTATACCACGCTGATTCGCGGGGGGGTTCCGGACCTGGTAATGATGCTGCTGTTCTATTACGGCGGCCAGGTAGCGGTGAACATGCTTTCGGATTATCTGTGGGAAACCCGCGGTATCGACTTTTTCTTCCAGTTTGATCCTTTCATTTCCGGCGTGGTGACCATCGGTCTGATTTTCGGTGCTATATGACCGAAACCTTTCGCGGCGCCTTTCTGGCAGTGGATGTCGGTCAGATTGAGGCGGCCAAGGCCTATGGTTTTTCCCGCTGGCATACCTTCCGGCGGGTGATGATCCCGCAGATGTTGCGCCATGCCCTGCCGGGCATCGGCAATAACTGGCAGGTGTTGCTCAAGACCACAGCGCTGGTGTCCATCATTGGCCTGACCGATATGGTTCGGGTGGCGGAGGAAGCCGCCAAGGCGGAGCGCATGCCTTTCCACTTCTTCGTACCGGTGGCTGCCGTGTATCTGGCGCTGACGGCGGGGGGGTCGGAGCTGTTTATCAAGTGGCTTGATCGTCGAGCCAATGTCGGCGTGGTTCAGGGGGGGAATTAAACGATGCCTGATTTCATTGCCGAGTGGTTGAACAAGAACGAAATTTTCACGGCCATGACGCTGATGGAGTACTGGGACGGTCTGGTGACGACCGTACACCTGGTGTTTCTGTCGCTGGTCATCGGCCTGGTGGTGGCGGTGCCACTGGCGATTCTGCGTACGGTCAGGAATCCGCTGGTGTCCGGGCCAATCTGGATCTACACCTATCTGTTCCGGGGGGGCACGCCGCTGCTGATCCAGCTGTATATTATCTATTATGGAGTAGCGCAGATTCCGGGGGGGATTCAGGAGACTTTCTGGTGGGAGATCTTCCGGGAACCTCTTTATCCTGCCCTGCTGGCCTTCACGCTGAATACCGCAGCCTACACCACGGAGATTATCCGGGGGGGGCGATTATGTCTACGCCCCCCCATGGTGAAATCGAGGCGGCGAAAGCCTATGGCATGAACTGGTTTCTGCGGATGCGCCGGATCATTCTGCCAAGCGCGGCGCGTCGCGCGGTTCAGGCTTATTCCAATGAGGTGATTTTCATGCTGCACGCCAGTGCGATTGCCAGTGTGGTCACCATTGTTGATCTGACAGGGGGGGCGGCACGGAACATTTATTCGCGGTTTTACGCGCCGTTTGATGCGTTTATTTTCGTGGCGCTTTGTTATTTGGCGCTGACGTTTATTCTGGTGTTTGCTTTCCGCAAGCTGGAAAACCATCTTTTGCGGCATCAGCGGCCGGTGAATGGCTAACTTTTGCTCCCATCGCCGGGAGCATGGCCATCTGGCTGGATAGCTTTCCGGGAACCGCTACAAGCACATCCCTGTGCGCTTCTCTCCGGCCATCCATGGCCTCCGAAATTCCCGGAAAGCTATCCAGCCAGATGCCCCCCCCAAACGCTGCAGGGGGGGAGTCTATGAAGCTACGAATCAAATCTTTGACTTTCACCCGGACTGGCTGAGCCATACCCTCGCCAACGCTTCCGCTGATCTCCCCCCCGAAACCAAAACCGCCCTGCCCGATGGCACTCAGGTCTCCCGAAAGGCAAACGGGGGGGTTCTGTGGCTGACGCCACCGGCTGACAGGGCTAACCCGAATCAGGAAGCGCTGATCATTTCTGCCGGTGTGCATGGCAATGAAACGGCGCCGATTGAAGTGCTCAACACGCTGGTGTCGGAGTTGTTTTCCGGGGGGGATTGGTCGCTGGCGTGCCCGCTGCTGCTGATCCTGGGCAACCCTCCTGCCATGGTGGAGGGTGAGCGGTTTCTGGATGTGAACATGAACCGGTTGTTCAATGGTGCCCATGGCAAATCGGAATATTCCAGGCTTGCGGAGGGCCGGCGGGCTCGGTTTCTGGAGGAAATGTGTCGGCAATTTGCGATGGCGCATCAGGGTCTGGCGTTAAGCCATTATGATCTGCATACCGCTATTCGCCCGTCGAAACGGGAGCGCTTTGCGCTGTACCCGTTCGTGGAAGGGCGGTCGGTTCCGGCCGGCCAGTGTGCGTTCCTGCTGGAGGCCGAGGTGGAGACCCTGTTGCTGCAGCATAAGGAATCGACAGTGTTTTCATCGTTCACTGCCAGCACGCTGAAGGCGGAGAGTTTTACCATTGAACTGGGCAAGGTGGAGCCGTTTGGCCGGAATGATCTGCGACGGTTCCAAGGCATTGAGCGGGCCTTGCGCCGGCGTTTCCGGGGGGGCGAGGCAGCACCGGCAGTGCGGCCACCATTTGATCATCTGACGGTGTTTGAGGTGGTGCATGAGGTGCTCAATACCGGGCCGTCTTTCCGGTTTCATGTTCCGGACGATGTGGCGAACTTCACGGAGTATCAGCCTGGCACGGTGATCTGGAGGATGATCAGGACGACTACCGGGTCGGAACCGCGCCGGAGGCGGTGGTGTTTCCAAACCGGGCGGTGCCTGTGGGCCAGCGGGTGGGTTTGATGATCCGAGCCAGGGAAGTGTACAGGGCCGGCTCTGTCTGAGCCGCCCTGTACATGACACCAGGTTCAGGCTGGCGCGTTTTCGGGTTCGCCCACCGGCAGTTTGATCAGTTTGGTGCAGACTGACGGTATCACCAGCAGGGTCAGGACCGTCGAAGCCAGCAAACCACTGATGATGGCCCAGGCCATGGGTGGCCACAGGGTGGAACTTGAGAACGCCAGCGGCAGCAGGCCGGCCACGGTGGTTGCGGTGGTCAGCAGGATGGGCCGGGTACGGCGTTCCACAGCGGTGCGCACCGCATCGGCAATGGCTCGGCCCCCCCGTTCCAGCTCCCGATCCATTACGTCCAGCAGCACGATGGCGTTGTTCACCACGATACCGACCAGAGCAATCACCCCCCCCAGCAGCGACTGAAAACCGAAGGGCGAACCGGACAGAACCAGCCCCCCCGGGAAAATGCCAACGGTTGCCAGCGGTACGGTCAGCAGGATAATGCCCACCCGCCGGAAGGAGTTGAACTGCAACAGCAGGAAGAACAGCAACAGCAGCATGCCGATCGGTGCCGCGGTCAGCAGTGCGGAGTTGGCACGGTCAGAACCTTCGGCATCTCCTCCCATGTCCAGTCGCGTGCCCGCCGGCAACGGGTTCTGTTCCAGGCCCGCATACAGGCCGTCCAGCGCCTGGCTGAAGCTGTAGTCTTCCTCCAGATTGGCACTGACCGTATTCACCCGTACCCCCCCGTTGCGCAGGTAAACCGCCGCCGGTTCCCAGGTGGTTTCCACCGTGGCCACGGCCGATAGCGGAATGGCATCGCCCTGGTCGTTGTAGGTATTCACAGACAGCAGGCGCGACAGTGACAGCGACGTGCCTTCGCGGGAGCGCAACACGATGGGTATCGGGTCGTCCTCCTGTCGATAACGCTCAGCCACGGCGCCATAGCTCTGGCCATACAGGCTCTGGGCAACATCGGCTCGGGTGAGGCCATAGCGAGCGGCGGTGGCGTCGTCCACATTGATGGCGATGCTGGGCACACCAATGTCGAGATCATGGCGAACATCCACCGTGCCCTCAACACCCCCCCTGAGAATGGAATAGACCTGCTCGGTGGCTCGGGCGCGGGCGTTGTCGTCCGGATGGAAGACACGGACTTCTACCGGCGCAGGCCGCGGTGGTCCCTGCCCCCCCAGAATCCCGGCGGTGATATCCAGCTCCGGTAGCGACCGGGCGGCCTCGTGGCGGATCCATTTCACCAGGTCGGTGGTATCGGCCAGCGTCGGCGTGCGAACCACCAGCCTTGCCCGGTTAGGCGCCTGTGGCGAGCGCTGCAGATTGTAATAGAACGACGGCCCGGTAAAGCCGACAAAGCGGTGCACTTCCAGTGCCTCGGGCCGGGTCCGAATGGCCTGTTCAAGAACGGCGGCCACTTCAGAGGTTCGGGCCTGATCGGTGCCTTCGGGCATGTACATCTCGACGATGACACGAGGGCGGTCTGCGTTGGGGGGGAAAACTGCTGGGCCATGAATGGGTCATGCCCAGGCTGATCACCACCAGCAGGGCGCCGGCGGTAATCAACCGGCCCGGGTGCCGATACACCAGGCCACCGAGGTAGCTGGCCAGGCCGATAAGCCGGTCTTTGTGAATATTTTTCCGGGGGGCTTCAGAAAACGCGCCGCCAGCAGGGGGGGCACGGCAGAAATTGCCAGCAGATAGCTCACAGAAAGGGTGAGCATGATCATCACCGGCACGCCCCCCCGGGTGAAATCCGCGGCGCCGCCCTTGGCCATCAACAGCGGCGCAAAGGCGGCAAGTGTTGTGCCGGTAGACGCACCCAACGGCCCGGCCAGCTCACCGACCGCCTTGCGCAGGGCATCCAGCCGGCGCATGCCTCATCCAGATGGCCCTGTATGTTTTCAACAATCACAATGGCGTTGTCGATCAGGATACCCAGGGAAATGACCATCCCGATAACGGCAATCTGATGCAACACCCCCCACCCCCCCCGAGGTCATAGAGCCCCCCCACGCTGATCAGGGCCACCATGGGCAGGATGGACGCCACCAGCAGGCCCATGCGGATACCCATGCCGGTAAATACCACCGCCACAATGATCAGTACCGACAGCACCAGCTCCAGGCCAGATCATCCAGCCGGTCAGACACCTTGTCGGGCTGAAAAACATCTCGCGGAGCTGGTACGGCTCGAAGTCTGGACGCACCTGGTCCAGCCGTTCCCGGATCCGCTCGCCAAAGCGGATGGCGTCGGTGGAACCTTCTTCCATGATAATTGACAGCAACACCACCCGCTCGCCGTCGAACCAGGTCTCTGGCTGCCGGGCTCGGCCGGCCCACGCCAGACTTCTGCGGCCGCTGCCAGGGGGGGCACCTGGGAGCCATCTGGCAGCTCAATGGGCGTCGCGCGAATCGCGTCTATGTCCGTGAACTCAGTGTTCGGCAATACTGATAGGCGCTTGCCTTCCACCACCACGAAGCCACCGGGGGGGATGGTCTGGTTGCGCCGGGCCAGGGTGTCGAGTATCCGCTTGGGCGGAACTCCCAGCCGATACAGCGCGGCGTCGTCAAGTGCCAGGGTAATCTGTTCGTCGGCATCCCCCCCTTCAAGTTCAATGCGGGAGATGCAGGGATATCCAGAAGGTTCTGTTTCAGGCGTTCGGCCACCTCCGAAAGCTCAGTCACTGAGGGTGAACCGCCCACGGCCAGCACCACGGCCGGGATGTCGATCAGACGGTCATCCAGCTCCATCAGGCCCACATCATCGGGGGGGAAATCCTGGCGCGCCCGCTCCATGGCCTGACGAACCCGATCCCACGCCGAATCGGTGTCGTAGATGCGGTCCCGGAGTTTCAGCCGGGCCAGTGCCACGCCGGTTCTGGCGGTGCCCTGGCTCCAGTCCAGCTCTTCGACCTGACGCAACTCATCGGTCAGCGGCTGAAGCACCAGGCGCTCAACCGCCTCGGCACTGGCACCGGGATAACTCACCGTGATCATACCGGCCCGGTATGGGAAACTCGGATCTTCCTGACGGGGGGGCATGGTGCTGTAGGCGGCAATACCGAGCAGGCAGAGCATGGTCACCACCATGCCCAGCAAGCGTTGACAGTTAAGCAGTCGGCGGGTCATCAGCGCACCTCCACGGTGTCACCATCCACCAGCCGGGTCATCACGGCATACACCACCTGATCTCCCGGGCTCAATGCACCCGGGTGCACCATGACGCGCTCACCGATGACCCGGTCGACCTGTACCGGAACCCGCTGAGCTACCTGGTCTTGCACCCGGAACACACTGGTGCCGGTACTGTCGCGAACGACCGCCAGCAGGGGGGGCACGGTAATGGCAGATTCCCGCACCGGGGGGGCAATGCCCACTTCCACCGGCTCACCGGAGGACAGGGAATTTGGTGGCAGGCTGACCAGTACCGGATGCAGTTCCCCCCCGCGGATGGAACTGCCCTGGGCAATCTCCACCACAGTGCCGGTGGCAGGTTCACGGTTGCGGTCCTGCACCAGCCAAACCGGTAGCTCCTGACCAATCCGGACATGACCGAGCAAGTGCGCGGGTACCCGCACTTCCACTTCCCGCCCCCCCAGCGGCGAGGACAACCGCATGACCGGCTGACCGGCTCCCACGAACTCATCCCGCTCCACCAGCAATGCTTCCACCTGCCCGGCAAAGGGCGCCTTCAGAACGCTTTCCTCAAGCAGCCTTGTGGCTTCGGCCAGTGAGGCTTCGGCCGTCGCCATGCTTGCCCTCAGCGAATCCCGGCGGGCGGCAATCTGTTCCAGAGTCTGCTCCGAGACCACGCCTCGCTGATGCAACCGGCTGGAGCGTTCCCACTCCCGCTGAGCCTGTTCAAACTGGGTTCTCAGTTCCTCCAGGCGGGCAGCCGCGGAATCCCGCGCCGGTTCCAGCGCCGGATTGTACAGACGCGCCAGCACATCACCGGGCTTTACCGTCTGCCCCCCCAGCTCAACCGGGCGTTCCTTGAGCGTCCCGCTGACCTGAAATGTCAGGGTTGCCCGCTGGGCCGCACGGACAATGCCAGAAAAGCGCAGAGGAATTTCTTCCATCTGACCACCGGTGACAGCGGATACCCGCACGGCGACCGGCGTATTTTCAACGTTTTCGCCGGATTCGGCGCCGCCACCGCGGCAGCCGGAGACAGACAGCACGGCCAGCAGCGCACTGGCCAGAACAAACGGAGAGTGACGTAGTGTGAGAGACATAGTGTTCCAGCCCCCCCTTTCCCTGAACAGGTTGATTGTGACCCCCCCCGGTCCATCGGAGGTTGCCCATTGTTTCCGACATCATGTCACTCTTTGACAAATTGTCAATAATCGGCTTTCATCGGTTTTCAGTTATCATGCAGCCAAAGCCGGAAAGCTCGGGATCACAATGAATGAACCGCTGAAGTCACGACGGGAACGGGAAAAACAGGCCAGGTACGACGCCATTCTGGACGCCGCCGAACTGGTGTTCTCAGAAAAGGGCTACGACCGCACCTCCATGGACGACATTGCGCGCACAGCCAGCCTAAGCCGGGCTCTGCTCTATGTCTATTTCAAGGATAAGGCCGCCATCCAGCGAGGCATCATGCTGCGGGCCGGGCAGGATCTGGTGACCCGGTTTGAGCGGGCGATGCAGGCAACCGATACCGGGCTCGGGAAGATCCGGGCCATGGGAGAGGCTTACTACCGTTTCTTTGCGGAAGCTCCGGACTACTTCACCGCCCTGACCAAGGCTTCCACCGCCATCGCCGATGCGGAAGAAGACCAGGCCAGGGAGATGCTGTGTTCAAAGAACGAACTGATGGTGCTGATGGAAGCGGCGATTCATCTTGGCCTGGAAGACGGCACCATCAGCCGCGACCGTATCCAGTCGCCAGCGCAAACCGCGCTTTACCTGCGCGGCGCCCTGCATGGCGTGATCATGCTGTGCCAGGCGGAATCCACCGAGGCCGGGGGGGAGTTTCCTTCCGAAGCACTCATTCGTCACACCATGGATATGCTGACCCGCTCTATCTCCAGCGAGCCGGTACGCTGAGCTGACCAGCCTTACAACTGAAAATCGTAGATGCTGCCGAGGCCAAGAATACCGGTCAGTTCATCCAGCGCCTTGCGCACTTCCTCCAGTAACATCGGGTCGGCCAGGTCCTGCTGGCTGAGCTGGTCGCGGTAGTGGGCCTCAACCCAGGAGGTCAGTCGCTCATAGAGCGCATCGGTCAGGATCACACCCCCCCGGTTGATAGCGTGAAGCTCGTCGTCGTTGAGCACCACCCGCAAGCGCAGACACGCAGGCCCGCCACCATTGCGCATGGACTGTTTGACATCAAACACTTCCACCGCGGTGATCGGCGTGTCGGCTTTCACCAGTTCATCCAGATACCGGCTGACCGAGGCCACTTCGCGGCACTCACCCGGTACAGCCAGCAGCATACCATCGGCAGTGTTCAACAACTGACTGTTGAACAGATAGGAGGCCACCGCATCTTCGATGGGCACCTGCGCTGATGAAACACGCACGGCTTCCAGCTTGGCACCGGTCAGGCGTTCCTGGATGTCTGCCAGTACCCGGGCCTCATCAAGAAAAGCCTGCTCGTGATAGAACAGGCAATTGCCATTACCGACCGCAATCACATCGTTGTGAAACACGCCGGCATCGATAGCCGCCGGATTCTGCTGGGCAAACACGGCACGGCGATCGGTCAGGCCATGCAGGCGGGCAATGGCGCGTGACGCTTCGAGGGTCTGGCGCGCCGGGTACTTGCCTGGCGCCGGAGCGGATTCATTGAACGCGACCTGGCCATACACAAACAGCTCAACGCCCGGCTCCCCCCCGTAGCGACTGCACAAGCGGGTGTGATTAGCCGCCCCCCCCTCATCGCCAAAATGACTGACCGACGGCAGCGCCGGATGATGGGCAAAGTAGCTTTCGTCACCAAAAATCGCTTTCAGCGAACGACCCGTGACCTGGTGTTCAATGGAGCGGTGGAACTTGGCACTGAGATTGGCCGGGGGGGTGAAGTGCACCCGGTGATCGGCTGTGTCGGCACTGGGAGAGACGGTAGCCGCGTTTGCTGTCCACATGCAGGACGCCGACGACACCGCCGCCAGAATGGCGGGATCTGCCTTGCTACGGCTTCCAGAATCTGACGCTCGTTGCCCTCAAAGCCCAGCGCACGGAGGGTGGGAATGTGCGGGCGCTCGTGGGGGTGGCAGAATGCCCTGCACATAGCCCCCCCGGTCCGCCAGCCGCTTCATCTTCTCGAGTCCCTGGAGTGCCGCCTCTCTGGGGGGGTTGGCCACCGCATTGACGTTGGATTTTGAGGCCACATTGCCCCCCCAGGACAGCCCGGCGTAGTTATGGGTCGGACCCACCAGGCCATCGAAGTTTGCTTCTACCGCATGTTTAACCATCGCAGCTGTTCCTGTCAGTCAAAATTCAGGCCCGGGGGGGCCAGGCTATCCGGCAGCTCACTCTTGCCGGCTTCCAGAGAGGCCATCGGCCAGGCGCAGTAATCGGCCGCGTAATAGGCACTGGCACGATGGTTACCGCTGCGCCGACACCACCGAACGGTGCAGCACTGCTGGCCCCCCCGGTAAGTGGCCGATTCCAGTTCACAATACCGGCGCGCACTTCCTCCACCAGACGATTATAGAGTTTGCGGTCATCGCTCAGGATGCCGGCAGACAGGCCGTAGCGAGTGTTGTTGGCAAGCTCCAGGGCCTCATCGAAGCCTTTGTAGCGGTACACCGTCAGCAGCGGGCCGAAAAACTCCTGATCTTCCAGCTCTATCCCGGTCGCATCCACAATTCCCGGCGACAACAGACCTGTATCGGGCTTGAGCTGTTTCATTTCCAGCAACGAGGTCGCACCCTTCTCCAGCATCGCAGCCTGAGCCTTGAGTAGCTGGTCTGCCGCATCGGCAGAAATCACCGAGCCCATAAACGGCTGCGGGTCAGCATCGAATTCCGCCACGGTGATGCGGGCCGCCACTTCCACCAGCCGTGCCAGGAATTCATCACCCTTCTTGCCTTTGGGCACCAGTAACCGGCGAGCACAGGTACAGCGCTGTCCGGCCGAAAGGAACGCGGACTGCAGTGCGTGGTGCACGGCGCCATCCAGGTCTGACACATTTTGAACGATCAGCGGGTTATTACCGCCCATCTCCAGCGCCAGGATTTTCTCCGGCTGGCCGCCGAACTGTTCGTGCAGCAGGTGCCCGACGGTAGAACTGCCGGTAAAGAACAAACCGTCAATCAGCGGGTGGCGGGCCAGGCACTTGCCGGTATCGGAACCGCCCTGAACCAGATTAATCACCCCCCCATCCGGCAGACCGGCTTTTTCCCAGAGCCTGACGGTGAGTTCCGCCACCCCCCCCGGGGGGGTCAGTTCACTGGGTTTGAACACCACGGTATTGCCGGCCAGCAAGGCCGGTACGATGTGCCCGTTGGCAGATGGCCCGGGAAGTTATAGGGGGGGCCAAACACGGCGACCACGCCATGGGGGGGGCGGTGGCGCAACACCGCATGTCCACCAGCCACGTCAGATTCAGTGTGCCCCCCCGTACGCTCGTTGTAGGCTTTCACGGAGATCGGAATTTTACCCATCATGGCCGCCACTTCGGTGCGGGACTCCCAGAGAGGCTTTCCTGTTTCCAGGCCGATCTGATGGGCCATTTCTTCCTTGTTGGCCTCAAGCAGTTCGCCGAAGGCCTCAATCACCGCCTGGCGTTCTGCGAGACTTTTCCGGCGCCACGCCAGAAACGCCTTTCGAGCTTCCCGAACCGCTGCGTCCACATCTTCGAGACTGGCGGCATTGCCATCCCAGACCGTTTCACCTGTTACCGGCTGCACCGATTCAAAGGGCGCTCCGTGGCCTTGCAGCCAGAGCCCGTCGATGTAAACATTGCCTGTCAGGTTTGCCATTATTTACCACCTCCCGGTTCGGAATTGTTTGGCCGGATCGGCGACAAAGCACCCTCCTTCAAGGGGGGGGCAATACGCACCGGATCACCCGACTCCACTAAAAGAGCCTCGGCCAGCACTCTAGGAATTTTGACAGTGTCGGGCCCGATGCAGTTCATGGGTATGGTGGTTACCCGAAAGTCCCGGAACGACCGGTTCGAGATCATCACCCGTTGCTCTGCCGGCACATCCAGATCCATGCTGTGATTAACTACCATGGCATGCCGGTTGACCGCTTCCCGCACCGTACGAATGTTATGGACAAAGGCTTCAACCACAGGCCCGCCATCGAAAATATCCACCATGCCGTTGAAGTTGAAACCTTCGGCCTGCAGCATCTTCAGCGCCGGCCGGGTATTGTCGTGCACCATGCCAACGACGCCCGCGCAGCGTCTGGCAACATCGGCAGGTAGATGGGGGGGTATTTCGGCATCAGTTCAGCAATGAACGATTTATTGCCGAGCCCGGAGAGCATGTCGGCCTGGCTGAACTCCATGTCAAAGAACTTGCTGCCCAGGGCGTCCCACAGGGGGGGGCTTTTGCCGTCTTTGTCCGAGACCCCCCCACGCATTTCCGCAAAAACCTTGTCGGAAAAACGTTTGCGAAAATCGTCCAGGAACATAAAACGACAGCGAGACAACAACAGCCCGTTGCCACCCCCCCCTGATACTCGTCGGAAAGCAGCAGCGAGCAGATTTCGGTGGTGTCGGTCATGTCGTTGGAGAGGTTCAGCGTGGGCGTGCGCACATGCACACCCAGCTCTTTCGATGCATTGACCGTGACACTCAGCCGGTAATTGTAGAACACTTCTTCCAGGCCAACCCGGGCCTCGATGCCACTGATGCCAACGGTCTTCCTGGCCTGAATATCTTCCAGCGCAAACAGGTACAGGGCCGCTTCCGGCGCACAGCGTTGATTGAAGGATTCACGGGCGCGTTCAATCTTGCGCTGAAGCAGTTCTCGGTCGGCGGGCAGTGTGGTCAGGCCTTTGCCGGCCTTCTGGGCCATGGCATAGAGGTCTTCCAGATCGTCAGACTGAAGCGGGCGGATCACCAGCATGTTACGCCCTCCCCCCCTGTATTTGCATGCTCATAACGGTGAAATCCTTACCGGGTCGCCGGCGCTGCTTTCCAGGCCATGCCAGGTACTCACCGGCACTTTTACATCATCCGCCAACGTTTCTGCCACCGGGGGGGTCAACAGGCAACGGAAGTGCTCACCTTCGCCGGCGCTGATCAGGCAGGTTTCACCATCGTCTGGTGGCTGCCGTGCAGTGTTTTGGGCTGACTGGTCACCAGGGTTTTCAGGCTGTCGGTGCGCACTTCCATCACTGGTCCGCCGTCAAAGATATCGACGTAGCATCCGGGCTGAAAACCTTCGCGCTGGAGTAGCTGATAGTTGGGTTCGGTCAGCGGGTGTGGTTGGCCGAGGGCTTCCTGAGCTCGGTACTGAGCAGGGTGACGTACACCGGGTTCGGCGGCATGAGTTCGGCAATAAAGGTTTTGCTGAGCTGCCCGGAGTATTGATCGGCGGTTTCAAAGTCCATATTGAAGAAATGTCGCCCCCCCAGGCTGTCCCAGAAGGGCACGCTGCCGTTTTCGTGCTGTATGCCCTGGATTTCAACCACCGTTCGGTTGGTGAACCATTCCCGGTGGCTGGCAATGAACATCATTCTGGCCCGGGATAGCAGCTCGAATACCGGGGGGGTGTTGCGGTGTTGTTCTTTCAGGGTGAAGGAGCACAGCAGTGTCAGGTCGGTCAGGGCGTGGCTCGGGTACAGGACTTCGACGCGGCGCGAGACGTTGAGTTCGTGGGAGGCGTGGATGAGGTAGTCACGCCGGTAATTGTAAAACGGGTGGCCGTTGCCGGCGCGGCTGTCGATACCTGCGGTGCCGGCGATTTCGCCGGTGTCGGTGTTTTCGAGTACGAACAGAAAGCGGCGCGGAGTGCCTTCGGGGGGGGCGTTGTCGGCCAGGGAGCCCGGGAGTGCTGGATTTTCCGGGCCAAGGTTTCTTCGGTTTTGGGCAGGGTGGACGAGAGCCTGGCGGTTTGGGCGCCGGCTATGTCCAGGATTTGTTGCAGGTCATCCAGTTTGGCTGGTCTGACTCGCCACATGATGCGCTCCTTTATCGGACGGGTGCGAGCGATGGAGCCAGCTCGCCCGCCCCCCCTGGAACGGGGGGGGTCGCCCTCCGGAAACCGCTAAGAGCACATCCTTGTGCGCTTCTCTCCGGCCATCCATGGCCTCCGACATTTCCGGAGCGACCCCCCCAGCCCCCCCAAGGGCTAGATGTTACTTAGCCGTCAGCTTTTTTACTGCCGCTTCGAAACGCTCTAATGCTTCCTCAATGTCCGTTTCCGGAATGATCAGCGAAGGCGCCAGCCGCACCACATTGGCTCCGGCTACCAGGACCATCACGCCCTCATCCAGGCCGGCGTTCAGGAAGTCTTTGGCCTTGCCCTGCCATTGTTCGGTCAGCACACAACCCAAGAGTAGACCAGCACCGCGAACTTCGGAGAACACGCCGTAGCGTTCACCGATGTCCATCATGCCTTTACGCAGTTTTTCGGAGCGGGCTTTGACGCCCTTGAGGATTTCCGGCTGGCTGACGGTGTCGATGACTTTCTGGGCCACGGCGCAGGCCAGCGCGTTACCGCCGTAGGTGCTGCCGTGGGTGCCTACGCCCAGGCTGGCCGCGACTTTGGCGGTAGTGAGCATGGCGGCAACGGGGGGGAAGCCGCCGCCCAGGCCTTTGGCGCTGGAGAGGATGTCTGGCGTTACGTCGTACATTTCGTAGGCGTACAGGTAGCCGGTGCGGCCTACGCCACTTTGGACTTCGTCGAAGACCAGCAGGGCGTTGTGTTCGTTGCAGAGGTCTCGCAGCCCTTGCAGGAATTCGGGATCTGCCGGCATGACGCCGCCTTCACCCTGGACGGGCTCGACCACGACAGCGCAGGTCTTCTCTTTGGAGATCAGCGCTTTCACTGAGTCCAGGTTATTGAATTCGGCGTGATGGATGCCGCCGGGGGGGGCCGGTTCAAAGCCTTCCAGGTATTTGGGCTGGCCACCCACACTGACGGTGAACAGGGTGCGGCCGTGGAAGGAATTCTTGAACGAAATGATCTCGTGTTTTTCCGGACCGTAGTGTTCCCAGGCGTAGCGACGGGCCAGTTTGAAGGCAGCTTCGTTGGCTTCAGCGCCGGAGTTTGCAAAGAACACCCGCTCGGCGAAGGTGAGGTCACACAGGGTTTTGGCCAGCCGCAGGGCAGGCTCGTTGGTCATGACGTTCGACAGGTGCCAGATTTTTTTCTGACTGTTCCTGTAACGCACCCAATAGCCCCCCCGGATGGGCGTGGCCCAGGCTGGTGACGGCAATACCACCCTGCAAATCCACGAACTCTCGGCCTTCCTGATCCCACACGCGGGAGCCTTCGCCTCGCACCGGGATAATGGTTCCGGGGGGGGCGTAGTTGGGCACCATGACTTCATCAAAAAGTTCGCGGGAGACAGGTTCTCTGTTCATGGATCTCTCTCTGAGTGGATGAATTCCTCCCCCCCATAATACGCCACTCAGGGCATAAGAACAGCCGGTTGTGTTATAGCATGTAACTCGATGATGCGATGGTGGTTTCGATCTTTCCCCCCCAGGAGCGCTTTAATGAGCAGCTTGTAGGAATCCAGATCAAAGGTGACCGGGTCTTCCCCCCCGGGCTGATAGTCGTGCAGATCGGCCTCGGTGTGCTGGTCGCTGCGCAGCGTTTCTATATGAATCCAGTTCCAGATGATCAGCCAGTCCGTGCGTCCGTTTTCCGGGTTTTCTTCGGCCAGGGCAACTGGGCCGGGCCAGGGCCAGGTTTTCAGACGCAGATTATGAAAGGCGATCTGCATGCGCAGGTTGAACCGGGTGACGTCTTCCTCGCCTTCACAGGCACCTTTGCACCGCCCCCCCAGGGATCGTTGAAAGCATGGTCCCGGGGGGGTTGCCGGCTCCAGTCCCAGGAGTTTTCCGCACAGGTCGTTTTTGCTGGCGATGCCCCCCCGCAACGCACTTAACGCGTCCCGCTTGCTGCGAAACAGGCCGAAGTAATCTCCCAGCCGGTCCGGCGTGATGGTTCTGGCCAACTCGGCATTCAGGTAGCCGGAGTTGTCCGGGTGCAGGGCGATGCTGACCAGGCTTTTCGCCGCCCGTGAGCGACGGTTGTACAGCGGGCTCAGGGTCTTTATCTGTTTGAGTTCCAGCAACAGGCACCTAGCTCTCCGGCAGTTTCGGTGTATTCCACCCGGCGCAGGCTTTCGGACAGCCGGATTCCACGGCTACTCTGATGATCACCGGAAAAATGCGAGGCCACCCGCTGGCGAATATTGGTGCTTTTGCCCACATACAGCAGCACATCGTTATCTCCATAAAACCGGTACACACCGGGCCCCCCGCCGGCAAATCAGCGAGCATTTCCGCGGGTACGTTGGAGGGTGTACTGGGGGGGCGCTGGAGCAGGCGGTTGATGGTGGCACCAACGGTGTCTTCGCCCTGCTCAAGCAAGGTGTGTTCAAAGAACGCCAGCATGGCAGTGACATCGCCCATGGCCCGGTGGCGCTCAACAGCGGGTAATCCGTGCCGGGCGATCAGCGCATCCATGTTATGGCGTTCGGCCTCCGGATAGAGCGCCCGGGAAAGTCGAACAGTGCAAAGCACCCGGGCACTGAACAGTCGCCCCCCCAATCTGCGGAATTCACTCTTGATAAAACCGTAATCAAAGCGTGCGTTGTGGGCGACAAAAATGCACCCGTCCAGGTGCCGCTCCAGCTCGTCGGCAATGGTCTCAAAACGAGGGGGGGCACTCGCCACCATGGCATTGGAGATACCCGTCAGTCGTTCGATGAACCCGGAGATCCGAGCTTCCGGGTTCAGGAGCGTTTGCCATTCCCCCCCCACAACGGCCCCCCCGTTACGCCAGAAGCGGATACCAATTTCGGTGATCCGATCCCGCTGGGCATTGCCGCCGGTGGTTTCAATATCGACGAAGGCAAACGTAGGTTCAGATAGCATCTCGTGTTTGAAAGTCATCTTGCCCATTACGACCAAAGTACTCCTCCGGATGCCACCATGACTGAATCGAAGGCCTATAGACATTCGTCTAAATAATCACCGATTCTGTTTGAATTGTCATAGATTCGTAACTACTTTGTCTGTGGGTCCAACAACAATAAACGTGTGGAGACAACAACAATGCAAAGCAACAAATTAAGAATGGCAATTCGTGCGACGGCTGCTATGACAGTTCTGGGTCTGGCTTCTCAGGCACAGGCGTTTGAAATCCAGGCCGGCGATGTGAATGCGACATCTACGGCTACGCGCGACTGACTGCCACTTACGATATCAACGAAAAGATCACCGGTGACAACAGTACTCTGGCTGGTGATTTCTCAATGGTTGACGGCTCTGACAATGAAGGTCATTTTGACGCTTCTGCCACACAAAGCCGTATTGGCGTGAAGGCAACTCTGCCGCAAGACTTCAGAATTACCGTTGAAGGTGACTTCGCCAGTGGAGGCAATTTCCGCCTGCGCCACGCTTTCGGTGAGTATAACGGCATCCTCGCTGGTCAAACCTGGTCAAACTACAACAGCTTCACCGGCAATACGCCGACCCTGGACTTTAACGGCAGCGCCGGCTGGGCAGGCTACCAACTTCGCACAGCTCAGCTTCGTTACACCACGGGCGGACTGTCCGTTGCCCTGGAGGATCCGAAAGGATCTATCGATGGCACTACGGAAGAAAAAGACAGCATGCCCGCTGTCACTGCCCGCTATGAGGGCTCCGCGGACGCTCTGTCATTTGCTGTAGCAGGCCTGGTGAAGCAAAACTCTTATGAAGATGAAGTCGCTGATGCCGACGACTCCGCCATGGGTTACGGCATGTTTGGGGGGGCTGCCAAATTCAAGGCTTCTGACATGGTGTCTATCCAAGGCGCCCTGAACTATACAGACGGCGCCAATGCCTATCTGTACCAGTCCGGTTCAGCCGATGCCTACCTCGACGGCGAAGACCTTGAAACCATCTCAGGCTACGGCGCTTCAATCGGCACCAGCTTGTCCCTGGGTAACGGCCGCAGCGTCAACCTGACCTACGGTATGGTGGAACTGGATGTTGAAATGATGGAGACGAGGAAACCCGCTCTAACATCATTGCCAACTACATGTGGACGCCGGTCAAGAGCGTGATGATGGGCGTTGAATACCAGTACTGGAAAACCGAAACCAAAGGTGGTGACAGCGAAGACGCTAACCGCCTGATGTTCGCAGCACAGTACAACTTCTGATCCTTCCTATCAGAAGTTAACTCAGAATTACCCCCCCGCTTCGGCCGGGGGGGTTTTTCGTTCCAGGATGGTGCGCCGGCACCATTCCTGCTCAGCTCTTATCTTCCAGCCTCAAAGCCAATTATTCCTTACTTAACATTTTCATAGACTTACCTTCTGCCAGAAGATTTGGCACGGCCAATGCAAAAGCCTGGATACGCTGGCGACAGCGAACTCGCATTCCTATCGCAACGACGTGAGGTAACGCCATGAAACTCGCCAAAGACCAAAACCTGTTGTTTGAACTGACCCAACCTGCAGAAGCCTGGGCCATGCAGGATCTGCACGATTATTTCGACTGGATGTTCTTTGCCAACTGATCAGAAAGGCGGCCGGCTGCCCCCCCCTGGGGGGGACAGCCGGCTCTCCGATTAGCTGCCCGCCCGTAACCGTGTTCGAACGCCTCGGGTGGCCATAACCGCCAGCACCTCCATCAGGGATAACAGGCCCCCCCGGTCGTGCTGTTTTGGAGCCCTGCCACGGGCAATCCTTCCGATCTGACGGGTGTACCAACTAACCTCCATCAGAGCCATATCGTCGATCATTCGAAGGCCGGTTTTAATAGGCTTGACCGCACTGGTAACCGGATCGCCCGCCATAATACGAGCCGGCAGATCAGGCTCCACAACCAAGGGCCTTGCCAGCCCCCCCACCAGGTCTGTGGCACCAGAATCGATGGCCTGCGCCATCCCCCCCCGCTCTGTGCGGAACCCGCCCGTGACCATCAAGGGTACGTCCGTCAATTCACGGACTTTTTCAGCAAACTCCAGGAAGTAGGCTTCCCGTGCCAGGGTGCTGGCTTTCACCTCCTCGCTTCCGGCACCTTTCGCATGGCGGGGGGGTTTTCATAATTTCCTCCTGAGATTTCCACCAGATCAATGCCCTCTGCCACCAGCGCCTTGATCACAGCCAGAGACTCATCCTCAGTGAAGCCCCCCCCGCGCTGAAAATCAGCCGAATTCAGTTTGATACCAACATTAAATTCCCTGCCACAAGCCTTGCGGATTTCTCGATACACAGACAGTACAAAGCGCCGCCGGTTCGCCGCAGAACCACCCCCCCACTCGTCGGTGCGTTGATTGTGATGGGGGGGAGACAAAAACTGGCTAACCAGATACCCATGGGCTCCGTGAATCTGTACACCATCAAATCCCGCCTTTTTGGCGACGGCTGCGGCCTGCGCAAAGCGACGAATAATGTCATCAATCTCCGGCCCCCCCGTGAGCGCACGCGGAGTTGCGAACATTCCCCCCCGCAGGTCCTTCTTGAACGGAATCGCGCTTGGAGACACCGGGTCTCTATTAAGCATCTTCGGGCTTTGCTTGCCTGGATGATTGAGCTGCATCCAGATCTGTTTCCCGCCACCCTGCCCGGCCCTGGCCCAGGATTTGAGAAGATCCAGATCGGCCTCATCCTCGACCACGACGTTTTGCGGCTCCCCCCCGATGTGCTCCGGTCAATCATCACGTTGCCAGTGATCGACAGCCCGGCACCCCCCCCGTCTGCCCAGGCTCTGTAAAGGGTGATCAATTCTTTAGTCGGATGATTATCAATGCTTCCCAGCGTTTCGCTCATTGCGGACTTGGCAAAGCGATTGGGGGGGATAACCGATCCATTCGGCAGCGTGAATGGCCTGGACAGCAGTTCTGAGGGAGTCATGGGAGCCTCGTATCACAGTCGTTTGTTGTGACACTGATGGTGGGTGGCTCATAACGTGCAGACATTGGCCGAGCTGACCAGGCCTGAGCGGAAGAGTGGTCGCACTGCAACGACACCGTCGCAGTGCGACCAACAAGGCTACATCACAGCAGCAGGGTCCGAATATCCCCCCCAAGCAGCTGCGTCAGCAAGTTGGTAAACCGGGCAGCATCCGCCCCCCCGTTCACCGCACGGTGGTCGTAAGACAGTGACAGCGGCAGCATCAGCCGAGGCAGGAACTCCTTGCCGTCCCATACCGGTTTCATGGAGCTTTGGACACACCCAGAATCGCCACTTCCGGCGTATTCACGATCGGCGTGAACGCAGTGCCGCCAATGCCGCCCAGGCTGGTGATGGTAAAGCAGGCACCCTGCATTTCTGCCGGCTTCAGCTGCTTGTCCCTCGCCTTCTGGGCCAACTCGGCGCTTTCGGCCGCCAGTTCCCATAGGCCCTTCTGGTCTACATTCCGTATCACCGGCACCATAAGGCCGTGTGGCGTATCCACCGCAATGCCGATGTGGATGTACTTCTTGCGCACCACCTCTTTGCGTTCCATGTCCAGAGACACGTTGAACTGAGGCAGTTCCGCCAGCGCGGCAGCGCAGGCCTTGAGCAGGAACGGCAGCGGGGGGGTCATCTTCACGCCACGCTTTTCGCCGGCTGCTTTCTGAGCCTTGCGGAAGTCTTCCATTTCGGTGATATCGGCATCGTCGAACTGGGTCACGTGAGGCACGTTCAGCCAGCTGCGCTGCATGTTGGTGGCGGTGGCCGCCATCATGCGGGACATACCTTCACGCTCGATCTCACCGAACTGGCTGAAGTCCGGCAGCTTCACGCCCGGAATGCCAGAGCCAGTGGCTACGCCACTGCCCTGCTGGGCCTGCTGCAACTGGCTCTTCACGTAGGCGTGCACATCGTCTTTCACGATCCGGCCTTTTGGGCCTGAACCTTTCACGCGCGTGAGGTCTGCCCCCCCCAGTTCCCGGGCCAGTTTACGCACGGCCGGACCGGCGTGCACCTTGGTGCCAGGTGACGGTGGCTCGTAGGTAGAGCCCTGCGGCTGAGGCTCGGATTCCTGTTTGCCCTGGGGGGGTTTCTCCGGTTTGCTTTCCTGGCTGTCTGCCTGTGCGCTGTCACCGGAATCTGCCGATTCGTCCTCGTCGTCACCATCGTCTTCGATGTCATTTCCAGGAGGTCTGAACCTTCGGAGAGCTTGTCGCCTTCCTTCACCAGAATCTTGCCGATCTTGCCCGCGTAGGGCGATGGAATTTCCATGGTGGCCTTGTCGGACTCCACTGTTACCAGCGGGTCTTCCTCACCAACCGTATCACCTTCAGCCACGTTGATTTCAATCACCGGCACATCTTCAAAGCCATCCAGCGACGGCACTTTCACCACTTCGGTGCGAGAGCCACCAGACTTCTTCTTTTTCGGAGCCGGCTTGGCGTCTTCCGATCTGGCCTCAGATGGCGCCTCGGATTTTTCCTCGGTCTGTTCAGACTTATCATCCCCCCCGGCATCGTCCGAGCCCCCCCCAGCATCACCGCTGGCGGCCAGCATGCCGATCACGTCGCCCTCTTTCACCTTGTCACCCACCTTGACGGTGATTTTGGTGATCTTGCCGGCGGCGGGGGGGGCCGGCAGCTCTACCGAGGCTTTGTCGGATTCCACGGTCAGAATCGGATCTTCTTCCTCTACCGAATCCCCCCCTTCACTGACGATGATTTCGATGATCTCGACTTCATCAGCACCGCCGAGATCGGGAACCTTGATTTCCTGTTCACTCATGGCGGTCTCCTTAGCTCAGCACCGGGTTCGGTTTGTTGCGATCGATTCCGTACTTGCGCATGGCTTCGAGAACCTGCTCCTGTTTGATCTCACCATCTTTGGCCAGGGCGGCCAGAGCAGTCACCGCCACATAGTAACGATCCACCTCGAAGAAGTTACGGAGCTTCTCGCGGGTATCGCTGCGGCCGAAACCGTCGGTGCCCAGGGTCATGTAGGTTTTCGGGATGAATGCCCGCAACTGCTCGGAGTGCAGTTTGATGTAATCGGTAGACGACACCACAGGGCCCTGAGCCTTTTCCAGGCACTGCGTGACATAGGCCTTGCGCGGCTTGTCATCCGGGTGCAAGTGGTTCCAGCGCTCCACATGCTGGCCATCACGGGCCAGTTCGTTGAAGCTGGTGACACTCCAGACATCCGAGGCCACACCCCCCCAGTCGTCCTTCAGCATCTGCGCCGCGGCACGGACCTCGTTCATGATCGCGCCCGAGCCCAGCAGCTGAACCCGCGGGCTCTTCTTGCGGCCCTTGGTTTCCACCGACTCGAACTTGTACATGCCCTTAATGATGCCGTCTTCAGAGTCTTTCGGCATCGCCGGCTGTTCGTAGTTCTCGTTTTCGATAGTCAGGTAGTAGAAGACGTTCTGGTTATCTTCAAACATCTCCTTCATACCATGACGGATCACCACGGCCATCTCGTAGCCGTAAGCCGGGTCGTAGGCCTTACAGTTGGGAATGGTGTTGGCCAGAATGTGGCTGTGACCGTCCTGGTGCTGCAAGCCCTCACCGTTCAGAGTAGTCCGGCCGGCAGTGCCGCCAATCAGGAAGCCGCGGGCCTGCATGTCGCCCGAGGCCCAGGCCAGGTCTCCTACCGCTGGAAGCCGAACATGGAGTAGAACACGTAGAACGGAATCAGCGGGAAACTGTTGGTGCTGTATGACGTAGCCGCCGCCATCCAGGTGGACATGGCACCGTCTTCATTGATGCCTTCCTGCAGAATCTGACCCTTTTTGTCTTCCCGGTAGTACATGATCTGGTCACGATCCTGAGGCACGTACTTCTGGCCTTCCGCCGTGTAGATACCCAACTGACGGAACATGCCTTCCATACCGAAAGTACGGGCTTCGTCCGGCACGATAGGCACGACGCGCTTGCCGATGCGCTTGTCTTTGACCAGGCACTCAGAATGCGGACAAAGGCCATGGTAGTGGAGATCTCACGGCCGTCAGAACCTTCCAGCACCTGCTTGAAGATATCCAGTTCCGGAATCTGCAGCGGCTGGCAGTCCTTGTTGCGCTTGGGATAGAAACCGCCCAGCTCCTGCCGGCGCTTCTTCATATAGACCAGCTCCGGGCTGTCCGGCGCCGGACGGTAATAAGGTACGTCTTCCAGTTCTTCGTCTTTCAGCGGCACACCGAAACGATCCCGGAACGCTTTCAGGGTATCGATGTCCAGCTTCTTCAAAGAGTGCGCGGTGTTCTGGGCTTCACCCGCCGCACCAAAACCATAGCCCTTGATGGTGTGAGCCAGAATGACCGTCGGCTTGCCGTTGGCCTGGTTCACGGCCTTGTGATAAGCCGCGTAGACCTTGTAAGGGTCGTGGCCGCCGCGGTTCAGCTTGCTGATATCCTCGTCCGACAGGTTTTCCGCCAGCTTGGCCAGCTCCGGATGCTTGCCGAAGAATTCCTTGCGGGTATAGGCGGGGGGGCCCTTGAACGTCAGGTTCTGAAGTTCGCCATCGCAAAGCTCGTCCATGGCCCGTTGCATCACGCCGTCTTCGTCTTTGTCGAACAGCGGATCCCACATTCGGCCCCCCCAGACCACCTTGATAACGTTCCAGCCAGCGCCACGGAACACACCTTCCAGCTCCTGTACGATCTTGCCGTTACCCCCCCGAACCGGGCCATCCAGGCGCTGCAGGTTGCAGTTGACCACCCAGATCAGGTTATCCAGTTTCTCGCGGCCCGCCTTGGAGATGGAGCCCAGAGTTTCCGGTTCGTCGCACTCGCCGTCACCGACAAACGCCCACACTTTGCGGCCGTCCATGTCGATCAGCTCGCGACTGTGCAGGTACTTCATTACGTGGCCTGGTAGATGGACTGAATTGGCCCAAGTCCCATGGAAACCGTCGGGAACTGCCAGTAATCCGGCATCAGCCAGGGGGGTGTGGATAAGAAGACAGGCCTTCGCCATCGACTTCTTCGCGATACTTGTCCAGTTGCTCTTCGCTGAAGCGACCTTCCAGGAAGGAACGGGCATAGATGCCCGGCGACGCGTGGCCCTGGAAATACACCAGGTCTGAAGCACGGTCCTCACCACCACCATGAAAGAAATAGTTGAAGCCCACATCGTACAGAGTGGCTGCTGAGGAGAAAGTGGAAATGTGGCCACCAAGGTCACCCGGGCGCTTGTTGGCACGCACCACCATGGCCATGGCGTTCCATCGAATCAGCGAGCGAATGCGACGTTCCATGAACAGATCGCCCGGCATGCGAGATTCCTGGGTCACAGGGATGCTGTTACGGAATGGCGTGGTTATGGAATAAGGCAGTTCAGTGCCATCGCGGCTGGCTCGCTCGGAAAGCCGTTCAAGAATGTATTTGGCCCGGTCTACGCCTTCGTTCTCGATCAGAGATTCCAGCGCATCCAGCCATTCACTGGTTTCAATGGGATCATCATCCTGGTACATCAAACCCTCCCCCCCTTGGCATCAAAAGGTGCAACGCCGGCCACGATCAGCGGCCAAAGACGGTGCGAAGTCGATAAGCTGCGATGGTATGCAGTATTTTTTTTGTGGAAACGTCAGCTTGTAAGAAAGGCTGAGCTGCGTGATTGACCTCTCTCAAGCATAGAACAGCTTTCTCATTTTTCCTGCCGCGCGAACGGTTATCGGTATGGCTTTTGGCACGGACCGATTGCGCGGAGAATGGTTCTGCCAGCCCTGACTATCCAGTAGAAGCAAAACTTTCGTTCTTTTACTACAAAATGACACTAAGAAACAAACAAACACCTGTTTGAATGGCAGATACCCATCATTTATTTAGATTACTTACGCAATAATGGCGATATTCCGATCACGAAACAACCGATCTCCGACCAAGGTCGAACCCCCCCCTCCCAGCGCTCATTTACATCAACACACTAAGCATAATCTGAAACTGTCATTCACGACTTTTCGCAGCCTTTAGCGACAAATAGGCGCTAATACCGACCGAACGACCGAAAACCCTCGCCCGGACCTCCGTTTTATTAATTAGACCTGAAAATAAATTATGATTTATGTATACTTGCCTGCCCGTTTTTTAACCAGTGAAGGAGGCACACCTCCTTTTGTCTTTGGCTCACAACAGAGGGCGATCCATGAACTCCATCGTCACCTTTCCGAACCGAATACCGGTTCAGGAATTCGAGGAGCGCCGGTTCAAGGTTTTTACCGACCGCCAGCTCGACAAGATTGAGGCGATCCAGAATCTCCCCCCCGAGGAAACCCTGTTTGAAATGAAAGTGGTGGCCAGCGTGCTGCCTTCCGGGTTAACGAATATGTGATCAACGAACTGATCAACTGGGACAAGGTGCCCAACGACCCGATCTATCAACTGGTCTTTCCACAGAAAGGCATGCTCAAGGACGAACACTACGAGCGCATGGCGCAACTGCACCGGGAAGGCGCCGACAAGAAAGACATCCAGGCCGCTGCCAAGGAAATCCGCGACGCACTGAACCCGCACCCGGCCGGCAGATGGAAATGAACATGCCGGAACTGGACGGAGAGGTGCTGGACGGCGTGCAGCACAAGTACCGCGAAACCGTGCTGTTCTTCCCGTCCCAGGGCCAGACCTGCCACAGCTACTGCACCTTCTGTTTCCGCTGGGCGCAGTTTGTTGGCGATAAAGACCTGAAAATGGCCAGTACCGATGCCGAAAAGCTGCACGGCTACCTGCAGGAGCACACCGAAGTGACCGACCTGCTTGTCACCGGTGGCGACCCGATGGTGATGAAAACCAAGAACCTGGTGCAGTACCTGGAACCCCCCCTGTTGCAACCGGAGTTCGACCACATCCAGACCATCCGCATCGGCACCAAGGCCCTGACCTTCTGGCCCTATCGCTTCGTGACCGACAAGGACGCCGACGAACTGATCGAGCTGTTCGCCAAGCTGGTTGATGGTGGCAAACACGTGGCCATCATGGCCCATTACAACCACTGGCAGGAGATCACCACCGACATCGCGGAAGAGGCCATCCGCCGCATTCGCGCCACTGGTGCCGAGATCCGCGCCCAGGGCCCGCTGATCAAGCATGTGAACGACGATGCCGATGCCTGGGCCAAGCTGTGGAAGAAAGAAGTGAAGCTGGGCATCATCCCCCCCTACTACATGTTCGTAGAGCGGGACACCGGTGCCAAGAACTACTTCGAGGTGCCCCCCCTGGCCGAGGCTTACCACATCTACCGCGAAGCCATGAAGCAGGTCAGCGGCCTTGCCCGAACCGCCCGCGGCCCCCCCAGCATGAGCGCCGGCCCCCCCGGCAAGGTGGAGATCCAGGGCATCACCGAAATCAACGGCGAGAAGGTCTTCGTACTGCGCTTCCTGCAAGGCCGAAACCCGGATTGGGTGCAGCGACCGTTCTTCGCCAAATACAGCGAAACGGCCACCTGGCTGCATGAGCTCGAGCCCGCCTTCGGAGAAGAGAAGTTCTTCTTTGAGGATGAGTTTGAAGAAATGAAGAACGGCAACGCCTGAGTCGTTGGCTTAAGATCAGGCCCGTCCCCCCCGTGACGGGCCTGCTTACCGTCCCTTCTTAGGCACAAACCCCCCCGCTGGCTTTTCCCGAATCCATTCAACAAACACCCTCACCTCCTCGAGCTCCAGCAGCTTTTCCCTCGAGTTGTAATTCAGCCCCCCCAGCTCATACTCCGAACACGCTCTGTGAATCGCGTTATGGCACGGGCGACAGACCCAAAGCGTACGGGTGATCAACTCTTCCCTGGAAACAGTTCTGAAAGCGCTTCTTGCGATGCAGATGCCTGGGTAT
>JDSH01000030.1_pt1 | contig 63346 bp, 80 predicted proteins | sample 199451 | NCBI WGS metagenome assembly JDSH01 (sample SAMN02584198, study PRJNA231836) | bioreactor metagenome | isolation source: continuous culture bioreactor electron acceptor NO2- transfer2 day 38 after... | place: Germany: Bremen | reverse complement strand
GTGTCGATATGAACTGTCTCCATTGCCATGAGCGGTTTGAGCTAGAGAATGCTCTTGCGAAAAGCCCATTTTCTTGGCCTCACATGGCCACATTTTGGTACCTGTGTGAAAGCTGTGGCCATGGAAACCATATCAATGTCATGGAGGAAGGGTATGGTCAGATCAAGATTCTCGGCGCGCCAGGTCCCAATTGGACTCAGGTTACTTTCTTTCCCTGCGATTCAATTCAGTTTCGTAAAGACCCTGATTTTCTCCATGTGTGGGTATGGGGGGGAAGGCACTTTGAAGTTGTGGCAAGAAAATGAACACTTAACAAGGGCCTGCAAGCCGACCTTCGGCGGTTGAGGCGAGCGTTAGTGGCCAAGGAGAGCTATGAATCAGGCAATCCATTTCAAAACGTCGATGTTTGATGTCTCGAAGGAAAAAGAGAATCCCATAAACCCGATACATGGGCTTTCCCTTCTGGAATGGTTGAGGAAAAAGCTCGAAGGCAAGATAGAGATTACTGAGCCGGAAGCCGAGGATTGGGGCTGGTACAGTGAGCTCGAATACGAAGGTGGCAATTACCTGATTGGAGCATGTGCGTTTTTCGAGAAAGGCGATGATCCAACATTAGAAATCGAGTGGGTCTTTCAAGTCCATAAATACCGTAGCCTGAAAGAGAAGTTGCTTGGTAAAAACAAGATGACTACCTCCGACAGTTGCTTCCAATTTTTCAAAGGGCTTCTTGATCAGGAGCTGGAATCAAAGAGGTGGAGGTTGCCTGAGCCACTAACAAGGCAATCAAATTCGTTCCGGCCTTTGGCCTCCACCGGACGCCCTTGTCAGGGCGCCGTTTATTGCTGGCGTTAAACGTCACAAGGAAGTATTCGTGGAATTTCTGTTAATACTGCTCATCCCACTTGGATTTATTGGAGTTTTCCTTGCGGCTCCCTTTTGGATCTCTCGGGTCACGAAAGCCAAGCATGAAGAGGTATTTATTGAAGCCCAAAACTATGAGGGAAAGGAGAGAGACGAGTTCATAGAAGCACAGCGAAAAGACAAACGCCTTGGCGAATACAGCAAGAGCCTCTCTGGAGGAGCGGTACTTATCTTCATAGCCGGATTTGCTCTGCTGTCAGGGGGGGAGCTTTCGATTCGCGGAGGCGACCCAATAGTAAGCCAAGCTAATGGCGATGATCGATTCTTTGCTTTTGTAGGGATTATTTTGGTTTTGGGTGTTTTGCTTGCTGGATACGGGTTGATAGGGAAGTGGAAAAATGGAACGTTAAACAAGTCACGGAAGACGGACGCGTAGGACGCGCCGCTTTGCGACCGTCAGCTTGTCACACAGGCGGGCAGAAAACCTCTTTTTGAGCCACCTCACCCTCCGAAGCAAGTCCATCGCGCATGCGTTAGGCGTTACTTGTCGATAGAGACAGAGATTCGTTTAAGAACAGATAGCGTCGTTTCGAGCTCTGCCTGTGTGATGTCCGCTGAGCATTTCACTGCCCAACCAGATTGCTTTTCGCCCAATTTCGAATATGCCATTGCTCCAAATTCAGAAAGGCTCACCAGCTTTGCACGTTTGTGGTCCGGATTTTCGTTAAACAGCAGTAACTCATCGTCATGCATAGCATCCACAAGTCTTTGTACCGCTTGTCTTGTCAGTCCCATTCTCCGTGCTATTTGCGGCACGGTTTGTGGCTCACCGGCGAGAGAAAGAGCCCCCCCCAAGATTTTCCAGCGAGCGCTCGTAATCCCATATTCTGATCCCATCTGATCACCTTCGCTTACAAGGAGTCCTCCGAGCTTAAACACCTCAAGGACAATATCGGTAAACACTCGGCCTTTCTGAGAATCGGTCATCTGGCGCCCTTCTAAGTTGACAACGTGTTGACAACATGGGTTGTCGTATACAGAATGACAACATGTTACCAACTGGCCTTCCTGGGGGGGGAAACCATGATGCTCACCCTTCATCGTCTTTCTGCGTCAATAGCAACTCTGTGCATAGCCATCTTTTTCTCGGTAACAGTTTTGGTCGAGCTCTTCGGCTCGCCAGGGTCCATCGCAACTGTGAAAAGCCTTATTGTATGGCCAGGTCTGTTCATTCTCGTGCCTTCCATTGCACTAGCTGGTGGTAGTGGTTTCACCTTGGCCAAAACCAGAAGTGGAAAGCTGGTTTCACTAAAGAAGACAAGAATGCCTGTCATTGGCATTAACGGAATTTTGATATTAATACCGTGCGCTGTATTTCTTGATAGATGGGCATCAGTAGGCGCTTTTGATGCGCGTTTTTATACAGTGCAAGGAATTGAACTGCTTGTGGGGGGGGCAGTCAATTTAGTGTTGATGGGGGGGTTGAACCTGAGAGATGGTTTAAAGTTGACCGGAAGATTCGGGCAATTGACGGCACGCAGCAGGTAAGAGTTCGTCAACTCTTGCTGTCAGACGGTTACGCTTGGCCTCAACTTAATGGGCGGAGGTCAGCGTGGATCAAATTTCGCGGACTATCAGGTATGGATTATTTATGGCCAAGCCGGATGAGGAATTATGATCACATCACTACTCATCAACATGCCCGTATCGTCAAGAAGTGGATAACCAGTATTGGACTTGATCTTTCCGTCTATGCCACCCACTCAATGAGACGCAGCAAGGCAACACTAATCTACAAGAAGACCAAAAATCTTCGAGCAGTCCAGTTGCTATTGGGGGGGCACACAAATATGTCCAGTACCGCGCGATAGCTTGGTGTCGAGGTGGAGGATGCTATGGAGATAGCTGAGAGTATTGAGATCTGATTGCTGTAAAGTGGCCCTTCAATTCGAACCACTGGGAATCGAAGCCGCTCTCTGAGTCAGTCGATAACCATATATCTGGTTTTCTCAGACATCCTCTGATGTCTAAACAAAAGTGAGCACTCGTGGCGCCTCCTCAGTGCAACGCGACCAAACTGGTGGCCTGGAATGTCAGGCCACGTCTCCGAAGGTCCTGCGCCAGTCTCGGGGGGGGCTTACGTGGTGACGTTGCTTGAAATGCTGCCGGAAGGATGTTGCTGTGTGAAAGCCAATTCTTTCCGAGATGACCTCCACAGAAAGCGATGTGGATTCCAGCAGTTCCCGCCCGCGCCGTAATCGTTCACTCACCAACCACTCCATCACCGTCATGCCCGTTGCCTTCTGAAAGTGGCGGGTGAAGGTGCGCCGACTCATGGCGGTGCGGGCGGCCAGGTCATCGAGGGTGTGGCTTTCGGCCAGATGTTCCCGCAGGTAATCCAATAACCGATTGATGTGCGCGTCCTGGGTGGACATCGCGACTGGCTGTTCTATGAACTGAGCCTGTCCACCTTCCCGGTGTGGTGGGACCACCATAAGGCGGGCAAGGGTATTGGCGGTCTTGCCACCGTAATACTCCCGCACCAGAAACAGGCAGCAATCGAGCCCCCCCGCGGCAGTTCCTGCGGACGTAACCAGCCGGTCATCCTCCACATAGAGGGCGTTGGTATCCAGGTTCACCTGCGGAAACCGCTTGAGAAAGTCCTGCTCTGCTAACCAGTGGGTTGAGGCCCGTTTGTTATCCAGCAAACCCGCATAGGCCAGTGCATAGGTGCCGTAACAAAGGCCCACCACATGGGCACCGTGCTTATGGCAACGGATGAGGGCTTCCGACAGTTCGGGAGGTGGCGCTTCAGTTAGATCGTGCCAACCGGGTACTACAGCAATATCAACCGCATCCAATAGATCCAGGCCTCCGTCCGGCTGCACGGTCATGGCCCGCTCGGATGCCAGGGGGGGCTTCCCGTCCGGCGTGATTATCAGCAACTCGAACAAGGGGGGGCCTTCGGGCAGGGCAATGCTGAACACCATGTAGGGTATGGAGAAATGGAAAGGGCTGAATTGCGGGTGAAGAACAAGCCCGACTTTCGGTAGCGCCACGGTGTCACTCCTGCGGTTTATTTAACCTGATAATACCTGCGTGGCCCGATTCTTTCGATCATTGTCTTTCAGGTCAATATTGGTGGTGATCAGATCTCCGTAGACTTTATTCCATCAACGAACACCTTGTTGGAGGATAAGCACCATGTTGATCAAAACCTTTTCTGGCGCCTGATGCTGGCTTCGACTGTTTTTGCTGGCGTTGCATTCGCCGAATCGATTCCCGGGAATCCAGCCACCAGATACAGCAAATTCGTAATGCCACCATCAAGGTTACATACGGAGAGACCACCTTTCTGATCGACCCCCCCATGCTGGCCGACCAGGGGGGGGCTTACCCGGGCTTTCCGAACACGTACCGTAGTGAGCTGCGCAATCCTTTGGTGGGCTTGCCCATGGCCGCTGAGGATGTGATTGAGGGTACCGATGCGGTGATCGTGACCCATACCCACCTGGACCACTGGGACGATGCCGCCCAGAAGTTGTTGCCGAAGAGTATTCCCCCCCTGTTTGTGCAGAATGCGGCGGATGCTGAGATGATCCGCTCACAAGGCTTCAAGGATGTGCGTATTTTGAATGGTGAAGCCGAATTTGGCGGTGTGACCCTCCATAAAACCGGCGGACAACATGGCTCCAATACCCTTTATGCCATTCCAGAGCTGGCAAAGGTGCTTGGGGGGGAAATTATGGGCGTGGTTTTTGAGGCAGAGGGGGGGCAGAAAACCACTTATGTGGTAGGCGATACCGTGTGGCGCGATGAAGTTGTGCAAACACTGGAGCGCTTCCAGCCGAATGTGGTTGTGCTGAATGCCGGGGGGGCGGCGGAACTCACAGGTTTTGAGGGCGACCCGATCATCATGGGCACAGAAGATACCCGGCGGGTGCACCGCGCTTTGCCGGACGCGGCCATCGTCGCCGTGCACATGGACGCGGTGAACCATATGACTCTGAGCCGTGAGGAATTGGCCGAATTCGTGCAAAACGAGGGAATTGATGAGCAGGTTCTGATCCCGGCCGATGGTGAGATTCTTTCTTTCTGACCCAAACACACCTGGAACATATGACCCAATGAGGAGCCGTCTAATGCGTAAGCGAGCCGTTATTGTTGTGGATATTCAGAATGAGTACTTTGCGTCCGGCAAACTGCCGCTGGTGAACATTGAACAGGCAGCCGCCAAGGCAGCAGAGGTGATTGACGCAGCGCGTCAGAACAAAGACCTGCTGGTGCATGTTCACCATGAATTTCCGGACCCGAATGCGCCTGTGTTCACGCCGGGCTCAGACGGCATCAACATCCACGAATCCGTGGCACCGGAAGGTGATGAGCCGGTTATTCTCAAGAACTACCCCCCCAACTCATTCCTGAAGACCAATCTGAAAGCGTTGCTCGATTCTAACAACATCGAGGAGGTTGTGGTGATTGGTGCTATGAGCCATATGTGCATCGAAGCCACCAGCCGTGCGGCCTCGGACTTTGGTTACAAGGTCACTGTGTTGGAAGATGCCTGCGCCACAATGGATCTGGAGTTCAACGGCGTGAAGGTGCCGGCGGCACAAGTTCATGCCACGGCTATGGCGGCGCTTGGGTTTGCCTATGCGAGTGTATTGTCGACTGGGGGGGAATACCTGTGAGGATACTGCTCTTCGTATCTATACTGAAAAACCTACGTCCAGTCTGTCTCGATATCAATGATTTGAGCCACACCCCCCCAGATGTCGGCCATGAAATCGCAGATGCTGCTCGATAAAGCTCGAGATAAAGAAGTAGCTGTGGTCGTAGCCCTCCCGGAAATTGAGCTCCAGCGGGTAATTGCTGGTACTGGCTGCGGCCGCAAGCGCCTCTGGCCGAAGTTGATCAGTCAGAAAGTTATCCGCGTCCCCCCCCTGGTCGACCAGTGCCGGTACGAACTGTGTTGCATCCCGCATCAGCAGGCTGGCGTCGTATTCGGCCCAACGCGAGCTGTCTTTGCCCAGGTAGGCAGTAAAGGCCTTTTTGCCCCCCCATGGGCAGTTTACCGGGTTGCTGATCGGGCTGAAGGCCGACACGGACTGGTATCGCGCCGGGTTGCGCAGAGCCAGAACCAGGGCGCCATGACCACCCATTGAATGGCCCGCAATCGAGCGTTGATTCGTTACCGGGAAAACAGATTCGATCAGTGCAGGCAGCTCATTGAGAACATAGTCGTACATGCGGTAGTGGGGGGGATGCCATGGGCTTTCGGTCGCGTTTACATAGAAGCCCGCCCCCCCCTGGCCAAGATCGTAGCTTTCATCGTCGGCAACGTGATCGCCCCCCCGGGGGGGGCTGGTATCCGGTGCACGATGGCCATGCCCAGTTCTGCAGCCGCGCGATGGGCGCCGGCTTTCTGCATGAAGTTTTCGTCTGTGCAGGTGAGGCCGGAAAGCCAGTAAAGCACCGGCACTTTCTGTCCGTTGGCAACCTGCGGTGGCAGGTAGATGGCGAAGCGCATAGCGCAGCCAAGGCTTTCGGACGGATGGCTGTACTGTTTGTGCCAGCCACCAAACTTTTGTTACTGCTCAGGTTTTCAAGGGTCATTGGACACTCCGTTGCGGGGGGGCGCGCCGAAGTGGCGGGCCGCCCTCACCATCACTTGTCGAAATGGATAACGCTGCGAATGCTCTTGCCTTCGTGCATCAACTCAAAGGCTTCGTTGATGTCATCGAGGCCCATGGTGTGGGTGATGAAATCATTCAGCTTGAACTCCCCCCCTTGCAGGTAGCGTTCAACAATGCCGGGTAGCTCGGAACGGCCTTTGACCCCCCCACCGAAGGCGGATCCTCTCCAGACGCGACCGGTAACGAGCTGGAACGGGCGGGTGGAAATTTCCTGGCCTGCCCCCCCGCAACGCCAATAATGACCGACTCGCCCCCCCAGCCCTTGTGGCAACATTCCAGTGCGGACCGCATGACATCGACGTTGCCTATGCATTCGAAGGAATAGTCCACGCCACCGTCAGTCAGTTCAACGATCACTTCCTGAATCGGCTTGTCATAGTCTTTGGGATTGATGCAGTCGGTTGCGCCAAGCTGTCGTGCCAGGTCGAATTTGCTGTCATTGATATCGATGCCAATGATTCGGCTCGCCTTGGCCATGGTCGCGCCAATAATCGCAGACAGGCCGATGCCGCCGAGACCGAAAATGGCCACCGTAGCGCCTTCTTCCACCCTGGCGGTATTCATGACCGCGCCCATGCCGGTGGTTACGCCGCAACCCAGCAGGCACACCTCTTCCAGCGGGGGGGCTTCCTTGTTGACCTTCGCCAGCGAAATCTCCGGCAGAACGGTGTACTCGGAGAAGGTCGAGCAACCCATGTAATGATGAATGGGCTGGCCGTCCTTGTAAAAACGGCTGGTGCCGTCGGGCATCAGCCCTTGCCCTGGGTTTCGCGGATTTTCCCGCACAGGTTGGTTTTGCCGGACAGGCAGAATTTGCACTCGCCACATTCGGGGGGGGTATACAGGGGGGGAATAACGTGATCGCCGACGGCAACACTGGTAACGCCTTCACCAATCGCCTCTACAATGCCGCCGCCTTCATGGCCAAGGATGGCTGGAAAGTTGCCCTCGGGATCCTCACCCGAGAGGGTGAATGCATCGGTGTGGCACACACCGGTTGCGATCACTTTTACCCGTACTTCCCCCCCCGCTTTCGGGGGGGGCATCACGTCCACCTCTTCAACCGACAGTGGCTGACCCGGGCCCCCCCAGGCAATTGCTGCTTTTGATTTGATCATCTCAGCCATAACGTTCTCCATTGGTCATTCAGGAAGGGCGGGACGCCCAAACGAAGGCCATATTGTATTTATGGCTCTCTGATTGATAATCGCTGTTTTTATCAAATCACCTTTACGTATGTGTAATAATCGGATGACGCAAAGCAAAAAGGGATAATCATGTATCGCTGGGAAGGGGGGGTAAACGAGTTTGTGGCGGTTGCCGAAACCGAGAGTTTCACACGTGCCGCGAAGCGACTGGACGTGTCGACGGCACAGGTCAGTCGTCAGGTCAGTGCCCTGGAGGCCCGCTTATCGACGCGGTTGTTCTACCGCACCACACGCCGGGTGTCGGTAACCGAGGCCGGACAGATCTTTTACCAGCACTGCCGGCAGGTACTTGATGCCCTGGAGCAGGCGGAACGCTCTATTACCAACATGCAGCTGGTCCCGCGAGGCAGGCTGAGGCTGACTGCGCCGGTGACCTATGGAGAGAAATCCATTGCGCCGCTGGTCAATGACTTCGTTTTGCGATACCCCCCCGAACTCGACGTGGACATGAAGCTTACCAACCAGACACTGGATCTGGTCGCTGAGGGGGGGTACGATCTTGCCGTGCGCATGGGAAAGCTGCAGGATTCGACCTTGATGGCCCGGCGTCTCGCATCCCGAACCCTATACGTGTGTGCCTCGCCCGATTATCTCGCCACGCACGGCACGCCTCACTCGTTGTCCGAACTGGCGAACCACAACTGCCTGCTGGGAAACCTGGATTACTGGCGCTTCCAGGAATTGGGCCAGCCGCGCAACGTGCGGGTAACGGGGGGGAACATCCGCTGCGACAGTGGCAGGGCCCTGCTTGATGCCGCCCTCAAGGGGGGGATTGGCATTGTTCAGCTTCCGGATTACTACGTTCAGAGCGCACTGGATTCCAGGCTGTTGATTCCGGTGCTGACCCGTTATCAGGAAGACGATGACGGTATCTGGGCGGTGTATCCCCCCCATAACCGTCATCTGTCGCCGAAGATAAGGCTGCTGCTGGATTTTCTTTCGGAATCCCTGAAACCTGGCGGTTCTCCGCCGGACGCAGCAAACGCGGATTATTAAGCAATGAACCGATGGGATTGTGTATTCAAAGAACGGCGCTTTGCGACCGTAGCTCCCGTCTGTACCTCCTCAAGCCAGCCTGAATTGCCAAGGGTGTCAGGAGCACCGACCAAGCTGTCGGCCACACCTCAGCGCCAACGGCCGGCCAAACTGTGGGTTCAAGAACACTTTTGTTATACTCGCCGGATTCGACAATAAACCGGGTCATGGAATGGGCCGAACACGATGATGACCAAAAAGGATCTTCCCCCCCTCCGTCAGTTGCTGAAGCTGCGCAATTCCTGGATCGCCTGGGTGGTATTCCTGGTGTCTGTGGTTGCGACGGTATTGCTTTGGCAGGTCTCCATCCGGCTGGTTGAAGATCGCACCGAGGCCCGATTCCGAACTCAGTCCCTGCAGCTTAAGACCGCGATTGAAGAACGCCTGCTCAATTACGAACAGGTTCTTGCCGGCAGTGCCGGTCTGTTTGCTGTCACCGGTAAAGTCACACGCGATCAGTGGAAAGAGTACGTCGACAACGTCGATATCAATCGTTATTACCCTGGTATTGAGGGTATCGGCTACGTGGAGCGTATTGGTGTCCGCGAAATGGCCGATCACATTGCCTCGGTTCGGGCGGAGGGGGGGCTCTACAATTATCTGGTCAAGCCGCTGGGTACCGGGCCCTACTACTATCCCATGGTTTATCTGGAGCCGGGCACCGAGCGTAATCGCAAGGCGCTGGGTTATGACGCTTTCAGTGACCCCCCCATCCACCGCACCGCCATGGAGCAGGCCCGGGATGACGCTATCCCGACGGTTACCGGCAAGGTTGTGCTGGTGCAGGAGTCTGTGGCCGAGGATCAGGCTGGTTTTCTGATGTACTACCCGGTGTTCCAGGGCGGCGAGATTCCGGAGATCCGGGCCGAGCGCCGCATGATGCTGGCCGGCTACGTGTTCAGTGCCTTCCGGATGAACAACCTGATCGACGGTATTGTTGGCCTGATATCGCCATTTCTGGATGTGCGCATCTACGACAGCGGGGGGGTGGTGGCACGAGATACCCTGATGTATGGCTCCAATCTCGGTTCGCTGGACAACGAATTCAGCTTTGAAATGAGCCAGACCATCAGACACGGTGGCCGGGAATGGCTGCTGCAGACCCGTTCAACACCAGCCTTTGATTATCTCGCCGCCGATCCACGGCCTCCTATTGTTCTCGGCTCTGGCCTGGCCATCAGTTTACTGCTCTGGCTGTTCGTGCTGGCCCTGATTCGCTCCCGGCTGATTGCCCAGGTCAGCGCCGGCCGTTATCGCGCCATCACTGAGGGCGCAGCGAACGTCACTCTGGTCATGGATCGTCGTGGGCGCCCGCTCTATGCCAGCCTTCCAGTCGTGACATCCTGGGATTCGATCCGGACAAGGTGGAAGCCCTGGAATTCGAGAAGCTGGTGCACATGGATGACTGGTCGCACCTGCAAAGAGGGTTTGAGGAGTCCATGGCCTCACCGGGCAAACAGATGCCGGTGGTGCGTGCCCGGGTGCGCGATGCCGATGGCCAATGGCGTGATATGGAAGGCACCTTCACCGCGATGCTCTCGGTGCCTGGCGTCAACGGTGTGGTTCTGAGCTTCGCGATCTTACCCAGCTCAAGGCGGCTCAGTCCGAACTGCACCGGCTGGCGTTCTACGATCCACTGACCGGGCTCGCCAACCGGCAGCTGTTCCGGGATCGGTTGAATCACGTGGTTCGTCGCAGTCGCCGAAGTGGCGAGGCGGCAGCCTGATGTTCCTTGATCTGGACGGTTTCAAGCGGATCAACGATACCCTGGGGGGGCACGATGCCGGTGACGAACTTCTGCGTCAGGTCGCGCAATGGCTGGAAGGCTGTGTCCGTGAGGAAGATTCCGTGGCCCGGCTCGGTGGCGACGAATTTGTGGTGTTGTTGTCCCGGATCAGCGGCTCTGAAGCCGCCGGCAAAGTGGCGGAAAACATTTTGCGGCGCCTGTGCCAGCGTATTCGACTGAACGACCATGAGGTAGGTGTGACCGTCAGCATCGGGATCACCATGATCCCTCACGACAGTGAGGATGCAGGCGCGCTGATGAAATATGCCGACTTGGCTATGTATCGCGCCAAGGAATTGGGGGGGCGCAATACCTATCAGTTCTTCACGCCGGCCATGAACATTCAGGCCGCCCGTCGCTTGCTGCAGCAGGAAGAGCTGGCCACGGCACTCGATGGCGACCGGTTTGTTCTGCACTACCAGCCAAAAGTGGATCTGGCCACTCAGCGGGTGATCGGTGTGGAGGCTTTCCTGCGCTGGCATCATCCGGAAAAAGGCCTGGTCTCGGCCCAGCAGTTCATCACTCTGGCGGAAGAAACCGGGCTGATTATCCGCCTGGGCGAGCTGGCGCTGCGGCAAGCCTGTATCCAGGTCCAGGCACTTGAACGGGCCGGGTTCGAGTCGCTGAAGATGGCGGTGAACTTCTCGGTGCGGCAGCTGACGGACTCCGGCTTTCTGGACATGATCCGGCGGGTGATTACCGAGACGGGCGTTTCTCCCGAGCGGCTGGAGCTGGAAATGCCGGCGGAGTTGCTCAATGAAGATCCGAGAATGCTGCGGGAACTGCTGGTGTCGCTGAACGACCTGGGCGTGTGCCTGATTCTGGATGATTTCGGTACCGGATCCTGCTCACTGGTGGCGCTGCAGCAGTTGCCGCTGGATGTGATCAAGATTGATCATCGCTTCATTCGCGACATTCCCTACAACGTCAGTGCCACGGATGTGGCGTCGGCGGTGATTGCCCTGGCTCACAAACTGCACCTGACGGTGGTGGCGGAAGGGGGGGTGGAAACGCTGCAGCAGCTGACGTTCCTGAAATCCGCCGGTTGCGCCCAGTGCCAGGGCAATCTGTTCAGCTATCCGCTGGACGAAGATGCCTGATCGGATTCCTGATCCGGCAGTACGAGAAGCCGCTTATTTCCTGATCATGGCAATGGCGGCCTGTAACCGGTAAAATCACGCCGTTCCCGGATCCCGGTAGCGGCCCCCCCTCCGGGCTCAATCCTACGTCTTATATGAGTAATCATTGTCTGTGACTGAACTGAGCCGAATCCGTAACTTTTCCATTATTGCCCACATCGACCACGGTAAATCCACGCTGGCGGATCGTTTTATCCAGATCTGCGGTGGCCTGACAGACCGTGAAATGGCCGAACAGGTCCTGGACTCCATGGATCTGGAGCGGGAACGCGGGATCACCATCAAGGCCCAGAGCGTTACGCTCAACTACAAGGCAAAGGATGGGGGGGAAACCTACAAACTGAATTTCATCGATACCCCCCCGGGCCACGTGGATTTCTCCTACGAGGTGTCCCGCTCACTGTACGCCTGTGAAGGGGGGGCGCTGCTGGTAGTGGATGCCGGTCAGGGTGTGGAAGCCCAGTCGGTGGCCAACTGCTACACCGCTATCGAACAAGGCCTTGAAGTGGTGCCGGTCCTGAACAAGATGGATCTGCCCCCCCAGGCCGAGCCCGAGCGGGTTGCGGCGGAAATTGAAGACATTATCGGCATTGACGCTTCCGATGCCGTGCGCTGCAGTGCCAAAAGCGGACTGGGTGTTGAGGATGTCCTCGAGGATCTGATCAAAAAGATTCCGCCCCCCCCAAGGGTGATCGCAGCGCGCCGTTGCAGGCACTGATTATTGATTCCTGGTTTGATAACTACCTGGGCGTGGTGTCACTGGTTCGGGTGACCGAAGGTGTACTGCGTAAAGGCGACAAGATCGTTATCAAGTCCACCAAGAAAGCCTGGAACGCCGACAAGGTTGGTGTCTTCAATCCCAAGCCCACCGACACTGATGTGCTTGAAGCGGGTGACGTCGGTTTCGTTGTTGCGGGAATCAAGGATATCCACGGTGCGCCGGTGGGTGACACCATCGTGCACCAGAAGTTTGCGGAAGAAACCCCCCCGATGCTGCCGGGGGGGTTCAAGAAAGTGAAACCCCCCCAGGTTTACGCCGGTCTGTTCCCGGTCAGCGCCGACGATTATGACGATTTCCGGGATGCCCTGGAAAAGCTCACCCTCAACGACGCCTCGTTGTTCTTTGAGCCCGAGAACTCGGATGCTCTGGGCTTCGGTTTCCGCTGTGGTTTCCTGGGCATGCTGCACATGGAGATCATCCAGGAGCGGCTGGAGCGAGAGTACGACCTGGATCTGATTACCACGCGCCGACGGTAATCTATGAAGTGGTCACCAAGCAGGGTGAGACTCTGTCGGTGGACAACCCCCCCTCAAGCTTCCGGATATTGGTTCCATCGAAGAAATGCGTGAGCCCATTGTCGAGGCCAACATCCTGGTACCCCCCCAGGAGCACCTCGGTAATGTCATTGCCCTGTGTGAAGAAAAGCGCGGTGTGCAGAAGAACATGCACTTCATGTCCACACAGGTACAGCTCACCTACGAGCTGCCGATGGCGGAAGTGGTGATGGACTTCTTTGACCGGATCAAATCGGCCAGCCGTGGCTTTGCATCACTGGATTACCACTTTGTCCGTTTCCAGAGTGCCAACCTGGTTCGCCTGGATGTGCTGATCAACGGGGGGGATCGTGTCGACGCCCTGGCGCTGATTGTGCACCGGGATCTGTCCCACCGCAAAGGGCGCCAGTTGATCGAGAAGATGAAAGAGCTGATCCCGCGTCAGATGTTTGATATTGCCATTCAGGCTGCCATTGGTACCCAGGTGGTCTCCCGGGTAACGGTCAAGGCCCTGCGCAAGAACGTAACGGCGAAGTGTTACGGTGCGACGTCAGCCGTAAAAAGAAACTGCTTCAGAAGCAGAAGGAAGGTAAAAAAACGCATGAAGCAGCTGGGTAATGTCGAGGTGCCTCAGGAAGCGTTTCTTGCTGTATTGAAAGTGGATAACTAAAAAGGCACCTGGATGGACATTGATTTTCCACTGGTACTGGTGGTTCTGACCTTCGTGACCGGAGCGGTCTGGCTGGCGGACATCGCGTTCCTGAGAAAGCGTCGGCTTGCCGGCGCAGAGCAGGGTGGCCAGGTAGACGAATCAGCCGATGAGTTCGAGGACCGGGAACCCTGGCTGGTGGATATCAGCCGCTCATTTTTCCCCCCCGTGCTGGCGGTAGTCCTGGTGCTTCGGTCGTTCCTGATCGAGCCGTTCCAGATCCCCCCCTCAGGCTCCATGTTGCCGACCTCGAAGTGGGGGGGGATTTTATCCTGGTCAACAAGTACGCCTATGGCCTGCGCCTGCCGGTGGCCGGTACCAAGATTGTTGAGATCGGCGATCCGGAGCGGGGGGTGATGTCATGGTGTTCCGCTATCCTGAGGATGGCACCACCAATTACATCAAGCGGGTTGTCGGCCTGCCGGGCGATCATATTCGTTACCGCAACAAGCAACTGTTCATCAATGATGAGCCGGTTCCCCCCCGGGATTTCGTTGCGCGCTTGCCCCCCCCATGGAACGCTGGCGGGAACAGTTGGGTGAGGTTGAACATGATCTGTACCTGACCATGGGGGGGCGGGTGAGCGGTTCCGGTGAGGGAGAATGGGTTGTTCCTGAAGGCCATTACTTTGTCATGGGCGATAACCGCGACAACAGTAACGACAGCCGTTTCTGGGGGGGCACGGTGCCGGATGAGATGGTGGTGGGCAAGGCCTTTGCCATCTGGATGCACTGGAAATCACTGACAAGTCTGCCATCTTTTGATCGGGTGGGTGGCATCCAATAATTCTGATTGTTCCGGAGTATAAGACGATGAGAAGACACTATCCCGCAGGCCTGAACACGCAGCAGGGCGGCGCTTTGACGATGATGATCATGGCTCTGTTCTTTGGTGGCCTGCTGACTCTGGCGATCAAGATCGGGCCGGCCTACCTGGATGACTTTACCATCCAGGAAGCTCTGGAAAGCCTGGATGGTACCGACGGCCTGTCACAGATGGGTCCGGCACAGGTGCGCAGCCTGATTAACAAGCGCCTGAGTGTGAATAACGTTGACGGTTTTGATCCAAAGAACATCTCCGTTGAAAAAAATGGCGAACTGGTCGTGATCAAGGTGGATTACGAGGTTCGCAATAACATCTTCCGGAACGTGGACACCGTTGTGCACTTCCAGCACGAGTATGAGTTTCAGGGCCAGTGAGTTCACAACCAGACCTAGACCAACTTCAGCGCCGCATTGGCTACCAGTTCAAGGAACCGGAGCGGCTTCTGCTGGCGCTGACCCATCGCAGTTTTGGCAACCAGAATAACGAACGTCTTGAATTTCTGGGCGATTCTATCGTGAACATGGTGATCGCCGAGTATCTGTATCTTCATTTCGAGAAGGCCCGGGAAGGGCAGTTGAGCCGGCTTCGGGCCCGTATGGTCAAGGGGGGGGTTACCCTCGCGGAGATCGGTCGTGAATTTCAGTTGGGCCAGTATCTGAGGCTCGGTTCGGGAGAGCTGAAAAGTGGTGGCTTCCGCCGTGAGTCCATTCTCGCCGATGCCGTGGAATCCATTATCGGAGCCATTTATCTGGACAGCGACTTTCATACCTGTCGGGCTCAGGTGTTACGCTGGTTTGAACAGCGCTTGGCAAACCTGGATATTCAGGACACCCAGAAAGATCCGAAAACCCGGTTGCAGGAGTACCTGCAGTCCAGGCAATTTCCGTTGCCGCGCTATGAAGTGATTTCCGTTGACGGCGAGGCCCACAACCAGACTTTTCATGTCTCCTGCGCCTTGCCCTCGCTGGACCGTAAAACCACCGGCACTGGCAGTAGTCGACGTGTTGCTGAACAGCAGGCCGCCCGAAATGCACTCAAGCAACTGGGTGTGGAGAATTCCTGATGACTGATATTACCCGCCCGGAAAACCCGGAAAGCCGCTGTGGTTTCGTCGCCATTGTCGGCCGGCCGAATGTGGGCAAGTCTACACTGCTCAATCACATTCTTGGCCAGAAGCTGAGCATCACCTCACGGAAGCCACAGACCACCAGGCATCAGGTGCTCGGTATCAAGACAGAGGGCCCGGTACAGGCCATTTATGTCGATACACCGGGCATGCATGAGGATGAGCCCCCCCGTGCCCTGAACCGCTATATGAACAAGGCGGCCGCGTCCGCCCTTATCGACGTGGATGTGGTGGTCTTCGTGGTGGATCAGCTGGCGTGGACCAGCGCCGATGAGATGGTGCTGGAGAAGCTCAAGCGGGTGAAGTGCCCGGTTATCCTGGCGGTCAACAAAGTCGACAAGCTGGAGAAGCGGGAGCTGTTGTTGCCCCCCCATCTGGAGGCTCTGTCCAAAAAGCGGGACTTTGCTGAGATCATTCCTCTTTCGGCACTGAAAGAGACCAATCTGGAGCCGCTGGAATCGGCTGTTGGCCGCTTCCTGCCCGAAAGTGTCCACTTCTACCCCCCCGATGATCAGATCACAGACCGCAGTGAACGCTTTATGGCGGCCGAAATGGTCCGGGAGAAAATCACTCGTCAACTGGGCGCTGAACTGCCGTATTCCGTGGCAGTGGAGATTGAAGAGTTCAAGCACCAGGGCAATACCCTGCATGTTTCGGCACTGATTCTGGTCGAACGGGAAGGCCAGAAGAAAATCATCATTGGCGATAAGGGTGAGCGCCTGCGTAGTATCGGTCAGGAAGCCCGGGTTGATATGGAGCGGATGTTCGGATCCAAGGTGATGCTCCGGCTCTGGGTCAAGGTCAAGCGAGGCTGGGCTGACAGCGACAGGGCTCTGAAAAGCCTGGGCATGAGCGATTTCTGAGGCCGCCATGAAGGGCGCGGTGCAGCAAGAGCCCGCTTATGTGGTCCATCGGCGACCCTGGCGCGAAACCGCCTTGCTGGTGGATCTGTTTACTCTGAATCACGGCCGCATGAGTGTGGTTGCCCGAGGCGCCAACAGCACTAAGAGCCCGCTCAAGGCCCAGCTTCAGCCATTCCAGCCGTTATTAGTGGACTGGACCGGCAAAAGTGAGCTGAAAACCTGGTGCAGCTGGAAGTGCGCAGTGCGCCAGCGGTCAGCCAACCCCCCCGCGCGTTGTACAGTGGTTTCTACATTAATGAACTGGTTCAGCGGGTGTTACCGGTGGCCGATCCCTCCCCCCCCGCGTTGTTTGCCAGCTACATTGAAACGCTGCAGGCCCTGGCGGATCTGTCTTCACAGGATGATGTGGAGCCGTTGCTGAGGCGTTTTGAGCGCGCATTTGCCGCCTCGCTAGGCTACGATTTTGCCTGGGACGAAACCACGGATACAGGTATGCCTGTACAGGCAGGCGAGCTCTATGGCTACGATCCGGGCCAGGGCATCGTTTCCAATCTCGCGCCGGAGTTGCCATTGCGCCAATTGCCGGGTGAGGCATTGCTGGCACTGGCGGCCGGCGATTTCATGAGTGAAGCACCCCCCCGTAAAACCGCCAAGCGCGTCATGCGGGTGCTGGTGGATTACCTTTTGCAGGGCAGGCCGCTGCACAGCCGTTCCCTGTTCAGTCATTCGAATCCGTCATCTGGGAGAGAATCATGAATACCCGAGTCCTGCTTGGAGTGAATATTGATCATGTGGCCACCTTGCGTCAGGCCCGGGGGGGCACCCGTTACCCGGACCCCCCCGTGCAGGCGGCGTTGGTGGCGGAAGAAGCCGGTGCCGATGGCATCACCATTCACCCCCCCCGTGAGGATCGCCGGCATATCCAGGATCGGGATGTGCTGCTGTTGCGGGAAGTACTGCAGACCAAAATGAATCTGGAAATGGCGGTGACCGACGCCATGCTGGCGTTCGCCGAGCAGGTGCGCCCGGAATGTGTCTGCCTGGTGCCGGAAAAACGCGAGGAGCTCACCACCGAAGGTGGACTGGATGTGGATGGCCAGGAAGAGCGCGTGGCCAAGGCCTGTGATCGTCTGGCAAAAATCGGCGCCGAGGTTTCGTTGTTTATCGATCCGGACCCGGTACAGATCGACGCGGCGGTGCGCTGCGGTGCGCCGGTGGTTGAGTTGCATACCGGTGAATATGCCGAGGCCGGGGGGGAACCCGAAGCGGTGGAAGCCTCATTCAAAGTGCTTGCCGATGTCGTGGCCTATGCCCGCAAGAAGGGGGGGCTGATTGTGAATGCCGGCCATGGTCTGCATTACCACAACACCGAGCGGGTGGCCGCTATCCCGGGTATCAATGAACTGAACATCGGCCATGCGATCATCGCCCGTGCCGTCTTTACCGGCCTGAAAGATGCGGTCCGGGACATGAAGGCGATTCTTGACCGGGCCAGGGCCTGATCAACAGTCAGGTGGTTTCCGGCTGGCGCTGCTGTTCCCGGAACAGTTGCTGCCAGTCGGTCTGCTCACTCCAGATCTGCAGCCGCTCCATGGCCGAAATCAGTTGATCTTTTAACAGCTCTCGATCCGGAGCCTCGCACTTCAGGGCGGTCTCGAACCGGTTGGCGGCTGTGCGCAGTTCGGGAACGCCGCAGTAGCGGGTGGCCCCCCGTGAAGCTTATGCACGCACTCAAGCAGGGGGGGCTCGTTGTCACCGGTCTGCCAAAGCGCCTGAATCCGGTCGATATCGGTGTGTAACTGCTCCAGCAACATACTGAACAGCTCCTCCGCCAGATCGGCCTTGCCCGCCGCCAGTTGAATGCTCTCCTCTACACTGACGCAGTCCTGCTGCATCCGGCGATTTGACGGCCGCAGTGTCCGGCGGGTATCCCGTACTTCGGAAATCCGGAAGCGGTCGGCGCTATTGGTGCAGTCGTAGCCGGTGTATTCGCGAATCACTTCCACCAGTTGGCTGCTGCTGATCGGCTTGGGCATATAGCCGTCGAAGCCTTGTTGCGCCAGCCGTTCCTGTTCGTCCGCCAGAGCGTGGGCGGTCAGGGCAATAATGGGGGGGGTGTGGTGTGAGCCGCTGTCCAGATCACGGATGCGGGCCGTGGTTTCCACGCCGTCCATCCCCCCCGGCATCTGCAGGTCCATGAACACCAGGTCAAACGCCTTCTGACGCACCTTGGTCAATGCCTCGAATCCGCTGGAGGCGCCTTCGGCTTCCAGGCGGCAGTCATTGAGCAAGGTCATTACCAGTTTCAGGTTGGCTTCGTTATCGTCCACCGCGAGAATGCGGGGGGGCGTGCCTGAGCCGCTGTTCTGCCTCAATGGTAGCGCGGCTTCCGGCGCGCTTCGGTTGCCCGACTGAATGCCATGGATCAGCAGCAGCAGTTCATCGTAGAGGGCGTCCCGGCAGACCGGTTTGGTCAGGTGGCCGCTGGCCAGGCCCGACAGCGGCGTGTCGTGGGTTTCCAGAGTGGGCGTCAGCAACAGGGTGCGGCAGTCGCGTTCCACTTCCAGGGAACGCACCAGGTTGCAGTACTGGCTGGAGTTGAGCAGGTGGCGGGTAATGCCGATGATGGCGCCGGCGTAGCTTCCTGCCTCCGTTGCGCCTCTTCTATCTGTTCCTGCAGTGCTCCGGGTGAGGCAACCCGTTCAACGGCCACGCCCCCCCAGTCCCTTAACAGGTGCTCCACCGCCAGCCCGGTGGTCTTCTGGTGTTCGAGATAGATGATCTTTTCGCCCCCCCGGAGCGCCTCTTTGGGGGGGCTGGAGCTGTCGCCGGTTGAGGACAGTTCCGGCGTCAGGGTAAACCAGAACGTGGAACCTTTGCCCAGCTCACTTTCCAGGCCGATCTTGCCGCCCATTTCTTCCACCAGCCGTTTGGAAATCGCCAGCCCCCCCAGACCGGTACCGCCATACTGGCGGGCAGTGGAGGCATCGGCCTGGCTGAAGGCGTTAAACAGTGACTGCTGCTGGGCACGTGACAGACCAACGCCGGAATCGGTGATGCTCAGGCGCAGTGTGACCCGGTTATGCTCGGTATCTTCGTCTTCCAGACTCGCCCGTAATACCACTTCGCCGGTCTGGGTGAACTTGATGGCATTGTTTACCAGGTTGGTGATCACCTGCTTGACTCGCAGCGGATCCCCCCCCATGATGTTGTCCGGTACATCGTTGTAGACCAGTGGCACCAGGTCCAGGTTTTTAGCGTGGGCCGCCGGTGCCAGCATGACCATCACCTCCTCAACGATATCCCGGAGCTGGAAAGGCACGCGGTCCAGGATCAGTTTGCCGGCTTCGATCTTGGAGAAATCCAGAATGTCGTTAATGATGGTCAGCAGGATTTCCGAGGATTTGCGGATGGTGTTCAGGTGGTCGCGCTGCTGGCGGGGGGGCAGTGGGCTTTTCAGCAACAGCTCGGTGAAGCCGATGATGCCGTTCAGCGGCGTCCGGATTTCATGGGACATGTTGGCCAGGAACTCGGATTTGATCCGGCTCGCTTCCAGTGCTTCCTTGCGGGCAAAGTCCAGTTCGATATTCTGGATTTCAATGGTCTCCAGGGTCTCCCGCAGGTCCTCGGTGGCCTGGTCAATGTTCTGTTGCATTTCGGCCTGGGCCTTGCTCAATTCCGAGGCCATATCATTGAGCCCCCCCGACTCCAGCTGTTCGAACTCCGGGCCGGCACTGGTGTAAACCCGGGTGTCGAGCTTGCCTTCCTTGAGTTTGGCTACGGCTTCGTTGAGCTGGAATACCGGGTCGGTGAAGGCACGGCTCAGGCGCAGCGCGATGGCAAGACTGAGCAGGACACCACCGATCACCAGCAGCAGCGAGATCAGCAGCGCCTTGTAGGTTTCCTTTTCCGTGCGGACGTGGGACATCTCTACGGCAACCCAGCCAGCGGGGGGGCCTGGCGTTCCGCCGCAGACTGGCGGGCGTCTGGGTCCAGCATGGTCTCGATCATCAGATCCTGAAGGTGAACCGGCGTGACAAAACGAGTGCTGCTGTCGTGGGTCAACCGGATCGGCTGGTTGGGTTCCAGCGGTGCCATCGCCACGGTTTCAGCGCTGCCTGGGCCAGTATGAAGCATGCGCTGGCCATCGCTGCCATAGAAGGTGATGGAGCGAACATCCTGTTCTTCAAGAAGGGCGTTGGAGAGGCTGCTCAGCAGGCTGCGATTGGCCGTGAACAGGCCGTATTCAGAGCCTGCGGCAAGCTGTCGGGACAGGGACTCACCGCGATCCTTCAGCAGGTTCTCAATGTTGTTCACCCAGCTGTAGGTAAAGAATAGCCCTAACAACAGCGTGGTGAGCAGGGTGGGAACCAGAGTTACCACCAGTACTTTCTTGCGAATGCCCCCCCAACGTCGCATACCGTGTTCCTGTAAAATTACCTTGTCCACCGGCAGAGAACGCCTGCTGGTGGATACTTCCTTGTCAGCATAGCTGAACGGCGATGATATAACCGTGGCCGTTATCCCGGAAACAGACAGTTATAGCCGCAGGTCATGGATATAGCGACAAGCTGTATTGGGACAAGGCGGCCATAACGCGTATGATTCGAATCCGAAAGTGTATCACAGGGTATCAATATGATTTTCCCCCCCACCATTGAAGATTATGTCGGCCATACTCCCCCCCTGGTGCGTCTGCAGCGTCTGCCGGGAGACACCAGTAACGTCATCCTGGCAAAACTGGAGGGGGGGAACAACCCGGCAGGTTCGGTGAAAGACCGGCCGGCTTTGAGCATGATCCAGGAGGCTGAACGCGGGGGGCGAGATCAAGCCCGGGGGGGACACCCTGATTGAAGCCACCTCCGGCAATACCGGTATCGCGCTGGCCATGGCCGCGGCCATCAAGGGCTACCGGATGGTGCTGATCATGCCTGATAACCTGAGTGAGGAGCGCCGCGCATCCATGCGCGCGTACGGCGCCGAGGTGGTGAACGTTACCCGTGAGCAGGGCATGGAAGGCGCCCGGGATCTGGCCATTCGAATGGAGGCCGAGGGCCAGGGCAAGGTGCTGGACCAGTTCAGCAATGCCGATAACCCTTCGGCCCACTATCACACCACGGGCCCGGAAATCTGGGAGCAGACCGCAGGGCGGGTTACGCACTTTGTCAGCTCCATGGGTACTACCGGTACCATCATGGGTGTGTCCCGTTACCTGAAAGAGCGCAATCCCGATATCCGAATTATCGGCCTGCAGCCAGAGGATGGGGGGGCGTCGATTCCGGGTATTCGCCGCTGGCCGGAGGCTTACCTGCCGAAAATCTACGATGCCAGCCGGGTCGACCAGGTTCTGGATATTGGCCAGCAGGAAGCCGAGGACACCATGCGGGCACTGGCCGAGCGAGAGGGCATTTTCTGTGGTGTGTCCTCCGGCGGTGCCATTGCAGCGGCCCTGAAATTGTCCCGTGAGGTTGAAAACGCCGTGATCGTGGCCATTATCTGTGACCGCGGAGACCGTTACCTCTCCACCGGTGTGTTTCCCGGCGCCTGAGTGGCCCCCCCCAATCAAGAGAATTCTATATGAGTAAGCGTCGCCGCAAGGTTCTGCCCAAGGAGCCCGTGCGTTGTGAAATCGAGACCCTGAGCCACGATGGCCGGGGGGGCATTGCCCGCGCTGATGGCAAAACCCAGTTTGTTGACGGAGCTCTGCCGGGCGAAACCGTGATGGCCAAAATGGTCAGCACCCGCAGCCGGTTTGATGAGCTGCGCACAACCGAAGTGCTGGAAGCAGCCCCCCCTGACCGCCAGCAGCCACCCTGTGAGTTTGCCGATCTTTGCGGTGGTTGCAGTCTTCAGCACATGAGCGCCGATGCCCAGATACGGTTCAAGGAAAATACCCTGCGCGAGCATTTTGCCCACTTTGGGGGGGGCATTGAACCGGAGCAGTGGGTGGCTCCGATGCGTTCTCCGGATAGCCTCGGCTATCGTCGCAAGGCGCGGCTGGGCGTACGTTATGTGAAGGCCCGGGAGTCGGTGCTGGTTGGTTTCCGGGAGAAGCGCAATAGCTTTCTGACCGATATTGACCGCTGCGTGGTACTGGATCCCCCCCGGATCGGTGAGCGAATCGAGCCTCTTCGGGAGTTGCTACATGGCATGGCGGCATTTGACCGGATTGCCCAGGTAGAAGTGGCCTGTGGCGATGATACGGCTGCCATGGTGTTCCGGAACATGGATGACCTGGTGCCGGACGACCGGGAAAAGCTGATCGCCTTTGGTCAGGCCCATGACTTGCATATCTATCTGCAGCCCAAGGGCCCGGACACCGTGCACCGGATCTGGCCGGAATCCGGCGGGCGGGACGATGAACGCCTGACCTATCGTATGGATGAGTTTGACCTCACCATGGCCTTCCATCCTATGGACTTTACCCAGGTGAACGCCGGCATCAACCGCAATATGGTACACCGTGCGGTCGAGTGGCTGGACGTCCAGCCCGGAGAGCGGGTACTGGATCTGTTCTGCGGCCTGGGCAACTTTACACTGCCACTGGCCCGCAAGGGCGGGCAGGTTGTGGGTGTGGAAGGCGACGATGCCATGGTGGTTCGCGGCCGTGAAAACGCCCGCCTGAACGATCTCTCCAATGTGGAATTCCACGGGGGGCAGATCTGCACGGGGGGGATTTCACCGGGCAATCCTGGGCAAAAGAGGGTTTTGACAAGATTCTGATCGATCCGCCTCGTTCAGGCGCGGAGGAGATTTGTAAGTATCTGACTGCTTTCGGTGCCAACCGCATTGTTTACGTGTCCTGCAACCCCCCCGCTACCCTGGCGCGGGATGCCGGGGGGGTGATGGTGCGCAATGGTTATCGGCTGGTACAGGCCGGTGTGATGGATATGTTCCCCCCCCATACCACCCACGTTGAGTCCATTGCGTTGTTTGAGCGTAGCGCAGACTGACCGGGTTTCGGGGGGGGTATGCAACGGAACGGCCAGGATGGCCGTGAGAATAACCGAAAAACAAATGGGTAAAGCTCTGCCATGGTAAAAGTTCGGGAAGACTATTCGATCAGCGGTGACGGCGAGGTCGATATAGACCGCTGCGTGCAGCACATCGCTGAACAGACTCATCTCGAGGATCCGGATCAGCTTCGGCGGGCTTGTGAGAAAGCCGCCCAGATCGCCGTTCAGGCGTTCCGGGAAGACCGTTTGTGGGCGCCCGGAGCCAGCAGTTTCCGGACCGGTCTGGAAATGGCGCAGGTTTTGGCAGAGCTGCATCTTGATCAGGCCAGCCTGGTTGCCGCCGTGCTCTATCGGGCGGTGCGTGAAGAACGGGTGCCGCTTGAAGAGGTTCGCAAGGAATTCGGCGATGAAGTGGCGGGGGGGCTGATTAACGGCGTGCAGCAGATGGCTGCGATTTCGTCCATCCATCATCCGCTCAAGGGCAATGTCCTGGGGGGGCAGAGCGAAGGCCAGTTGGACAATGTCCGCAAGATGCTGGTCACCATGATTGATGACGTTCGGGTGGCGCTCATCAAACTGGCAGAGCGCACCTGCGCTATACGCGCAGTGAAAGATGCACCGGAAGAAAAGCGCATGCGCGTGGCCCGGGAAGTCTTCGACATCTATGCCCCCCCGTTGGCTCACAGGCTTGGTATCGGCCACATCAAGTGGGAGCTGGAAGATCTCTCGTTCCGCTACCTGCATGGTTCTGCGTACAAGAAAATCGCCAAGTTGCTGGATGAGAAACGGCTGGACCGTGAAAGCTACATCCGCCGGGTGATTGATACCCTGCAAACCGAGCTCAAGGCTTCCGGTATCAAGGCCGAGCTCAGCGGGCGGGCCAAGCACATCTACAGTATCTGGCGGAAGATGCGTCGTAAGGGAATCGATTTTTCCCAGGTTTACGATGTCCGTGCCGTGCGCATTCTGGTGCCGGAAGTGCGTGATTGCTATGGCGCGCTGGGGGGGATTGTTCACACCCTGTGGCGCCACATTCCCAACGAGTTTGATGACTACATTGCCAACCCCCCCAAGGAGAACGGTTACCAGTCGCTGCACACGGCGGTGATCGGCCCGGAAGGCAAGGTCATGGAGGTGCAGATTCGTACCCATGCCATGCATGAAGAAGCGGAGCTGGGTGTGTGTGCCCACTGGCTGTACAAGGGCACCGATACCAGGAACAAATCCACCGGCTACGACGCCAAGATCAACTGGTTGCGCCAGGTTCTGGAATGGCAGGAGGAACTGGGTGACATTTCCGGACTGGCGGATCACCTGAAATCCGACGTGGCCTCAGACCGGGTGTATGTGTTTACGCCGGAAGGCCATGTGGTAGACCTGCCCCCCCAGGGCGCCACGCCGGTGGATTTTGCCTACCGGGTGCATACCGAAATTGGTCATGCCTGCCGGGGGGGTGCCAGGGTGAACAGCCGCATCGTTCCGCTGACCTACCCGCTCAAGACCGGGGGGGATCAGGTATTTATTCTGACTTCCAATAATCCGGCTCCCAGCAGGGACTGGCTCAACCCGAGCCTGGGCTATATTCAGACGTCCAGGGCCCGAGCGAAGGTTACACACTGGTTCAAACAGCAGAACCGTGACCGCAATGTCGTTGACGGCCGCGCTATTCTGGAAGATGAGTTCAAGCGCCTGTCGCTGTTTGATGTGGAGCTGGAACAACTGGCGGCCAAGGTCAACTACCACAGCATTGATGATATGTTTGCCGCCATCGGGGGGGCGGGAGACCTGCGGCCTACTCATGTGGCCAATGTGGCTCAGCAACTGTTGGAGCCCCCCCGGTCCGAACAGCTGGATCTTAAGCTGACCCCCCCGAACCGGAAAAAGCCCTACGACACTGAATCCGATATCCAGATACTTGGTGTTGGCAAGCTGAAAACCCAGGTGGCCAAGTGCTGCAAGCCGCTGCCCGGCGACCCGATCGGAGGCTATATCACCGTGGGCCGCGGCGTGACCGTGCATCGCCAGGACTGCCTCACGTTCCTGAACCTGCGGGAATTTGAACCGAACCGCATCATTGAAGTGAACTGGGGGGGCGGGCAGCCTGCGGCGGTCTATCCGGTGGATATCGAAATCGAGGCCTATGATCGATCCGGTCTGCTGCGAGACATCACCCAGGTGCTGTCTTCGTCCCGCAGTGATGTGTTGTCTCTCAATACCGTGACCAACAAAGACGAAAACACGGCCACTATGCGGGTGACGGTGGAAATCTCCAGCCTGGAGCAGTTGGCGCGGCTGCTGGCCCAGATTCGGAACCTGCCGAACATCATCGATGTAAGGCGGAAACGCGGATGAGTTACAGCATCGAAGATCTGAAACACCTGATGGCCCGGCTCCGGGATCCGGACACCGGTTGCCCCCCCTGGGACACCAAACAGACCTTTGCCAGCATCGTGCCCCCCCACACGATTGAAGAAGCTTACGAAGTCGCTGATGCCATCGAGCAGGAGGATTTCCCACATCTGAAAGACGAACTGGGAGATCTTCTTTTCCAGGTCATCTTCTATGCCCGCATGGGAGAAGAAGCCGGACACTTTGAGTTTGATGGCATTGTTGACCATTTGGTTCGCAAGCTGGTTCGGCGCCATCCCCCCCACGTGTTTCCGGGGGGGGCACGCTGGAGAGCCGTATCGATCCGGATAATCGACCCGACGAAGCCTGGATCAAGGAAAGCTGGGAGCGCATCAAGGCCGAGGAGCGTGCTGAGAAACCGGTGGCGAATACTCCGGCCAGCCGTCTGGACGGTATTGCCCGCACCCTGCCGGCCATGGCCCGGGCGGAAAAACTGCAACGGCGTGCGGCCCGGCATGGCTTCGACTGGCCGGATATCGGCCCGGTGTTCGACAAACTTCACGAAGAGATCGATGAGCTGAAGGAAGCCTGGCAAATGGCCGAGGCCGGTACCGGAGATCTGGATGCGGTTGAGGACGAGCTGGGTGACCTGCTGTTTGTTTGCGTAAATCTGGCACGTTTCCTGAAAGTAAATCCCGAGCAGGCCCTGAAGCGAACCAATCACAAGTTTGATGCCCGGTTCCGTGCCATTGAGCGGGTGCTGGAAAAAGAAGGTCGTAATCTGGATGAAGAAACCCTGGAAGCGCTGGATGCCGTGTGGCAGAGCGTGAAAGGGGGGTGGAAAAGGAGTAGGGAAGCGGAACTGGAAACCGTCACCGATAGGTACAATCCGTTACCAATTTTCCGTCACCGGCCTGTCATTCTTCGTCTACACTTCCGGGAACAGTCGCACTGAAAAAGTGCGTTGTGCCATCAAACAAGATGCAGGAGTGAAGGCACCATGAAGATCAAAGATCTGGTCAAGCACTGGGATAAACACGGCCGTGGAAGACTGACCCGGGATGCCGCCTATCTGTCTTTGGCTGACCAGCATCATGACCGTTTGCAGAAGCTTGCGGCACTGTATCCGATGAAGTCCACTCAGGATCTGATGCGGGATCTGATCTCCGCCGCTCTCGACGAGCTGGAAACCAGTTTCCCCCCCTACGTTCAGGGTGAGAAGGTTGTGGCTTACGACGAGGATGGCTTTGAAATCTATGAGGACAAAGGCCTGACACCGCAATTCGTTGCCCTGAGCCAGAAACACATCAAGCGCCTCAAGGCCCGCCAGTTGGAGTCGGTTGCCTGACGGTTGCCAACACCCATTGCCATAGATTCTGTAACAACAACGCGGGCTCAGCCCGGCGTTGTTGTTTGTATTACGACTTCTTCTGTTCTGCCAATCGGTCTTTCAGCGGGCCCTGGCTGATCAGGTCGTCCAGAGCGGCGGCAATCATGTCGTTCAGGATCTCACTTTCGCTCCGGTCCGGGTAGAGTTCCGCCAGGGCCGCAATCCGTGCGGCATCTTCCAGAGGCAGGCGCAGGTTGTATTCATGGCTGCGCTCCTGGGCCTGTTTTTCCTTTTCCCAATGCTGGGGGGGCAGTTCGGTCACTTTCATGTCAGCTCCTGAGCGAAGTGGTTGAATCGTCAATAGACTTTCTGCGTTGCTCCCTAGTATCGTAAGTTTAGATTGTTTCCGTCAATTCAGAAGGAACCTGCCGTGACCGAACTGCACCCGGATCTTCGAGAAAACGTACGTTTGCTGGGCGATCTGCTTGGCCAGAGCATACTCCGATTCCCCCCCGGACAGGACTGCTACGACCGCATTGAAGAAATCCGCGCCGCCGCCAAGGCTGACCGGCGCCAGGAAAGTGGTTCCGGACAACGCCTGGTGAAACTCCTGGCCAACTCAGCGATGATGAGCTGTTGCCAGTGACCCGAGCCTTTAACCAGTTTCTCAACCTTGCCAACCTGGCTGAGCAGTACCACGGAATTCGTCGCAAGCAGGGGGGGCATCCGTCAGATCTGATGGTGGAATCCCTAGGGGGGGACGTGTTTGATCGGCTGAAGTCCGGAGGGATAGACCCGCAAGAGTTGCATCGGAAGGTTGCAGATTTACGCATAGAGTTTGTGCTCACCGCGCACCCCCCCACCGAAGTGGCCCGGCGTACATTGATCCTCAAGTATGATGAAATGTCCGACTGCCTGTCGAGGTTGGATCATGACGACCTGATGCCCGGTGAACGGGAGGAAATCGTTGACCGGTTGTCGCTGTTGATTGCCGAGGCCTGGCATACCGACGAGATTCGGCATCAAAGGCCAACCGCCGTGGACGAGGCCAAGTGGGGGGGCTTCGCCGTTATCGAGAACAGTCTCTGGCAGGCGCTTCCGAAATTTCTCCGTAGCCTGGATACCTCGTTGTCGGAGGCGACCGGTCAGGGGGGGCTTCCGTTGCAGGTGTCGCCGATCCGTATTGCTTCGTGGATGGGGGGGGAGACCGGGATGGCAACCCCCCCAATGTCACCCACGAAGTGACCCGGGAAGTGTTCCTGCTCGGTCGCTGGATGGCCGCAGATCTCTATCTGCGCGATATCCAGGCGCTGAGAGCGGAACTTTCCATGTGGCAGGCAAGCGATGAATTGCGGGCCGAGGTAGGAGATTCCCGGGAGCCGTATCGCCAGGTGCTGGCCCAATTGAGGGAGCGCCTGATCAAGACCCGGGACTGGGCCGAAGCCAGCGTCAAGGGAGAGCCGGCAGACGATTCGGGCATTCTGTTCGAGAATGAGGATCTCACCGGGCCGTTGGAATTGTGCTATCGCTCCCTGATGGAGTGCGGGCTGGAAGCCATTGCCAATGGTCCGCTGCTGGATACCATTCGCCGGGCTCATACCTTCGGCCTGCCACTGATCCGACTGGATATCCGCCAGGAGGCCTCACGCCACGCCGAGGCGGTAGCAGAGATGGTGAACTATCTGGGGGGTTGGGTGACTATCTGTCCTGGTCGGAACAGGAGCGCCAGGCGTTTCTGGTCAAGGAACTGAAAGGGCGGCGCCCCCCCCTGGTGCCCCCCCGGAATTGGCAACCCTCCGAGCCGGTGCGCGAGGTGCTGGCAACCTGCGAGGTGGTCGCTGGCCAGACACCGGAAGCCTGGGTTCCTATGTAATTTCCATGGCCAGCAAGCCCTCGGACGTTTTAAACGTGATTTTGCTGCTGCGGGAAGCGGGGGGGATGGCATTCCCCCCCATGCGCGTCGTACCGCTATTCGAAACGTTGGATGATCTCAAGGGGGGGGCACCCGACAGTATGGCGGCCCTGTACGAGGTGGACTGGTATCGGGAATACTGCAGCGGACGCCAGGAAGTCATGATCGGCTATTCAGACTCCTCCAAAGATGCCGGCCAGTTGATGGCGGCCTGGGCCCAGTACCAGGCCCAGGAGAAGCTGACCGAAGTGGCCAATCGATATGGAGTGCATCTGACTCTGTTTCATGGCCGCGGCGGCACCGTGGGCCGGGGGGGCGGTGGTCCGGCGAATCGGGCGATTCTGTCCCAGCCGCCGGGCTCGGTGAACGGCAGCTTCCGGATTACCGAGCAGGGCGAGATGATCCGCTTTAAATTTGGTCTGCCGAGGCTGGCGGTGCAGAGTCTAACCCTCTACACCACCGCGGTGATTGAGGCGACCCTGGCGCCACCACCTGTGCCAAAGGATGAGTGGCGCGAGGTGATGGACTGGCTGACCGAGCGTTCGCTGCGGTCCTACCGTGAGGTGGTCCGTGAGAATCCCGATTTTGTGCCTTACTTCCGCCAGGTCACACCGGAAACGGCTCTGGGTAAACTCGCCCTTGGCAGCCGGCCGGCCCGGCGCAAGGCCACAGGGGGGGGCGTTGAAAGCCTGAGAGCCATTCCGTGGATTTTTGCCTGGACCCAGATGCGGTTGATGCTGCCCAGTTGGCTGGGCAGTGATGTTGCCCTCGAAGAGGCGGCCCAGGCGGACCGCCTGCCCGAGCTGCGGGAGATGATGCAGGGCTGGCCGTTCTTCCGCACCTACGTGGATATGCTGGAAATGGTCCTCGCCAAGGCAGATTTGCGTATTGCCAGCTATTACGAGCAGACCCTGGTTGAGGACGAGCGCTTGCTGGCGCTTGGCCAGAGCCTGAGGCAGCGTTTGCAGGGCTGCATTGAGCGTCTGCTGGAGCTCAAACAGCAACAGACTCTGCTGGAGCAGGAGCCGGTGTTTGCCCATTCAATGAAAGTCCGGAATCCCTACACTGATCCGCTGCACTATCTGCAGGCAGAATTGCTCAGGCGTGACCGGGAAAGCGAGGGGGGGGCAGGAAAGGTGCCGGAAATGGTCGAGAGGGCGCTGAAGGTGACTATGGCCGGAATTTCTGCCGGTATGCGAAATACCGGTTAAGGTGCATAATAAGGCCGGGGGGGCCGGACAGCCCCCCCGGCCCATTTGCTTTAAGGAGTTACCCCCCCCGTTGGCATTGTCGGAGAGGCTTTCGCGTTTTCTGGCCCGCAAGGGCATTACCTACCAGCCACTGGAAACGGAGCCCGTTGCCAATCTGGACGCGGCGGTGCTTGCTTCGGGTAAACCCCCCCAGCATGATTTTATCAAGGCGACCCTGCTGATCGATATCAATGGGGGGGTGGTTATGGTGGTACACCGTTTTGACAGCACGCTTGATATGGATGCCGTGCACCAGTTCACCGGTCGGCGCCTTCAGCCGCTGACGGCGCGCCAGACTTCCCGGTTGTTCGGGGGGGACTGTGACGCCGGATTCGTACCTCCGATCGGAGCCGCCTGGGAGCTGCCGGTTCTGGTGGATGAAGATGTAGTGACAGCCGAAAGTGTGATCTTCTCCGGCGGCACGGACCACAGCCTGGTTGAAATGGGCGGCCGGGCCTTCCGTCTGGCCCAGGCTGGCGCCCGGCAGGGGGGGCATCTGGTTATTCGTGGTCAGGGCGTGGAAGATCGCGAAGCCCTGACTCTGGAAGACGTGGCAGACAAACTTCAAAAACTTTATCGGCTGCCGCCAATGCCGGCCCTGGCATTGCGAATCCTGCGGCTGACCGCCAACACAGAAGCGACGGCCAAAGAGCTGGCCGAGTTGATTGAATTCGACCCCCCCAGTATGACCGCGCAGATCATGCGCTATGCCCGATCAGCGCTGTTCAACTACCCCCCCGGCCAGATAAACTCTGTACAGGAAGCGGTCACCCGGGTCCTCGGTTTTGACCGGGTTGCCCACATTGCCCTGGGTATTGCCTCGGTGCGAGCGTTTGATGTGCCCCCCCGCGGAGGCATGCTCGGCATGGACAATTTCTGGCGCCACTCGCTTTATTGCGCGTTCCTGTGCCAGAACCTCGCAGCCTATTCCGGCCGCGACAAGGGGGGGCTCGCCTATCTGTGCGGATTGCTGCACAACTTCGGCCTGCTACTGGTGGGCCATCTGTTTCCATCGGAGTTTGAAGAGCTTAATGCTCTGCGGGAAATCAACCCGGAGGCAAGCATGCACTCGCTCGAGCAGGAAGTGTTTGGCCACAGTGAGCGCCAGGATATTCTGGCTGTTGGTCATGGTGCCATTGGCGGTATTCTGCACCGGCTGTGGCAGTTGCCGGAAGCCGTAATCAAAGCCGCCGGCATGCACCAGCACATCGGATACCATGGCGAGCACGAGGAATATGTCCAGATGGTGCAGCTGGCCAATGCCATGCTCAAGGAGCGTGGTATCGGTGACGAACTCAATCCTGACGACCTGCCGGCACTGGTTGAGAGCCTTGGGCTCCGGGCGGATGTGCTGGAACGGGTTCAGAGCGACATGGACCAGGTGGCTTCCGATCTGGACGTGCTGGCGTCTTCCCTCGCTTCCTGATTATCCCCCCCAGTCCTGCACCGGCCGTTGAGGCAGCTGACAGCCAGGCTTTCGGACAATGATACGGAGGTCGACTTTCTCTGCCGGGTGTGAGTTCGTATAATGCTGCCTCGTTTTTGTGCGTGTGCGCCGGATACACGGTCCGGAGCCGTCGAGAGGTTGTCGCAAAGGCAGAGGTCTTTGCCATAACTTTTCAAACGATAATATAAAGCAATGGGAGCACAACGTTATGCGAATCATTATGTTAGGCGCGCCAGGCGCAGGTAAGGCACCCAGGCCCAGTTTATTACCGAGCGTTTCGAGATCCCCCCCCAGATCTCCACGGGTGATATGCTCCGCGCTGCGGTCAAAGCCGAATCCGAGCTGGGCCTGCAGGTTAAAGAGGTTATGGCGTCTGGTGGCCTGGTGTCTGATGACATCATCATTGCCCTGATTGAAGAGCGTATCCAGCAGCCAGATTGCAAGAACGGCTTCCTGCTGGATGGCTTCCCGCGCACCATTCCCCCCCAGGCTGAGGCCCTGAAAGACCAGGGTATCGCCATCGACTACGTGGTCGAAATCTCGGTTGAAGATGAAGAAATCGTCAGCCGCCTGTCTGGCCGTCGTGTACACGAGGGTAGTGGCCGCATCTACCACGTTAAATACGATCCGCCCAAGGTAGAAGGCAAAGACGATGAGACCGGCGAAGCGCTGATCCAGCGTGAAGACGACAAGGAAGAGACCGTTCGCAAACGCCTCAAAATCTATCATGAGCAGACCGCGCCGCTGGTGGGCTTCTACCAGAGCTGGGCAGAGAAAGCCCCCCCGGCCGATGCGCCAGGTATGTGCGCGTTGAAGGCGTTGGCAGCCTCGACAGCATTCGCGATCAGATTCTGTCCCAACTGAAGTGATCGAAACCGGCTCAGCCCCCCCGGAGGCGTGATTCTGTGAAACTTCTGGCACTGGATACCTCATCCGAGGGCTGTTCCGCGGCACTCTGGCTGGATGGCCGGGTGATCGAGCGATTCGAGGTGGCCCCCCCACGGGGGGGCCACACTCGCCTGTTAATGCCCATGGTTCGCGAATTGTGCGCGGAGCAGGGCCTGTCCCCCCCAATCGATCTCGATGCGCTGGCGTTCGCCCGGGGGGGCCCAGGCTCTTTCACCGGTCTGCGGATTGCAACCGGTGTAGTCCAGGGATTGGCCTGGGGGGGGCTGGATATCCCCCCCGTGGTTCCAGTGTCGTCCCTGGCGGCGGTGGCGCTCGCGGCGATCGAAACGCACGCCCTGCAGGAGGGCGACTGCATTGCTGTGGCCTTTGACGCCCGCATGGGGGGGGAGGTTTACTGGGGGGGCGTGTTCCGCTGTGAGGCGGGGGGGCTTCCAGTGTTGCTGAGCGAGGAGCGGGTCTGCCCGCCTGATGCGGTGACTCTGCCAACGGATGCCGGTGGCAACTGGTACGGCGCCGGTCAGGGCTGGACCCTGAAAGAGCAGATGCCGGTGAGCTCGTTGAACGCCTCTCAGCCATTGACGATACGTTGTTGCCGGCAGCGGCCCAGGTGGCGAAACTGGCCGAACAGGGAATGTCGAACGGGCAGGCGGTGCCAGCAGAGCAGGCACAACCGGTGTATATCCGGGACGAAGTGGCCTGGAAGAAGTTGCCCGGTCGGGAGTGAACCCCCCCGCTCCAACCGCCGTCTTTGCATTCTGCACCAGATCCTCCATAATGCGATGACGACTCTGAATCCTCACCCCCCCGATGGTGCGTTATGATTGGCGGCATCAATCCCTCAAATCCTTCGTTGTACCAGGCGGGTAATAACGCCCCCCCGGCCCGGGAGCGCACGGATGTCTCCCGCACCCCCCCGGCGGCGGACCCCCCCCAGGCGCTTGCCACGGGTGATGTTCGCAACCAACTCAATACCGCCCGGCAGGATCAGGACACCGCCCCCCCAGGCAATCCGGCACAACCCGGTGGTACCGGGCCGGAACTGGACAGCCGGCGTGTCGAAGCCCGACGCGCGGCAGAAGATGCCCGGCTTGAACGCTTCCGCGCAGACGAAGTACCGCTTCCTGCCGCCCGCGCGCTGTCGGCTTTTGCCGGCGTTGCCGCTGCCGGGCAGGAATTTGAGAGCGGCAGCGTGCTGAGCGGAATTGATATTCTGGTCTGATGGCGTCGCCTTCCTTTAACACCGAGCTTCCGGATTTCTCCTCTCTCCGTCACATCCTGGCCGTTGCCCACAGCCCGTTGGCTGAACCGGGGGGGGCGGCCCGTGCGCTGGCCACCGAGCTGGGTCTTGACTGGCTGGGCGTGGTTACCCCCCCCAAGCAGGTTCGGGACTACGGCCTGCTTTTGTTCATGGATGAGAATGGTCTGGCGTTGCAGCAAACCGGTAAGGGGGGGGCACCCGGGCCAGTCAGAGCGGAATTCGTCAGTGGCAAGATGGGTTACCGGCGGGAGCACGGTGGTGGCGCCGGCCAACTGGTGGCGCGTGCCGTAGGGTTGCAGAAAACCCGGGCTCCGCTGCAGGTACTGGATGCGACTGCCGGTCTTGGTCAGGACGCTTTCGTGCTGGCCTCCCTGGGGGGGTGTCAGATGACACTGTTTGAGCGTAATCCGGTCATCCATGCGCTGCTGGCGGATGGCCTGTATCGGGCCGCCCTGAATGAGACTTGTGCGCCAATCGCGGCGCGAATGACGCTGCACGCAGGCAGTTCTCTGGACTGGATGAACCAGGCAGGACCCGAGGCGGTCGATGTGGTCTATCTGGACCCGATGTTTCCGCATCGGGACAAGTCTGCGCTGGTCAAGAAGGAAATGCAGGTGTTCCGGCAGGTGGTGGGTGATGACGACGATGCCAGCCAGTTGCTGGAAGCCGCGCTCGCCTGTGCCCGTTATCGGGTGGTGGTCAAACGCCCCCCCCGCAAGGCACCAGCGATCGCCGGACCGGAGCCGGCTGCGCGGGTTGAGGGTAAAAGCAGTCGCTACGACATCTACCGATCCGGCGTTGCCGGCCTGACCGTGCCGCAGCGATCTGTCAGGCGTCGAGCATGGTGACCTGCTGGATAGCCTGTCGTTTCTCCACGCTCAGAACCAGACGGGCGTCTTCAGCCACTTCATCCAGACCCTCGCCATAGCACAGCCGACCGTCTTCATCGGTTGTGAGAACGCCGTTTTTCTGCATATTGGCTATGAAGTTCCGGAACAGGGTCTTGTCGAAGAACTCCGGTGCATTCAGGCCGAACAGGATCGACATCCTTTCCGCCAGCAAGGTGCTCTGTTCTTCCAGCTCCGCCGCCGTCAGGTTGCCGGAGCCATATTTTCTGAGTATGCCCAGGGTGATGTGATAGCGTTCCAGGGTCTGGATGATGAAGCGGGACAGAATCCGCGACCGCAGCATCGCTTCGGTACCTTCTTCGGGCCGTCCCAGCCGCTCATCCTCAAGCCTGATCAGCAGGCCCTGGTCCACCAGCACATCAATCCACTGGTTGATCACCGCGTCTACCTGTTCCTGATCATACTGCAGGAACAGCTCTGACTGCAGGTAGGGATAGGCGACGCTGGTGAGGAAAACGATCTTTTCCCGGCTCAGGCTGGCCTTGTTCTCGAACAGGCTGGCAATGAGCGCTGGTAGAGCAAACAGATGCTGGATGTTGTTGCGGTAGTAAGTCATCAGGATGGCGTTCGAGCTTCCAGGGCAATAATGTCGCCCAGTTTCTGGGGGGGCTGACGGGTAATCAGTCCCATGTTCTCGCAATAGGCAATCCAGTCCCGGCCGGTACCTTCCGGTAGGGTAATGGTTTCGGCATAGGGATAGGCGCGCAGCAGGTCGGCATACTTGTCCAGCAGGCGGATCAGCTGGCCCTCGTCCATCGCCAGCCGCTCGGTACCCAGCAGAACGGTGGCCGTCATGCCAATCGGGTTCACGGCCACTGAGGCGTTGATGTTGCTGGCCACACGCTGGGACAGATTATCAACGGCCTGGTTCAGCCAGGACGGGCGATACTCGGCGTCATAGGCTTCGTGGCGCCAGCTTTCGTGAACATCGTCCAGCACCTTGTCCAGGTGGATCGGATCACCGAAGTTGACGGCAACGCGGCCAAACGAGTTGGTCAGTTTGCGAGCGGTCTTGGCGAGACCGAAAATGCTTTCTTTCTGTTTCTTTTTCCCGCGCAGCTCGCCGAGGTAGGAGCGCCCTTCCATGACCTTCTCGTAGCCGATGTACACCGGTACAAAAACGATGGGCTTGCGGTGATCCCGCAGGAAGCTGCGCACGGTCATCGACAGCATGCCCGGGCGTGGCGGCAGCATGCGGCCGGTCCGGGAGCGGCCGCCCTCGACGAAATACTCCACCGAGTAGCCCCCCCGGGTGAACATCACATGCATGTACTCGTTGAACACGGTGGCGTAAAGCGGGTTGTCCTTGAAGCTGCGGCGCATGAAAAACGCGCCGCCACGGCGCAGGATTGGCCCCCCCACGATGGGCATGTTCAGGTTGATGCCTGCCGCGATGTGGGGGGGCGGCATCAGGCCGTTTTTGTAGAGCACATAGGACAGCAGCAGGTAATCGATGTGGGATCGGTGGCAGGGTACGTAGACCACAGCGTTGTCCTGTGCCGCTTCCTTGGCTACCCCCCCAATGTTGTGGATGGCAATACCGTTGTAGATCCGGTTCCAGAGCCAGGCCAATACCAGCTCCAGGAAGCGAATAGTCACAATCGACATGCTCGCGGCGATCTCGTCGGCGTATTTGTATGCCTTGGCGCGGACCTTCTCCGGCGGGATGTCGTCCTTCGCTGCAGTCTCACGGATGGCTTCCTTGACCGCCTGGGTGCGTACCAGCCCCCCCTCCACCAGGGTGCGTCGATGCGACAAATCCGGCCCCCCCAGCACCGCCTGGCGTACACGACGGAAGTGGGTTCGCAGAATTCGCGCCAGCTTGCGGTTGGCCTTCTGTTCGTTGTCGCGATACTCGTCCACCACCTGCCTGAGTGACAGCGGCTGGTTGAACTGCACGTAGGTGTTGCGGCCATGCACAAGAATAATCAGAAATTTCTGCAGGCGGCCCGCGACCGACCAGGTGTCTGAGAGCAGCAGCTTGACCAGGGACTTTTCCTTGTCGGGTGAGCGACCCCCCCAGAACAGCGAGACGGGCACAATCTGGACGTCCTGATCCGGATGTTCCAGCCCGAAGTGGACCAGATCAGTAAATTCCCGGGTAGGCACCGGCTTGTGTCGGCCGCCCCCCCGAAACAGGCCGCCAATGCGTTTGTAAAGGAAGAAAAACGAATGCGAGGGCCCGTTTTTGACCGGCAAGGTATCTGTGGCTCCCGGCAACCGGGCCCGGATGACTTCCTGCTCCAGCACCAGACGGCTCGACAGTGAGCTGTATTGGAGCACGTAACAGACGGGCTTGTCCGGGTCCAGCCCGAGGCTTCCAGGGTATTGCCACTGACATCAGTCCTGACCCATAAAAACAGGATCTTTCGGAAAAGAGACAGGATCAGGCTGCGAATGCCTGATAAAGTCGCATAAACGGTTACTCCGGTCCTGGAAACAGGCGCCAAGTTTAACGGGTTGGGACGGTAGCGGAAAGTCGTGCACCAATTCTTGGTGATGAATGTGATGTGGTACATTTCGGGACTGGTATTCAGGCAGCAGGAAAGACAGGGCATGGCAGACGACAAGGCACAGTGGGTACCCGGGTGGAATGAGGCCTCGCCGGAGCAGGGTGATCTGCTGCTGGCGTTCACGGGCAACAGTATTCTGAAGCCAGCGGATAGCTGGTTCCTTCGCTGGGGGGGTGGCCCGGAAATGGGTGGAAGCCGTCCGGAGGCGCTGTCACTGGGCGCCTGGGAGGGGGGCGCCCTCTGTATGTCACCATGCTGCCGGACACCGGTGTGCCGGGCATGCAAACCCTGTCCCTGCGTGAGGCTATGCTGCTTACGCCCGGGGGGCGCCGGCGGATCTGCTCAGTACCGGTTATCAGGTCTGGCAGTGGTGGCAGGACCATCGTTACTGCGGCCGCTGTGGAGAGAAAAACGGAGCCCATCCCCCCCGCGAACGGGCGCGCTGGTGCAACCGGTGCGGCATCCCCCCCTGGTACCCGCGTATTGCCCCCCCTTGCATCATTACCGTTATCAGGCGGGGGGGCGACCGCTTCCTGCTGGCAAAATCCTCACGGGTTACCCGCAACTTCTACAGTCTGATCGCTGGTTTTGTGGAGCCGGGCGAAAATCTGGAGCAGGCGGTGGCCCGGGAGGTGATGGAGGAAACCGGTTTGGCGGTGACCAACATTCGCTATCAGGGGGGGTCGCAGCCCTGGCCATTTCCTCACCAGTTGATGCTGGGCTTCTTTGCCGACTACGAGAGCGGCGAATTGCGGTTGCAGGAAGACGAACTGGCGGATGCTGGCTGGTTTACGGTGGATGAACATCCTCCGGTTCCGCCAGAAACCACCATAGCAGGGCGATTGATCAATGCCCTGAAAGCAGAGATTGCTGCCGGTAATGGTGGTAGCCACCATGACTGACCGTCGCCCGAGGGTGCTGGTGTTTGATTCCGGGGGGGTCGGTGGCCTGAGTGTCGCCGCCTGTATTCACCAGACGTTGCCCGGTGTGGAGCTGGTTTACCTGGCAGATAATGCCGGCTTTCCCTATGGCGACAAGCCCGAACAGGTGGTGATCGAGCGCTGTTGCACGCTTATACGGCAATGTCTGGCTGAGTTTCCGTGCGATGTGGTGGTGGTGGCCTGTAATACCGCCAGTACCGTTGTCTTGCCCGAGCTCAGGGCCACTATTGCTGTGCCGGTGGTCGGGGGGGTGGTGCCGGCGGTCAAACCGGCGGCAGCCTGTTCCGTCAATCGCCGCATTGGCCTGTTGGCGACACCGGCGACGGTCAAACGCGCCTATCTGGATGATCTGATTCAGAAGTATGCCCGGGATTGTGAGGTATTCCGCCTTGGTCATCCGGCCCTGGTGCGCTGGGCTGAGGAGCTGGTTGGCGGCTCTGCGCCGGATCAGGTGGAGGTGGATGACGCCATGGTGCCGCTGCGCGAAGGCGGTGTCGACACGGTGGTTCTGGGCTGCACTCATTACCCGCTATTGTTGCCCTGGTTACGCAAGGCGTTGCCGGAGGTGATGCACTGGGTGGAGTCCGGCGAGGCGATAGCCCGCCGCGTGGCCTGGTGGTTTGAACAGGCCGGTGACCTGGCCTGTGCGCAGACACCGCCGAACCAGTCCGGGGGGGCTGTGGTGACCAGTGCCTGCTTTTCTGGTGATGCGCCGGAAGACCTGGGCCCGTTCATGTCGGAAATGGGCATCCCGGTGGTGATGGTGGCCGGTCACTGGCCCGGCGTTACAGCAACCGGGTCAGTTTGAACATGGCGAGGAATTCCAGCGCCGGGATCGCCCGCTTGTGGCAGCAGTAGGTTTTGAAGCCATCGCCGCGGAAGCGTGATTTTGTGAACTCCAGCCCCCCCTTGAAGTTATACAGGAAGTTTCCTTTCTCATAGATTCCGTGGAGCATCTTCTTGAGCAGCCGGCTTTCCTGGTGTTCCGTGGCCTTGTCGAGGGACAGAGGTATCAGGCCCAGGTCCAGAAATGGCACACCCTCGGCCTTGAACACATCCATGGCGTGGGCCATCAGGGTATAGAAGATACCCTGACGGAAATCCGCGTTGGCGCGGGAGATGTTGGGCACATAACTGATAATTTCGTTGTTGCGATAGATCGGGTCGAAGTAGATAAAGCCGACGGCTTTGCCATCCTGATAGGCGTAGAAATGGCGTTCGTTTTCCCGATAATCCATTTCCATCGGGCGAATCAGGAAACGGATTTCGTTGCTCTTGCATTTTCGGGTGCGAATCCAGGCTTCCGAGATTTCCCGCGTGTGGTCATCACTGAAACGCTCTTTCACCGTGATCCCGTTCTTTTCGGCCTGGTTCAGGGCGGTTCTCAGAATCTGCTTTTTCTTGCCGCTGAGGGACCATTTGCGCAGGTCGATGCGGGATTCGCTGCCAAACTGGGTGCCGTAGAGCCCGAAGCGTAGATGCAGGAAATCCACCACCGGTTTGGAGACCTGGATGTAGCAGGCATTCGGGAACTTCTGGTGGAAGCGCTCCAGAATCACCGGGAAGTTCTCGGGTGCGCAAACCGGGTCTGACAGCACAAAGGTGCCGCCCCCCCATTTACGCATGTAGCCACGTAGCCCATCCCTTCAACATCGAAGTACTGCATCCCCCCCGGCTGCAGAGTCGAGAAGGACTGTGAGTGCACGCCGAACTGCTTGAGGTAGTTCACCCGCTCTGAAAACGTAAACTGTCCGTCGGTGAGTCCCTGGGTACGGTCCAGTGCAAGAATCTGGTCTGACATGATGACGCTCCCGATAACCTGTTGTTGTTTTTGGTGTCAGGGGGGGTTCAGGCCTGTTTTCGGCCGAGGATGGACCAGTAGCAGTCCATGTTCAGAAGCTTGAAGTGCTTCTTCTCGGTTACCTGCAGGCCCAGGCGCTGCATGTGCTCGGGGGGGTAGTTGTAGATCTTGTGGAAGGCGTTGTTGGCAAACAGCCAGAAAATGAACACCGCCATGTACCAGTAGAGTTTCTTGAACATGCGGGACAGGATGTTGCCCGTCGGGTAGCAGAAGTCGCCGACAACCACTCTGGCATCGGCCTTGCCCAGGCGAATCAGGTGCTCGAGCACTTTGACCATCATGTCTTCGTCAAACACGTTCAGGAAAAAGTTGGCGACTACCATGTCGTATTGCTCGAACTCATCCACCTTCATGATGTCGCTGTGGATACGGCGTATGGTCAGATGAGGCGCTTCTTTATGCTGGGCATCGGCGAATTTGCGCAGCATGGTCTCGGACAGATCGACCACCGTTACCTCCGCTCCCAGCTCTGCGGCTCGGATAGCGTCCCGGCCGTGGCCGACGCCGGCAAAGAGAATGCGGTCTCCGGGTTTTACCGTTTCCACATCCAGCATGGCGGTCTTGCAGCGATGGATGTTCTTGCCGCTGTAGAGATTGCTGAGAAAATCGTAGACGGGGGGGCCAATATACTTGTACTTGTCGCGCATGATGACTGCTGCCTTCTTCTTGTTCCCTGGTTGTCCGCCACCGTTATTGTGATTGTTGCTCCGACAGCCTGTCGGACATTCCGGTGATCGGTTACTGATAAACCGAGCTTAGAGAAGGGGGGGTAGGTTGAAAGATGTGCAGTACTGCGCATTTCCGGATACACAAAGTAACGTAAGGATACACTTTGCAAACCGGGTCAATGTTTTGGTTCAGAGTGTCAGACAATCGATAATCGTTTTAGCCGGTGTATGCGAAGGCCAGCCCATCTTTGGCCAACAACCGTGTAATGTCGGCGGCGGGTCGGGCGGGGGGGCCGTAGAAGAAGCCCTGAACCTGGTGACAGCCGAGGCTTTTCAGGTAAGCAAGTTGGTCGTCCGTTTCCACACCTTCGGCCACAATCTCAAGTTTCAGGCCGTGAGCCATGGCGATAATGGCGTTGACGATGCAGGCTCCGTCTTCCCCCCCACTGCGTATGGCTTTAACAAAGGACTGGTCCACTTTCAGAGTGTGAATCGGTAGACGATGCAGGTAATTGAGCGAGGAATAGCCGGTACCGAAATCGTCGATGGCGATGCGCACGCCGGTGGCGGCCAGCTCCTTGAGCTTGCGGCTGATCTGTTCAAGATCATTCATGATCACATTTTCTGTGATTTCGATTTCCAGGTTATCGGCCGGGAAGTTGTGGGCGGCCACCCGGTTCATCAGGGTTTCGACGAATCTGGGGGGGTGCTCCACCTGGCTGGGGGGGGAGAGGTTCACCGCCAGGCGCAGGTCGGAATGCCCGCTACTGATCCAGCGGCCCACGTCGCGGCAGGCCTGATCGATAACCTGTTCACTGAGTTTGCCAACCAGCCTGGTTTCTTCTGCCAGGGGGGGCAGGAAATCCCCCCCGGGGGGGTAGAGCAGTCCCCCCCGTTCCGGGTGCTGCCAGCGCACCAGGCCTCCAGGCCCACCACCCGGTTGGAACGGGAGCATACCTGTGGCTGGTAAAACACCCGGAGCTCGTTGCGTTCCAGTGCCAGGCGAAGATCCCGTTCCAGGCTCAGCCGGTTGGCGGTGTTGATGCTCATGCTGTCGGAATAGAAGCGATAGCCATCCTTGCCTCGCGCTTTCACGTGGTACATGGCGATATCGGCGTTCTGTATCAGCAGATCCATGGTCTCGCCGGCTTCGGGGGGGAATACTGAAATCCCGATACTGACCCCCCCTACAAAGACCTCGTGGTCTCCCAGCTGGAACGGCGCTTTCAGAGCGTTGATCAGTTTACGGGCAATGTTCCTTGCGTCGTCGTTGCCGTGAATGCTCGGCAATAACAGGGTGAATTCATCGCCCCCCCCGAAGCGGGACAGGGTGTCTCCCCCCCGGCGCAGGCACTTTTCCAGTCGATGCGTGACCGCCTGCAACAGGCGATCTCCCATGGCGTGTCCGAGCGTGTCGTTAACCACCTTGAAGCGGTCCAGATCCAGAAACATCACGGCAAGTTTCTGCTGGCTGCGTCGTGCATGGGTGATGGCCAGTTCCAGCCGGTCTTTGAACAGGGCCCGGTTCGGCAGCCGTGTCAGCAGGTCGTGGTAAGCCTGGAAATTGATGAAGCTTCGGCCTCCTTGCGCTCGGTGACATCGCGGGCTATGCCATAATACCGCGCTGGCTGGCCGGTGCAGCCGCCCTGGGTCTTGCCGGTCTGGGGGGGCCAGGTTTGTGGATCTACCGGAAAGGCGGTGATCTCGAAATGACGGGTGCCTTGCGGCTGCCCCCCCGGGTTTTCAGGCGGACCTCCAGCACCCGGGGGGGATTATCGGCAGAGATATTGGGGGGGCCCTGCAGAGCATAGGTGCCACGGGCCACGTCCCGGTCATCCAGTATATGGCGGAAATGCTGCCCGCAGAGCTCTGAGGCTGATAGCCGAGCAGGCTTTCGACCTTGTTGTTGATGAAGCAGATATGCCCGGTTTCATCGAGCATGAACACGATGTCCGGCGAGCTGTTGACGATATAGCGGTGCAGAGCCTCGGATTTCTCCAGCCGGGACTGAACCATCTCATGGGCACGAATAAGCGACTGCTTGCCCAGAACACCTTCCACAGTTGCCAGCAATTCTTCCGGGTCAAAGGGTTTACGGATGTAATCCAGTGCGCCCCCCCGGCGCAGAGCCCGACTGACGGTGCTGAAAGACGACTCTCCGCTGACCACAATGACACCGCAATCCGGCTGCAGCCGGCCGGTTTCAGCCATTACCTGAAAACCGTCCAGCTCTGGCATGTTCAGATCCAGCAGGGCCAGATCAAAGGCTTGCCGGTGAAGCTGTTCACAGGCCTGTCGCCCACCGTGGGCTTCTGACACCTCAAAACCCCCCCGGCTCCGCAGGAGGTCGGCCAGGGTTTTGAGCAGGCGTGGCTCATCGTCTGCCACCAGGATGCTGGGGGGGCGTCGTGAAAGGCTGGAGGACTCTGTGGTCTGTGCGCTTGCCATGGGTGTGTGTCCGTGGTTTCGTCGTCAGTCGGTGTCGTTATCGTTATGACTTGCCGCCGGCAGCAGTATCCGGAAGGCCGTGCCTTCCTGGCCGGTGTGGCAAGCAATGATGCCCTCCATGTCATCAATCAGTTGTTTAACAATGCTCAGCCCCCCCAGGCCGCTATGGCCATCTCCCTTGGTGCTGTTGACCGGTTCAAACAGTCGGCGTTGCAATGGCTCCGGAATGCCGGGACCGTTATCGGTGACCTGCAACTCAACCCAGCGACGTCGGTTCTGAAACAGGGGGGGTGCCGTGGTTTTCAGAGTGACGGTTCCGGGCCGCTCTCCAAAACCCTCAACTGCGTTTCTGACCAGATTAAGGACGATCTGGCGGACCGCAGAGGGGGGGGCTGCCTGTACTTGAGTGTCCGCTTTGCAGAGGTGCAGGTGAAGCTCCCGGTGATCGTCATGGAACAGGCTGTCCCGAAGGATTCTGCCCAGACCGGTCAGTTCCTCGTTCAGATCGGTTTCGGAGCCTGTTGCTTCGGCAGCGTGCTGGCTGATCTGCAACAACAGGTTGCCGGCCCGCTCGAGTTCTTCCTGAATGATGTTCAGCTCATCCTGAAGATCTGGATCCTGGAGCCGGCTGCGCAGCTGAAACAGATACTGGCGGATAATGGTGAGCGGGTTGCTGACCTCGTGTACCTGTCGGCGCAGACGATCGTTCACCATTTGCTGGTCCGAGCCAAGGCGATCGGCAGATGACAGCTTGAGAACCGCTGAGAGTTCCCGGGTGAACAACTCTCCGAGGTTGCGCGCACCCGCCACTGTCTGGTCGTCGATGCCAATCACGAACACACTGTCCCCCCCGGTTGCAACGGGGGGGAGCGCCAGCAGTGAGGGTGCGCCCAGCAGGGAGCAAAGCTGTTGATCAAGCACGGTGGGTTCGGCCTGATCCATGGTTGTGGTGGTGCCGGTTCTCAGAGCAGTGGTTAGCGCACTGTCGCCGTAAGCGGGATTAACGGACATCTCGGGCAGTTGCCGGCAGGTGCCTGAACGCAGCGTAAGATCCTCACCCTCCCGGCTGAAGCAGAGCACGGGCAGACCGGTGATCAGTGCCAGGCTACTGGCGGCTCCCGACACCAGTGTGGAGAGGTTTTCCGGGCCAGAGGCTGGCAACGCCAGCGCGGTTCGCACCATGGTGTGTTCCAGCAGCCGCTGGTTCAACTGACGTCTGGCCTCACGGGCATCGTAGTCAGTATCCAGAGGGATACCGAGGGATGCGGCCACGCTGGCAACCTCTTCGCCGATCTTCTTGTTGATCTCACGGGTCAGATCTTCCTGCAATCCGAAGATGGTGGCCGCTGCCCCCCCTACGCCTACGGCATCAGACAGAGCGAGCCGGGTAGAGAGACTGACCACCTTGACCAGGTGCCCGGCATCCCGCAGTTGTCCTGGAAGGGCCTGTTGATAGCGCATGGCATCGACAGCCATTGTGCCCAGCCCCCCCCAGGAGGACACCAGCCCGGCGGCGATGTCGTTCTGCTGGTTCAGTATCTGTTGCTTGCGTTCGGGGGGGCAGGGTGTTTTGATCGCAATGAGCTCGCCAATGTTATGCATCATCCCCCCAGAAGAAAGGCCTCTTCCGGTTCCGGGTAGCGGGTCAGCGTAGCCAGCGTCTTGGCCGTCAGTGCTGTGGTCAGGGAGTGCCGCCAGAAGTCCCTCAGTTGTTGCCACTCATCGCCTCCAAGTTCAAACATCAGCTGTCGCAGGGCGGACGTCAGTAGCAGCGTCTGGAATTTTCGGGTCCCCCCCAGTCTCAACAAGGCCTGTTCAACAGAATGGCTGGGAGCTCCCCCCCGATGGTATAGCGCGGAACTGGTGAGGGCGAGTAACCGGGTAACGAGGGCGGTGTCGGCAGAAACGATACGACTGATTTCGCGATAGCTTTGACCGGAATGGCAGGCGTCCAGAGCGCGCAGGATAACCTCCGGAAGGCTCGGCAGCTGTAGATCTGACGCAATATCCGTCGCTGTAGTCATGGCACGCCCCCCCTTTGGTCCTGCGCGGTCCGCTAATGGCCGTGCGCAAGCTTCCCTGTTCTGTATTGAAATAATATGACAGGGTGTTCATTCTTCTTGTTGGTCCCTGAGCTTAGACAATAATCCGTCACTATTAAATACTTATTGGTGCTTTTTTTAAGCAATCTATCATCCGGTCTGTGATATGTGTACCCTTTTTACAGGTTAAAATGTCGCTTATAGTGACAAGTTTAAGCGTCCAGGCTGTTTTTCATGGAAGTCCCCCCCAAGCAGACACAAAGCCAGAACCCAGCGCAAAAATCGCGCCAGACCCGAACCATCGCCATTACGGGCGGAAAGGGCGGTGTTGGCAAGACCACGGTGGCGCTGAACCTGGCCATTGCCCTATCCGAGCAGGGTCAGAAGGTGCTTCTGCTGGATGGTGATACCGACCTTGCTAACGTCAGCATTATGGTAGGTGCCTACCCTCAGCGCACGCTTGCCGATGTGGTGGCGGGGGGGCGATGCGCCATGCAGGATATTATCATGACCACATACGGCGGGCTGGATCTGATCCCCCCCGGTGCATCCGGTGTGCAGAGCTGTATGGAGATGTCGGAGCAGGGCGGTCTGGCCGTTCTGCGGGCCCTGCATGAGCTTGAGAACCGCTACGACACCGTTATTATTGATACGGCGTCGGGTTTACAGTCGGTGGGCTTGCATATGATTGCTGCTGCCGAGCTGGCCTGTCTGGTTGTCACGCCTGATCCGGCCTCACTTACCGACGCTTTTTCTCTGATGAAGGTACTCAAACGCCGCGGCTACCGCCGGACTCCGGCAGTGATCGTTAATATGGCGCAGGGGGGGGCCAGTCAGGCGCGCTCTGTGTTTCAGCGTTTTAATGGTGCCTGTCAGCGCCATCTGCAATGGTCGCTGCATTATCTGGGCGGGCTCTGGCGTGATGAAACTCTGCGTCAGTCAGTGCTGGACCAGATGCCGGTGACGGTGCTGCCGGCTTCGGACCCCCCTCCTGTCGGCAGTTTCACTCCCTGGCGGAGATGCTGAACGTTCATGTTGGCCGACTGCCCCCCCCAAGAAAGGCGGGGGGGATTGCCGCTTATTGGTACCGGGCCGCCAAACGCGCCACTGAGGCGGACGCAGGTAATGGTCAGAACAGCGGGGGGGCGGATAAAAGCCGCCGGCAGCATTGTCTGGATCTGATCGCGCAATTAGAAAAGGCCATGATATCGGTACCCGACGATGTCATGCTCAGATATGAAGCATTTACCCGGCTGTTTGCACTGTTGGGGGGGCGCAGTCCCGATGCCGACACGGTGGAGATCATTCAGACCAGTCTCGCCGCCATGAACTGGGATAAGCTCCCGACTCGCGATCGCGCCAGTCTTGCTCGTCATTTGCGGCATTTGTCAGATGAGTTGGCACCACTGCCGAGTGACCAGGCCCCCCCCTCTCAGGCGGTTCATCACAGCCTGGAGGGCCCTCTGTATGACCGGGTCAGTTTCGGTGAGCAGGAGCAACTGGTACGCGCCCTGCGGGAAAAACCGGCCAATGTCTCACTGGACGACCTGCTGCGGGCGCTGGCGGGCAAAGACCGAACGGGCTCATGAGGCAGCCGTTTCAGGGTCGATCCATGTGCCTTTTTAATTGTCATTTTATTAGCGTTTTTTTGTGTCGTAATTTTGCAGTCTGTCACCGTGCTGTCACGTTCATTGTGTGAGAATTGACCGATATCGTGGCTCGTGGCCCGCAATATGCAGGCACTCTGACAGGCGGTTGCAACAGGGAATCAGTGACGACGGGGGGGAAAGGGATGTGCCCCCCCGCCCGCACAGTACTGGCCGGCGTCAGATCGGCATTAGTGATCTCAGAGAAGGAGTTCTATCATGGCAATACAGCAGGTACATCACGCTGACACTTCATCATCAAAGGTGCTCGGGCAGCTCCGCGGCAAGCGGGTTCTGATCACCGGTACCACCGGCTTTCTGGGCAAGGTGGTCCTCGAAAAGCTGATTCGGGCGGTGCCTGATATCGGCGCTATTTACCTGCTGATCCGGGGGGGCAATAAACGGCACCCGGATGCTCGTTCCCGTTTCCTGGAAGAAATTGCCACGTCCTCGGTGTTTGACCGTCTTCGCGAGGCCGATTCAGAGGCATTTGACGCCTTTCTGGAAGAGCGCATTCACTGCGTGACCGGTGAGGTGACCGAAGCGGGTTTCGGGATAGGGCAGGAAGACTATCGCAATCTCGCCACCGAACTGGATGCGGTGATCAACTCCGCTGCAAGCGTGAATTTCCGTGAAGAGCTCGACAAGGCGCTGGCCATCAACACCCTGTGCCTTCGGAATATTGCCGGCCTGGTGGATTTGAACCCGAAGCTTGCGGTCCTGCAGGTCTCCACCTGCTATGTCAATGGCATGAACTCGGGGGGGCAGGTCACCGAATCGGTGATCAAGCCGGCAGGCGAGGCCGTGCCGCGTTCCCCCCCGGACGGCTACTATGAGATAGAAGAGCTCGTTCGCCTGCTGCAGGATAAAATTGAAGACGTTCAGGCCCGTTATTCCGGCAAGGTGCTGGAGAAGAAGCTGGTGGACCTGGGGGGGATTCGGGAAGCCAACCGCTATGGCTGGAGCGATACCTACACCTTTACCAAGTGGCTGGGCGAACAGTTGCTGATGAAGGCGTTAAACGGGCGCACCCTGACCATTCTGCGTCCTTCGATTATCGAAAGTGCCCTGGAGGAGCCGGCGCCCGGCTGGATTGAGGGGGGGGTGAAGGTGGCAGATGCCATCATCCTGGCTTACGCACGGGAAAAAGTGACCCTGTTCCCGGGCAAACGCTCCGGTATCATCGATGTGATTCCAGTGGACCTGGTGGCCAACTCCATCATCCTTTCCCTGGCGGAAGCTCTTGGAGAACCCGGTCGGCGACGCATCTATCAATGTTGCAGCGGGGGGGGCGGCAATCCAATCTCCCTGGGTGAGTTCATCGACCATCTCATGGCGGAATCAAAAGCCAATTACGTTGCCTACGATCACCTTTTCTACCGGCAGCCCAGCAAGCCGTTTCTGGCGGTTAACCGGGCGCTGTTTGATTTGGTGATCAGTGGTGTTCGCTTACCGCTCTCCCTGACGGACCGTGTGCTCAAATTACTGGGAAATTCCCGGGACCTGAAAATGCTCAGGAACCTGGATACCACCCAGTCGCTGGCAACCATTTTTGGTTTCTACACCGCGCCGGATTATATCTTCCGCAACGATGAGCTGATGGCGCTGGCGAACCGGATGGGTGAGGTCGATAAAGGGCTGTTCCCGGTGGATGCCCGCCTCATTGACTGGGAACTCTACCTGCGCAAGATTCACCTGGCCGGGCTCAATCGCTATGCCCTGAAAGAACGAAAGGTGTACAGCCTGAAAACCGCACGCCAGCGTAAAAAAAAGCAGCCTGAAAATCTTCTCTGGGGGGGCAGGAAAGCGTTTCTGCCCCCCCGGATTCTTCCTTCTGTTTTGGCCATTTCCTGCGGGCCAACTATCCTTGAGAGTGTTACCTGGTAGTGGCCCGTCCCTGCCCTTATCGCTGCATTTCTGAGCAGGTTGCCCCCCCTAATTGCCGGGCATCTTAGGACGTTAGTCTAATTCATTGTGCGGTGGCACACATGTTGAACTACAGGCATCTGTCTTGCGGGCGAAAAACGCCCGACCACCCTGAATTTAAAAACCGACAATGACAACAGACTCAGATCAAGGGGGGGGAGCACAATGACTGACAAGCAGGTATATCCGGTAAGTCCGGAGGTCGCCGAGCGCGCACTGGTCAGCAAATCGCAATATGAGGAAATGTATCGCCAGTCCGTAGAGGACCCGAATACCTTCTGGGGGGGCGAGCATGGCAAGCGTATTGACTGGATCAAGCCGTTCACCAAGGTCAAGAACAGTACCTACGATTACAATAACTTATCCATCAAATGGTTCGAGGACGGTGTCCTGAACGCCTCGGCCAACTGCCTGGACCGTCACCTGGAACAGCGGGGGGGCGATCAGACCGCGATCATCTTTGAGGGGGGGGACGATCCCTCGGTATCCCGGAATGTCACCTACCGGGAGCTCTACGAAGAGACCTGCAAGTTTGCCAACGTGCTCAAGGATCAGGGCGTCAAGAAGGGTGATGTGGTTACCATCTACATGCCCATGATTGTTGAAACTGCCGTTGCCATGCTGGCCTGTGCACGTATTGGTGCGATCCACTCTGTGGTGTTTGGTGGCTTCTCTCCGGAAGCTCTGGCCGCACGAATTGTGAACGGCAAATCCCGTTTCGTGATTACCGCAGATGAAGGTCTGCGTGGTGGCCGTGCCATCCCGCTGAAGAAGAACGTGGATTCCGCCCTCAAGCATGAGAACGACGCCAAGGTCGACAAGGTGATCGTGGTGTCTCGCACCGGTAACGATCAGGTGCCCTGGACCGAAGGGCGCGACCTGCGTTACGAAGACCTGATGAAGAACGCCCCCCCGGCCGAATGCCAGCCAGAGCCAATGAATGCGGAAGACCCGCTGTTCATGCTGTACACCTCGGGCTCTACCGGTGCGCCAAAAGGCGTTCTGCACACCACCGGTGGCTACATGGTCTATGCCTCCATGACCCACCAGTACGTGTTTGACTATCACGATGGTGATGTTTACTGGTGTACCGCTGACTTCGGTTGGGTAACCGGCCACAGCTACATTCTCTATGGCCCGCTGGCAAACGGCGCCATCACCCTGCTGTTCGAGGGCGTGCCCAACTATCCGGACAGTTCCCGTATGGGGGGCAGGTGGTCGACAAGCACAAGGTCAACATCCTGTATACTGCGCCGACCGCTATCCGCGCACTGATGGCGCAGGGTGAGTCCTGCATGGACGGCACCACCCGCGGCAGCCTGAAACTGTTGGGCTCTGTGGGTGAGCCGATCAACCGGAAGCCTGGGAGTGGTATCACCGCGTTATCGGTAACAGCAAGTGCCCGATCGTAGACACCTGGTGGCAGACCGAGACCGGCGGCATCCTGATTTCTCCGCTGCCTGGCGCGGTGGACCTGAAGCCGGGTTCCGCGACTCTGCCGTTCTTCGGCGTTCAGCCGGCTCTGGTGGATAACGAAGGCAACATCCTGGAAGGCAAGACCGAAGGCAACCTGGTGATCCTCGACAGCTGGCCGGGCCAGATGCGCACCATCTACGGTGATCACGAGCGTTTCGTTCAGACTTACTTCAGCACCTACAAGGGTATGTACTTCACCGGTGACGGTGCCCGTCGGGACGAGGACGGTTACTACTGGATTACCGGTCGGGTGGATGACGTTCTGAACGTCTCTGGCCATCGACTGGGCACTGCGGAAGTTGAGAGTGCGCTGGTTGCCCACGACAAGGTGGCTGAAGCTGCCGTGGTGGGTTACCCGCATGACATCAAGGGGGGGCAGGGCATCTACGTGTACGTAACCCTGGTGCAGGGCGAGGAGCCCAGCGACGAGCTCAAGAAAGAGCTGGTACAGTGGGTGCGCAAGGAAATCGGTCCGATTGCCTCGCCGGATGTGATTCAGTGGGCACCTGGACTGCCCAAGACCCGGTCTGGCAAGATTATGCGCAGGATTTTGCGTAAAATTGCCGCTAATGAGCACGATCAGCTTGGAGATACATCCACTCTGGCTGATCCGGGCGTAGTGGATGAGCTGATCAGCAGTCGGGCGTTCAAGTAACGCCTCGCTGCTGGCACTAACCTGTGAGGAATCTGTTGAATGACACAAACAATTATCGTCGCTGATGATCACCCGCTGTTTCGGGCAGCACTGAAACAGGCGGTCAATCAGGCGGTGCCGGATGCCGAGACGGTGGAGGTCGACAGCATCAAGGCGCTGCAGGCGGCGGTAGAGTCGCACCCGGACGCGGACCTGATCCTGCTGGATCTGAACATGCCGGGTGCCCATGGCTTTTCGGGTCTGGTGTTCATGCGAGGCCAGTACCCGGGTTTGCCGGTGGTGGTTGTGTCCGGTTCAGAGGATCTGCAGGTGATGCGCCGTTCGATTGATTACGGTGCTTCCGGCTTTATTCCCAAATCGGCACCTTTGCCGACCATTACCGAGGCGATACAGGCGGTGCTGGAAGGGGGGGATGTCTGGCTGCCGGAGGGAGTCGCCGACAAGATTGAGCGTATGCAGGCTGAGACCACGGATTTCTCTGAGCGTCTGGCGTCGCTGACACCGCAGCAGTTCCGGGTGTTGGGGGGGATGCTGGCTGAGGGGGGCTTCTGAACAAGCAGATCGCTTACGATCTGGATGTTTCGGAGGCGACGATCAAAGCTCACATCACGGCGGTATTCCGCAAGCTTGGGGGGGTTCGTAACCGGACTCAGGCGGTGATTGCCATTCAGCAGATGGAGCTGGATCCTTCGGAGCAGTCGCTTTCGGGGGGGAGTTGAGGCTTTAGCTTTTCAGTTTGTTTCAAAACGGGAGCCTTTGGGCTCCCGTTTTTTTGCCCGCAAGTTTGGTGCTGTGCCACGGGTGAGGAAGCCCTCCCTGAGACCGCTACGAGCACCCGCAAGCGGGTCCAGCCAGCAATCATAGATTGCCGTCGTTCTGCTGCGCATGAAGCTTTGCTTCATAATCGCTTGCCTCACCCATGTGCGCTTTGCTTTGGCCATCCATGGCCAAAGAAATCTCAGGGAGGGCTTCCTCACCCGTGGCATCATGCTTTGGTGATTGCTTATCGGAATACGCTTGTTCTTACTTTTCTGTGCCGGTTCACTTTCTCTGTCTGTAGCCATTGTTTTATTGAGTTTACTGTTGTAGTTTTCAGCTAACAAGTGTGCGCTGAAAGTTTCGTGCATGGTGAGTGTGTTCAACAGCAAATGGTGACAGGTAAAAGATGAACGCAGCAGTGAAACCCGAAACAAGTGTGAGTGCTGTCTTCGGAAAACCGGACGAACGGGAACTCCGGGATCGCATGAAAAAGGAACTTCCCGCTGACACGTTCAAGCCGCAGACCTGGCGGGTAATCTGGTTTCTGCCTCTGCAGGCCATTATCTGGGGGGGTGGGCTGGCCGTTATCCTGATGGCGGGTTTGCCGTGGTACGCCAATCTGGGGGGGCTGGCGTTGCTGGTGGGGGGGCACACCATTGGTTGCCAGGCGCTGTTGGCCCATGAAGTGCTGCATGGTGCTCTGGGCATGAGCCGGCGCTGGCAGAATGTGTTTGGTTGGCTGGGGGGGTTTGGGCCGTTGTTGGTGCCGCCGGAGTTCTGGCGCAAGTGGCACAATGTCGTGCATCACGGTAACACCAATACCGGCGATACGGACCCGGACAGCTTCGGCACGCTTCGTCGTTACAAGACCAACCCGGGCCAGAAAAAGTTTCACAAGCTGGCTCCGGGTTCCGGTACCTGGTACAGCTATCTGTTCCTGACTTATTCGTTCACGTTCCACGCCCAGCTGGTGCTTTGGATTCAGGCGAAACGCCGCAAGCAGTTCAAGGGGGGGTTTGAACGCCGAAAGGCCATCGCGCAGGTGTTTCTGTGCCTGGGGGGGGCTGGCTGGCGCTGGCTGTGGTTTCTGGCTCGCTCGCGCTGTTTACGGTGCTGATTCCGTTCATGGTGGCCAACGCGCTGGGGGGGCAGGGCTATATCCTCACCAATCACTTCCTGCGCCCGCAGACAGCCACCAATAACCCGCTGGATAATTCCATGAGCCTGCGCAGCCATCCGGTGCTGGACCGACTGCATTTCCGCTTTAGCCACCACATCGAACACCACTTTTTTTCCGAAAATGGCCCACAACATGGCGCCGAGGGTTCGCAAGTGGCTGGAGGAAAACGAGCCGGAGCGTTATATGGCCATGCCTCACGGCACGGCGCTCAGGATGCTGTACACCACTCCGCGGGTGTACAAATCCCCCCCGACGGAGTTGGTGGATCCTAATGATGAAAGCCGGGTATTTGATTTACTACCGTTGCAGGCGCAGTTCTCTGCAGCTAGTCGCTATCAGGTCTAGTGAGTAAGGCGGCATATTCGTAGGAGCGGATGACCGGTAGGGCTTTCCAAAACTGTGCGGAGCCAGGGATGGCGGAGCTCAAGCGTCACATGGATGTGCCGAAGGAGCGTGTTTTGGAAGCCCTACCGGTTAGCCGATCCGGTGTCAGACAAAGGAGTCCGAGCACTAACTCCCGGCGTAACCAAGCTCCTTGTTCACCAGGTTAAACAGCTCGCCCTGCTTGTGCCACCGATCAAAGTTCTCCAGGAACTGATCGGTGAGCGCCCGTTTCCAGCCGATAAAATCACCGGCCATATGGGCGGTCATGATCACGTTTTCCCGCTGCCAGAGCGGGTGATCCGAGGGCAGGGGGGGCTCCTCCTCATAAACATCCAGTCCGGCGCCGGCAATCTCGCCATCGTCGAGTGCCTTGAGCAGGGCTTCGGTATTGACGATCGGGCCGCGGCCGATGTTGATCAGGCGTGCGGTCTTTTTCATGGCGGCAAAGGCTTTGGCATCAAACAGGCCTTCGGTTTGTGGCGTCAACGGCGCCGCAATCACCACGAAGTCTGCATGTGAGAGCTGCTCATATAGCTCATCGTTGCCATGCACCGCCACGAAATCCGGGTCATCATGTCTCGGGGGGGTACGGGCGATACCGTGGGCGTGCAGGCCGATGGCATTTACCAGCCGGCCAATCTGCCGGCCGATGGAGCCAGCGCCAACCACCAGTACCTGTTTGCCCTCGGCCCGTTCGGTATCCCGGTGTTTCCACTCCTGATTCATCTGCAGCCGGATGGAGCGGGGGGGGAAATCCTTGGCGAACATCAGGATGGTACAGAGTACGTATTCGGCGATGGTGCGGTCGAAAATGCCACGGGCGTTGGTGACCACCACATCGCTCTTGATCAGGGCGGGAAACATCAGCGCATCTACCCCCCCCGCGCTGGTGGCGTGAATCCATTGCAGCTTGTCAGCACAGGGCCAGGCCGCTTCAAGGGCTTCGGTACGGAAGTCCGTGACCATCATGACATCGGTGCCGGGCAGGCTTTCACGCAGGGTGGGTTCGTCGCAGGCGAAGCGCACTTCAGCCCGGGCCCTGACCGCCTCTATACCCGGCGGTGCCGGCTCTCCCGGTGCTGTCAGAACGGTAACGACCGGTTTGCGTGAATCTGTCATGTACCTCCGGTAATGGTGCACTCAATAACGACTGTCTTACTAGTCTGGTAGGCGGTTGTGGGCTGGTCAACCTGAGGCGGCCGGAACCGGTTTTTCAGGGGGGGTTCGGTTATCCTTTAGTCCCGCTTGCTTGTACGCCCCCCCCTCTTTCCTGACTAACCTGCAAAGGTACTCTTTTGTTTACCCTGTCCCCCCCCAGGAGGTGCTTATGGCGGAATCCGCGAACAAGGACACCGGCCAGACCAAGCCGCGTAAAGTGAAGTACCGGAAGACCAAGGCCAGTTGGAACCCTGCCATGCAGGCCATTCCTGTTTCGGGGGGGATTCGTCGCCTGGTGAATATGGCATCTACCATGAAGGATGTGATTCATCTGTCGATCGGCCAGCCAGATCTGCCCACGCCCAAACATGTTATCGACGCCTACATTGATGCGCTCAATGCCGGCCAGACCGGTTACACCATGGATGCCGGCCTGCCGGAGTTGCTGGTTGCACTGCGGGATTACTATGGCAAGCGCTATAACCGCAAGCTCACCCGTGACAACATCCTGGTGACGAGCGGCGCGACTGAAGCCATGTATCTGGCCATTTCGGCCACCTCGGCGCCCGGGCGGCAGTTCATCGTGACAGACCCATCGTTTCTGTTGTATGCACCTTTGATCCGGATGACCGGGGGGGGTGAGGTGAAGTTTGTTCCCACGCGGGCCGAGAACAACCACCAGCTGGATCCGGACGATGTGATTCGGGCCATGGCTCCCGCACCTTTGCGCTGATCCTGAACAACCCGAACAACCCCCCCACCGGGGGGGCGGTGTATCCCCCCCGCAGCACCGTGGAGACCATTCTGGAAGAGTGCGCCTATCGTGGTATCCAGGTATACGCCGATGAAGTGTATGACCACCTGATTTTTGATGACGATGATTTTGCCAGTGTCCTAAATTGCTCCATGGACCTGGACAACATCATGTGCATCAGCAGTTTCTCCAAAACCTACAGTATGGCCGGCCTCCGCGTGGCTGGGTCATTTCCAGCCAGGCGGCGATCAAATCCCTGCGCCGGTACCATATGTTCACCACCTCAGTGGCCAATACCCCCCCATCCCAGTTTGCCGGCGTGGCGGCGCTGACGGCCGACCAGCAATGCGTTCAGGACATGGTGGATATCTACCGGGAGCGTCGGGACAAGGTTGTCGAGTTGATTGATCAAACCCCCCCTTACCTGACCGGCTACAAGCCCGGTGGTGCCTTTTTCGCCTTCCCGGACTTGCCGCCCCCCCACGTGGATGGTTCGGATCTGGCCTTGCGCATGCTGAAGGAAACCGGTGTCTGCGTGGTGCCGGGGGGGGACGCCTTTGGTGAGCACTGCACCAACGCCTTGCGGTTCAGTTTCTCCACTACCTGCGAGCGTATGGAAGAGGCCTTTGACCGGATCATCCCCCCCTGGATGGCCAAGCAGCAGTTCTGAGGCCTGGCATGTCGGCTCTGGAATCGGTCCTGATTCAATGCCCCCCCTACTGTTGGGAGACGCTGGATGTCAGCGTCGACCCGACCGTGCCTGAGCAGGAATATGTCGAGGACTGCCAGGTGTGCTGCCAGCCCATTGTTCTGACTGTCCAGTTGGAAGAGGGGGGGCGAGTTGTCAGCGTGGATGCCCGCCCCCCCGAGAATGAGTAAGCGCATGACCAATCGTTAATGCCAGTCAGTTGCGGTGCAGGGCGCTCTGGCGCAGGATAAAAGCCGACCAATTTGCAGGGAATCCAATCATGTTGAATCACGCCAAAGCCTGGCTGCTGTCTCTGTTCGTTGTGCTGACGCTAGCGGCTGCGCAAGCCTTTCGCCCTACGCCATCTCCGAGGGTGAGATTGAGGGTCACCTGAAGGATGTGGTGGCGGAGTTTGATCGAAAACAGCTGCAGAGTGGGTCGCCTCTCAGTCTCAGCCTGGATGACGCGGATATTACCCTTGGACCTGATGGTCGGGACGTAGCGGTGATCGACCTGCGTGGACAGGTAGCCCTGAATGCGTTGATGGCCAAGTTACCCGTGGACCTCGCTTTGAAAGTGGAGGGCGCGCCGGTATACGACCGCCAGGAGAAAGCGGTGTATATCCGCCGCTTGCAGTTGCTGGAGAGCTCGATTGACTCGCCCTTCTTCAAAGGGGGGGATCTGGCACCCATCACCGACAATGTCATGCGGGCGGTGGCCCAGATGCTGGAAACCATGCCGGTGTATCGTCTGGATGAAACCGATTTCGCCCAGCGTATGTTCGGGATGGTACCGATGGATGTGCGGGTAGCCCCCCCGGGACGACTGGAGTTTGTGATGGCGGATCAGTAAGACCGGATCCTGCCTTCCGGTGAGTGGAAGCAACAAGGCCGGTGGATGACGTTCCTCCCGGCCTTTCTGCTTGCTGGTACCGGCCTATGGCTCAGGCCGTGGCTTTCAGTGCCTCTTCGAAGATGCCGGTGGCTTCGTCAATCTGTTGCTGGTTGACGATCAGCGGCGGCAGCCAGCGCACTATCTCCTGGTATGGGCCACACCGCAGCATCAGCAGCCCCCCCCGCTTTTCACATTCTTTCAGGATCTTGCCGGCGCGTTCTCCGTCCGGGCAGTCTCCGCGGCGCATCTCCACGCCAACCATCAGGCCTTTGCCCCCGAACATCTGCCATTTCCGGGTAGTCTTTTTTCAAACTGTGCAGGTTGTCCCACAGGCGTTTGCCCATCGCATCGGCGTTCTGCACCAGGCCCTCTTCCTGAATCACGTCGATGGTGGCTATGGCGGCAGCCGCCGCTACAGCGTTGCCGCCATAGGTGCCGCCCTGAGAACCCGGCCAGCCCTTGGCCATGGTTTCTTCTGAAGCCGCCAGAGCAGAAATGGGGGGGAAGCCGCTGGCCAGGCCTTTGGCGATCATGATGGCGTCGGGTGTTACCCCCCGAAGTGTTCGTGGGCCCAGAACTTGCCGCTGCGGCCGAACCCGGCCTGTACTTCGTCAAACACCAGCATGATGCCGTGCTTGTCGCAGCGCTCCCGCAACCCCCCTGCATAAAACGAGCGTTGGCCGGCACGTAGCCACCCTCGCCCTGGACCGGCTCAATAAGCATGGCCGCGGTTTCCTTGGGGGGGGCGGAATAGGTCACGAAGATGCGATCCAGCTCTTTCAGGCAGAAGTCCGTGGCCTCATCCAGGCTCCAGCCGTAATGGAAGGCGTGAGGGAATGGCGCGACGACCACGCCCCCCCCATCATCGGGCTGACGCCGGCTCGCAGGCCCACGCTGGAGGTGGTCATGGACAGTGAGCCCATGGTGCGACCATGAAAGCCGCCATGGAACACGATCACATTGGGGGGGCGGCCGGTGGCTGGCGCACCAGGCGGATGGCACCTTCGGCAACTTCGGTGCCGGCATTGGAAAAGAAAAAGGCATTCAGCGGTCCGGGGGGGTCACGGCGCCGAGTTTTTCTGCCAGTTCAGGTAGTCTCGGGTTCATGACTGTGGTGGCCTGGGCATGGATCATGGTGGCTACCTGTTTCTGGGCGGCTTCCACCACTTTCGGGTGACAGTGCCCGGTACTGGTGACACCAATGCCGGATGTAAAGTCCAGGTAACGGCGACCTTCAGGGTCAATGATATAGGCACCTTCGCCTTTGGCAGCGGTGATGCCGGTAGCCTGCTTGAGCAGGGGGGGAGACAGTTTGCCTTTGTGGTCGGTCATGGACACCTCCCGAAGTGAATGGAATACCTCTTTTGCAGCCTAGTCAGGCCCCCCCAAGGCGTTTACAAATAGCATCCCCCCCGATTTCCCGGGTGCTGCGTTGTTCAGAGCCTTTCTCTGCGAGATCCGCGGCCACCGCATCGAACAGTTCCTGCCCGGCCTGGGCCAGCAACGGATCTTTTCGGCCTAGCCAGTCCAGCATGCGGGCGGTGGTAAACAGCATGGCGGTTGGATCAGCGATGCCCTGGCCGGCGATATCCGGCGCGCTACCGTGGGTGGGTTCAAACATGGAGGGCATGTCCGGGTCGGTCGGGTTCAGGTTGCAGGACGGAGCTACCCCCCCCATGCCCCCCCCGAGATCACGGCGGCCAGATCGGTCAGAATATCGCCCTGGAGGTTGCTGGCTACGACTACGTCAAAGGCCCAGGGGGGGCTGGAGACAAATTTCATGCAGGCGGCATCCACCAGTTCGTGATGGGTGGCTACATCCGGGAATTCCCGGCTGATTTCCTCAAACACTTCGGTATACATGTCACCCCCCCAGTAGCGCAGGGCATTGCGCTTGGTGATCAGGCATACCTGGCTTTCGCAGGTCTTGCCATCCAGTGTCCGGAAGCTGCGGGTGCGGCCTTGCTGAATACGTTCTCCGGCCCGTTTACGAGCCTGTTCAAAGCCGTACCGTATAATGCGCTCAGTGGCCCGGCGGGTGAACACCTCCATCTGGGTGGCCACTTCGTCGGGCGATCCCGGGCGCAGCCGGCCACCCTGACTGACGTACTCACCCTCGCTGTTCTCGCGAATCACCAGCATATCGATGTCCTTGGCGCGGTCATCTTTCAGGTACTGGCGAGCGCCGGGGGGGAGCAGTCGTGCCGGGCGTTCACACACCCACTGGTCAAAGCCTTTTCGCATGTCCAGCAGGGGGGGCGCGAGCGAAATGCTGTCCGGTAACAGATAGCGCTCCGGGTCGTGCATGGGGGGGCCCGGATCTCCCAGCGCGCCCAGCAATATGGCGTCGTAGGCCTTGAGCTGCTCAAGGGCATCTGCGGGCCAGGATTCGCCGTGTTCTTCATGCCAGGCGTGAGAAGGCCATGGAAAACGGGTCCATTCCAGTGGCAGGCTGTGCCTGGATCGCAGTGTCTCCAGGCAGCGCACGGCTTCCGCGACCACTTCCGGGCCGATACCATCTCCGGGTGTTACTGCAATACGGGTGGTCTGGGCCATCCATGAACCTCCTTGCAAGAGCGACTTGACTGATTAAATACACCAAAACCAGTGTAGACCCGCAGCCGGCAGATGCCACCCGACTATGGGTGGTATAACGAGTTTTCGTTTTACCCGATTGCGGATGGTGTCTATAGTTGAATGTGATTGATTCTTTTACAGTTCCACCCGAATTCATTTCGAGCGAGCCGCTCTGGAGCTTCTGTGGATAGACCCTCTGTTCTTTTTGATGAATCCCATTGCGACGAGTGCGCCTGTGGTAATGGCCTGGATTTTTCGTTCAGCTTTGCCTTCCAGCCTATTGTTGATGCCACCAATAAAACGGTGTTTGCATACGAGGCGCTGGTGCGCGGAACCGAAGGGCAAGGGGGGGCCATGACTGTGCTGGATAAGGTGAATAGCCAGAACCAGTACGCGTTCGACCAGATATGCCGGGTCAAGGCGGTGAAGCTGGCGTCGCGGCTTGATATGAAGGCCATGTTGAGCATCAACTTCATGCCCAACGCGGTCTATCAGGCAGAATATTGCATTCGCACCACGCTGGCGGCCGCCAAGACCTATGATTTCGACACCCGGAAGATCATCTTCGAGGTGGTAGAGGGTGAGGAGATGACCTCGGTTGATCACCTAACCTCCATCATCGAGGCCTACAAGAGCATGGGGGGGTTCAGCACCGCCATTGATGATTTCGGTGCCGGTTACTCCCGCTACAACCTGATGATCTCGAGCCCGCCGGATTTGCTGAAGCTGGATATGGGGGGGCTGGTTCGCAACATTCATGCGGAACCCAACAAGCAGGCAGTGGTCTCAGGTATCATCACCATGATGCGCCAGCTTGGCGGCCGAATTGTGGCGGAGGGCGTGGAAACGCCGGAAGAATACTTCTGGTTTCGTTCTCAAGGGATTGCCCTTTACCAGGGCTACCTGTTCGCCAAACCGGGATTCGAATGTCTGCCGGAGCCAGTGTTTCCCGACTGATTGACTCTTAACAGGATGTTTCTGTGCTCTATCGCCTGATTACCCTGATTGGCGGCCTGGTCTTTGTGGCTGCCCTGTTTGCCCTGGTCTGGTTCTTCTGCAAGAAGTTTCTGCAACATCATGGCGTGACCGACCAGACCTCGGACCGCGCGACTGTACTGGCTACCTGGACCTTTGCCGGAATCGCCATCGGCTGGTGTTTGCGTGGTGGGCGCGTTCGTGCTTGGTCCATGGGCGTTCTATCGCACCCTGCGCGGTCATGGTGTCGACATTGCCGATGGTGCGGCTATCTGGTGGGGGGGCTTCGGTATCGTGGCGGTATCTCTGGCGATTACCGCGGCTGGCTTCTTCGGCTTTCTGATGCTGGTCGGAGCCTATTGAGCCTATTGAGCCTTTTGCAGGTTGCGCAGCAAGTCCCGAAACCACACCAGCGCCGGTTCCTGTTCATAAGCCTTGTGCCAATACAGATGCACATCAATCGACGGCATCTCCACCGGCGGCGCCAGCACTTCGATGTCGGTGTTCTGGGCAATGATCCGGGCGTAGGTTTCCGGCATCGTCAGTAACAGGTCTGAGCTCTCCACCACCCGGCAGGCCGCGTAGTAATGCTGGCAGCGTAGGCGAATAGTGCGCTGGGCGCCGTGGCGGGAGAGCTCGAAATCCTCAATACCCGGGCCCTCGGCTCGTGACGACACCAGAATGTGCCGGGCCTCCAGATAGCTGGCCATATCCAGCCCTTGCGCGATAACCGGGTGACCCTTTCGCGCCAAGACCACCAGTCGGTCCTGCCTCAGCAGTTCATGGCTGGTCTGGTTGCTCACCGGCAGTAACACATCAATGGCAAAGTCCAGCTTGCCTGCGGCCAGTTGCGTTTCCATGTCTCGTCTTGCCACCCGTTGACTCTGCACCTCCATGTCCGGATAGGGCGCGAGTTTTGAAATCAGTTGAGGCAGAAAGGTGGATTCCAGAACATCCCGAAGGCCGAGAGCGTAGGTTTTACGCTGGCTGGCGGGGGGGTCGAAGGCGTGAAACTGATTCGCTGCACTCTGGATCTGGTTCAACCCCCCGGGCGCATGGATTCCAGAAACCGTCGGGCCAGGGGGGGGTGGGCACCATCTGGTTACCTGGCGGGTAAACAGCGGATCATTGAAATGATCCCGAAGCCGAGCCAGGGAATGACTGATGGCCGGCTGAGTCAGATGCAGAGCCTTTGCGGCCCGCGTCAGGCTTCCTTCCCGATAGATAGTGTCGAAAACATGCAGCAGGTTCAGGTCCGGTCTATTCAGCGCCATGATGAGGTTCCGTTTTCTGAATAAGCATGGTTAATGATAAACGATAAGAACAATTCAGTCGCGTAATAATGCTTTGGCTCCTAGACTGATTCCCATCTGATCGACATTGCCCCCCCCAACAGGGCGGCCAGCGCGAGGAGCTGCACCATGGATTTCAATATTTCCGAGAAAGGCCAGGATTACCTGAAGCGCGTGAAACAGTTCATGCGCGACGAGATTTTTCCCATTGAGGAGCAGTATCACAAGGAGCTTGCTTCTCAGGAAAACCGCTGGGTGGTGCTGCCGATCATCAAAGAACTGAAAGAAAAAGCCAAGGCCCAGGGCCTGTGGAACATGTTCTTTCCTGACGACAAGTACGGCTGTGGCCTGCTCAACTCCGACTACGCCCTGATTGCCGAAGAAACCGGTCGCAGCTTCATCGCCCCCCCGGAAATCTTCAACTGCAACGCGCCGGATACCGGCAACATGGAAGTACTGATCCACTACGGCTCGGAAGAACAGAAAGCCGAATGGCTCCCGAAACTGCTGAGTGGCGAAATCCGCTCCGCCTTCTGCATGACCGAACCGGCGGTTGCCTCTTCCGATGCCACCAACATGGAAGCCACCGCCACCGTAGAAGGTGACGAAGTGGTGCTCAACGGCCGCAAATGGTGGAGCACCGGCATTGGCCACCCAGACTGCAAAGTGGGCATCTTCATGGTGTAACCGACCCGGATGCCCAAAAGCACCGCCGACACTCCATGGTGCTGGTGCCGCTGGATGCCCCCCCGGGCATCACCATCGAGCGCATGCTGCCGGTCTTTGGCGCCTACGACGAGCCATACGGCCACGGCCAGGTGTTGTTCGACAACGTACGTTTGCCCAAAAGCGCCATCATCGCCGGCCCGGGCCGCGGCTTCGAAATCGCTCAGGGTCGTTTGGGGGGGCCAGGCCGCGTGCACCACTGCATGCGTGCCATCGGGGGGGCTGCCGAGCGCGCTCTTGAGATCATGATCAAGCGCGCCATGACCCGCGAAGCTTTCGGTCGGCCAATCGCCAAGCTGGGCGGCAATCCGGACATCATCGCCAATGCCCGTATGAACATCGAACAGGCACGGTTGCTGACCCTGAAATGTGCCTGGGCCCTGGATACCAAGGGCATTATGGGCGCGTTGCAGGAAGTGTCCATGATCAAGGCGGTGGTGCCGAAGATGCTTCAGCAGATAGTGGATGACGCGATTCAGATTCACGGCGGGGGGGCCGGTGTCAGCGACGATGATTTCCCGCTGACGGCATTGTTCGGTTACGCTCGGGTTCTGCGGTTGGCCGACGGTCCCGACGAAGTGCATCGGGCCATGGTGGCTCGCCTGGAGCTTCGGAAGTATAAGTCCTGATTTTGGGCTTGGGCGCTTTGGCTCTTCTGGCCTCTTGGCTCGGAGTGGGTGGCCGTTGGGTGGGGGGGCTTCTGAAAAGCGCTCCTTCGGCACGTCCATGTGGCGCTTGTGTTCCGCCATCCATGGCTCTACAAATTTTCAGAAGCGCCACCCCCCCAACGGCCCCCCCCTCTTCAATATTGGTGATAGGCTGCGAATAACAGAATCTGGAACAGCTTACTGAAGGGTATGGGAGTTGGCACCAGAAGGTACTTTCCAAAAATTTCGGAGGCCATGGATGGCCGGAGAGAAGCGCACATGGATGTGCTCGTA